>Ga0224512_10000896_pt1 | contig 30278 bp, 25 predicted proteins | sample SF_May12_sed_USG_4_FD_169103 | JGI IMG/M metagenome (GOLD analysis project Ga0224512, IMG submission 169103) | Sediment microbial communities from San Francisco Bay, California, United States - SF_May12_sed_USGS_13 | ecosystem: Environmental > Aquatic > Marine > Sediment | place: USA... | reverse complement strand
AAGAAGACCAATGCGCCACCCCCCCCGGATCACCCTCACGACCCAAAAAATCCCGATACTGCTGCCCAACAAACCCCCCCGCATCCACAAACGGACCCAGAGGATTACCAACCAGGAATTCGAGGTCGAAGTACCTGGAGTACAGGCCGAAGGTGCTCCTCATCCATCCGCCGGTACGAACCGCCTCGACATGCTTACCTTCGGGGTCCTTTCCGATGATCAAGACCCTTGCGGCGCTTCCCGACGTGTTACGTTCGATTACTGAGATCTGGGTCAGAGAAGTCAATCCGACCGCATTGGCGAGGTCAGCGGCTGGTATTGACCGAGTCCAACTGGCCAACGGGTTCTGGGCGAGGGGGTCGATAGACCACGCGTCTGCCACGGAGACTAGATAGGGCACCGATCCGCCACCCCATATTTCCTCCACGTTCTCCGTGCGGCCGCCCGAAGAGGAGGAATAGAAGGCCGCAATTGGCGAAGAAAGATTGGTCGAATGCCGGAGTACTTCTGCCGCTGTCGACGAGACCGCGGCAGCCCAAGCGCCGTTGCTGTCCTTGGCCGCCCTGTTCCAGCCGATGTAGTATTGATCAGTCGTTGACGGATAAAGATGGCACCAGCAGGCGTTTCGCACTGACTCACTGAAAGCATCTTCAGGCGTTCTCATTTTGTGTAAGGCATAGCTCCGCGCCGCGACAGCTTGTGCCTTGAGAGCGTCCATGTTCCAGGTCGCAGGCATTTCATCGATCCCTAGGAGGTAGTCCTCCACCGATATTTCGAGAACCAGATGAAACCTCTCGAGACCCGCAGGCCGCACGCGAATGGTCCCTCTGTCGTACTCCACACTGAGGCCTGTAAGTACGTCATTGCGCTCTTTGACACCAATTCGAGCACCGCTTTCCTGAACAACCCGACCGAAGCAAGAGCCCTCGGTACCACCATTGCCGAGCCGGCAGACGCCGCCGGGTGCAGAAAGGAGGCTGACGCTTGAACCCCCTGGTACAACATGGTGGATATAACAGGTCTCGCCGTTGACAACAGGCCACAACAACCGGTGGGTCGCCTGGTCAACCCGCCCGGTGTGATCAAGGTCACGATCGAACTGGAAAGCAAGGACGGCTGCCTCGGTCAATGGGCCGAAGTAGCCGTCGTGTGGGCCCGGATCATAGCCAAACTCGTCAAGACGAACCTGCAGGATCCGCACGTGATCATTGAACACCCCCTCGTTGGTGGCTCTACCGAGCTCTGGCAAGTTCGGGGGTTCGTTCAAGCAGATCTGAACGTCCCCGCCCACCGCGTACAGTGTCGCCGAAACGGCCGCAGGGGTCAGGCTCGATGGCTTCAGAAGACTGACCCACAGAGGATCCGAGTCGGCGATTTGAAACGCGCCAGGACCATACACCTGCCCTGTCGGAACAAGCTCGGACCCGGTGTAATAGAAACCGAGAATCTCACCATATGATCGCCCTGACTCGGCGAGCGCTCGAGCGCCGTACTGGCTCAGGCCGATGCCGTGGCCGAAGCCCGAGCCTTCGACAGCAACCTCGGACTCAGACGCGATCGCCCGTGATGGTAGCGCAACCAACACCGACACCAACACGACCAGCGCAAGCGTCAGACAGCGAACACGCAAGAAAACGACTCTCATGTCTCCTTCAGTATGGCTTCCAGGGTCTAGTCAAGCATCTTCTCCGGGTGCCGGGCAGGTTCTTTAACTGAGGACCAGGACCGTCCATCAGTCACGGCTTAGGGGAAGCGGTTGGTGTATTCGGGGGAGGCGAAGAACCCGTTGATGAGGGACACTCTCGACATCCCGGCGTCCAGGCTCGCCACCGCATAGGTGAACCCGTCCGGATCGGGTGACCGGCGCAGCATCCCCACATAGGCCATGGTCACATCAACCGCATGGTGAGTCTTGGCCCGGTACTCCACCGATTCGGAGAAGCCCACCAACACCTCCCCGCGAGACCACCCCGACCCTAACTTCCCCACCCAGTGAGCCAAACCCCCCGCATCGGGTCCCCGACCCAACACGTTCCCATACAACAAGGTCACGAACTCGGTATCCGACAACGCCCCATAGAGAAGCTGGAACTCGGCTGAACGCACAAACTCGTCGGCGATCTGCTCCAACGACCACCCGGCCCGCCGCACCCCCAACCAATGCGTCAACCCCCCATAATCCGGCACCCGCACAAACGCCGCGGAATACAAGCGCACCACCGGCGCCACCCGACCCTCAAACTCGACCGATCCCATAAACCCGTCGATCACCTCCGCTGGTGACAACACCCCACCGGTCACCAAAGAAGACCAATGCGCCACCCCCCCCGGATCACCCTCACGACCCAAAAAATCCCGATACTGCTGCCCAACAAACCCCCCCGCATCCACAAACGGACCCACCGGCGTAGTAGAACCCTCGGCCGCCACGAGGTGCGGGTAAGGATCGATCGGAGTGCCGCTTGGGTCGTGCAGCTCGAAGTGCAAGTGGTAAACGCCGTCCGCCGCATTTCCGCTGTCTCCGACGTAGCCGATCACCTGTCCGCGGGTAACGTGCACGCCCTCTTCGATGCCTGACGCAAAACCCCACCCCTGTCCGTCGTAGGTACCCGGGGTGTCATCGTTGAGGTGGATGTACCAGGATTCCCAGCCGTCATCGTGATTGAGGGCCATGGCACAACACCTGACGCCCCGTTCGTTATGCATCCATCCGACCGTGCCACTCTGGACTGCCACGACCGGGGTCATCTGGGCGGCCATGATGTCTTCGCCTGCGTGCGAACGCCCTCCGCTGCGAGGGTCACCAAAAGAGTTGGTAAGGGTGTGGGGACCTTGCACCGGAAAGCTCATCGGATACGTTTCGACCGCTCCGGCTGCGTCCGGAGCGGTAACAAAAGAAGTCCCTAAGAGCCCAAACGAGAGGAAGAGAACTGCCAGCGCGCGCATAAACCTCTATCGGCTGGACCTGGCTTTTTCTTGAGATGGCTCGTCGGCTCTCGGCACGTTTCCGGCCGGCCGGCACAGGTCGTCGTACTGGACGATCCGCGGTGGACGATCCTCCTCCCCGCAGGCCGGGCATTCCGGGTCGCGGTGGAGCCGCAAGGTGCGGAACTCCTGGTCGAGGGCGTCGTAGGTCAAAAGCCTGCCGATCAGGGGATCACCTATGCCGAGCAGAAGCTTGATCGTCTCGGCCGCCTGGATCGAGCCGATGATGCCGGGTACCACACCCAGTACCCCCGCCTCGGCGCAGGACGGCGCCAATTCGGGCGGAGGCGGCTCGGCAAACAAGCAGCGGTAGCAGGGTCCCTGATACGGAGAAAAGACGCTCGCCTGACCTTCAAAGCGGAATACCGATCCGTGGACTACAGGGATCCTGAGGTGTAGCGAGGCGTCGTTGACGAGATAGCGGGTGGGGAAATTGTCGGCGCCGTCGACTACCACGTCGTAGCCATCGAGGATATTCAGCACGTTGCCGGCAGTCAGCTGTTCGGCGATGGCAACGACTTGCACTTCGGGGTTGAGGGCGTTGAGCGTGTGACGAGCGGAGTCGACTTTGCGGCGCCCCAGGCGATCGGTGTTATGTAGTATCTGACGTTGCAGATTGGTTGCATCGACTACGTCATAATCGATGATGCCGAGTGTTCCCACTCCGGCGGCGGCAAGATATAAGGCGGCCGGCGATCCCAATCCACCGGCCCCGATCACCAAGATCTTTGATGCCAAGAGGCGACGCTGTCCTTCTTCGCCTACTTCGGGAAGGAGCAGATGGCGGCTGTAGCGGGCTCGTTGATCAGCCGGCAGCACCGCGGGAACCGCCCATTGCTGGCCGGCCCGCTTCCATCCCTCAAACCCTTCCGCCAGTGACTGCACGTTCCGGTAGCCGAGGCGGCCGAGGGATTGGGCGGCCAGCGCCGACCTCTCCCCGACCGCGCAATACAGCACGATGTGAGTCTCAGAGTTTGCGGCATGCTCGCCGATAGCCCCCTCCAGTTGCCCGCGCGGCACCAGCTGCGCACCGGGAATCGCTCCCTGTTCAAACTCATCCGGCTCTCGAACATCGATGATGACCGGTCGCTCACCGGAGGTTGCGGCCAGCTGCGCCACCGAGATCTCCTGGATCTCTTCTCTGATGCCGGCGATCCAGTGCTTGTAATCGATCTCCATGCGTGCCCGCCCTGAGCCGAGATCCGCCAGCGTAGTGCCCCGGGCAGATTGCGCCGCCAGTGATGGGTAGATTACGTGTTGCTCGTCGTTTCGGACGCTCCAAGATACCGGGTCACCTGGCGAGCGTGTTCTGCCCTCAGGGCAGGGGCCATGCGGCGCAATTGGGCCTCTCCCAGCGGAGGTACACGTCGGCGTACCCAGACCTTTCCTTCCGAAAGCAGCACAAGTCCGGCGCTCGTCAACAGGTGGAGATAATCAGGGTGGCGGAGGGGTCGTTGGTTCGTGGCGGCGGCCATCAAGCGGAGAAGATCGGCCACCGCTCCCGGGCCAACGGCGGCAGTCCAGAAGCGACGCACATACGGATGGTGGGCCGGAAAACCGGCTCGGCCATCATCTAGGACACGGGGGACGATGTTGGCTCGCCGCCACACCGATCGGCGACCCGCACCACCCGGGGAGGGTGCGGCGGTGATCGCGACGGGAGGACGATGGTCGCGTTCATCCCCGGGTACTGCGGATCGCATGGGCTATTGATATCAAGTAAGACCATTTGGAATCAATAGGATAGAGGTAGGGTCGCGAAAGGTTTGTCTGTGCTCGAGTCAGTTGGCCGGTACCCAGTACGGCAATAGCATTCCTGGGAGAGCTGGGAGCCGGAAACTGGGAGCCGAAACAGAGGCTGAAATCAGCCTCCGCCGGGGGCGAGCTTCCCGACGACGATGAGGATGGATTGGCCGTGGGTGACCGTAGCTCCGGCGCCCGGGTTGGTGTCGATGATTCTGCCAACCAGGTCCGGCTGGGTGACATCCCGGAAATTGACGGAGAACTCGAGCACGATTCCCGTCTCTTCCTCGAAAGCGTTGAGGGCGGTTACCGCCTGGTCGATCGTGAGCGTGCGGAGGTCGATGAACGGCGCTTCCGGTGGGAGGCCGGATGAAACCTCGATGGTCACAACTTGGCCGTGAGCGGCGCCCGAACCTTCTTCCGGATCCTGCGTGAGCACAACACCCTTTTCCTCGATGGAATTCACCTCGACCACGTTGGGTCGCAGGTGGGCGTCATATATGTCGTCTTCGGCTTCACCCTGCATGAGGCCGACCACCAACGGCACTTCGGTGCTCGGTGTCCGGTAGTACTGCGAAACGCCCGGCGGGTCTTCCGGAAAATCACTCACCGGGGTCTCTCGCAGCATGTACTTCATGAACTCAGCCCAGATGGGGGCCGGCACGGTGCCACCGTAGACCCTGCCATAGAACTCCCCGTTGATCGCCACGTTGCGGAGCGGCGCCTGGAAATCGGGATAGCCGACCCATACTGCGGTCGAGTATTCGGGCACGAAACCGACGAACCAAGCCTCGTTGAAGTTCTGGTGCGTTCCCGTCTTGCCTCCCTGCGGGCGGCCGATGCGGGCCCGGGTGGCGGTTCCCGCCGCTACCACCTGGGTGAGGGGACGGCGGGCGGCGGCCATGATCGCCGGATCCACCACCTGGAGCCGCTCCACATTTCGGGAGTAGACGAGCTCGCCGGCCGTGTTCTCGATCCGTTCGACCAGATACGAGCCGGCATGCAGGCCGTTCGTAGCGAAATTGGAGAATGCCGAAGCCATCTCGAGGGGACTCACGGCCCCGGCGCCCAGGACCAAGGAATACACGGCAGGCAGCTCCGACTTGATCCCCATCCGGTGGGCCACATCGATTATCCGTTCGGGGCCGACTTCTTTCGAGACCTGGGCGTAGACGACATTGACGGAGTTCTGGGTGCCGGAGAAGAGGGAGATGCCGCCGCCTCCACCACCGGCGTTGTGGACGACCCACGGGTCAGGGTTACAGAATGGACAGTCGATTGGTTTGGGGCTCCGCGCATCCCAGAAGGAGTTGAGTGATCCGCCCGACTCTAGGTAAGCGGTGAGCGCGAACGGCTTGAATGAGGAACCCGGGTTTCGCTTTCCCTGGATAGCCAGGTCGAATTGCTCGACGTCAAAGGGCAGGCCGGAGGCCATCACCTTGATGGCACCAGTCACGTTGTCGACGCTGGCAATGGCTCCGGTCGGGGCGCATCGGAGGTCGCTCGGTTCCGGTACAGGAATCTGTGCGTTGTTGTAACGCTGAACGCAGGCAGCGAGTTGGTCTTCGCTGAGGGCGCTCGGGTCGGCGATCGGCAACCAGGTGTCGAGGATCTCGTTGGCCTTCTTCTGGAGGTCCAGGTCGATGGTGACGTAGACCTTCAGCCCACCGCCACCGGCGCACGTCACGTCGTCGGAAGGGCAACCGAAGATGGCCTTCTTGCGTTCCTCGTCGGTTGCTCCCAAGAATGAGAATTCCGGGTCGTTGAGTAGGGCTCGCCGCACTTCGGCTACTACGTGGTCGGCGGGCCCCTGAAACTCCGGGTGCGGCTGGATCACATAGGGCTCGTTCTTGGCACGTTCCCCCTGTGCCGGAGTGATCATCTCGTGGACGACCATGGTGTCGATCACGTCATTGCGCCGGTCGAGGACTCGCTCGGGCTGGCGACGGGGGTCGTAGTTGGAGGGGTTGCGGATAGGCACGAAGAGCGTGGCCGCCTCGGCAATCGTCAACTCTTCCAGGGTCTTGCCGAAGTACTCACGGGCGGCCGTCTTGACTCCGAAGGCGCTCCAGCCGTAGTAGACGGAGTTAACGTAGAACTCGAGGATCTGCTCTTTGGTGTAACGGCGTTCGAGCTCAACCGCCACCATCGCCTCCTGGATCTTGCGTTGCAGGGTGATCTCGTCGCCGACGAAATGCTGTTTGACCACCTGTTGGGTGATGGTTGAACCCCCCCGGGTCACTCCCCGCAGGTTGTCAATCGCGGCCCCGCCGATTGCCGCGAAGTCGACACCCTCGTGTTCGAAGAATTCGGCGTCTTCTGCGGCCAGCACGGCTTTGATCACCAGGTCCGGCAGTTCCTCGTAGAGCACCGGCTCGCTGTTCTTGCCGTCGTGGAGTTCCGCGAGGAGCACGTTGTCGAGCGTGTAGATACGCGATACCTGGGACAGGTCTGGCAAATCCAGCAGGAGGTCGTCTACCTCGGGGACGTACTTACGTTCCAGGTCGGTGAAAACGCCGTACGCCGAGTTGGTTCCGAAGAACGCGAAAAGACCGATCCATGTCGATGCAAGTAATGCAATGCTGAGCAGGGTGGCGAGCGCGACAAACCATCGTCTGCGGACGTCGCGCCGTTCAAGTTCGTGAATGGATGCTTTTGACATGTCCGGTTTACCTAACGAAGGGGGAGTCTGAAAAGTTGCCGGTAGCATCCCCTTCGGCGTCAACAGGATACCTGTGAAATCAGAAGACCTATCGCATCCGGCCCCGCGCACCACCTCCAGCGGTATCGAGATCGACGTGGTGTACGGGATGGATCGGATTCCTCCCGAGGTCGGGATGCCCGGCGAGTATCCATATACGCGCGGTCCGTACCCCACCATGTACCGGGGCCGCCTGTGGACGATGCGCCAGTACGCGGGCTACGGGACGGCCGAAGTTACCAACGCCCGGTTCCGCTCGCTCTTGGCAGCCGGGCAAACCGGTCTCTCGGTGGCGTTCGATCTCCCCACCCAGATGGGACTGGACTCGGACCATCCAATGGCGTCTGGAGAGGTGGGCAAGGTCGGGGTGGCCATCAACAGCATCGAAGACATGCGTCGGCTCTTCTCTGATATCCCGCTCGGCGAGGTCAGCACCTCCATGACCATCAACTCCACCGCAGCCATCCTGCTGCTCCTCTACCAGATTGTTGCCGAAGAGCGCGGCGTCCCGGCCACACAGATCAGGGGCACCGTCCAGAACGACATCCTCAAGGAGTACATCGCCCGTGGCACCTACATCTATCCACCCGGGCCCTCGATGCGGTTAGTCACGGATCTGTTTTCCTACTGTGCTCGTGAGCTGCCGGCCTGGAACACCATCTCGATCAGCGGATACCACATCCGGGAAGCAGGATCTACCGCGGCTCAGGAAGTAGCGTTCACACTGGCGAACGGTCTGGCATACGTGGAAGCCGCAATAGCCGCCGGTCTGGCGGTTGATAACTTCGCTCCCCGCCTTTCCTTTTTCTGGAACGCGAACAACCACTTTTTCGAGGAGGTTGCCAAGTATCGAGCCGCACGTCGGATGTGGGCCCGGTTGATGAAGGAACGGGTCGGAGCGAAGGATCCGATGTCGTGGATGATGCGATTCCACACGCAAACAGCGGGAAGCTCGTTGACCGCCCAGCAACCTGAAAACAACATCGTCCGCACGTCGATGCAGGCGTTGGCCGCCATCCTGGGCGGCACCCAGTCGCTCCATACCAACGCATTTGATGAGGCACTCGGTCTGCCGACCGATCGATCGGCACGGATCGCTCTGCGAACCCAGCAGATCCTTGCCTCCGAGTCGGGGATAACGGACACCGTCGACCCACTGGCAGGCTCCTACCTCATTGAGCACCTCACCGATCGGGTCGAAGCCGTGGGGACCGAGTTGATCCGCAGAATCGATGAGTTGGGCGGAGCCACCTCTGCGATCGAAGCTGGCTTCCAGCAGCGAGAGATCGAAGAGGCGGCTTATGCCGCCGCTCGCCGCATCGAGAGTGGCGAATCGGTGATCGTCGGCGTCAACAAGTTCGTCGACGACGAGAATGGGGAGGTGCCCGTGCTGTCGGTCGATCCCACAGTCGAACAACGGCAAATCGATGGGGTGCGCAATCTGCGGGCCGGTCGAGACCACGCGGCGGTGACCGTGGCGCTCGATCGGGTTCGTGAAGTGGCACGGGGGGGAACCAACCTCCTGTACGCGATAAAGGGGGCCCTGCTGGCGTCGGCGACGCTGGGTGAGGTCTCCGATGTTTTGCGGGAAGTCTTCGGGGTTCATCGGGGAGGGTCGCGATGATCGACGACGATCGGGTCCGCTTTCTGATCATCGGGGGAGGCCCGGCCGGCAACACCGCCGCCACGATCGCTGCCGCTCTCGGCGCCCGGGTAACGCTCGTTGAGTCGTCGGTGGTCGGGGGTGCCGCCCATCTCTGGGACTGCATTCCCTCCAAAACCATGGCGGCCACGTCGGTCCGGATGGAAGCGGTAGTCAACGCATCCAAGCTCGGGATAGTCCCCGGTTCGGCGTCCGTTGATATCAAACGTCTCTCCGAGCGCATGGCGACGATCTCCGACGATCTATCGCGAGGGGTCATGACGATGCTGACTTCTCAGGGCGTTGAGGTAGTGCATGGCCGCGGTCGATTCTCGGGACCCCATGAGGCCATCCTGGAGACCCAAGGTGGCCAACTGCCGGTATCTTTCGACCTCGCTCTGGTGGCGACCGGTTCAGCACCAAGAATCCCCGACTGGTGCGAGATCGACGGAGAGAGGATCCTCACGACCCGTCACGCATACCACCTCTCCGAGGTCCCTTCGCACATGGTCATCGTCGGTTCGGGGGTGACCGGGGTCGAGTTCGTTCACATCTTTGCCAGCCTCGGGTCCGAAGTGAGCTTGCTGGTCAGTCGCCAACAAGTGCTTCCCCACCGCGATCCTGAGGTTGCCGCCGCGCTTGAGGCCGATTTCCTGGAGCGTGGGGTGGCGCTCCTCAAGGGAGCCCGGGCAGTGGCTGCTAACCGGACGGACCGTGGCGTTCGTGTTGAGGCGCAGGACGGCCGGAGCATCGAAGGTAGTCACGCCCTGCTGGCCATCGGCTCGGTGCCCCTCACGGAGGGGATCGGGCTGGCCGAGGCCGGTATCGAGACCCACGACGGATACATAGTCGTCGATGCGTTTCAGCGGACCTCCGTGCCGCATATCTACGCCGCTGGGGACGTCACCGGGCAGATGCCCCTCTCGTCGGTGGCCTCCATGCAAGGACGCAAGATCGCCCGCCACGCCCTGGGCCGCCAGGTCAAGCCGCTCGACTACTCCAAGGTCGCGCAAGCCATCTTCACCGACCCGGAAATCGCTTCGGTGGGTTTGGAGGAGGCCGAAGCGGCCGCCGAGGGTCGCAAAGTCCGTATCACCAAGGTGCCATTCGCAGCCAATCCCCGCAGCATCATTCATGGGTCCACCCGCGGGTTTGTGAAGGTCATCAGCGACCCCGCCACCCACACCGTTCTGGGCGGGACGATCGTCGGGCACCGGGCGTCGGAGCTGATCGGCATCCTTGCCCTAGCCGTGCAGGGGCGCCTCAAGGTCGACACGCTGGTTGAGACTTTGATGGTGCATCCGTCGTTATCGGAGAGCCTCAGCGACGCCGCCGACTGAACTCGCTAACGGATGATGGCGATTACCTGCCCGCTGGAGACGGTGTCGCCGGGCCGGACTCGCAGGTCGACTACCTCACCCTCGATCGGGCTGCGGACTTCGTTCTCCATCTTCATAGCTTCCAGAACACAGATGGGTTCGCCGGCGTTGATGCTGTTGCCGGCCCCAGTGTTCACTTTGACAATGGTGCCCTGCATGGGAGCTGTAACCACCCCCGCTTCGACGGAGTTATTGCCGGCCGAGGGGGAGAGCTTCGGTGGTTTGCGACGGGGTGCCGGTCTTCGCCCCGAGCTGGCCGGTTGGAGTTCGGGCATCCAGTAGCTGACGAGGTACCGGCGACCACCGATCTCTACGGTTATGTCTCGCTGCGCCACCGCCTCGTCTTCGGGAAGGGCCGGGGCAGTCGGTCGAGCCATTCCGGTGAGATCGAGCTCATCTTCCGCCCAGCGAGTGTGGTGGGTGCCTTCGACAAAGGTCTCGTGCTCGAGGACCCGGATGTGGGCGGGAATCGTCGTAGCCACTCCGCGGATGTGAAACTCACGAAGCGCCCGGAGGCCGCGGTTGATAGCGTCGGGGCGGGTAGGTCCCCACACGATCAGCTTCGCCATCAGGTTGTCGTAATACTGGCTGATCTTCGTGCCGGGCCGGATCCAACTGTCGACCCGCACCCCGAAGCCGGCCGGTTCCCGATACTCAGCGACCCGACCGGGACTGGGAAGGAAGTCGCGCGCGGGGTCTTCGGCGTTGATGCGGAATTCGATGGCATGACCGGCCGTCTTGACCCGGTCGACAGAGAGCGGTTGTCCCTGAGCGATTCTCAATTGCTCCTGGACGATATCGATGCCGGTCACCATCTCGGTGACGGTGTGTTCCACCTGAAGGCGGGTGTTCATCTCGAGGAAGTAGAGGCTGCCGCTGCGGTCCATCAGAAACTCGACCGTCCCGGCGTTGCGGTATTCGCACGCCTTGGCAACGGCGATGGCGGCCTTTCCCAACCTGCCCCGGATCTTGTCGTCGAGATTTGGAGATGGGGTTTCTTCGATCAGCTTCTGATGTCTGCGTTGTACCGAGCAGTCTCGCTCTCCCAAGAAGACGGCGTGCCCATGGTCGTCACACAGGATCTGGGCCTCGATGTGGCGGGGGAATTCCAGAAACTTCTCGACATACACCTCGGGATTGCCGAAGTAGGCGTCGGCTTCTCGTCGAGCGCCTTCGAACGCAGCTTCGATCTCCTGCTCGTTGCGGACCACGCGCAAGCCCTTGCCGCCTCCTCCGTGGGCAGCTTTGATGGCAACGGGGTATCCGAATTCCGCCGCGGCGGTGCGGGCATCGTCAACGGATCCAAGCGGTTCGAGGGTGCCGGGAACGCTCTCGACCTTGGCCGCGGTGGCAGCCTTGCGCGAGGCAATCTTGTCGCCCATGATGGCGATAGCGTTGGGCGGTGGCCCCACCCAGATGATGCCCGCCTCAATGACCCTTTGCGCAAAGTCGGCATTCTCAGCCAGGAATCCATAACCGGGGTGAATCGCGTCCGCCTTCGCTTCACGGGCCACCTCGAGGATGCGGTCCATATTGAGATAGGACCCGGCGGCCGGGGCCGGCCCGATATTCCATGCCTCGTCGGCCAGATCGACGTGCAGTGCGTCCCGGTCTAGCTCCGAGTAAACCGCAATCGTGCGCAAACCCATTTCTTGAGCCGACCGACAGATGCGAACCGCGATTTCGCCGCGATTGGCTATCAGCAGGGAACGCATATCGAGCATGCTAGGAAGTTCCTCCGGGGTGGGGGCGGTGGGGTTGGCTCACAGAGGGATGTTCCCGTGCTTCTTGGGTGGAAGCGTCTCTCTTTTGTTGCGCAGCATCTCGAGCGCCCGGATGACCTTGGGGCGGGTCTGGCGAGGTTCTATCACCTCGTCTACCAGGCCCAGCTCGGCTGCGCGATAAGGGTTGTTGAATCGCTGCTCGTATTCGGAGATCAGCTCCGCACGGCGCTCCTCGGGCTCCTCCGCGCCTGATATCTCCCGCCGGGAGATGACATTCACCGCCCCCTGGGCTCCCATGACGGCAATCTCCGCGGAAGGCCATGCGAAGACCGCGTCGGCCCGAATGCCGCGCGAGTTCATTACGACATAGGCTCCTCCGTAGGCCTTGCGCGTGATTACCGACAACCTCGGAACGGTGGCTTCGCTGAAGGCGTAGAGCAGTTTGGCACCGTGGCGGATGATCCCGCCGTGTTCCTGCCCCACGCCGGGAAGAAAGCCGGGGACATCGACAAAGACCAGGAGCGGGATGTTGAAAGCATCACAGAAACGGACGAACCGGGCTCCCTTCTCGGATGCATTGATGTCGAGGGTTCCGGCCAGGGCTGAGGGTTGGTTGCCCACGACACCGACCGTGTACCCGTCGAGCCGGGCGAATCCCACCACAATGTTCTGAGCCCAGTGCTCGTGGACCTGGTAGAAGTCGCCGTCGTCTACGACGTGCTCGACGAGCCTGACCATGTCGTAGGGTTGGTTGGCTGAATCCGGAATGATGGAATCGAGGTCATCATCCATGCGGTCGGGCACGTCGACGGGGGTGAAATAAGGCGGGACCTCCATGTTGTTTTGGGGTAGGAACGACACCAAGTAACGCACTTCTTCGAGGGCAGAGATCCCGTCGTTCGCGACGAAATGGGTTACTCCGGAGGTGGCGGCGTGGGTGAGCGCACCGCCCAGCTCCTCGAAGGTCACCTCCTCGCCGGTCACCGCCTTGATCACGTCGGGGCCGGTGATAAAGAGGTGGCTCGAACCATCCACCTGATAGACGAAGTCGGTGATGGCCGGCGAGTAGACAGCGCCTCCCGCGCACGGGCCCATGATCACCGAAATCTGTGGGATGACGCCAGAAGCCCTCACGTTCCGCTCAAAGATGCGGCCGTACCCATCCAGTGAAGCGACGCCTTCCTGAATGCGGGCTCCTCCTGAGTCTTTGAGTCCGACTACCGGCGCCCCGACGTTGAGCGCAGTGTCGATCACCTTGCAGATCTTGTCGCTGACTGCTCTACCCAGGCTGCCGCCGAAGACGGTGAAGTCTTCGGCAAATACGAAGACGGTTCTTCCCTCGACGGTTCCCCAGCCGGTTACCACCGCATCTCCGGCAGGTCGTTTGTTCTCGATACCGAAACCGATCGCGTGGTGGCGGACGAACATATCTATCTCCTGAAACGACCCTTTGTCCAGGAGCAGTTCGAGGCGCTCGCGGGCGGTCAGCTTGCCCTGCTCGTGTTGACGGTCGACGGCCCGTTGGCTGCCGGCGTGGAGGGCTTCCTCGCGCAACCTACGCAACTCTTCGATTCGTTCTTCGGTTCCCACCCTCACCCCGGGATAGATTTGGTCTCACGTTGGACTCATGGGACCGTTGGATGGCTACACCATACGCGCTGATCGTGCTGGAGGATATCCGATCGACACAGGATGAGGCTATTGCCCGTGCCCAACAGGCTCCGGTGCTCGTTGTAGCCGCTCGCCAATCGGCCGGCCGGGGGCGCTTCGGCCGCCGCTGGGAGACTGCGCCACGGGCCATGGCTGCTTCCCTGGCGGTACGGCCGTCCGGTTGGCAAACAGCCGAGTTCTCGCGTCTGTCACTCGTTGCCGCACTGGCCGGCCGCAGTGCGTTGGGCGAGGGCGTTGCCTGCAAGTGGCCAAACGACTTGGTGCGAGAAGATTCCAAGCTCGCCGGGTTGTTGCTTGAAGCTTCGAGCGACCTGGTGGTGATCGGCCTGGGCGTCAATTTGTGGTGGCCCCATCCACCGGCCGGTTTCGGCAGTCTGTTCGAAACCGACCCGGGCCCGGATGCCGCCGTCGACCTTGCTGCGCGTTGGTGTGACGAACTGTTGGCCCGAATCGAGGGGGGGCCGGAGGACTGGGGTCGGGAGGAATACCGCCGGGTATGTCAGACCATTGGCCGGGCCATCCAGTGGCAGCCAGATGGGGCCGGGGTAGCGCGAGACGTTGATGGAGCAGGGCGACTGGTGGTGGAGACCGGACTCGGTGATATAAGGCTCTCCTCTGGTGAGGTGTGGGAAGTCAGATAGGGAGGTCGCGACTCGTGACCCGGCTACCCTTCACCAACATGAGACAGGAGCCAGACGGTTGAGCGTGCTCGCCCACGAAGGTACTTATCCAATTCTCTACGGGAGTTACGACATACCAGTGGGGAGCGGACACTCCCCGGGGTACCTGGCTCGTCCCGACCAGGCGGGACGGTTTCCGGCCGTGCTTGTTCTCCCCGAGGCCGGACTGACGTCCCATCACAAGGATTTGTGCCGGCGCTTGGCCCGGCACGGCCTGGCGACCCTCGCCATCGATCTCCCCCGCGCCCAAGACCAGGCCGTCATCGCTGCCGATGAAGCCTACGAATTCGTGATGAGCAGCGACGTCACGTGGGTGATGGAATCCGGCCTCGGCATCATCGGTTTGGGGACAGGGGGAGGTCCCGGTTTGATCTACGCTGCCGATCACCCCGAGGTGCTCGCCGTAGCTCTGGTGTCGACCCCCCTCGAAAAGGAAGGTCCGGTAGCCAGTGTTTTCCCGCGCCTGGCGGTTCCCGTGCTCGGCCTCTACGCAGCAGACGAGGCGCCCGCGTCGGGACTGGACGACGGCCGCATTCAGTATGGGTCATTCGTTGTATATGAGGGCGTGGCGGCCGGCTTCATAGATGACGGCGCTGTCCAATACGACGCGGCTGCGTCGGCTGACGCCTACCGGCGACTTGTCGAGTTCTTCAGTCGAACCCTCCCGGCCGCACAGATTGAGAGACTCGGCTGACCACAGCGCTGCATATCGCAGATGCGGTCCTTGTGGTCGGCGTAATCTAGCTAGGACCCGTGTCCTCCCGGCCGGTGGGGACGAGGACGGCGTATCGGCGACCCGCGCTGGTGGGCTACGTCAGAGGCGGAGGACGGAGCTGACGGCTTTGACTGCCGGCAGGACTTGGTCGTATCCGTGGGGCGTAGTAGGGATCATCGGAGATGCCCCGAGGCGACTACTAATCTCGCTGTGATGATCGAATCCCCTGCCCCTCCGGCACCTCCGCAGCGATCCCGCCAATGGCTGAAGCGCACCCTCATCGCGCTGTTGGTGTTGGCCAACCTGGTGGTCTTTGGCGGCTATCTCGCCTTGCGTTACTACACGGGGAGGATCGACGATGAACTTCAGAAGAACGAAGAAGTGGTAGCGGCGCTGGCCGAACAACCGGACTCTCGCCAGGATCCCCTCAATTTCCTCCTCATCGGCAGCGACTCGCGAGAGAACCTGCCCGAGGATCTCGAAGGGAATTTTGGGTCATTTGGTGGTGAGCGGGCCGACGTAATAATGATCGTGCAACTGATCCGGGAGGCCGGCACCGTTCGAGTCCTCAGCCTGCCACGCGATCTGCGAGTTGAAATCGAAGGTCACGGTTCTGACAAGCTCAATGCCGCCTTTGCCTTCGGTGGAGGTTCTCTGACTGTCCAAACAGTGAACAAGTACACGGGCATCCCCATTCACCACTATGCAGAGATCGATTTCTACGGTTTCGCCAGCCTGGTAGACGCCCTTGGCGGAGTTACACTCGACTTCCCCTTCCCGGCTCGCGACCTCAAGTCGGGTTTCGAGGTTCCGGCCGGGCGACAACGTCTCTCCGGAGCGCGGGCGCTTGGCTTCGCCCGCTCCCGCAGCTATCAGGAGTTGCAGGACGACCGGTGGGTCTCCGTCGATGCCAACGACATTGGCCGTACTCGACGGCAGCAACAGTTGATCCTGGCAATCATCGCTGAAGTCAAGCACCCCTCAACCATCACCGAAGCGGGGACGCTGATCGAGACTGTGGGCTCCTTCCTTACTGTCGACGCCGCTCTCGACCAGAACTCTCTCATTGACCTCGCTTGGTCGATGCGCTCAATCAACGCGGCCGAGATAGAATCAATCACCCTGCCCACCGTGACCCGTAGCATCGACGGCGGTTCGTATCAGCTTCCCGACGAACCGGCGGCTGGGGCAGTCCTGACGGCGTTTTTGACCGGTGAGCCGCTCGGGGTCATCACCCAGGGTCCGGTCCGGGTGCAGATCCTGAATGGAAACGGCATTCCGGGGGCCGCTGCCCGGTGGGCCGGCGAGCTTTCCGATGCCCGTTTCGTCGTCGTCGACATTGGTGACGCCGAGTCGGACGATTTCGCAACGACCGTGCTGCTGGCCGGGCCCGATCGCGTCGCCTCCGCCACAATGGTGGCGGACGAGCTCGGCTTTGGGGAGATTCGCCCCGGGACGATGCCGGAGGGCGTGGATGTGATCGTTATTGTCGGCGCCGACGCTCAATAGGGTAATGCTCAGGATCGGCCGGCAGCTCGTCGATATCAACCTCTGGAGGCAGAAACATGGAAGTAGCCGTCATTGGAGCCGGATACGTTGGTCTCGTGCAAGCAGCGGGACTCGCTTCTCTTGGTCACCGGGTCCGAGTCGGCGAAAACAACCTGGAGAAACTGGAGTTACTCCAAGCAGGCATTTCGCCCATATTTGAGCCCGACCTCGAGGCCGTTCTGGGAGAAGGGCTTGCAACCGGTCTGCTGTCGTTCGAAGCTTCAAACGAAGCCGTCGTCGCGGGCGCCGAGGTGGTCTTCCTTGCCGTTCCCACTCCCCAGGGCGACAATGGTGCCGCCAACATGTCGATAGTCGCGGCCGTGTTCGATGAGATTGCCTCCAAGCTCGTCGAGGACACCCTGGTCGTCTTCAAGTCGACGGTCCCAGTCGGCTCAGTAGCCAAGTATCAACAGTTCTTCGACGAGCGGAATCCTGGCGTAACCATCATGAGCAATCCAGAGTTCCTGCGCGAGGGGAGTGCGGTGTCCGACTTCTTCCATCCCGACCGCATCGTGATCGGAACCACGAGTCAGCGGGCGGCCGAACGCATGATGGAGCTGTATCGCGGTCTCGATGCCCCGGTGGTCGTCACCGATCCGATCAGCGCGGAGATGGTCAAATACGGCTCAAATGCTTATCTAGCCACCCGCGTTACCTTCGCCAACGCCATGGCCAACTTGGCAGAGGCCGTGGGCGCCGACGTCCGGGACGTGTTGCTGGGTATGGGCTACGACCGGAGGATCGGTCACCACTTCCTCAGCCCCGGCCCCGGTTTCGGAGGCTCTTGCTTCCCTAAGGACACCTATGCCCTGGTTGCCATCGCCGAGGAAGCCAATTACGACTTTGCGCTGCTCAAGGGCGTCATCGAGGTGAACGATGAACAGCGGCAACGCATCGTCAACAAGGTGATCGCGGCCTTGCCGGCCGGTCTTGACGGCGCACTCGTCGGTCTGTGGGGTCTGGCTTTCAAAGCCGGGACCGATGACACGCGGGACTCGCCGGCGGTGGAACTGGCACGCCTATTGGCGGGCCGCGGTGCCCATATCCGGGCGTTTGACCCCAAGGCAAAGATCGACCTCGATGGCGTAGATCTGGTGGCCGATCCCCTCGAAGCGGCCAAGGGGGCCGATGTGCTGCTTATCGCCACCGAGTGGCCGGACTTCCAGGCGGTGGATCTCCGTAAGGTGCGCGAGGCAATGGCCGGGACAGTGATCGTCGATGCGCGCAACATCCTAGATCCTGAAGCAGTTCGCCGTCTCGGCATGGAGTATTACGGCGTCGGTCGTTGACGTCTCTGGGCGGGTTGGTCGCCTTAGGCTGTCGTGAACGAAGTGGAGTGGAAAGTGACTGAAGAGGCAAAACTGTCGATTCTGATTCCCGTCTATAACGAACGGCGCACGATCGCAGAGGCGGTCCGGCGGGCGAGGACCGTCGAACTACCGGTTGATCGGGAGATTCTGATCATCGATGACGGCTCGACCGATGGGACGGGCGAGATCATCAAACGTCTCGCTGACTCGACGGTGAAAGTCATCCAGCAGCCGACCAATATGGGTAAGGGCGCGGCGTTGCGACGCGGGCTCCGGGAATCCATAGGTGACTATGTAGTTGTGTATGACGCCGACCTGGAATACGACCCGCGGGATTGGCCCGCGTTGCTGCGTCCGGCCCTTGAAGGTGAAGCAAAGGCTGTGTACGGCTCACGTTTTACCGGCGAGCGGCGCAACATGATGTTCTGGCACTGGTTGGGGAACCGGTTCCTCAGCCTGCTCACCAACGTTCTCTACAACACGACTCTTTCGGACATGGAGACCTGTTCCAAGCTCATCGATGGGGACCTCGCAAGGTCGTTGCACCTCACGTCGAATCGTTTCGATATCGAACCCGAGATAACGGCGAAACTCCTACGTTCCGGCGTCAGGATCTATGAGGTCCCGATTCGGTACACCGGGCGGGAGGTGGACGAAGGAAAGAAGATCTCCTGGCGGGACGGGTTCCCGGCCTTGTGGGCTCTCGTGAAGTACCGGTTCGTACCCGCCAAGAGCATCCGCAGGTGAACGGGAAAGCCCTCGTCACCGGCGGCGCAGGGTTTATCGGCTCGCATCTATCCGGTCGCTTGATGGACGAAGGGTGGGAGGTGCTGGTCGTCGACGATCTCTCCTCAGGTCACCTGGACAACCTGGCCGAGGCCCGGGCTCGCGGCCGGATCAAGTTTCATCAACTGGACATACGCGACGATGAGTTCGCTCCAGCAGTCGAGCACTTTGCTCCCGACGTGCTGTTTCATCTTGCAGCTCAAGTCTCCGTGGTGGAGTCTTTGGCGGATCCGCTAGGCGACGCTGGTATCAACATTCTCGGGACGATAAACCTGCTGGAAGCGGCGCGGCGAGTCGGTGCGGAGCGGGTGGTCTTTTCATCGACCGGAGGGGCAATCTACGGCGACCACGTGAAGCTGCCTGCCAAAGAGGGATACGCCAAGCATCCCAGCTCTCCATATGGGATCTCCAAGAAGGTGGTCGAGGACTACTTCCGTTTCTACCTGACGACCTACGGTATCGACTACGTTGCCCTGGGTCTGTCCAATGTGTACGGGCCTCGGCAGGATCCGTTCGGGGAGGCCGGTGTCGTCGCTATCTTTACCCGGCTCATGCTCGACAAGAAACGACCGGTGATCTATGGGGACGGGCAACAAACCAGGGACTACATTTTCGTAGACGATGTGGTCGATGCCTTTGTCCGGGCCTCCGGTATCGGCGGCGGCAGGTTCCTCAATATCGGCACCGGTCGCGAGACCACCGTGGTGGGGCTGTTCAAGGAAATTGCTGACCAGGCGGGTTTCACCGAGCTGCCGGTTTTCGCTGACCCGCGGCCGGGAGAACTCGCCCGGTCGGTGCTCGACCCCGGCGCGGCGCGCAAAGCCCTGCATTGGCAACCGTGGACGAGTCTCGAAGAAGGCCTGGCGACGACGGTCGCCTGGTTCAGGAAGAACAGGTAGTCGCTGGGTTCCTACTCGATAGAAGTGAGTACCGAGGGAGAAGATGGCTCAACACGACAAAGCCGAGCCGGAGGGGAGAAGGCTCCACGGAGGGGGGCCGTTCCCCATAGGGAGGACCTCGCAGCTGCTGGCTACCGGAACATGTCCTCGTCCGGCGAGCGGACCAGGTTGGTGGCCCGGCCCTCACCGGCCGGATAATCCACGCCCCTGACTACGGCGAGTGGGATGCCCTTGGCCTTTCCCATCACCAGATCGGCGGCTGCGGCCACCTCGTCGACGAGAGCTACTTCGGTGACGTTGAGCGTCCGTCCAAACGTGTCGGTGGTTCCCCGGTAGTCGACCAGCGCCGGCAGGCCCGCCACCCCGATAGCGACATCCGTCAGGCCTTTTCGCCATGGGCGTCCAAATGTGTCGGTGATCACCACGGCGATCTCCGCTCCGGTCGCCTGCCGGATTGTCCTGCGCAATCGTTGTGCCGACCGATCCGGATCGCGGGGGAGGAGCGCCAGCCACCCTTCCGGCATGTTGGACCGATCGACTCCGGCGTTTGCGCAGATGAAACCGTGGCGGGTTTCGGTGATGACCAGGTCTCCCCGGCGGCGGAGGACGGCCACCGCCTCGTCGGCAATGATCCGGCGCCGCTCGTCCTCGTCGTCGTCAAACCGGACGACCGCGTTTTCTGCTTTTGAGACGGCCTTGTGGGTCACGACCAGCACGTCGCCATCCTGGAGAACGAACCCGGCGGCGTCGAGAGCGGACAGCAATATCGCCGCCAGGTCATCGCCTGGATCAATGTCCCCGACACCGGGGATCGGTGTGATCTCCACGGTCACAAGAGATCGGCTAACCAGCCGGCGAACGACCAGGCTGCGGTCGGATCGGCAATCCGGGTGTCACGCACATGGATCTTGACGCCGAGTTCGCTCAGTTCCTCTCGGTCGTTGGCATCGCCCGTATCTATAACCAGGTCATGGAGCAATCCACCGTAGGCAGCTACCACGCCGGTATTGCCGCCGGGTAGACCCAGCGAGGCCATAACCCGATCGGTGGGACCCTTGAGCGGCCGACCGCCAAACAGCGGACTGACGCCAATGACCCGACCTGCTGCCTGGACCGCCGCAGCGATGTCATTGACCGCCAAGATGGGCCAAATCGAGAGGGGTGGGTTCGAAGGTCCGATGACGACTGCCTCGGCCGCCTCGATGGCCGCCAAGACGCCGGGTGCCGGAGCGGCCGCCGCGGCTCCGTCGAAACGGAGATCGGCAACTTCATCCTCATTTGCCCGCATCACGAAGTACTCCTGAAATGTGATCCACTCTCCGGCGGCCGTCTTGATCAGCGTCCGCAACGTGTGTTCGGTAGCCGGGAGGATCGTGCCAGGGGCACCCAGCGCCGTCGCGATGCGGGCGGTGATGTCGGAAAGTCTGGCGCCGGCCAGAAGTTCCTGGGTGCGGAACAGGTTGGTGGCCAGATCACGGTCTCCGATCCGGAACTGGGTATCCGTCCCCAATTGCGACAGGCGTTCCATGATCGTGAACGAGTCTCCGGTGATCCCCCAACCGTCCGGGCCTTCCACACCCGCCATCGTGTAGGTCACAGTGTCGAGGTCGGGGGACACGTGTAGTCCGTAAAAGACCTCGTCGTCGCCCACATTGACCACGACGGTCAGGTCGATGTCATCGAGGGCTGCCAAGCCCCGTGCCATGCGGGCTCCGCCCACTCCTCCCGATAGCAGTACGACCTTCTTCACGTCAATCCTCCCAGTCTTGTGCGGCCTTCTTAGACGGCTCGCGTATTGCAGTGTCGCCGTTTGCGCTCCACAATGGCACTCTCATGTCGATCCCCGACCCTTCCCAGGCTACGGCCGCGTCCGCCTCAAGCGCGGTGGTCGCCGCGGCAGTCGTCGTGCGCAACGAGTTGCGGCTGCCAGCGGCTCTGGACGCTCTGGCAGGACAATCCTACGAGGCGGCCTACACCGCTGTCGTCGGCGGCGGGGAAGAGTCTCGCAGCGTGGCCCGGACCATGGGCGTCAGCTGGGTGCCCGACATGCACGGTCTGATTGCCGGGCTCCCCGGATCAACAAGCCACGTATGGCTAGTCCACGACGACGCATCGCCTCGTAAGGGTGCACTGGCTGCGCTCGTCGAGGGCGCGCAACACGTCGATGCCTCGGTGGCGGGTTCCAAGCTACTCCGGACCGACCGGCCCGGAATGTTGGAGTCGGTCGGGGCGGCCACGGACGTATTTCTGGTCCCGTACTCCGGGCTCGAATCGGAAGAGATGGATCAGGAGCAGTACGACGTGGTGCGGGATGTTGCCTTCGTGTATGGCGCCTCGACACTCATCCGTAAGGACCTCTTCAAGGGACTGGGTGGAACCGATCGGCTCCTGGCTCCGCAGGCAGCCGGTATCGACCTGTCCCATCGGGCGCGGGCGGCCGGAGGACGAATTGTGGTGGTCCCCTCGTCCGAGGTGCTGCACGCGGGTTTGTGTTCCGAAGAGACACCCCTGTGGAGGGAGGAGGCCGGACGGTTTCGAGCGCTGTTGAAGGTCTACCGCCCGGTCACTCTGGCCTGGACCGTCCCCTTGACCATCGTGGTCGGTCTGCTGTACGCGTTGGCCATGACATTTTTGGGCCGGAAACGTGCTCTTGTCGATCTGATCGTCGGATGGGGGTGGAACCTCTTTCACTTGCCGTCAACGCTGGCAGGCCGGCGACGCATGCGCCGTTCGAGGATGATGGGTGACGAAGAACTGTTCCGCTATCAAGTGCGCGGCTCCGTGTTGATCCGGGAACTTGGAGATCATTTGTCCTCGACAGTCCGGTCGGAAGACCGTGCAACGGGACGGTTGTCGGGAATAGTCGAGCGGGGTCGTGGCTTTTGGCACGAGCCGGGCTTCTACGCAAGCCTGGCTGCTTTGGTGTTCCTGCTCATTGCCGGCCGCTCGATCCTCTCCGAGGGCTTGCCAGCCGCCGGATTGACCCTGCCCCTTCCGGAGTCGGCCTGGGCGACCCTACGCTCGTATGCCGGCGGATGGAACACCTCCGGTCTCGGGAGCCCCGTCCCATTGCACCCCTCGATAGGGGCAACTGCCGTCGTTCATTTGATCGTGCTGTCGAATGCCAAGCTTGCCGAGGTATCGCTTACCGTCGGTACCGTTGCCGTAGGTTTGCTGGGAACCGCTCGCCTGTTTCGCAGACTGGAGATGGGTCCACTGGCCAGGTACGGAGCAGCACTGGCTCTTGTCGGTGGCCCGGCCGCTCGTGTGCTGTCCGCATCAGGCGACTGGCCCGGCATGATTGCCATAGCGGTCGCACCGTGGGCCGTCGAGTCGATCGTTGCCCCATGGCCTAACCCCTTGCGGGCAAGGATCGGTTACCTGGCCCGCGCTGCACTGGCTGTCGGTGCCTTGGCGGTGTTTGCTCCGATGACGGTGCTCTTGCCCCTGTCTGCGGTAATGGTTCGGGTCATCGTGGCGGACGACGCTCCGTGGTCGGCAGTGGCCCGGGCTATTCCGGCGACCCTTCTCGCCGTCCCTCTGCTCTTCCCTTGGTTGTACCGGATTTCGTCCGACCGGTTGCTGGTTCACGGTGAGTCGCCGTTTTTCGACCCCTCCATTTGGGCGATAGCCGGCTTTGCTGCGGCACTCGTGCTCGGTCTAGTCGCCGGGGACCGCCGGGCGGCCGGGATGATCGGATGGGGCGGTACGCTCGCCTTGGGGGGATCCTTGTTGGCCCGGACGGCCGGACTAGGCGTGGGACGGGAGCCGGTCATCGCCGGCTACGTGGCGGCCGCCGTTGGAACTGCCCTCGTGGTCGGTGCGGCGATCGACCTGCCCGCCCGCCTCGGCGACGCTCGCCTGGGGCGTTTGATCAGCGGACGAGGAGCTGCGCTGGGTGGATTCATAGTGGCGGCCGGGGTGTTGTTGCTGATACCGTCGGGTCGTCTCGGACTTCCTGAAGATCACTTCAGCTCGCAGCTCGAATTCGCCGCCGCTCGCGCCCAGGATCATGGCACCGATCGGATCCTTATCGCCGGCGCGGCCGGTGACCTTCCCGGCGAGTCGCGGTCGGCAACTGGTTTTTCGTACAGAGTTGTGGCGGGAACGGGGCCCATCTTCCCCGAGGCTTGGTTGCCGGCGCCGCGTTCCGGCGATGCCGCCCTTGCAGAGGTGCTCGAACGAATAATCGCCGGTGAGGATCTGCGCCCCGGGCAATCGCTGGCGCCCTTCGGGATTCGGTGGATCGTCTTCACCGGGGCCAATCCCCTCGAGGTGGCTTTCGAGTCCCAACTCGATCTGCGACAGCTGCCTGGTCTGGAATACACGACCTTCGAAAGTGAAGTGTTCAGCCCGAGGGCGGTCGGTGCGGATGGCACTGCCTGGGTGTGGGACCGCCCGGACTATGTGAGAACCGATCTTGGGGTCGGGCCGGTCTATGTGGCGGAGAACCAAGACGATCGTTGGGGTGAAGATGGGACCGCGGCCTGGGCCAACCTGGTAGCTCCATCAAACGGGAGAGTTGCCTTTGCCGGAGACACCGCCAACCGCAGCTGGGCGCTGGCCGCGGCCGCTGTTTTGCTTGTTTTGATAGCACTCAGGATGATCGGGTGGGATCGGAGAGGATTATGAGGAGGGCGCTCGTCGTCGTGCTCATCGGCACTCTGGCGATGGCAGCGTGGCTGGCCCCCGCACCCGAGCCGGTGGCGGTCGACTTGCCGGTCACGACCACGACGGCTGGACCGGCGGTAGCCAGCAGCTTTTCGAATTGTGCCTGGGCGATTGCCGACGACACGCGGGAGACCCTTGTCAGCATCGTCACCCTCATCGACGTTGATGTGCAACTGACTTTCCCGGTGGCCGGCGAGATTCGGGAGACTTACCCCGAGTCACTTCCCGGGCCGGGCGCTAGCGCCATTCCCCTCTCGAGCATTCTCAGTCTGGGCGTCTCTCCCTCGGTGGTGGAATTTACCGATGCCCCGGCAACCGCCGGAGTGGTTGCCCTGGGAGAGGGGTTGCTGGCCGCGGATTTGTGTCCTTCGAGCGCCAGCAAAGTGTGGGTGCTGCCGGGCGGCAGCACGGTGCAGGATCGCCCCCTCGATCTGCAGCTGTTCAATCCGTTTCCCGATGACGCGTTGGTCACCGTGGAGGTGATAAGTGAGGAGGGGTTCGAACCTGCTCCGGAACTCGAACGAGTGTCCGTCCCGGGAAGGTCCTGGCGGACGCTGGCGCTTGGTGACGTCCTTCCTTTCCGGCAACGATTGTCCGTAACCGTCCAGACGGAACAGGGCCGGATTATCCCAGCCATGGTGCAAACCAGTGGGACGGATCAGGCCATCTGGACCGATGTCGGGCGAAGTGAAGTCTGGGAATTCCCGCTTGTTGCAGTTGGAGAACTGGAACCCTTCCTCGCGATTGCCAACGGTGGGCCGCTTGAAGTCACGTACACGCTCGACGTGTTCACTATCGATGGGCCGGTGGAAGGTGCGTTAGAGGGGCTCGTCCCGGCCGCAGGCCATGATCGGATCTCGCTGGGCGGTCTTGCGGAAGGCGAATATGCCGTTCGCTTGAGAGCCGACGGCCCCGTTTCGGCAGTGGTTGTCGCCGAAGGCGAGGGACAGGTGGCTGCAACGTCGGGAGCGCCTCTGGCAGCCAGGCAATGGATGCTTCCGGGTGCCGGGGCCACGAGCGCAACTCGATCTTCGCTGTGGTTTCTCAACAGCGGGCCGGATCCGCTCACGGTGACGTTCCAGCTGCTCGACGCCGGCGGAACCGTCGAGAACCCGGCGAAGATCACCGTCCCAGCCGGGACCGTGAGATCGGTCGCCCTCGATCAGGTGGGAGTCTCGGGTGTCATTGCGGAGTCGACCGGACCATTCTCGGCGGCGTGGAGCGCCGAGACCGACGGAGCAACTGCCTATTCGTCAGGGGTTCCCATCGGTGAATGAGATCGGACGGGCTCTGGTGATCATTGCAGCTGTGGTGGTTGCTCTTGGCGGCGTAGGCCTGTGGGCCCACTACCGCACTCTGGTGCGCCAAAAGTCGATTCACACAGAACCGCTCCGGCCATGGCCGGCGGTCGTGGTGTTTACGTCAACGGACTGTGATGCCTGTGACCCGGTGCGGGACACCGTCTTCGGTCGAGCCCCGGTGGAGGTTGTGCGAGAACTCGCTTATCAGGGGAGGGCCGAACAGTTCCGGTCGGCCGGCATCGAAAAGGTGCCGGCCGTCGTGGTGATCGACGGGCGTGGGACTCCGGTAGGCGTCTTCGAGGGCCAGGTGAGCGCCCGTCAGATCGAGCGAGCGCTACGAAGGGCCCGGCTCGGATAATGGGCAAATCCTTGTCCTTGCTCCTCGACCCATCTATGTTCAACCCATGATTGAAACCTGCGTTCGTTGTGGTGGTCCCGGTGCCGCCGTCATGTCCTTCAGTTACGATGACCGGGCCGTGTGGCTGGACGATCTTGTGACCACCGTCGATCCTGGTGAGGGCTATCCGCTGTGTGCTGATCATGCCAACGGGATGACCCCACCATTGGGATGGACGCTCACAGACCACCGCAACACCACCCGGCTGTTCGCACCGCTCGAGGTTGCCTGAGCGCCGCGTGTCGCTCGACCGGGATCTCATCGAAGCGGTCAAGGAACTCGATGAGCATCAGCTGCGCCGCCTCCTGATCCTGGCACGAGCTCGCCTGGAAGGTTCGGGGGCACTCAGCCCCGGCTCCGAATCGCAAGTCAGCCTCCGTCGCCAATGGGTCAAATGTGGCAAGACCGGATGTAATACCTGCCCGCACGGCCCGTACTGGTATGCCTACTGGCGAGAAGATGGCAAACGCAGAAGCCGATACATAGGCAAATTGCTCGAGGAATGAGTTCCTCCCCCCTGGGGAGCGAAGCGATTCGGTTGGGCGGAGTAGGCCGGGCCCGAAGGGTCCGGGGGAGGGGGGGCCGTTCCCAACGACTCGACGGCTGGTCGCTTTGGTTCTCGGACTACATCGCCCGTTTCGGTAAGCTACGCCCGACCTAGCGCGAAGGGGTGTCATGCATTGTCCTAATTGCGGCGCGCGTGACGTTATCCAGATCCAACAGAAGCTCCCCGACCAGACCGAGGTCCATTTCTACTCGTGTCACAAGTGTGAAGAGAAGTGGTGGAATAGGGACGGAAAGCCGATGTCCCTGTCCGAAGTCCTCGATCTGGCGCGCAAACAGAGCACCTGACGCCCGGTCGCCCCATGCAGCCCTCAACTCGGGAATCCTCGTTTCGGGACCGTGCGGACCGTCTGCCTCGCTGGGTGGTTGCGGTTGGAATCGGCGCCGTGATGATGGCGATCTTCATTGTGATGAATCCCGTGCTTCTGCTCACCGCCAACACGCCGTCAGGCGGGGACATGGGAGCTCACGTCCTCGTGCCGGCCTATTTGCGCGACACGCTTCTGCCGGAGGGCCGAATCCTCGGATGGAGCAACGGTTGGTTTGGCGGGTTCCCGGTCTTCTACTTCTACTTCCCTCTTCCGGCCCTGGTGACTGTTCTTCTGGATGTCATCCTGCCGTACGGGGTCGCCTTCAAGCTTGTCACGATCCTCGGGCTGCTGGCTCTCCCGGCCGCCACCTACTTCCTCGTCCGGGCGATGAAGTTCGCTCGCCCGACTGCGCTGGTGGCCGCGGCCGCCGGAGCCTCATTCGTCTTCATGGAGAGCTATTCGATCTACGGGGGGAATATTCCATCGACTTTGGCAGGTGAGTTCTCCTTTTCCTGGTCGTTCGCACTCGCTCTGGTCTATCTCGGGCTGCTGATCGAGATCGTTCGCGACGAGCGGAAGCTGGTGCCGCTGGCCGGTTTCGTGCTGGCCATGACCGCACTCACTCACCTGATCACCACGTTGGCCATCATCCTTGCCTCCCTCCCGATTCTTGCGTGGAGGAAGGGAGCCAAACCAGTTCTTGCCACGTGGGTGATCGGGTTTTCAGTCGCCGGATTCTGGGCTGTTCCTTTACTCGCCAGAGTCGGCTACTCGGCGGACATGGCCTGGGTACCGTTGCGGGGTTGGAAAAACGTACTGCCAACGGAGCTCTGGTTCCTGCTGATTCCGGCCCTGATTGGGCTGGTGTGGGCGATCCGCCGAACCCCGCGCGTGGTTCCCTTTGTGGTCCTGGCAGTGATGCCGATCGTCTACTACTGGTTGATCTTTCTGATTCCGGAGGTCTTGCCCGAGAGCTTGCACCAAGTCCAGGACAAATTGTGGAACGGCCGTTTTCTCCCCTTCTTTTACTTCGGCGTGTTCGTGTTCGCCGGGCTGGCAGTCGGGCAAGGTATCAGGGAACTGTCGCGGCGGCTCCCCGAACAAGCGTCGCTGTGGTGGGTGCGCGGTTTGATTGTCATCTTGCTGATCGCTTCTTTTCTTGTGATCCCCGAGATATCTCTTGGGGCAGCGGCCGGATGGGTCACGCTCGGGATCGGCCTTCTGGCGTTGCTGGCAACGCTTGCTGCTCCCCACACCGTCGAAGTGCCGGTTGCGGTTCCGTTGGTCGGTGTGCTGTTGTTTCTCGTGGTTGGCCTGGCAGGGTTGAGTTTCATTCCGGGCTGGGCTCGCTGGAACTATTCGGGCTATGAGGGCAAGGAACCCTGGCCCGAATACTCGGCCCTGATGGCGACCATGAGTGACCTCCCGGAAGGCCGCGTCCAGTGGGAGTACAACAAGGATCAGAACAAGTATGGGACTCCAATGTCATTGATGCTCCTCCCGTATTGGACGGACGGCACGCACCCTTCGATGGAGGGTCTGTTCTTCGAGTCGTCGCTAACCACACCATTTCACTTTCTCAACCAGGCGGAGATGAGTGTCTCTCCGTCGCGGCCCGTTCCCGGACTCAACTACCACACCTTCGAATTCGAGCGGGGCCTCGAGCATCTGGCGTTGTACGACGTCCGCTACTACGTCAGCTATACGGAGGAGGCGCAACAGGCCGCGGACGGGCTAGCGGAGCTTCGCAAGGTGGGGTCTTCGCCACCGTTCTCGATCTACGAGCTTCCCTCGTCTTCCGCGGTTGAGGTTGCCGCATATGTCCCGGCGGTGTTCGAGGGAGCATCTTTTGATGAAGCTGCACTCGACTGGTACGACCGATACGGGGAGCTCGACGAGTGGCTGGTCGAGGATGGTCCCGACGAATGGCCGCGGATCGGCGAAGACCTCGACGGCCTTGGGACGCAACCGATCACGCGCAATGGAATGGTCAGCGATGTCGTCGTCGATGATCATGAGATCTCCTTCCGGACGACGGCCGTAGGAATCCCCCACCTGGTCAAGGTCAGCTACTTCCCCAACTGGAAGGCGACAGGAGCGGAAGGTCCTTACCGGGCTGCTCCGGCTTTGATGATGGTGGTGCCGACTGAGGAGAACGTTTCGCTCGCCTTCCGCTCCACCTGGGCCGAAAAAGCCGGGATGGCGCTCAGCATTGCCGGCCTGTTGTTCGTAGTGGTCAGCAGTCTCTACGCGAGGCGGGAGCCGAGAGCCTGATGTCCTACCTGCAGTCGCTGGTCACCCGCGAGGCGCTCGGCCAGTTCTTGCGATTGGGTTTGATAGGGGGTTGAACACGATCGTCTACTTCGTGCTTCTGAATATCCTCTTTTCATTGGCGGACCTCTCGGACTTCTGGTCGGTTACTTGGGCCTTTGTGTTGGCGAACGGGACTGTCGTACCTGCTCAATCGCCGCTGGACCTTTCGAATCACGAAGGGGAGAGGTTCGGTGCGGGAATCGCTCGTCTTCTACGCCGTCAATCTGGCTGCCTGGGCTGCCACGGTCGGGCTGGTCGAACTCGCCGAGAGAATCTTCGGAACGAGTACCGCCCTACAGATCAACCTCGCCTCCCTGGCGGCAACCGCCATCATCCTGATTCCCAAATTCGCCTCCTATCGCGACCTGGTGTTCAAGAAGGCGCTGGGTGAGGGGAAAGAAGATAAAGTCGCCCCGGGGTTTGCCGAGTCAAGAAGCTATGTGGTCGAACCGCGTCGTATCCGCCGGGATGTCAACTAGCGTCCTCGCCGCAGAGACCACAGGAAGATCCGCACCGTATCTCGTCCCATCTCCCACAGCGTCAAGAGCCGCATAGGCGTAGAAGAAGCACCGACCCGCAAGTCGACGGGTGCCTGGATGAGCCGGAACCCGGCGCGGTGAGCGCGAACCAATAGCTCGAGATCAAAGGCGTAGCCGAAGACTCGCAAGTCGGCGAAAACTTTGTCGAGGACCGGGCGTCTGAAAATCTTCAGCCCCGTCTGCGTCTCGTCGACGGGAAGGCGAAAGAGGATCCGGGTCACGAGAGAGAACAGGCGACTCAAGGCCCGCCGTTTCCATGGGTAGCGTCCGTCGCTCATTCTCGCCTGTTTCGACCCAACGAGCACATCGGCGTCCCGCTCGGCGAACAACCCTAACAAGCTCGGAAGCTGGGCAGGTGGCAGATCGAGGTCGCCGTCGAGGAAAACCACAATCGACCCT
>Ga0224512_10000895_pt1 | contig 30280 bp, 24 predicted proteins | sample SF_May12_sed_USG_4_FD_169103 | JGI IMG/M metagenome (GOLD analysis project Ga0224512, IMG submission 169103) | Sediment microbial communities from San Francisco Bay, California, United States - SF_May12_sed_USGS_13 | ecosystem: Environmental > Aquatic > Marine > Sediment | place: USA... | reverse complement strand
CGCATCTCGGGCGTGATCGCACCGACGCGCGCGTGTTCGAGCTGCGTGACGGGCGTGAAGCCCGCGGGCGGCGTCCACCGCCCGTCGCGCCGCATCCAGTCCGCCGGCATGAAGTCCCAGGCGGTCCTGTCCGACGCGGCGGGCATTCCGGGCGTGTCGGGCGAGCTGAATGCGAGGCGTCCGCCCACGTCGCCCGGGTTGGCGAAGCTTCCGGGGGTCGTTCGAACTCCCGCGCTCGACGGGGTTCCACCGACGGGCGGAAGCCGCCAGGTGCGTTCGCCGGGATGATTGGGCATCGCTGGGCACTCCGTGGACGATGCGGAGCGCCACAGGGTGGGCCGTTGAGAGCCTTGCCTACGCTCGTGCGAACGAGTTCAGGTTCCAAGGGTCTGATCTCAGGCCAGCCGTTCGACCGGCCACCCCCAGGCTCCGCTTTCACGTCAGCCTAACACCCGGTGTATCGGCCCTCAAGGTCGGGCGAGTGATACCTTGCCGGCGTGATTCCCTGGAATGCGCTGCTGCAGCGACTCGCCGAGGCGCCCCGAGACAACGGCACGGCGGCGTTGCATCAGGCCGCCGCCTTCCTCCGGCAGACGCTCGAGGGCGTCGGTCTCGAGGCCGAGCTCGTGGCCTTTACGGCACAGCCGTACCGCCTGCGCCTGGCGGGGGTCATCGCGCTGGCGGGGGGGCTGCTGTACGCGCGCGCGCTGCTCGCGGGTCGCAACGCGCTTGCCCTGGCCGTGGCCGTCTTGCTGCCGACGCTGCTGCTGGCCCAGCTCGAATTCGGCGTGCCGGTCTTCGGCTGGATCGGCGCACAGACGCAGCACCACGTTCGTGCGCGACGGCCCGTCGAGGCTCCCTCGCGCCGCCTGCTGCTCACGGCGCACTACGACACCAAGACCGACGTCCTCGACCACGTGGAGCGGGCGCCGATCGACCGACTCGCCGTGCCCGTCGCGCTCCTGATGGTCCTCGCGCCCGCGGCGGGCGCCCTCGCAGCGCGCTCCCGAAAGCGAGGGCGGTTCGTCGCGGGGATCGCAGGCTTCGCCGCGGGCGTCGCCGCGCTCTACGGCCTCGGCATGTTCATCGCGTTGTCGGCGGGCGCCTTCGTGCCAAAGCGCAGTCCCGGCGCCCTCGACGACGGCGGCGCCTGCGCCGTCCTGGTGCGACTCGCCGAGGTCCTGACCGCCATGCCGGCCCCCGAGCGGACGCAGGTCGAGATCCTGCTGCTCTCCGCCGAGGAGGTCGGGGTCCAGGGTTCGGAGGCGCTCGCGGCGCACTCCTTCGCGGCGCCGCCGGCGCTGCCCACCTTCGTCGTGAACCTGGAGGGGCTCGGGGCGTCTCCCGATCACGCCGTGCTCGCGCGCGAGCGTTTCACGCTGCGCTCGCTGGCGCCAGACGCCCGGCTCGTCGCGCTGCTCGACGCCGTTCATCGCGAGCTGTTCGAGAAGCCGCTCCCGATGACCCCCTACGGCGGAGCCACGGACGCGCGCTCCTTCCTCGCGCGCGGGATTCCGGCGGCGACGTTGCTCAGCCTCGAGCCCGGAGAGCGCTTCCCGCGCGGCCTGCACTCCGCGCGCGACGACCGATCGCGCCTCGACGAGGACTCCCTGGAGGCGAGCGTCGCCTACCTCCTCGCGATCGTGAAGGCCGTGGACGAACGCGAGCTGTGATGGCGAGCGTCGCGTCCGCGCGTGCTAAGGTCCGGCGCGCATGGGACCCTTCCGGCTCGTCGTCTCCGCTCTCGCGTCCGCCACCCTCGTCATTGCGGTGTCGGTGACCGTCGGCTGCGACCGCGGCGTCGAGCCCTTCGATCCCGCCGAGCAGCCCCGGCAGCCGGACCTCTCCAAGATCTTTCCGGCGGGCGCCAAGCCGGGTCCCCAGCCGGCGGAGATGCCCCAGGCGCCCGGGGGCCGCACGGGTCAGCGCGGCGCGCCTGCGTTGGCGTCCTTCGCGGAGCCGATCCAGGGGACGGTGACGGTCGCCGGCGAGGTGGCGGATCGGGTGCCCGCCGCCTCGGTGCTCTTCGTGATCGCGCGTTCGGGGGAATCGGGTCCGCCGCTGGCGGTCAGGCGCATCACATCGCCCCGGTTCCCGCTGGACTTCGCGATCGGACCCGGCGACCGCATGATCACCACCCTGCCATTCGCCGGTCCGCTGCGCCTCACGGCACGCCTCGACGGCGACGGCAACGCCGCCACGCTCGAGCCCGGAGACCTCCTGGGTGTCGCGGAGGGCGACTACCAACCCGGCGATCGCGGCGTCTCCCTCGTGATCGACGAAGTCATGTGACCGGAGGCGGGGCGCGGCCTCGCCCGCCGACGCCCCGCTGAGAACGAAGACTAGATCACGTCGAGCGATTCCACCGCCGCCCGGGTTCCCGCGACGACGAGGCGGTCGCCCTCCTCGATGCGATCGTCGGCCGTGGGGACGCGGACGGCGGACTTTCCGTCGGCGGGCTGCCGCTTGCGCAGCAACACGACCTGGGCTCCGGTCGTCGAGCCGATGGCCAGCTCGCGGATCGTACGCCCGAAGAAGCGCGGGGGCGGCTGGATCTCCTGCAGCACGTAGCCGCCGCCGAACTCCACCTGCTGCCCCTTGCTCGCCACGATCACGTTGCTCGAGATCGAGCCGGCGAGGTCGCGGCGCAGCACCTCGCGGTTGTACGCGTGGATCACATCGCTCTTGTGCACGCTACCCACCATCTTCCTCGCATCGTCGCGGTCAACGACGGCGATCTCCTCGCCGAGGCTCCGGCTGAATAGCTGCATGACGACGTCGAGGTCGTCGTCTTCCGTGACGGTGGCCTGGTCGGGCTCGAGCAGGTCGCCGGCGACGACCAGCCCGCGCAGCAGGTCCTGCTCGGCCAGCATCCGCGTCAGCTCGCGCAGGTGGATCGCGCCGAGCAGCCGGTCGCGCTCGTCCACGACGAAGAAGTCGGTGTGCTCGCTGGCCAGGACGCGCTCGACCACCGTCTGGAAGTCGCCCGCGACCGGCAGGCGCTCCGGGTCGCGGTCGATGACGTCGTGGACGTAGAGGCTCTTGAGGACGTTCTTCTCCTCTTCCTCGTAGAGGTCGATTCCGCGGCGTGACAGCTTCAGCGTGTAGATCGATTCGCGCTGAAGGAAGGTGGTCACGAGCGTGCTCACCACGCAGGCGGCCATCAGCGGGGGGATGATGTCGATGGTTTGCGTGAGCTCGAAGATCATGATGATCGCGGTGATCGGCGCGTGGGTGGCGGCGGCCACGACGGCGCCCATGGTCACGAGGGCGTAGGCGCCGGAGGAGGCCGTCACGTCGGGAAACCACTCGTGGACGAAGGTTCCGAAGAAGCCGCCGGTCATGGCGCCGAGGAACAGCGACGGCGCGAAGATGCCTCCCGAGCCGCCGGAGCCGAGGGTGAGGGAGGTCGCCGCGACCTTGGCGACCAGCAGGACTCCCAGGAGCAGCGCGGGCAGCTGCCCCGTGAGCGCCTGGGTGATCGTGGAGTAGCCGACGCCGAAGACGTTGGGGAGGGTGATGCCGATGGCGCCTACGAGGAGACCGCCGACGGCGGCCTTCGTGTACTCGGGAATCGGCATCCTCTCGAAGAGATCCTCGGTCGCGTAGAGGGACCGCATGAACACCAGCGCGACGAGACCGGCGATGAAGCCGACCACCATGTAGGGCAGCAGCTCGAAGGGACTCGCCAGCTCGTAGGGGGGGACCTCGAAGGCGGGGGTGTTGCCGAGCAGGAAGCGCGAGAGCACCGTCGCGACCACCGACGCGATCACGATGGGGCTGAGCTGGGCGACCCCGAAGTTCCCGACGACGATCTCGGCGGCGAAGAGCGCTCCCGCGATGGGCGCGTTGAAGGTGGCGGCGATGCCGGCCGCGGCGCCGCAGCCCACGATCGTGCGGAGCTGGCTCGCGGGCACCCGGAGCATCTGCCCGATGCTCGAGCCGAGGGCGGACGCGATCTGCACGATCGGGCCCTCGCGCCCGACCGAGCCCCCCGAGCCGATGCAGATCGCCGAGGCGAGCGCCTTGACGGCGACCACGCGCCGGCGGATCACGCCCCCGCGCAGCGCCACGGCCGCCATCACCTCGGGCACGCCGTGCCCCTTGGCCTCGCGGGCGAACACGTAGATGAGCGGGCCGACGATGAGCCCGCCGATCGCCGGCAGGAGCAGGCGCCAGTACCACTCGATCCCGTTGGCGACCGCGAGGGGATCGTGGGCCTCGGCGAGCAGGCCCTTCGCGAACAGATCGCGAACTCCGGCGAGCCCCTCGAAGAAACCGGCCTGGAAGAATTGGATCAGGAAGCGGAACGCGACCGCGCCGAGTGCGCCGGCGATGCCGCAGGCGACGGCCACCGACACCATGAAAAGGTGCCCCGTGGTTCGCACCCTGGGTTTCGCGGTCGCTGCCATGTGGCTCTCGGGTCTCCAGCCGGCGGGATCGTAGCCGACTCGACATGCTAGCCTGAGCCTCGATGCGATCGCGCATGCCGCTCGGCGACTTCCTGGTCGCCTATCTCCGGCGGGCCGGCGTGACCCACATCTTCGGTCTGCCCGGCGACCTGGTGCTCGGGCTCTTCCACCGCTTCGGCCGCGCGCGCGACCTCGAGATCGTCACCCTCTCCCACGAGCCCGCGGTGGGCTTCGCCGCCGACGGCTACGCCCGCAGCACGCGCAAGCTGGGCGTCGTGTGCGTGACCTACGGGGCCGGGGGGCACAACGTCGTCAATCCGGTGGCGGGCGCCTACGCCGAGCAGGTGCCGCTGCTGGTGATCTCGGGAGGTCCGGGCGAGGCCGAGCAGAAGCTGGGGGGCGTTCACCACCAGGTCAAGGACGTCGAGTCCCAGGCCCGGATCTTCGCGGAGGTGACCTGCACGGCGCGGATCCTGCGGCACCCGGAGCTCGCGGCCGAACAGATCCACGCGACCGTACGCGTGATCTCGGACGAGCATCGACCCGGGTACCTCGAGATCCATCGGGACATGGTCGACGTCGCGATCTCCGTGCCGAAGCACATCGTCGACTGGAACGGCTCGTTTCCGCGGCCGGCGTCGGACGCGCGCAAGCTGAGCGAGGCCGTCGCCGACGTCGTCGCGCGCCTCGAGGCGGCCAGGCGACCCCTCCTGATCGCCGGCGTCGAGCTCTATCGCGAGCGCGCGGAGCGCGACTTCCGGCGCCTCGCGGAGCGGCTCGGCGCGCCCGTCACCACGACGCTGCTCGCGAAGGGCGTGTTTCCCATGGACCACCCCCTGCACATGGGCGTCAGCATCGGGCCCTTCAGCGCGCCGGAGATCCGGAAGCGCGTGCGCGAAGCCGATCTGGTGCTCTCGCTGGGGAGCCAGCTCACGGACCTGAACCAGGGCGCTGCGAAGCCGCAGGTGCGGCGCGAACACTCGGTCTGGGCGGAATCCCACCGGGTCGACGTCTCCTTTCACACCTACACCGACGTGGCGCTCAAGGATTTCGTGACCCGTCTCTCGAAGGAGCGCCTGCCGCGCTTCGAGGAGCGGATCCGCTACCGCGACAACCTGAAGCGGAAGCCGGCGGGCCGGGCGCCGTCGCGACTGACGGTCAACGACCTCCTGATCGAGGTCAACGATTTCCTCGCGGCCCACGCGGGATACGACGTCTTCGCCGAGTCGGGCGACATGCTGTTCGGCGGGCTCGAGATCCGCCAGCGCGAGGGCGGCCTCTACTACGCACAGGGCTACTACGCCTCCATGGGCTTCGCGATCCCGGCGGCCCTGGGGGCGCAGATCGGCACGGGCCGGCGCCCGCTGGTGCTGTGCGGCGACGGCGGCTTCCAGATGACGGGGCCCGAGGTCTCGCACGCGCCGGCCCGGGGTCTCTCGCCCATCGTCGTGCTCGTGAACAACTCGGGCTGGGGGATCTTTCGCCCCGTGTCGCCGCGCGGAGACCTGCTGGATATCCCCCCCTGGCCGTACGCGGAGCTGGCCCAGGCCTGGGGCGGCGTGGGCATCCGTGCTCGGACCCGCGACGAGCTTCGGGAGGCGCTGCGCGCCGCCCACGAGGTGCGCGAGTTCGTCATCGTCGAGTGCGTCGTCCCGCGCACCGACCTCTCGCCGGTGAGCCGGCGCTACATCCGAGAGAGCGCTCGTAAGGGCCGTGCGCCGAGTTAGCAGCCCGAAGGGTGCGGAGCTTCTGCCGGCGACCGGCAGCGCGGCGACGGCGGGTGCGCCGCTTCGCGAGCTCGCAGCCGGCTTCGGAATCGGGGTCGTCGTCGCCGCGCTCTTCTACTCGCCGCTGCTCTTCGGAGGCGCCCTCCACGGCTACGACTGGAGCTCGCACCACTGGAACTACTTCGACTGGGTTCGGGTCTCGCTCAGCGAGTTCCGCACCCTGCCGCTGTTCATGAACGACGCCTGGATCACGAAGAACTTCCTCGCGAACGCCGAGTCGCCGTCGCTCGGCCCGTTGGTCCCGCTGCTGCTCTTCCTGCCCACCGGCGCGTACATCAAGCTGCTCCTCGTCGTCTTCAGTGCCGCCGGTTTTGCCGGCCTGTTCTTCTTGCTCCGAGACGTCGCCGTCCGGCGCGAGATCGCGGGCTTCGCCGCGCTCGTCTTCGCGTTCAACGGCTTCTTCGTGGCGCATCTCTCGGTGGGGCACCCCTGGGCGATGGGGGCGCAGCTGCTGCCGGGGCTCGTGTGCTCCTACCGCCGCGCCGCGCTCGGCAGCGGGCGCGCCCTGTGGCTCGCCGCGGTGCTGAACGCCTGCGCGATCCTGGGCGGACAGCACCAGCCCTTCGTGTGGCAGAACCTGCTGCTGGGCCTGCTGGCGCTGCTGTGGGCGATTCGCGCTCGCGCGCTCTTCCCGATCCGGCGCCTGGCTCTGGTGGTGTTGGCGACGGCTGGACTCGCCGCCGTGAAGCTGCTGCCGATGCTGGCGGAGTTCGCCGATTACGCTCCCACGGCTCGCATCGAGGGGCTGCCGCTCGCGCTCCTCCTTCCCACACTCCTCGCCGGCGGACAGCATCCCGAGTGGCAGGTCCCGGGCCTCGTCTACGCTCACGGCAGCGGCTGGTGGGAGTACGCGTTCTACGTCGGCCCGATCGCCCTCGGCTGCCTGGCAGCGGGCGCCGCGCTCTCGCGGCGCTGCTGGCCGCTGCTGGCGATCGCCGCCCTGTTCTTCGTCCTCGCGGTGGACTGGCCCTCGCCGCTGCGCGGGCTCCACATCTGGCCGTGGCTCGAGAATCTCCCGATCTGGCGCACCCAGCGCGGACCATCGCGTTTTCTCTTCCTGGCGCTCTTCGGCTTCCTCGTGGCCGCAGCCGTCGGGCTCGAGCGCCTGTGGGATCGGGACTTCGCGCGCTGGCCGCGGGCCGCGTCGGGTGCCGCACTCGCGCTGTGCGTGCTGGTGGCCGCGGACCTCTACGCCGCGAGCCTTCCCTGGCAGCGCGCCGCTGTCGGCGACGCGCTCGCTTCGCGGGACCACCGGCCGCGGCCGCTCGTTCTCGGAGCGCCGGGAGCCGTCACCGCCGAGCTGCGCGAGTTCGCGCCCAACCGGCTCGTCTACCGCGCGTCGGCCGCGCGGCCTGGTCGGCTGGTGTTCCCGTTCCGCTACGGAAAAGGCGCGCCGGAGTGGCGCATCGACGGGTTGCCCGCCGTATCCGAGCGCGGCAAGCTCGCCGTGGACGTCCCGATCGGCGAGCGCGACATCGTCATGGTCTACAGGCCGAGGTTGTTCGCGGCCGGCTTCGCGTCGAGCGCCCTGACGCTGGGCTGCGTCGCCGGCACCGCGCTCTGGCGCCGCCGCCGCCCCCCCGAAGACCGGAAGGAATGATCGATCTGCAGCGCGTTCGGCGGCGACTGTCGGAGCCCGGACCCTGGCTCTGGACCGCGCTCGCCATCGGGGCGGTCGTCCGCGCCGGGCTGGTGGTCTTCAGCGAAGGCAGCGACGACGTGCCCATCTGGTTCAGCCACGCGGCCTGGACGCGCCGGTACGGACTCGTCGGGTACTACGAGTGGCAGGAAGTCTTCAATCACCCGCCGTTCATCGGTAAGGCGATGTCGCTGCTGTGGGTGCTCTCCCAGATGGCAGAGATCCCGTTCCGCATCCTGCTGCGCGCGCCCTTCGCCGCGCTGGATCTCGGCAACGCGCTCCTGCTGCTGCACCTCTTCCGCCGGTCACCGCACCGCTACGTGATCTTCGCCGGCTATTGGCTGAATCCGCTCTCGATCCTCTACTCCGCCTACCACGGCAACACGGACACCGGCGTGGCCTTCTTTGGTCTGCTCGCCGTCGCGGCGGCGGCGAAGCGTCGCCCGCTCGTTTCCGGGGCGGCGCTGGGATTCGGCCTCTGGCTCAAGCTGCCCGTGATCCTGGCGGCGCCGGCGCTCCTGTTCGCCTTCGAGGGCTGGCGGCGCCGGCTCGCCTTCGCCGTCGCGATGCTGCTGGTGGGCCTCTCGACCTACCTCCCCGTGCTGGTCGAAGCGCCCGGGCTCGTCGTCGAGCGGGTCCTGGCGTACCCCGGGCTCAACATCATGACGCCGGGAGGGAGTCCGATCTGGACGATCTGGAGCGTCTTCGGCATCGCCGACGCGCTTCCGAACGCCTGGCGACCGGCCCTCGACGCCGTGATCGAAGCCCACGCCGCGCACAACACCCTGGTCTGCGTGCTGCCCCTGATCGCCTTCGCGTGGCTCCGGCGCCGGGAGCGGACGGCGCGCGAGCTCGGCACGACCGTCTGCGGCTGCTTCATCGTCTTCTACGCCTTCAACAACAACTTCCTGTCGTTCCAGTACTTCGCCTGGTCGGTTCCGTTCTGGTTCTTCCCGGGCGCCCGCTTCGCGGCGGTCGCCACGCTCGCGATCGGCGGCTACGTGTACGCCGCCTACGCGTTCTTCTGCGGCAGCCCGCTGCTCCTGGGCGCCTGGGACTTTCGCGGGCATCCCCAATGGCCCGCGTGGCTCGTGCTGTGGCGCGACATCGCCGTGTTGTGGTGCTTCGTCTCCGCGTGGGCCTTCCTGGTCGCCGCGGCGCGCGCGGAGTGGCGGCGAAGCCGGACTCGGGAGAGGCGGTAGCATACGGCGATGCGCCGCGGGTCGGAGTCCAGCGACGGTTGTCTGGCGGCGCTCCCCATCGCAGCCGCACTCGTGATCCTGCTCGCGCGGTGGCTGCCCATTCGCTTCGAGTTCGTCCCGAACGACCTGGGGATCGTGAGCCTCGCGACTCTCGCGCGCTATCCCGGCCAGCAGGAGATGTTCTGGTTCGCGTTCGCGCTCGGGGCGGGGACGCTGCTCACGTGGCTGTTCGCACGCGCCTTCCGTCGCGCCGGAGCGAGTCTCCGAGCGGTCGTCGGTTGCGAAGCGCTCGGGGCGGCGGCGCTCCTCGCGGTGCTGTGGCTTCCCGACGCCGCCTCGGCCCTCGTCTGCGGCGCCGCCGTGGGGGGGGCGCTGTGGGTCGCGTCCCGCGGCGGGCCGCGGCACTCGGAGCCCGTCGCCATCCGTGCCTTCCCCCGACCCGCCGCCCGCCGGCCGCTCGTGGTGGCGGCCTGGATCGCGGGCGCGATCGGCCTGGCCCTGCTCATCGCCCCCGGCTTCTGGCTGGCGCTGTGGCGGGTCGCGACCGGGATCTCCGACGAACAGCTCACCTACGACAACTTCACCTTCCTCGGCGAGACGGGTCAGCACCTCGCCTGGGCGAACTCGATCCTCCACGGCGGCTTCCAGGGTCGCGACTTCTTCTGCCTCTACGGTCCGCTCTACGACCTGAGCATCACGGGCCTGTGGTCGCTGGTGGGTCGTTCGATCGGCGCCTACACCCTCCACTGGTCGCTGGGCCGGGTGCTTGGATGGATCAGCCTCTTCCTCCTGGGCGGCTCGATCGTGCGGCGGCCGGCGCTGGTGCTCGTCCTGCCCTTCCTGCTCCCCTGGGTGCAGCTGCGTCTCGGTCTCGCGCTGCTGGGAATCCTCTGCCTGAGCGTCTGGATGCGGGGGCGGAAGCTGCGTTGGTGCGTGCTCGCGGGTCTCAGCGGCGGCGTCTCCCTTCTCTACAGCCAGGAGTACGGCGCCGCGTTCGCGGTGGTCGCGGCCGTCGCGCTCGTCGTGCGCCGGGACGGCCGCGCAGCGATCGCGTTCGGGCTCGCCTTCGCGGCGGTGGTCGCGCCGCTCCTCGCCTGGTTCGCGGCTCACGACGCGCTGCTGCCCATGCTCGCGGACCTCGTCCAGTACCCCCGCTACATGATGGCGGGTTACGCGAAGATGATCTTTCCACCGCTGGCGTCGAGCCTTCCGCTGGCCGTCTCGGCGCTCGGATCCGAAGAGTCGCTGCAGCTCCGCCTCTCCTACGCCGTGCCCGCGCTGTGTCTGGCGGCGCTGCTGTTCGCGCTGCCGATCTCCGCCTTCGACCCGCGGCGGCCCGTCGCGTCGATCCGCGAGGTGGGCGACGCGCTGGCGCGCGATCCGGCCCGCTTCTCGGTCGTGCTCATCGCGTTCTTCGGTCTGCTCTCGTTCCGGGTGGCGCTGGGACGCAGCAGCCTCCCGCGCACGCTCGCCGTGCTGCCGGCCGCGATCCTGCTGCTCGGATTCGCGTTCGACCGGTTGATCGACCTCTGGCGCCGCGGGCCCGGCTGGCGCGGGCTGGCGGCCTGGCGCAGCGCGGCGCTGGCGCTGTTCGTTCTGTGCGGCGGCTTTCTCGAGCCCCCTTTTCCGGCGCAGCTCGTCCGGAAGACCGTTTCGAACCTCTCGGTCCTTCTCGAGGGCCGGCACGCCCCCGTCGGCAGCCGACACGTCCTGCGCGTGACCCGCTGGGTGCAGCTCCACACCGAACCCGGGGAGCCGGTCCTGTTCCTGCCGGACGACGGCGCCTACTACTACCTCACGGATCGTCCGAATCCGATCCGCTTCGTCATGGGACATCAGATCGTGACCGACGCGCATCGCCGCGAGGTGCTCTCGGACCTGAGCGAGTATCCGCCGCGATTCATCGTGTGGGATCACGATGCGTATCGGGTGGACAATCTGCCGGACGAGTTGGTGTTCGGGCGGCCGCTCCTCGACTGGATCGACCGCAGTTACCGAAGCGAGACCCGCATCGCGGGCGTCGAGGTCCTGCGCCGGATCGATCCCGGGAGCTGAGTGGTACAATCGAGCGCGATGCGAGGCGTGCGGTCCAACCGGCTCTACGCGGTCGCGCTGTGGATCGACCGCTACGTCGGCTCGATCCTGTGCGCGCTGCTGCTGGTGGCGAAGCGGGTCTTCGCCGGCCGGAGGCGCTCCCCCTCCGACGCCGAGGTGCGCAAGGTGCTGCTGCTCAAGATGTGGGGCATGGGCAGCATCGTCCTGGCTTCGCCGCTCCTCGAGGCCGTTCGCGCGAGGCACCCCGGGGCCCGCATCGACTTCCTCTCGCTGGCGGAGAACCGCTCGATCGTGGAGATGTACTCCGGGATCGACCGCGCGATCGCGATCGACCTCCGGCGCGGGGTCCTCAGCTTCCTGGTTTCGACCCTTCGCACGATCTGGGCGATCCGGCGCGAGCGTTACGATCTGCTGCTCGATCTCGAGTTCTTCACGCGCTTCTCGGCGATCTTCTCGTTCCTGGCGGGCCCGCGGCGCTCTCACGGGTTCAGCGCGAAGGGGAAGTGGCGCGGAAAGCTCCACGACGTGGAGGTGCCCTTCAACGCGTACAACCACGTCGCGCTGAACTTCCTCGACCTGCTGCGCGGCGACCCCATGGATCCCGTCGATCCGGCTGCCGTGTCCGGGCCGCATTCGCTCCCCCCCCTCCGCCCCCCCGCGGCAGCCTGGGAGCGCTGCCGCGAGCTGCTGGCGCAGGAGCCCCACTGGCGCGAGGGCGAGCCGATCGCCGTGGTGAATCCCAACGCCGGCGACATGGCCCTGGAGCGGCGCTGGCCCGGCGAGCAGGTCGCGGAGCTGCTGCGGAGCCTCGCTGGGCGGGACGCCCTCAACGTGGTGATGATCGGGTCGCCGGGCGAACGCGGGTACGTCGAGTCCGTGGTGCGCGCCGCCGGGAACGGCGTGAAGGTCGTCAACCTCGCCGGTCGGATCGACGTCGCGCAGCTCGTGGCTCTGCTCGCCCACGCGGCGGTGGTCGTCACCAACGACAGCGGGCCGCTACACATCGCCGCGGCGGCGGGCGCTGCGACGATTGCCCTGTTCGGGCCGGAGACGCCCGTCCTGTACGGGCCGCTCCGTTCGCGCGCCGGCCAACGCCACGTCGTGCACTACCGCAAGCTCGCCTGCTCGCCCTGCATGTTCGTGCACGACAACAAGGTGCTGTCCTGTTGGTTCGCCCAGGCCCAGTGCATGACGGGGATCCAGCCGGCCGAGGTGCTCGCCTCCGTCGACGCCTTGCTGGCCGAGGCGAAGGGCGGCGGTCCGGCGAGGGCTCCGCAGCTGCGCGCGATCGACTCCTAGCCCGCTGGGGAGTGCGCCTTCTACTCGCCTTCGGCGGCGGGCGGGCGCGTCGCCGGTGGAATCAGGATCGGGATGAGCGCGCCCAGGATCAGGGCGCCGATTCCGCCCGCGACGTACGGGGCGCTGGGCCCGACGTGCTCGAGCAGCCAGCCCGCCGCGAGATTCGAGCAGATGCCGCCGACGCTCACCCCGACCATCGCGAGCACGCCCTGCCCGGTGGAACGTAGCCGCTCCGGGACCGCGGCTTCGACGTAGAGCGGACCGCCGATCACGAGGCCCGCGACCACGACTCCGTGGAGCAGCTGCGCCGGGTAGATCCAGGCGAGAGACGGCGCGAAGCCGCACAGCGTCCAGCGCAGGCCGCCCGCGAGCACGCCCACGGCCAGCAGCCCTCGCGGACCCAGGCGCGCCAGGCCCGCGCCCGAGAGCGCGATCAGGGGGATCTCGGGGATCAGCATCAGGATCCACATCCGGCTCACGGAATCGAGCGTGCCGCCGTGGGCGCGCACGAAGACCGGGAACAGGCTCATCGGGCCCTGGAGACACAGAAAAGCGACGAGCGCGAAGGCCAGCAGCCGAAGGAAGGGACCGTGGCGGAGCAGCCGCCGCCAGTCGCCGCGCGGGGCGCGCAGCGAAATCGCTCCCTCCCTCGGCAAGGCGAAGGCGACGAGCGCGCCGAGCAGCAGCAGGGCGCCGGTGGCGGGAAACATCACCTCGAGCCCGGGCTGGGACACGCCCGGCGCGCCGGCGGCCAGGCCCCGCGCGTCCTGAAGGGCGTGCAGGGCCGGGGGGAAGGCGACGACCAGCACCAGGAAACCCACCGTGCCCCAGACGCGCATGCGACCGAAGGCGTGGGGCCCCGCGCCCTGGGTCAGCGCCAGCGTGGTGGACACCGACGTCGGAATCAGGGGCATGTGGAAGCACGCGAGCGCGGCGGTGGCGAGGACGATGGAACCGAAGCCCCGCGCGCCGTAGAGCGCCAGGTAGGCGAGGAGGCCGCCGATCCCGAGCCAGGCCAGCACCCGCGAGCGCGAGCCGGTGCGGTCCGCGATCTGGCCCCAAAGCGGCTGCGCCGCGATGCCGACGAGCGGGAGCATTGCGAGCACGATCCCCACCTGGGTTCCGGTCAGGCCCGCGTTCTCACGGAGGTAGAGGCTGAAATAGGGGAAGAAGATTCCGAAGCCGCCCAGGTAGAAGAACCAGACGACGGCGATCAGGCGGGGCCGGGTCAGCGCGACACCTCCTCGATTCGCTCGAGGATCACGTCGAGGAGCTTGCCGTGCAGCCCGAGCGGTTCGGTGATGCGCACCCGCAGCCCCGTGTGACGCGCCGCGGCCGCCGCCACGCGTTCCGGGATGTCGCGGATCGTGTGGTTTCCGGGGCCGAGGAAGTATGGGTGGACGATGATCTCGTCGGCGCCGTCCGCGACGCAGGCGTCGATCCCCTCGGCGATGGTCGGGTGCGCCAGATCGAGGTGCGCGGCTCGCACCCTGCGGTCGGGGACGCGCTTCTGGAGCTCTTCGACCACCTGCTCGAGCAGCGCGTTCGCTTCTTCGCGGCGGCTTCCGTGGTCGACGAGCAGGATCGCCCGGGTCACGCGGAGGCCGCCGCGTGACGGAGCGCCTGGTCGAGGTCGGCGCAGAGGTCGTCCGCGTTCTCGATGCCGACGGACAGACGCACGATCGCCTCGGTGATTCCTTTGCGGCGTTTCACCTCGGGCGGAAACGCGGCGTGGCTCATGGACCAGGGGTAGCCGATCAGCGACTCGACGCCGCCCAGGCTCTCGCCCAGCGCGAACAGCTGCGTCGCCTCGCACAGGCGGCGGGCCGCCGCCTCGCCTCCGACGAGTTCGATCGCGACCATGCCGCCGAAGCCCCGCATCTGGGCGCGGGCGAGGTCGAAGCCGGGGTGATCGGGGAAGCCGGGGTAGTGGACGCGCGCCACCTCGGAGCGCCCCTTCAGGAACCCGGCCACCGCCGCGGCGTTGCTCTCGTGCTGGCGCATGCGGACGGCCAGCGTCTTCGCGCCGCGCAGGGTCAGCCAGGCGTCCCAGGGGCCGGGCACGCCACCGGTGGCATTGCGGGTGAAGCGGAGCTTCTGGGCCGTTTCCTCGTCGTTCACGACGACGGCGCCGCCGATGACGTCCGAGTGGCCTCCGATGTACTTGGTGGTGGAGTGCACGACGACGTGGGCGCCGAGGGCGAGCGGGTTCTGGAGGAAGGGCGTGGCGAAGGTGTTGTCCACCACGAGGCGCGCACGCTGGCGGCCGGCGATCTCCGCGCAGGCGGCGATGTCGATGAGGCGCAGCAGCGGGTTGGTGGGGCTCTCGATCCACACGAGTCGCGTCGATTCGCAGACCGCCTTGTCGATCTCCTCGGGTCGCGTGGCGTCGACGTACGTGAAGCGAAGGCCGAAGCGCGGCATCACCTGCGAGAACAGGCGATAGCTGCCGCCGTAGAGGTCGTCGGCGACCACCACGTGGTCGCCGGACTCGAGCAGCTGGACGACGCCGGCGATCGCCGCCATCCCGGATGCGTAGGCCAGGCCGAAGCGCCCCTCTTCCAGGGACGCGAGGCACTGCTCGAGCGCTTCGCGCGTCGGGTTGCCGCTACGCGAGTACTCGAAGCCGCGGTTCACGCCGATCGCGTCCTGGGTGAAGGTGACCGTCTGGTAGACGGGAACGATCGTCGCCCCGGTGGCCGCGTCGGGATCCTGGCCCGCGTGGATCGCGCGCGTCTCGAATGCCGGCTTGCGGGGACGCGTCTCGGCCATCACCAGTACCGCGCGGTCACCTCGACGTCGCCGATCGGGGCGACGCGACACGCCAGACGATCCGTTGCCTCGACGCGGTTGCGACGCTTGACGCGGGCCTCGGCCTCGCCCTGCGGCGCCACCGATTCGTTCCCCGACAGGATTCGCATCCCGCAGCGTCCGCACACGGCTTCGGCGCCGCAGGCGCTCGCGACGGGGAGCTTCGCCCGCTGGGCGGCCTCGAGCAGCGTCGTGCCGCGGGGCACGCGCACGCTCCGCCCCGACGGACGAAAGCGCACCAGGACTTCCACGGAGCGATCATACGCGAGCCGGGGCGCCGCTCCAAACACCCGCTTGGAGCGCTCGGCGCCGTTCGATATCCTGCAACACCATGCCCGCTGCCGGCATCCTCATCATCGGCAACGAGATCCTCTCGGGAAAGATCGTCGACGCCAACTCTCCGTACCTGTGCTCGCAGCTGCGCGAGCTCGGCGTCGAGGTCGAACGGATCGTGACCATTCCCGACGATCGCGAGACGATCGCGGGCGAAGTCAAGTGGATGAGCGAAGCCTTCGATCTGGTCTTCACCTCGGGCGGGATCGGCCCGACCCACGACGACCTGACGATGGAGGGTGTCGCGTCCGCCTTCGGCCGGCGGGTGGTGCAGAGTGAATCAATCGCGGCGCGCATCCAGCGAGCGCAGGGCCGCGCCCCGGACGAGAGTCAGCTCAAGATGGCGATGATTCCGGAGGGCGCGACGCTCGTGGACGCCGGCGACCTCTGGTTCCCGGCCATCATAGTGGAGAACGTCTTCATCTTTCCCGGGGTACCGGAGCTTCTGCGCAGCAAATTCGAGTCGATCCGCGAGCGCTTCCGCGGCGAGCCCTTCGTCCTCCGGCGCGTGTACGTCCGGCAGCTCGAGAGCGATCTGGTGCCCTCGTTGAACGAGCTGCTCCATGAGTTCCCCGACCTGATGCTCGGCTCGTACCCGCAGTTCCGGGAGTCGTCTCATCGCGTGATGCTAACGCTCGAGTCGCGCGACGCGGAATACCTGCAGCGCGCGCTCGACTCCCTGCTCGCACGCATCCCGGCGGAAGCCATTCACAAGGTGGAGTGACTGGATCCGACGGCCCACGACGTTTTGGCGCGCTGGCTGGCCTACGCCCACCCGGCGTGGATGGTGGCCAGCCTGGCGCTGACGGCGCTGGCGCTGCGCGCCGGGCTCGCGCTGCGCCGCAGGCGCCGCGTTCTCGGCCCGAGGAACCCCCGCGCGCGCCGCGCGCACCTCCGACTCGCGAAGCCCGCGGTCGGCCTGCTGCTCGTGGGCCTGCTCGGGGGCCCACCCTCCGCCGTGCTGCTGCGCGGCTGGGAGCCGTTCCGGACCTTTCACGGGGTGCTGGGGCTGCTGGTCGCGGGCCTCTTCGTGGCGGCGGCCGTCGTCGGCCGTCGGATCGAGAAGCGGCGGTCGCGCGCCTTCGACACCCACGCGCTGCTCGGCATGCTCGCCGCCCTGGGCGCCGCCATCGCCGCCGTCGCCGGCTTCGTGCTGTTGCCGTAGTCCGGCGCCACCGCATCGGGTTCGCGAAGGACCGGGGCCGCGAGGGATCCCTCCGCGAATGGCTCGGCCGCCAACGAGCTACCTGCCCTGCCAACGGGAAATCACCCGAGCGATGCTGCGTGCCGTGCGAAGATCGAGGGCGGCCTGCGCTTGATTTCGCTGCGGGATCCCTCGCGGCCCCGGTCTCTCGATCCCCCTCGACCCGCTAGCCCTCCAGCGGGGGCAGGGCGTCGACGCTGCGCTGGCGAAGCCAGTGGTCGGCCAGGACCAGGCAGACCATCGCCTCCACGATCGGGACCGCGCGGGGCAGCACGCAGGGATCGTGGCGGCCCCGAGCCTCGAGGACCGTGGGCTCACCGCTCCGAGCCACGGTCTGCTGGGCGTGCGCAATCGTCGCCGTGGGCTTGAACGCGACGCGCAGGACGATCGCCTCGCCGTTGGAGATGCCGCCCTGTACGCCGCCAGAGCGGTTCGAGGCCGTTCGCGGCCGGCCGTCTTCGCCCGGGACGAACGGGTCGTTGTGCTCGATCCCCGTCATGCGCGTACCCTCGAAGCCGCTTCCGATCTCGAAGCCCTTCGACGCCGGCAGCGACATCAGCCCCCGCGCCAGGTCGGCCTCGAGCTTGTCGAAGACGGGCTCTCCGAGGCCCGCAGGCACGCCGCGGGCGACACACTCGACCACGCCTCCCAGCGAATCGCCGCGGCGGCGGGCCGCGTCGATGTGCTCGGTCATCTCGGCGGCGGCCGAGGGCTCCGGGCAGCGCACCGGGCTCGACTCGATCGCCTCCAGGCTGACCGACATCGGGTCGACCTTCGCCTCGACCTCGTGGACGCGCCGCACCCAGGCCAGCACCTCGACGCCCGCGGCGAAGGCCAGCAGCTTGCGCGCGATCGCACCGCCGGCGACGCGCCCCACGGTCTCGCGCGCGCTCGCGCGTCCGCCGCCCTGCCAGTTGCGGATTCCGTACTTCGCTTCCGTCGTGTAGTCGGCATGGGAGGGCCGGTAGACGTCCTTGAAGGGCTCGTAGGCCTGGGGGCGGGCGTCCTCGTTCCGGACGAGCAGGGCGATGGGGGAGCCGAGCGAGCGTCCCTCGAACACACCGGAGAGGATCTCGACCGCGTCCGCCTCCTGCCGCGGCGTGGTGAGACGGCTCTGACCCGGGCGCCTGCGGTCGAGGTCGTGCTGGATCTCCTCGGCCGAGATCGGCAGGCGCGGCGGGCAGCCGTCCACGACGACGCCTACGCCTCCGCCGTGGCTCTCGCCGAAGGTCGCGATGCGGAAGATCTTTCCGAAGCTGCTCGCCATCGTTACTTCAGGATAGGACAGGTGCGACGGTCCCGGAGGGCCGGATGGCCCGCTGGGAGCGGCGTCGTGGCCGCCGGGAGCCCCGGATGATCCGTGATGGGAGGCCTCGACCGGCCATCGCGGGAGCGCTCTCCCTACGACGCGGACGCTTCAACGCCCGCCGCCGCCGGACCCCCCGGCTCCCGCAGGGAAGCGCTCCAGAACGAGGTCGAAGGCCTTCCGGGTGACGGCGCCCTGGGGAAGTCGGGTGAAGGATCCCGGCGCCAGCCAGCGGTGGCCGTCGAAGTCGCGGAGGCGCACGCGACCCTCCGGCGTGTCGCAGCGGTAGACATGCAGTCGGAGCCGCCGGTGGCTGAAGGCGTGCTCCACCGCGCCGGCGCGCTGCGCCCGTGCGACGCTGAGCCCCACCCGCTCGCGCAGCGCGCGCCTGACGCCCGCCGCCGGGCGCTCGCCGCGGGCCAGCTCGCCTCCCGGCAGATCCCAGAGGCCCGCGAGCAGGCCGCTCGGTCGGCGCACCGCCAGCGCACGGCCCCGGCGCAGCACGAGGGCGGCCACGGCTTCCACGCGGCGGGGGGCGGCGGGCTTCGAGCGCACCGGAAGCGACTCCGCCTCGCCAAGGCGGTGCGCTTCGCAGTGGCGTGCGACCGGGCACGCGGAACAGCGCGGGGCGCGCGGCGTGCACACCGTGGCGCCCAGCTCCATCAGCGCCTGGTTCAGGTCGCCCGGGTGCGGGCCGCGTGCCAGTGCTCCCGCCTCCTCCCACAGGCGCCGGAGGGTGGCGCTGCTGCGCACGTCGTCGCGGATTGCGTGCAGGCGAGCGAGGACCCGCGCCACGTTGCCGTCGACCACCGGCTCGGGCCGGTCGTAGGCGATCGAGGCGACGGCCCCCGCCGTGTAGCGCCCGACGCCCGGGAGCGAGCGCAGCGTCTCGGCGTCGTCGGGCAGCTCGCCCGCAAAGCGGTCCACGACGACCCGGGCCGCGGCGTGCAGGTTGCGCGCCCGCGAGTAGTACCCGAGCCCCGCCCAGACGCCCAGCACCGCGTCGCGGTCCGCGCCGGCGAGCGCCTGCACGTCCGGGAATCGCGCGAGGAAGCGCTCGTAGTACGGGATCGCCGTTTCGACCCGCGTCTGCTGGAGCATCGCCTCCGAGATCCAGATCGCGTACGGATCGCGGGTGGCGCGCCACGGCAGCGCACGCCGGTTCGCGCGGTACCAGTCGAGCAGCGTGCGGCGCAGCCCCTTCACAGCGCGACCGGCAGTCGGCGCTCTACGGTGATCGCGCGCGCGGTGACGCGCGCGCCGAGGGCGAAGATCTCGACGCCCGCTCGCGCCGCGGCGCGCAACGACGTGGCGTAGGCCGGGTCGATGGCGTCGGCGGGAGCGACCCGATCGCAGTCGGCGCGCTGCACGAGGAAGAGCAGCACCGCCCGGGAGCCTCGGCGGCGCAGTCGTTCCAGCGTTTCGACGTGCCGCCGTCCCCGCTCGGTGACGCTGTCGGGAAACAGTGCCAGGCTTCCCTCGGCCAGCGTGACGCTCTTCACCTCGACGTAGGCCGCTCGGCGGTCGCCCCGCCGCCGGGCCAGCGCGAAGTCGAGGCGCGTGCCCTCGCCGACCCGGACCTCGCGCCGGATCTCCCCGTAGCCCGCGAGCTCGGGGACGATCCCCGCTTCCAGGGCACGCGCGACGACGGCATTCGCGCGTCCGGTGTGCAGGCCGATCCAGGCCCGGCCCGCGCGGATCATCTCGAGGGTATGGCGCAGCTTGCGCCGGGGGTTGTCGCTCGTCGAGCAGCGGACCGCCGCGCCGGGCGTGGCGCAGCCGAGCATGCTGCCGGGGTTGGGGCAGTGGACGGTGAGCGTCTCCCCGTCCTCCGTGGCGACGTCCGCGAAGAAGCGCCGGTACCGACGCACGAGGCGGCCGCGCAGGCGCGCCTCCAGGCGCAGGCTCACGGGGCCGATCGAACCAGGCGCGCTTCGATGTGTGTCCGAACCCAATCCGGGTCCCACCACTCGAGGGGATCGACGTAGATTCCGCCCACCAGGATCGCGAAGTGGAGGTGATCGCCTCCGGCGAGTCCCGTGGCGCCCGAGAGACCCAGGACCCGGCCCTTGTCCACCGCCTCGCCCTGCGCGACGTCGATTCGCGAGAGGTGGCCGTAGAGCGAGGCGAGCCCGAGGCCGTGGTCCACGATTACGCAGTTGCCGTAGATGCCGAGCTCGCCGGTGAAAGCGACACGTCCCCGGTTCGCCGCCGTCACCTTCGCCGCCGCCGTCGACGCGAGGTCGTAGCCCATGTGCCTCGCTTCGGAGGCCGGCTCCCCGTCGACGTAGTAGCGCCGTTGCTCGCCGAAGCGGCTCGTGACCTTCGAGTTGGCGAGCTGCGAGAAGGGGCCGTTCCAGAGCGGCTCCGCCGCGGAGGTGGCGAGGATCTCCCGAATCCGGACCTCGTTGGCCCGGCGCACGTTGGTGTTGATCTCACGGAAGGCCGCCGCGAGGTCCTCGACCGGCAGGTTCTCGGAGCGGGCGAGTGCGCGCACCTTCGTGTCGAGGAAGCGCTGCTGGAGCGTGACCTGCGCGTCCGGCAGCTCGCGCTCCACGACGACGGCCGGCCAGGTCGCCTCCGACTCGTTTCCCGCCTCGTCCACGGCGAAGACGCGGATGGGCGGGCCTTCCGGCCCGTCGATCGGGACGGCGAAGAGGGCGAAGCGGGCCTCGCCGCCGCCCGGGGCGAAGCCCGGGAACGGGACGTCGCCCACGCGAACGCCGTCGCGGCGCGTCGGCTCCGAGACCGAGTAGGCGACGGCGCCGGCCCCGCCGCGGCTCACGTAGGTCAGGCCGCTCGCCACGCGAATTGTCGGCGGGTCGAGATCGATGCCGACCGGGACCTCGAGCACGGTCTCGTTGCCGCGAAAGCCGTCGCGCCACGACCAGTCGCGCACCGTGACGTGCAGGAAGGCGTCCCCGCTCGTCAGGGCGAGGCGCGCGGGGTCCACGGGAACGTCCAGCCGGGTCGCGTGACCCGGGCTCCCGCCGGTGATCCAGCCGCCCGGGTAATTCTCCTCGACGAGCGCGGCCTCGCCACGCGCGTGCTTCAGCACGACCCGCACCGCGCGCAGCCCCGAGTCGGCGTCGAAGAGCTCCAGCTCCAGAGCGCCGGGCGCGGCGCCGATCCGGAATGCGTCGGGCGCCCGGACCTCCGGGGGCGAGCCCTCCGCCCGGAACCAGGCGCTGGTCGCACCGCCGACGAGCAGCACGAACAGCAGGAGCAGCAGCCAGCCGCGTGCCGTCACGATCCCCCTCGTCTGGTGAAGGCCGCGGCAGTCTAACAGAGGTGTGCGCGCATTGACGTCGCCCCCGGGGTCGCCGATCCTCGGCCGGCGCAGGGGGGCCGAATTGGTCCCCCAAGGTCCCGAAAGCACATGCCGAAGCTGAACCGAATCGTGATGATTCGCCACGGCGAGACCGTCGGAAACTCGAGCGTCCGCTATCACGGCAGCAGCGACCTCGCGCTCTCCGACACGGGACGGGCGCAGCTGCGTCGGGCGGCGCAGCGGCTGCGGACCGAGTTCTTCGACGCGGTCGTCGCCAGCCCGCTGCGCCGATCGTGGCAGGGCGCCGCGATCGTCGCCGGCGGAGCTCCGATTCGCCTGGAGGACGACTTCCGCGAGATCCACTTCGGTCGCTGGGAGGGGATGACCGCCGAGGAGATCCGGGCCTCGGACCCCGCGCTCTACCAGGACTGGCAGGCGAAGGCCGAGGGCTTCGAGTTTCCCGGCGGCGAGCCCCGCGGTGAGTTCCGCGCGCGGGTGGGCCGCGGCCTCGATCGACTGCTGGAGGGCGGCGCCACGGCCGCCCTGCTCGTGCTCCACAAGGGGACCATTCGCGCCATCGCGGAAAAGCTCCTGGGCCGCCCGCTCGACGAGGGTCAGCCGGAGCTCGGCGGGCTCGTCTCCCTCTCGCGGGCTTCGGACGGGAGCTGGCACGAGGGCCGCCGTTCGAGCGACCCGGTCGGTCTCGAGTAGTCCGGCGGGCGAGACGGCGCTCGCACACCCTCACGATGCGTCGCTCGATCCCCCGCTACAGCGGGCCTCGACGCTCGTCATCAGCCTGCGGCAGAAACGGTCCCCGCGACCCTGCTGGGTGCAGGACGCGGCGGCGCAGAGCTCGGGCGTCCGGAGGCTGGCGGCGAGACAGGCGTCCAGGAAGTCGATGTTCACCGCCTCGCACGCCACGTCTCGGCAGTGGCGGTCGCGCCGGAAGGCCTCGCGAAGGCAGTGATCGCCGGGCAGTCCACCTCCGAAGCTGCGCCCCTGCTCGCGAGCGGCCTGGCGAAGCGCCGGCATCTCCTGCTGCGCGAGCCAAGCGGTGAAGTGCTCGTCGAAGGTCTCCAGGCCGGCGCCGACGCCGCGCTCGTACGCAGCGTTGGCGGTCCGTGCGTAGCGGCGGGCGGCGTCCGTCCGAAGCAACTCGAGGAACTCGCTCAGCGAGGCGGGGGCCAGCGTCCGCGTCACGAACAACAGGTAGGCGCGGGCCTGCTCGCGGGTGGGAGCTTCGAGCCGGGCGCGCACGGCGGCGATCATCCACGCGGGGTCGGCCTGGACGCCCGAGCGTTCGATGCCGAGGGTGCGATCGAGCGCCCGCGTGACGCTCACAGTCATCGCCACGACGATCGCGGTCCGGGTCTCGGACAGCCCGGTTGCCTCGTCGATCTGTCGCACCAGCTCACGCCGCTGCAACGACGGCGGGTCGCTGCGAATGCGCCGCGCGTAGCCCGCCAGCTGCGCCCGACCGTCCGGCGAGTCGGTCCGGGCGATGGCCTCGGCGACGTCGGAGCCGGGACCCCACCGGTACCCGGTGACGAGGGCATCGAACGTCTCCGCGTCCAGCTCCGTGAGCAGGGCGTCGGTCACGCTCTGGAGGATCGCCTCCGGTGCAAGGGGCTGCACGAAGAGCCGGGTGAAGTCCAAGGTGGGGGTGCCGGTATTTCCCCCGAGGGCGCTGAGCACCTGGGTCGCCGCCAGGCTCGGAGTCTCCCGAATGCGCGCCGCGAGCCCGCTTCGTTCCAGGAGCGTCAGGACCCGCTCCTCGTCGCTCGGCGACCAGGCAGCGGTGGGTGCAACGGCGGCGAGTGCGAGGACGACGCCGGCGCTGAAGAGGGTGCGCCGGAGACTACGTCTCGTCACTCTCGCGCAGCCTGGCGAGCACGCTGTAGTCCTCCAGGGTCGTGGTGTCGCCCACGGTCTCCCGACCCGACGCGATGTCGCGGAGGAGTCGCCGCATGATCTTCCCCGATCGCGTCTTCGGCAGGGCGTCCGTGAAGCGGATGTCGGCGGGCTTGGCGATGGCGCCGATCTGATGCGCCACGTGGTCGCGAAGGGTGCCCACGAGCTCTCCGTCCACCCGGATGCCGCCCTTGGGCGTCACGAAGGCGACGATGGCGGTTCCGGTGAGGTCGTCGGGTCGGCCGACCACGGCGGCCTCCGCCACGTCCTCGTGGGAGACCAGCGCGCTCTCCACCTCCATGGTGCCGAGGCGGTGGCCGGAGATGTTCATGACGTCGTCGATGCGCCCCATGATCCAGAAGTAGCCCTGGCGGTCGCGGTGGGCTCCGTCTCCGGCGAAGTAGATGTTCTCGAACTTGCTCCAGTACTGCTCCCGGTAGCGCTGGGGGTCGCCCCAGATCCCGCGCAGCATGCCGGGCCACGGCTTCGTCAGCACGAGGAAGCCGCCGTCCGAGGGCCGGACCGGAACGCCCTCCTCGGTGTACACGTCGGCGGCGATGCCGGGGAAAGCCAGTGTGGCCGAGCCGGGCTTCGTGTTCACGGCGGCCGGGAGCGGTGTGATGAGGATGCCGCCCGTCTCCGTCTGCCACCACGTGTCGACGATCGGGCAGCGCCGGCCTCCGATCACGCGGTGATACCACATCCAGGCTTCCGGATTGATGGGCTCGCCGACGGTCCCCAGCAGCCGCAGCGACGAGAGATCGTGCTTCTTCGGGTGCTCGTCCCCGAGCCGGACGAAGGTGCGGATCGCCGTGGGGGCCGTGTAGAAGACCGTGACCCCGTACTTCTCGACGATCGACCACAGGCGATCGGGTCCGGGATGCGTCGGCGCGCCCTCGTACATGACCGTGGTCGCGCCGTTCGCGAGGATGCCGTAGACGACGTAGGAGTGCCCCGTCACCCAGCCGATGTCCGCGGTGCACCAGAAGGTGTCGTCCTCCTTGAGGTCGAAGATCGCGTGCGACGTGGACGCGACGTGCGTCAGGTATCCGCCCGTGGTGTGGAGTACGCCCTTGGGCTTTCCGGTGGTGCCGCTGGTGTAGAGAATGAAGAGCGGGTGCTCGGAGTCCAGCTTCGCGGGGGGGCACTTGGCCGAGGCCTCGGCCATGACGTCGTGCCACCAGCGGTCGCGGCCGCTCTGCATGGCGACGGGATCGCCGGTGCGGCGGACCACCACCACGTTCTCGACACCGGGCGCACCCGTCAGGGCCTCGTCCACGGCTGCCTTGAGGAGGACGCTCTTCCCGCGGCGAAAGCCGCCGTCGGCCGTGACGACCGTGCGGGCGCCCGCGTCGTTGATGCGGTCGCGCAGCGCCTCGGCGGAGAAGCCGCCGAAAACGATGCTGTGGGGCGCGCCGATGCGCGTGCAGGCCAGCATCGCGATGGCGAGCTCGGGGATCATGGGCATGTAGAGCGCCACGCGGTCGCCCTTCTTCACGCCCAGATCCTTGAGCACGTTGGCGAACTTGCAGACCTCCCGGTGCAGTTCGGCGAAGGTGAGGGTGCGCGAGTCGCCGGGCTCACCCTCCCAGAGGATCGCCGCCTTGTTGCGGCGCCAGGCGTTCTCGCCCTCCAGATGGCGGTCGAGACAGTTGTACGAGACATTGAGCTTGCCGCCGACGAACCAGCGGGCGAAGGGAGGCTTCCAGCGCAGCACCTGCTTCCAGGGCGTGAACCACGTGACGTACTCCCGGGCCATCTTCGCCCAGAATCGCTCGGGGCTCTTCGCGCCGAGCTTGCGGTACTCGTTCGTCGTCTTCTTGCTCCAGTTCGCCCGCTTCGCGAACTCCGAACTCGGCTTGAAGACGCGTTTCTCGTGGAGCAGTGTTTCGATGTCGGGCATGAATCTCCGGGTTCAGGCGTCCCCGACCAGAGCCGCAAGCTCGTCGGGCGCCTTGGGGATGGCGGCAGTCAGGTTCTCGTATCCGTCGGCGGTGATCGTCACGTCGTCCTCGATGCGAACGCCGATGCCGCGAAAGCGCGGATCGACCGTTTCGTCGTCCGCGGCGACGTAGATCCCCGGCTCGACGGTGAAGACCATCCCGCGCCGCAGGGCGCGCGCTTCGCCGTCGAGGCGGTACAGGCCCACGTCGTGGACGTCGAGCCCGAGCCAGTGGCTCGTGTTGTGCATGTAGAAGGGCCGGTGCGCCTCACTCGCGATCAGGTCCTCCACGTTCCCGCGCAACAGACCGAGGTCGACGAGGCCTGCGACGATCTTGAGAACCGCGGCGTCGTGGATCGCGGACAGGGTGCCGCCCGGCCTGCACGCCTCGAGCGCGGCCTGCTGCGCGGCCAGCACCACCTCGTAGATCGCGCGGCCGGGTCCCGCGAAGCGCCCGCCGACAGGATAGGTGCGGGTGACGTCCGAGGCGTAGCCCTCGAGCTCGCAGCCCGCGTCGATCAGGACCAGCTCCCCGTCGTTCAGCTTCTGGTCGTTGGCGATGTAGTGCAGGATCGTGGCGTTGCGGCCGCCGCCGACGATGGTGGTGTAGGCGGCGCCGTGCGCCCCCCGGCGGCGAAAGGTGTACTCGATCACCGCCTGGAGCTCGTACTCGTAGACGGCGTCGCGTGCGAGTCGGGCGGCGGCTTCGTGGCCATCGCGCGTGATCGCCGCAGCGCGCCGCATCACGTCGAGCTCGGCCGGCTCCTTGAACAGGCGCATCTCGTGGACGATCCCGCGCGGATCGACGATCGCTTCGGCGGGCTCGTGGCCCTGGCGCGAGCGCAGCCGCAGGTCCTCGAGCACCTCGGTGAGCTTCGCGTCCACGGCCGGGTCGCGGCCGAGGACGTGGTAGAGCCGCTTCGCCCTGCGCACGAGATCCGGGAGGTGCTTCCGAAACTCGTCGTTCGGGTGCGCTTCGTCGGCCTCGTGGTCTCGTCGCGCGCCGTCGACCCCTGGGCGGTATCCGGTCCACGTTTCCGCCTCGCGGTTGCGGGGCTCGACGTAGAGGGTGTACTCGGGGCCGCCGTCCGTGCGCAGCACCGCGATGGCGTTGGGATGGTCGAATCCGGTCAGGTACGTGAAGTCGCTGTCCTGGCGAAACGGGTAGTCCGTGTCGCGAGAGCGGGTGACCCGCGGCGCGCCGAGCAGGATCGCGACGGCACCGGGCCCCATGGCTTCGCGGACACGTTGGCGGCGTTCGGCGAACACGGGGGCAGCTTAGCTCAGGGCAGGTCGCGGCAGACCACCGTGACGCCGGCGCAGTACGTGGCGCAGACACGGCCGTCGCTGAGCGCAGCCGTGTAGTAAAGCCCTCCCGGCTCGAGCGCCGGCAGCCGGAGGGAGCGCACGCGCAGCTCCGGTCCGACGACGTGGACGCGCCCGCTCCAGCGCGCGACCACGGCGCGACCGTCGGGATGCATCTGGATGTCCTGCACGAAGTCCAGCTGCGTCGGGAAGTCGTCGTCCAGCGGAACGAGGCGCCCGCCGTCCGCGTCGGCCGGAGCCGGCGGCACGATGCGCAGCGCGAGCCGGCGGCTCTCGACCTCGGCCCGATAGCCGGTGCCGTCCTCCGCGAAGGCCACGAACTGGATCTCGGGCGTCTCGATGCGCCGCAGCTCGCGACCCGCGGCGTCGAGCACGTAGGCGTCGTGGCGGGCGGCGGACCCGGCTGCCGCCGGCAGCAGGTCGGTCGTGACCCAGATCTCGCCGCGGGAGGGATCGAAGGCGACGGTCTTCGGAAGGGCCGCGAAGCCTGGCGGCGCCCGCAGCGGGTGTTCGGCGAGCAGCGTCCCCTCGGCGCCGAAGTGGACGACGCTGCCGGCCTCGACGTAGCGCGAGGCGAGGAGCGTGCCGTTCGGGCCGTGGGCGAGCTCGTTCAGTCCCGGCCCCAGGGACGCGAGCCGGCGGGTGACCCCGGTGGCCGGATCGACCCAGCCCGCGGACTCGAAGTAGCTGGTGAAGTAGAGGCGGCCGTTGTCGTGGGCGAGAACGTCCCAGATCCCCGAGCGATCTCCGCCCGCGCTCACGTCGAGCGGCTCGAGCAGGCGCTCCCGCGCGAGGTTGAAGCGCCCGATCATGGCGGGCCCCGCCCGGGCGAGGTCCGCGCGCGGGCCGGCGCCGGGGCCGTGAAACGCGGACCAGAAGGCCGCCTGACCGAAGTAGAGCGTGCCCCCGCGAGCGTCGCCGTACCAGGCGCAGTAGCGCTCGGCGGCACTGGGCGGCGGCGCGGTGTGGACGCCGAATCCAGCGCACGCCGCCGCCAGCAGCATGCCAATCGCGGCGGCATGCGCCGCCCGCGGCTGCAGCCTCCGCCTGCGTTGCTTGGCATCGAGCTCCTGTGATTTCAGGGAGTTCCGCGGTCCGAGAGCTTGGCACGCTTCATGCTCTACACGTAACCGGGAATCGGTCTGATAAGGGCAAGTCGTTTGTTTCGCGGGCGCGCGCATGCGACGAGCCCGGCTCCCTGGGGTACTGGGACCCAACGAAGGCGCTTTCCCCAGAACGGCACCCCCCGTTCCCAGGTCCTCAGGGAGCCAGATCGCAAGCACCCCCCGGCGGGACCACTTCTCCCCGCCGGGGGGTTGCTCGTCTAGGCGTCCGACCCCTTGCTTCCGGAACCGCGGGGCGGATCGGCCGAGCGGCTGACCTCGGCGACCTCGGATCCGAACTCGCGCAGGAACCAGCCCTTCAGCTCCGGCAGCTCGCGAAGATCCTTCCCGACCTCCGGCGCCCGCCAGGAAATGGCCTCCAGCGCCGAGTTCGGGCACAGCACGCCGGGGTCCATGGAGAGCTCCGCCGCCCGTCCGGCGCGCCACTTCTTGAGCGCCACGAGCCGGCGCTCCGCGTGGCGATCCATGCGTCGCCGCCCGTTCCCCTGGAGCTTCGGGATCGGTCCGTGGTCCTGCTTGCGCCCCGTTTTCACCGCGTCCACCACGTCGCGTCCCATTCGGCGCAACAGCAGGTCGGTGATTCCCTTGATCCGGGAGAGGTCGCTCAGCCGGGTCGGGCGCTGCTCGGCGATGTCGAGCAACGTGCGGTTTCCGAGCACCTTGAAAGGCGGTCGGTCGATCTCGCGTGCTCGCCGATCCCGCAGCAGATACAGCTCGCGCAGCACGCTCAGGCCTCGCGGCTCGAGACGGCGGGCGCCCTTGATGCGGAGGTAGCCGAGCGCGTCGAACTCGCGCTCCGGCCACTCGCGCTTCGCGAGGGCCGCGAACTCTTCCCGCGCCCACTCCAGGCGCCTGGCCTTGCGCAGCTCCTTCTTGAGCGTTTCGGCCAGGGAGATCAGGTACAGCACATCAGCGGCGGCGTAGGTGAGCTGCTTGGCCGTGAGGGGCCGCTTCGACCAGTCGGAGCGCTGTTCGTCCTTCGGAAGATTCACACCGAAGTGTCGTTTGCCCAGGCCCGCGAGTCCGACGGACGGGTACCCGAGCAGCTGCGCGCTGACCATCGTGTCGAACAGATTCGCGAACTGGAACGAGCAATCGCGCTTGAGCACGAAGATGTCGTACTCGGCGGCATGGAAGATCTTGCAGATGTCGGGTGAGGCGAAGACCGGCGCCAGCGGGGCGAGCTCGGCGGGTCCGCCCAATGCGAGGGGGTCGATCAGGTAGATGTGGCGTCGGGTGGCGACCTGCACGAGGCAGGTCTTGTCGAAATAGTGGTAGAAGCTGTCCGCCTCCGTATCGAACGCGAGCGTCTTCTGGCTCAGCAGATCCTGCGCGAGCGAGTCCAGATCCGCCCGGTTGTCGATGATTTCGAAGTCAGCCACTCGCGGCCTCGGGTTCCGCTGGGTCACCGCGCCTTCCGTCGGGCCCGTCCGTCGACCCGGTCGGGCCCTCGGTATGCGCCCAAGTCAGAGCTGCTGGGAGGTGACGCCGGCACCGAGCAGGGGGCTCGCGGCGCCTCCGATGAATACTAGCACCTATACTGCGAGGATGCTGCGCGCCGGAGCCGGCCTCTCGACCCTCCGGGAGGCGCGCGCGGCAGCGAAGGAAGCCGCGGAGGCGGCGCTGGAGGGGTGCGGAGGGCGGGCGGACGCGGCGCTGCTGTTCGCGACGGCGGGCTACGGCGACGATCTTTCCAGGGTGGTGGATGCGGCCCGCGACTGCCTCGGCACGCAGGCGCTGGTCGGCGCCTCGGCTCACGGCGTTCTGGCCCGCGGTCGCGAGGCCGAGGGCGGCACCGCGGTGGCGGTGGTCGCCCAGGCGGGACTCGAGACCCATCCCTTCCTCCTGACGGATCTGGAGGGGGACGAGGCCCTGGCGGGCGACGAGATCGCGGCGCGGCTCGGCGGCGATCCGCGACCCGAGGATCTCGTGGTCCTGCTCCCGGACCCTCGCGTTCTGCGCGTCGATTCGCTCCTCCAGGGCGCGCACCGGGCGCTGGCCCCCGCGCGGATCGTGGGCGCCGGGGCGTTCGACCTCACCGTGCACCCCTCGCTCCAGTGGTGTGGCCCCGAGCTCGAGACCGGCTCGCTCGCGGGCATGGTGATCCGGGGGACGCGTGCGCCCCGCATCGGGGTGACCCAGGCCTGCCGACCCGCAACCGACTGGCTGACGGTGACGCAAGTCGAGGGCCACTGGCTCCTGGAGCTGGAGGGGCGGCCGGCTCTGGAGGTCTACCGCGAGATCGCCCGGGCTCCGCTCGCCGCCGACCTGCGGCGAGCCGCGGCCTTCCTGCTCGTGGCGCTGCCCTGCGATCCGGCGGGCTCGCTCGATCCCGGAGCCTACACGGTCCGCAACGTGATGGGCTTCGCCACCGAGACGAACGCGTTCGCAATTCCGGTTCGGCTCAAGCCGGGAGACCGCGTGGCCCTGGCGATTCGAGAGCCCGAGGCGGCGCGCGACGACCTGAAGATCATGCTGGCGGGCCTGGGCGGGGCGCCGGCCTTCGGTGTCTACTTCGACTGCTGCGCGCGGGGGGCCGCCTTCTTCGGCATGGAAGGGCTCGAGGCGGCCTACCTCGAGCAGGCCTTCGGCACCGCCCCCATTGGGGGCATGTTCGGCTCGTGCGAGATCGGTCCGATCGGCCGATCGACGGAGCTG
>Ga0224512_10000894_pt1 | contig 30302 bp, 26 predicted proteins | sample SF_May12_sed_USG_4_FD_169103 | JGI IMG/M metagenome (GOLD analysis project Ga0224512, IMG submission 169103) | Sediment microbial communities from San Francisco Bay, California, United States - SF_May12_sed_USGS_13 | ecosystem: Environmental > Aquatic > Marine > Sediment | place: USA... | reverse complement strand
CGAGAAGTGCGAGATCATCTTTACGCCCTGGATATACCTGGCTCTTTCCCTGGCTCTCTTTGTATTGGGCCTGAGAAGCGAGCCCGGCATCACTCGCACCCTGGTGCTGTTGAGCTCGTCGTCGGGAGTCTTGTATTTCTTGCCTTATTTCTTTGTGACGGTGTGCTGTGACTTTAGATACAGTTGGTGGACGGCCTTGTCTTCTCTGTTGGCAGCCATCTTCTACTGCTCCGGCTTCGGAAGAGCGAGGGCCGATACTCCTTGAGTGGCTTCAAGTCAGATTACCTGATTGTGGCACTCGCTTGTGTGCTGGCTTTCGCCTTTCCGCCCTCCATGTTTCGAGACCTCGAGCTCTCTCGCGATGGCGAGGGGGTCGACCTGAGCGAGTACGAGCTTTCGGAGACGAAGGTCTATGACCTCGAGCTCGCCTGGCAGAAGAGGTTCTGGCAGGCGTCGGTGGTAGAGATCTGGGTCGACGATTGTCTGAGGTCGTTGGTCGTCAACGGCTCCGACCTTTCGACGGAATTTTCTTATTGCGACTTCGTGGGATCGAAGAGAATCGACCTGGCGCCTTACCTGACTGGCGGCCGAGCGACGTTGGAGATTCAGATCGAGAATCTCGGAGGCCCGGGAGGCCTTTCGATCACAGGCATGGGAAGTGGTGTCTTCACGACTTTCAGATACCTGCTGATCTTCTTGCTGATTCTGACTTGGCTCTACAGACGCGGCCGGGCGGAGGACGGGGTGCCGAGGACCGCGGCCGAGCTCGGAGCTCACCGAAAGGGTGACGAGGCATCCGATCCGCCGCCTTCCGCGGTTCCCTTCCAGAGGAAGCTGGCTGCGGTCCCGAGGACCTACCTGGCGGTGTTGCTGCTGTTGCTGGCCGTGATCGGCGGATCGGTCGTCGTCTGGCTTCGCGACGGTGCCGGTCAGGGCGCGGCCAAGGCGGAGCCTGCCGCTAGAGAGAGGGATGCGCCGAGGGTCACGATCCCAGCCTTCGAGACCGGGGTCGGTGCGCCCTCATGGGCGAGGGACGATCGCCTCAATCCCCGCATTCTCATCCCGGGCGGCGAGCTCTTGATGGGCAGCCCCGATGGCGTCGGGTACGGCGACGAGCAGCCGCAGCACCGTGTTCGCGTCGCCCGTTTCTGGATGCAGCAGCACGAGGTGACCAACGAGGAGTACCGTCGCTTCAGGCCCGAGCACGGCTTCACGCCCGGTCAAGAGCGCCATCCGGTCGTGAACGTGACCTGGCATGACGCGCTGGCCTACGCCCAATGGCTGGGCGGCAGCCTGCCCACGGAGGCGCAGTGGGAGCTCGCCGCGCGGGGGACTCGGGGCCGAAAGTACCCCTGGGGTGACGAAGAGCCAACCTGCGCGCGGGCGAACTTCAACCCTTGTGGTTGGCGCCTCAAGGCCGTTCACGGTCACCCGCAAGGGGCGACGCCGGACGGGCTCGAAGACCTCGCTGGCAACGTCTGGGAGTGGTCCGCGGACTGGTATGCGGACCGCTACCCGGCCGCCGAGGCCACCGATCCTCGCGGGCCGGCCCCGGCCTCCTTGCGGGTCTTGCGGGGCGGCTCCTTCATCAGCGGCGCGGGCCATCTCCGTGGCGCCTACCGCGGCTACTACCACCCTGGTTTCGTCGGCCACGACATCGGCTTTCGTGTAGTGTGGCGACCGGCGGAAGGCCAGGACTGACCAGGCCGGGTGTCCCATGAACGTGCTAGGCATCATCCTCCACAGCGATTTCGGACACCCCGCGGCCTGCCTCTTGAGAGATGGCCAGCTGGTTGCCCTTGGCGAGGAGGAGCGCTTCGTCAGGGTCAAGCGGGCGAAGGGCTATTTCCCCGGCAACTCGATTCGTTATTGCCTGGAAGCGGGCGGCATAGCGCTGCAAGACGTCGGCCGGATCGCCTTTGGCTGGGACGCCAACAAGTACTCTTTTCGCTACCCTTTCTTTCTCGCGCGAAACTTCCTGAGCCACAGGTTTCTCAAGCGAACAGCCACCCCGTCGGAGAACGTCGGCAGGCAGAGCCAGGGCTCCGCGCTCGTCGACGGTCTCAAAGACATCCTGAGCACCCACCCCAAGAGCTTGAAACAGAGCATCGTCTTCGGCTTTCGGGAAGCCGGCTTTCACGAAGATCTGCCGCCGGTCACGTTTGTCAATCACCACCTTTGCCATGCCGCCACCGCCTTCTACTGCTCTGGTCTGGCGGAAAGCGCGGTATTGGTTTGCGATGGCCACGGCGAAGAGAACACCATCACCATATGGAAGGGGCAGGGCGACAAGCTGACGCCCGTCAAGAAGACCAACATCCCGCATTCATTGGGGTGGTTCTACTCCTTGTTCACCGAATTCCTGGGATGGAGCCCCAACGAAGGCGAAGTCAAACTGATGGGGCTGGCGCCGTTCGGCAAGCCAAACAAGAAGATTCAAGAGATTGTAGACTCCATACTGCTTTTCAGGGAGGATTCCGTCGAATTGAATGCTGATTACATTTTTTACAACAAGCGAAGTTATGGCCGTTTCTTCAGTGACCTGCTCGTCGACAAGCTCGGCATGCCGCGGGGCAGAGACGACGATATTACGGATCATCACAGGGATATCGCGGCGGCCGTACAGACTCGGCTCGAGCAGGCGGGCGTTCATCTAGCCAGGGCCGCGTTGCAGCTCACCAACTCGAGGAATCTCTGCCTGGCGGGTGGCGTCGCCCTCAATTGCAAGATGAACGGACACATTCACGCGAAGGGTTTCATCGACCACTTCTTTGTTCAGCCTGTTTCGTACGACGCGGGCGCGGCATTGGGCGCCGCCCAGATCGCTGCGCACGAAAGCGGCGACCCTGTCCGGTTCAGGATGGAGCACGTGTACTACGGGCCCTCGTACTCCAATGATGACATCGAGTCGGTCCTGCAGCGCAGCAAGATCGCCTTCCGCAAGAGCGATGACGTTGCCTCCGAAGCCGCCCGGTTCATCTACGACGGGAAGATCGTCGCCTGGTTTCAAGGCCGCATGGAGGTCGGGCCACGCACGCTCGGCGCGCGCTCCATCCTGGCGGACCCGCGCGATCCCGCCATGAAGGACAAGGTAAATTCGTCCGTCAAGTTCAGGGAGGCCTGGCGGCCTTTTGCGCTCTCTCTGCTGGAGGAGCACAAGCAGGCGTACCTCGAGCACCCCGTCGAGTCACCCTTCATGATCATGGCCTTCGGCGTGCCCGCCGAGAGGCGCAAGGACATTCAGAGCGCCATGCACTGGGTGGACCACACCACCCGCCCGCAGACGGTGTCCCGCAAGGTCAACCCTCTCTATTGGAAGCTGATCGACGCGTTCCGGGAGCTCAGCGGGGTCCCCGGAGTGCTCAACACGTCATTCAACGTCAAGGGCGAGCCCGTCGTGTGCAGTCCGTCGGACGCTCTTCGGTGCTTCTTCGGCACCGGATTGGACGTATTGGTGATCGGTGACTACATCGTCGAGAAGCCGATACACCCGGGAGACTGATCACGGCTGCTGTCCGGTCTCTTGCTTGGCTGTGATGCGAAGCTGATCGGCCACCGACTTCATCGTCACGAAGTCGTACTGGCTGCCCAGCCCGGCAAGCAGCCTGTCGAGCTTTCTTTCGTTGTTCTTGCGTCCGTAGCGGGTGATGAAGCTGTCGATGAGGGACAGTCCGCGCGCGTCCGGCTGCCCGTAGAACTCCCATGGATGAAAGTACAGGAACGCGGGCCGCTCTCTGGAGATGTATCGCTTCAGCACGACCCCCGGCATGACCCTGAAATAGAAGCCGCCTACCCACGGCCAGCGCGGAAAACCTATGCGCGGAAGTGGAATCTCCACCAGTTGCGACCTGTAGACGAAGGGCTCCGTCGGGAACGCTTTGTCGCCGTAGAGCTTGGTCGCGAATTGGCAAAAGCTACTGTCGTATTCGTAACCTTCCTCGAGGAGCAGGTCCAGGAACTCCTCGTGCCTGGCATGAGGAACCGACCAGGAGGGGCATCGGAAGCCGGCCACCGGTACCCCCGTCGCCTGCTCGAGCGCTTCCCGTGACTCGCGCATCTCCCTTCGCCATGCGGCGCGGTCGAGATCGGTGAACAGCGGATGCGAGCACGTGTGAGAAGCGATCTCATGACCCGCCTCGATCAGCGTTTCGAGCAGTTCTCCCTGGAAGTCTTCTGATACGACGAAGAACGTGGCCTTGGCCTCGTGACGGTCGAGGAGCGCGATGAGATCGTGGACTTTTGCAACGTCTCGAGCGAGCCCTCGGTGTCTTTCGACTCCGGCTACGAGGTGTGCACGGCCCCACCACTCCGTGTCGAACGTGATGGCCAGTTTTCGCCTTTCCTCCGTCGCGCTCACGGCGGCTGCTACCCTCGCCCCATGGGGCCGGACTCGACCGATTGAGTCTCCGGGAGGCCCGGAGCGATTCACTCCCTTGCTCCCGTCGTTTGTCCCTCGTCGCTCTGAGCTTGCTCGGCGCCGCTCTCCGCCGTCGTCAAGGCGACGTGGCGCACGAGGCGGGTGATCTCGCCCTCCAGCTGGCGAGACTTCCGGTAGAAATAGAACACCGCCGCCAGGAACGCAAGAGCGAGAGCGTACAGGACCAGGTCGGCGCCACGCCCGATTCCCAGCAGCTGCGCTACTTTGGTCGTGAGGTCCGGCCGCCAGACCGCGACTGCCGCCGCGAGCCAGAGAAGCGGTCGCGCGAGAGCGATCCAGCGCGGGCGATCGCCGAGAAACAACCGGACCGCGCTCCACAGAAACAACAGGAGAGCCAGCGGGATCGCCACGAGCTGGAAGACGAGCACTAACGCATTTTCTCCAGGAGCACTTGGATTGCAATCCGCAGCGCATTGCCGGATCGCTGGCCTTTGGCGATCGAGTAGGCCGTGTACTTGATGGTCACCGGAATCTCACAGAACCGCCAGCGATGGCGCGCGACCTGCTCGAGAATATCAGAGCCGTGCGCCATCCGATCCATCACGATAGATAGACGCTCCGCCGCTTCGCGGGAGAAGGCACGGAACCCGTTGTGGGTATCCGTCACTCGAATACCCGTCGTGACCCTGGTAAACAGCACACCCAGCTTCAACACGAGATATCTGCCGAATGGTACTTGACTGTTTCCATCCAGGAATCTCGACCCCATCGCGACGTCGCACCGACCGGAAGCCACTGGCTCCACAATGTCGATGATCTGAGAAGGATCGTGTTGGCCGTCCGCGTCGAACGTGACGACGACTTCGGCGCCCAGACTCAAGGCATGTCTGATTCCCGTCTGGAGCGCGGCGCCCTGCCCTCGATTGACGATGTGCCGCAGCCGCCAGACCGGAAGCTGCGCCAATCGTTCGAACGTCTGATCCACAGATCCGTCGTCGACCACGACAACGGGCCATCCGTCTGCCAGCACGGCCCGCACGACGTCCCCAATCACCCGCGCTTCGTTGTAGGCGGCAATGACGACGACCACATTCGTGCGTCGATCAGTTTCGTAGCGTGGCACTGCTCTGTCCTTCATCGCCGTGCCGGATTATCGCAGCGTGCGCTGACAGCCGCAGGCGACGAATGGTGCCCCCAGGGACGAGGATTCGCGCCGCGAGCGACGGCGCCAAAGGCGCCGGAGCGCCGACTCAGAATCCTCCAAGGCGCACCAGCGACGAGCCGCAGGCGAGGAGATGGTGCGCCCTAGAGGATTCGAACCTCTGACCTACAGCTCCGGAGGCTGTCGCTCTATCCAGCTGAGCTAAGGGCGCGCGGGGATTCAAAGACTCGCTTTCCGACTCCCGAGCCGGTGGGTCGATGGCCTGCCTGGAGGGATTCGAACCCCCGACCCGCGGCTTAGAAGGCCGCCGCTCTATCCAGCTGAGCTACAGGCAGCCGATTGCGTCGAAGCGTCCCACAGGTGAAAACTGGTCGGGGCGCCCAGATTTGAACTGAGGACCCCCTGCGCCCAAGGCAGGTGCGCTACCAGGCTGCGCTACGCCCCGACGGGCTGCTCAGTGTAAGTGAGGCCCCCGGGAGTGTCAATTTCGCGACGGTCGCGGGCGGCGCCGGTCGGGGCCGGTCGGGGCCGGTCACGGAGCCTCGCCGAGCACCGCCGTCACGAACTCGGTCGCCACTTCCGTCCGCCGCCGGGTCTCGCCGAGGAGGATGTTCTCGACGTCGAGCTTCCACTCGTCGCCGAGCTCGGCGCGCACGCGCTCGAGCTCCGCGGCCACGGCGGCGGCGCTGCCGGGGCGGCCCTGGGGGTCCTTGGACAGCAGCCGCTTCACGAGACGGGTGAGGTCGCCGGGGAGCATGGAGCGCGCCGCGGCGAGGTCCTCCGGCTCGTCCTCGAGCGTCCGCCGGAGGATGTCCGAGAGCTTGCCCTCGCCGAAGGGCCGGCGGCCGGTGAAGATCTGGTACATGACGACGCCGAGCGAGAAGAGGTCGCTCGCGCGGGTCGCCCCCTTGCGGTGCAGCACCTCGGGGGCCACGTAGCCGGCCGTGCCGATCAGGCGGTCGCCGGCCTCGGCGTCGCGCCGCACGACCCGCGCGGTGCCGAAGTCCGCGACCTTGATGGCGCCGTCGCGGTCGAGCAGGATGTTGCCCGGCTTCAAGTCGCCGTGGACCAGGTTGACGCCGTGAGCCGCCACCAGGGCGGCGGTCACGGCCGCCGCGATGGCCACGCCCTCGCGCGCCGCCAGCGGCCCGCTCTGCCTCAGGTACTGGTCGAGCGATACGCCGTCGACCTTCTCCATGGCGATGTAGGCCGTGTCGCCGCGGCGCTCGAAGTCGAAGACGGTGACGATGTTGGGGTGGTTGAGGCGCGCCAGGTGCACGGCCTCGGACTGCAGCTTGGCGACGACGTCGCCGTCCTTGCCCAGCGGCACCGCCTTCAAGGCCACGGGGCGCTGCAGCACGGGGTCGAAGCCGTTGAAGACCGTGCCCGAGCCGCCGCTGCCGAGCTTGCCCATCACCTTGTAGCGGCCGAGGAAGATCTCGCCGAGGATCTCGCGCTTCTGCTCGATCAGCATGAGCCGGGCGAAGGTGGACTCGAGCTGGGCGATCTCCGAGCCGCCCCGGACCGGGCCGTCGAGGCCGGCCACCTCGGCCTGCGCCCGCACGAGGCGGCGGATCGGCAGCACGAGCAGCCGGTAGCCGAGGATCGACAGCATGGTGGCGATGAAGAGCGCCCCGACCGTCGCCGAGAGGGTGGCCTGGCGCATCCGCAGCCGCGCGGCGTCGGCGGCGGCGCGGGGCTGGCGCGAGATGACGAGCCACGGCGTCCCCGCGACCGGGAAGTGCGCCGCGATGATCTCCTCGCCGCCGGCCGCCCGGTAGTTCCCGGCGCCGCCCGCCAGCTTCTCGGACCCCACCTGCCCGAGCAGCGAGGGCGGCAGCTGCGCCACCAGCTCCCGGTCGCCCAGCAGCGCCCGCGGCCCGCGGTCGACGAGCACCGTCTCCGCGTCACCGATCTGGTTCGCCTCCGCCAGGATCTCCTCGAGGCGGCTCGCCTCGGCGAGGAGAACCAGGCGCTCGGAGGCCGCGGCGCCGGCGGGAGCGGGCATCGCCGCCTCGACGCGCAGCCAGCGGGACTCCTCGCCGGCGAGGCGCAGGGCGTCTCCCGGCGCCTCGGCCAGCGCCCGGGCCACGGTCGCCGCCGAATCGCGGCGCTGCGCCAGGACGACCGTCTCGCCGTCGGCCCTCAGGATCCCGGCCGCCAGCAGCTCGGGTCGCTGCTGGATGAGGTCGGCGAGCAGCTCCTGGGCGGGGCGCGCTGCGGGCTCGGCGAGCAGCGGATTGCGGCTGGCCGTCACGGCCTCGCGGCGCAGCTCCTCGACGTAGGCGGCGACCCGGTGAGCGGCGCTCGACGCCACGAAGATCTGCAGTCGCTGCACCTGCCCGAGGAGAGCGTGGCGGTGGATCGAGAGCTGCCAGAGGCCGATCGCCAGCGGGAAGGCCGCGGCCACCGCCAGCGCCAGAGCGACCCAGAAGAAAAGCGAGCCGCGGCCTCGCGCCACGCTCAGCGCCTCGCTGCGCCGCCCCGCCGGAGCAGCCAGGAGACGCTGGATCGATTGCCCACGTGGTCCGTCGCCTCCACCACCAGCCGCCGCCCGCCGGCTCCCTCACCGCCGTCGACGATGCGGAAGACGAGGGTGTCCGTGCCCGCGAGAGCGTCGCTGGCGAGCACTCCGATCCCGTGCCGGCGCTTGACGGGCAGCGAGACGTTCGGCAGCACCCAGACCCGGCCGCCGCGACCGTCGGCGCGCAGGAAGAAGCGCGGGGCGACGGAGCGACGGAGGGTCCACTCGCGGCGCTCGGTCGCCTGCCAGGCGGCCCGATCGGTGCTCCAGACGAGCTCGGGCGCGCCGCCCCGCCGCTCGCCGTCCGTCCAGGGCGCCGCCTCGCCGGCGAAGGTGTGGTAGAGGCCGCCGCTCTCCGCCCCCCAGTGGATCTCGGGCGGCAGCGGGTCGTAGGTGAAGGCGAGCGCCGCGGAGCGACCCTCGTTGCCGGCCCGGTCCCGGGCGTGGATCACCACCTCGTGGGCGCCCGGGGTCCAGCCCTCTTGCGCCTTCTCGAGGGCCACGTCCGCGCCGTCGAGCACCGCCCAGGCCCGCTCGACGCCGCTCGGCACGTCCGTGACCTCGACCTCCAGGCGGGCTCCCGGGCCGAGGTAGAGGGTGCCGTCGCGCTCGTGCCGCGGGCCCGTGAGCTCGGCGCGGATCTCCGGCGGGTCCTCGTCGGCCGCGGCCAGGACGGTGAACGAGGCGCTGGCGCTCGGGTAGCCGTCGAGCCCCGAGGGGCTGACCGCCGTCACCCGCCAGTGGTAGGTCCCCGCGTCGAGGTCGGCGCCAGCCGTCTCGACGCTCTCGAGCCCGGTGCGGCGCCGCACCAGGCGGCCGCAACGGGGATCGTGGCAGACCTCGAAGACGTACCCGGCCGCCCCGGCGACCGGGCTCCAGGCGAAGGCCGGGCCGCCGCGCGGCCACTCGCTGCCGTCCGCCGGCGCCGCCAGCTCGACGGCCGGCAGCAGCTTCTCGGGTGGGCTCGGAGGCTCGCCCTCCGCCACCCTCGTCCCCGTGCCGGCCGCCACCTCCTGGGCCGCCCCCCCCGACTCGACGACGGTCTCGCCGGCGTAGACCATGACCTGGGCGCCGCCGGCGTCCGGCCGCCGCAGGCGGGCCTCGTTGGCGGCCCGCGGGCTCGTCGTGACGCGGCTGCCGCCGACCACCACGTCGCGGCTCCCGGACTCCGTCCGGCTCGTGAGATCCGCCTGCCCGACGACGATCTCGATCTCGTCGCGCCGCACCTCGCGGCGCACGGTGCCGCCCTGGCCGAGGAAGACCAGGGAGTCCTCGCTGATCGTCAGCCGCGTCGCGTCCGGGAACACCAGCTCGGAGGACGACGACTCGTAGGTCCGCACCCCGTCGCGGGGATTGAGCATGTCGCGCTCGCTCGACGGCAGCCAGGGCAGCGGCCTGAGCTGCTCCTCCACCCTGCGGCTCACCGTGGCGACCTGGGCCACGTCCGCCCCGTGCTCGAGGAAGACCTGCACCCGGACGCGCTGGCCGGGCTTGATCTGGTGCGGGTTGGCGACGTCGGGGTTCAAGGCGTGGAGCTTCGGCCAGGCCTCCTCCGAGCCCAGGTAGCGCTCGGCGAGGTCCCAGAGCGTCTCTCCCGGCCGCACGACGTGCCAGCCGTCGAGCAGCGCCGGCGTCGCCGGCTGGGAGGCCGCGAACGGCACGTGGAACAGCAGCAGCGACGCGGTGCAAAGCCCCGCGCGCAGGGTCCCCGGCATCCAGCTCGAACCGCTCTCCACCGCTCTCACCAAACCCCCCTCGAAATCCCTGGCCGCTCGAGATCCTATCAGCGCCGGCGCCAGCCGTCGGCCGCGGCTACCGGGTCGGGAGATACCGCGTCAGCAGGTCGGTCGTCGTCGCGGGCCGCTGCTCGAGGTACCACTCCATCACGAGCGGATCGGGCCGCCACTCGAAGCCGCGGGCGGCGACGAGGGCGCCCAGGTAGTCGGCCAGCTGGGCGGCGGGGCCCGGCCGGCGGTCCGGGTCCCGCGCGAGAAGGCCGCCGACCAGCCGCGAGACCTCGACGGGGACGGCCGCGCGCAGCTCGTCGATGGGCGTCGGGTCGGCCCGGCGGGTGAGCCGCAGCACCTCGCTCAGATTCTCGTGGGCGAAGGGTCCGCGCCCGGCGAGCATCTCGTAGATCACGACTCCGCACGAGAAGAGATCGCTCGCCTGCGTGCCGCCCCGGCCGCCGAGCACCTCGGGCGCGACGTAGCCCGGCGTGCCCATGAGCCGATCGTCGCTCTCCACGGTCCGGCGCATGAGTCGCGAGGTGCCGAAGTCCGCCACCTTGATCGCCCCGTCGCGCGCGAGCATGACGTTGCTCGGCTTCAAGTCGCCGTGGACGAGGCTCTCGCCGTGCGCGGCCGCCAGAGCCGCCGCGATCGCGCGGGCGACGGCCAGGGTCTCGTCGATCTCGAGCGCCCCGCGGCGCGCCAGGTACTGGGCCAACGACACGCCGTCGACCCGCTCCATCGCGATGTAGGCGGTGTCACCACGCTGTTCGAAGTCGTGGACGGTGACGATGTTGGGGTGGTTGAGCTGCGCCGCGTGGACGGCCTCGATCTGGAGCCTGGAGACGAGATCGTCCGCCTTGACGGCATCGGCCGGCAGGCTGACGGTCTTGAGCGCGACCTCGCGCTTGAGGACGGGGTCGTAGCCGCGGAAGACCGTGCCGGCGCCGCCCCGCCCGAGACGGCCCAGGACCTGGTAGCGGCCGAGGAAGACCTGGCCCATGTCGTCGCGATCCTGCTCGAAGCGCAGGAGCTGCGCGAAGGTGCTCTCGAGCCGGTCGAGCTCGGAGCCGCCCGTCGGCTGATCCTCGAGCCCCACCATCGCCGCCTGGGCGGCCGCCAGCCGCCTCATGGGCCGCACGAGCAGCAGGTAGACGAGCCCCGAGAGCAGGGCGGCCAGCGCCAGGGCGCCGCCGGAGGCCCAGAGGGTGCCCTGGCGGATTCGCCGCCGGGCCACGTCGGCGGCGGCCCGGGGCTGACGCGACACCACGAACCATGGCGTGCCGGCCACCGGGTGATAGGCGGCCACGACCTCCTCCTCGTCGCCGCCGCGGTAGCGGCCCGCCCCGGCCGTGATCTTGCCCGAGACGGCCTGCGCGACGATGCTGGGCGGCAGCTCGGCGAGAGCCGCGTCCGAGCCGAGCAGAAGGGTGCCGTCGCCGCCCACGAGGACGGCCTGCGCTTCGCCGACGATGGCCGTGCGCTCGAAGGCCGCGGCCGCCTCGTCGAGATCGGCGACGACGACCAGCCGCCGGCCGTCGCCGCCGAGCGGACCGGTCCGCCGCAGCCAGCGGCGCCGCTCGCCGGGGACGATCTCCGCCTCCGCGCCGGGGGGACGCGCCAGCACGGCCGCGAGCTCGGCTCGCTCTTCGCTCCGCTGCGCCTTGACGAGCTCGGCCCCGCCGCCGTCGAAGACGGCGGCGGCGAAGATCCGCGGCTCGGCCTGGAGCAGGGCGACGAGCTGCTCCCGGGCCGCCGCGGAGAGCGGATCCGCGAGCGCGGGCTGGAGCGCCGCCGTCTCCGCCGCGGTCCTCACGGCGTCGACCAGGGAGGCGATGTCGGCGGCCGCGGTCGACGCGGTCAGGATCTGCATCCGCCCCACCTGGTCGAGCAGGGCGTCGCGCTGGTTGCGAAGCTGCAAGGTGCCGATGGCGACGGGGAACAGGGCGGCCCCGAGCAGCGCCAGCGCCAGCCACCACGAGAGCGACGGGCGCCGCACCCTAGTGGACCTCGGCGCTGCGGCCGCGCCACAGGGGCAAAGCGACGCGCGACCGGTTGCCCACCCGATCCTCGGCCTCCACGATCAGCCGGCGCGAGCGCAGAGGATCCGCCGCTTCGGCCTCGACCTCGAACGCCAGGACGCGGGTGCCCGACAGGTCGTCCACGGCCTCGAGCCTCAACCCCCGCCGGCGGCTCATCCGCAGGTAGAGGTCCGTCGCCGCGTAGAGCCGCTCCTTGCCGCGCAGGGTGCGCAGTCCGAAGCTCGGCGCAGCGGCGCCGCCGATCTCCCAGCGGCGGCCCGCCACCGGCCGCCAGGCGGCGCCGGGCGCCGCCCACTGCAGATCGCGCAGGATCCGGCTGGGCCGGCCCTCGGCGTGCACCGCCAAGGGCTCGTTGGCGCCGCGGAAGCTGCGGTACAGGGTGCCCGTCTCGAGACGCAGGTTGAGCACCGGGGGGACCGGGTCGTAGACGAACGCCACGACCCCGCTGCGCGTCTCGTTGCCGGCCCGGTCGCGGGCCGCGAACTCGATCTCGTGGGGGCCGGTCTCCCAGGGACCCGTCACCTCCTCGACGGCGCGCTCCTCGCCGTCGAAGACCGCCCACAGCCGCTCGACTCCGGTGCCCGCGTCGGCGGCCGCGACCCGCCAGCGGGCGCCGACGCCGACGAAGAGCCGCCCCTCCCACTCGGCCCGCGCGCCCTCGAGCTCGACGGCGAGCTCGGGAGCGTCCGCGTCGACGCCGGCCACGACCGAGAGCTCGCTCGTGGCCGACGGATAGCCGTCGAGGCCGCTCGGGCTCACCGCCGTCACCCGCCAATGGTAGGTGCCCGCCGGCAGCCCGGGCGGCCGGAAGGGGGGCGCCGCGAGCCCGGGATGGTGGGCCGCCAGGCGCCCGCACTCGGCGTCGTGGAACAGCTCGAGGACGTAGCCCGCGGCGCCCGCGACGGGCTCCCAGACGAACGGGGGATTGGCGATCGGCCAGGCGCTCGCGGGCTCCGGGCTCACGAGCCGGGGCGCGGGCAGCAGCTTCTCGGGCGGCGCGGGCGGCGCCCCGTCCTCCATCTGCGTCCCCATGCCGGTCCCCACCTCCTGGCGAGCGCCTCCCGACTCGACCACGCTCTCGCCCGCGTAGACCATGAGCTGGGCGCCGCCGGAGTCCGCCCGCCGCACCCGCGACTGGCTGCGTCCCGCCGCGCCGGCGGCCGGCTTGAGGCGGCTCTCGCCGAGGACGAACTCGTAGGCCGCGGTGCCGCCGTCGAGCTCGGCCTGGCCCACGACGACCTCGATCTCCTCGCGGCGCACGTCGCGAGTCACCGCGGCGCCGCGCCCCAGGAAGATCAGCGAGTCCTCGCTCACGAGCAGGCGGGTCGCGTCGGTGAAGACGAGCTCGGCCGAGGAGGCCTCGAACGTGCGGATGCCGTCGTTCGGGTTGAGCAGATTCTCCTCGCCGGCGGGCGACCAGGGGTGGGGGCTGAGCTGCTCCTCGACCCGGCGGCTGACCTTGACGAGCTGGGCGACGTCGACCGCCACCCCGGTCTTCAGCCGGACCCGGATCCGCTGCCCCGGGTCGATGCGGTTCGGATCGGCGATCTCGGCGTTGAGGACGGCCAGGGTCGACCACTCTTCCTCCGTGCCCAGGTAGCGCGCGGCGATGGCGCGGAGGGTCTCTCCCGGGCGCACCACGTGCCAGCCCTCCGCGACGGCCGCCGGCTGGGCCGCCGCCGCGAGCGGTGCGAGCAGCAGGAGCGCCCACGCCCGAGCCGCGGGCGCGCGCCGCCGCCCGCCCGCCACGCTCTGGCTGTGTGACCGGCGATCCATCGTCCCTGCTTCCCGCGCGTTGTGACCGGACGCGATCCGAATTGTCACAGGACCCTGGCGGCCGCAGCGCCGCCGCCCGCGGCCGGAGGAGGGCTCAGGTAGACTGTCCGCCGCCGCCGCGCGCGGGACCCCATGAGCGAGCACGTCACGGAGCACAAGCACGGCGGCCTGGGCGAGCTGCCGGCCACCGCCATCTGCGGCAACGACATCACGTCGTCCTGCCTCTACGTCTCGGCGCTGGCGATCACCTTCGCCGGCAAGTACGCCTGGCTGTCGCTCCTGATGGTCGCCGCGGTCCTCTTCCTCTTCCGCAAGATCTACGGCGAGGTCGTGGGCGCCCTGCCGCTCAACGGGGGGGCCTACAACGCGCTGCTCAACACGACCAGCAAGCGCGTGGCGTCGCTGGCGGCGTGCCTGACGCTGCTCTCCTACATGGCGACGGCCGTCATCTCCGGGCTCGAGGCCATGCACTACGTCGAGCAGTTCTGGCACGACATGCCGGTCCTCGCGGCCACCTGCGTGCTGCTCGCCGCCTTCGCGCTGCTCACGAGCATGGGCATCGGCGAATCCTCGACCGTGGCGATCGGCATCTTCGTGCTGCACATGGCGTCGCTCGCGCTGCTGGCCCTCGTGGCCGGGATCTACATCGCCGTCCACGGCCTCGAGGTGCTGCGCTTCAACATGGCGCTGCCCGTCGAGGGCGGCATCGGGCGGGCGCTCTTCTTCGGCTTCGCCGCCTCCATGCTCGGCATCTCCGGCTTCGAGAGCTCGTCCAACTTCGTGGAAGAGCAGGCCGAAGGGGTGTTTCCCAAGACCCTGCGCAACATGTGGATCGCCGTGTCGGTCTTCAACCCCCTGATGGCCATCCTGGCGCTGGCCCTAGTCCGCATTCCGGACGTCGAGACCCACCAGACGGCGCTCCTGGCGCACATGGGCTCGGTGGCCGGAGGCAGCTGGCTGGCGCATCTCATCTCGATCGACGCGTCGCTGGTCCTGAGCGGCGCCGTGCTGACCTCGTTCGTGGGCGTCTCGGGGCTCTTGCGCCGCATGACGCTCGACCGCGTGCTCCCGCAGTTCCTGCTCAAGGTCAACCGCCGCGGCACGTCGCACCGCATCATCATCGCCTTCTTCCTGCTCTGCCTCTCGGTGCTGTGGATCACCAAGGGCAACGTCTTCACCCTGGCCGGGGTCTACACGATCTCCTTCCTCGCCGTGATGAGCCTCTTCGGCATCGGCAACATCCTGCTCAAGGTCCGCCGCGCCCGGCTGCCGCGGCCGGAGCGGGCGTCGTGGCCCGCCGTCCTCGTCGCGATCGCGGCCGTCGTCACCGGCATCGCCGGCAACCTGCTGCTCAACCCGGAGTACGCGAAGATCTTCTTCGCCTACTTCGTGCCGGCGCTCCTGATCGTCATGATCATGCTCGGCCGCATCGGGATCTTGAAGACCGTTCTCTTCTTCATGCGCAGCATCAGCGACGCCGTCGCCCGCTTCACGGGCAAGGTCTCGACCACCGTCGTCGGCAAGATCGAGGCGATCAACTCGCAGCAGATGGTGTTCTTCACCCGCGGCGACGACCTCGCGACCCTCAACCAGGCGATGCTCTACGTGCGGAACAACGAGCACACCGACCGGGTCAAGGTCGTCTTCGTCGGCGAGGACGAGAGCAGCGTCCCCGACCGCCTCGAGAAGGACCTCGCGGTGCTCGACGAGGTCTACCCGCGGATCGACATCGAGTTCGTCTTCGTGCACGGCAAGTTCAGCCCCGAGCTCGTCCGCCAGCTCTCCGACGAGTGGGACATCCCCATGAACTTCATGTTCATCGGTGCGCCCAGCGACCACTTCATGTACGGTCTGGCGGAGCTCGGCGGCGTGCGGCTGATCGTCTAGCAGCGCCGGCGGGAGGCGAGCCCGCGATGTTCATCGACGCCCGAACCCTCGAGAGCGGCACGACGGTCGAGGCCGACGTCTGCATCGTCGGCGGCGGCGCGGCGGGGCTGGCCACGGCCCTCGAGCTCGCGGGCGGCCCGCTGTCCGCCGTCGTCCTCGAGAGCGGCGACGGCGCCGCGCCGGGGCGGCCACCCGTTGGCAAGACGCGCGGCCATCTGCTGGCCGCGGGCGACGGCTACCTGGAGGCCACCGGCGAGCGCGCTTTCGGCGGGCTCGGAGAGGACTGGCACGGCAGCTGCCGGCCGCTCGACCCCGAGGACCTGGCGGCCCGCGACTGGGTCGCGGCGAGCGGCTGGCCGCTGGCGCCGGCGGCGCTCGCCCCCTGGATCGCGCGGGCCGCCGCGCTGCTCGACGTCGATCTCGCGACGGGCGCCGCGCCGCCGCCGGCCGTCGGCGAGGGCTTCGCGAGCTCGTGGCTCGCCTACGCGCCGCGGCCCTCCATCGCGAGCCTCTTCCGGCCGACCCTGGCGGCGGCGGCCGACGTCCGCGTGCTCACGAGCGCCAGCGTGACCGGTCTCGAGCTCGACCCCGCGACCGGCCGGGTCGCCGCCGCCGCCGCGCGTTGCCTCGACGGCCCGGAGCTCGCCGCGCGCGCCCGCCTCTTCGTGCTCGCCGCCGGCGCCCTCGGCAACCCGCGACTCCTCCTGGCCTCGCGCGGCCAGCGGCCGCGCGGCCTGGGCAACGAGCACGATCTCGTGGGCCGCTACTTCGCGGAGCAGATCGTGATGCCGGCCGGCCACGCCGTGCTGCCGGGCCGCGCCGGTGCCGTCCGCCCGTACCGCGAGATCGGCCCCCATCCGAAGAGCGGCCGGCCGGTGCGCGCCGTCCTGCGCCCGCCGGGCGAGCTGCAGGAGCGGCACGAGCTGCTCAACTCGCTCGTCATGCTCGCGCCCGCCGGGGCGACCGCGGCCGGCGAGCTCGCGGGGGACGTCGCGCGACTCGCCGCCTCCGCCCGCGTCCCCGCGGCCGGCGGCGACCCCGGCGAGCCTGTCGAGCTCACGGCCGTCACCCTGCGCGGCGAGCAGACGCCCAACCCGGCCAGCCGCGTCGTCCTCGCCAGGAGAAGCGACCCGCTCGGGGTGCCCCTCGTCGATCTGACGTGGAAGGTCTCCCCGCACGACACCTGGAGCCTGCGCAGCGCGGCACGGCTCTTCGGCGAGAGCCTCGGCCGGGCGCGCGACGGCCGGCTGCGGCTGCCGGACCTGGCGCGGATCACCAGCCGCGAATACCGCTGGGCCGGCCACCAGAGCGGGACGACGCGCATGAGCGAGCACCCCGAGCACGGCGTCGTCGATCCCGACTGCCGGGTCCACGACGTGGCCAATCTCTACGTCGCCGGCAGCTCCGTCTTTCCCACCGGCGGCTGCTCGGACCCGATGCTCACGGCGCTCGCCCTGGCGCTGCGCCTCGGCGCCCATCTGCGCTCGGCGGCCGCCGGCTCGCCGCGCGCCTGAGCGGCTCTCAGCCGCCACCGCGCGCCGCGGGCCGGCGGTACAATGAGCCGCCATGGCCCAGAAACGCTACGTCGTGATGGGTGCCGGCGAAGTGGGCTTCCATCTGGCGCGCTCGCTGTCCACGGACGGCCACGACGTGACGGTGATCGAGATCGATCCCGAGGGCCGCGCCCGCATCGAGGACGAGCTCGACGTCCTCGTCATCGCCGGCAACGGCGCGCAGCCGGCCGTGCTGACGGCGGCCGGCGCCGCGTCCTGCGACCTCTTCCTCGCGGTGTCGTCCTCCGACGAGGCGAACCTCGTGGCGGCACGCATCGCCAAGAAGCTCGGGGCCACCCGCGCCGTCGTGCGGGTGGGCGAGGCCGACGAGGTGATCAGCGAGCGCCGCCTGCTCGAGGAGGTCTTCTCGGTCGACCTCTTGCTCTCGACCCAGCTTCTGACGACGAATCGCATCCTCAACCAGATCCGCGGCCACAACACGATGGCCGTGGAGTATCTGGCGGCGGGCAAGGTCCAGCTGCGCAAGATCCGCCTCGACGAGGACTCGCCCTTGACCCGCAATCCGCTGCGCGAGGTCGAGATGCCCAAGGACAGCCTCGTCGTCGGCTACTTCCACGGCCAGGAGCTCACCGTGCCCGCCGGCGACGACAAGGCCGAGCCGGGCGACGACGCCTTGATCCTCGGCACGACGGCGGTCATCCGCGAGGCCGAGCGCATGGTCTCGAGCAGCCGCGAGGTCGTCGGCACGGTGGTCATCGCCGGCGGCGGCCGCACCGGCCGCACCGTGGCCCAGACGCTCTCCTCCTTCGACGCCCGGGTCAAGATCATCGAGCGCGACCGCCGCAGCGCCGAGGATCTGGCGACCCTCTTTCCCCGCTACGAGATCATCCACGGCGACGCCACCGACTTCTCCCTGCTGCAGGCGGAGCGCATCGATCTCGCCGACACCTTCGTCGCCATGACCGGCCACGACGAGTCCAACCTCATGGCCTCGCTGCTGGCCCGCGACCTGGGAGTGCCGCAGGAGCTCGCTCTCGTCCACCGCGCCGAGACCACGCACCTGTGGCGGCGCCTCGGCCTCCACCACGTCTTCAGCCCCCGCTCGCTGGCCTACGCCCGGATCCGCGAGTACATCGACAGCGACTACAGCGCCCACATCGTCTCGCTGCAGCGCGGCGCCGCGGTCGTGCTCGAGCGCCAGCTGGCCGCCGCCAGCCCGGCGGCCGGCGTGACGCTGGCGGAGATGAAGCCGCCCCGCGGCCTCATCGTCGGCGCCGTCGTGAGGGGGCAGAAGGTCTTCGTGCCCCGCGGTTCCGACCGGCTGGAGGTGGGCGACCTCGTCATCCTCTTCGTCCAGGAGCAGGAGCTCGACACCGTTCGCCTGCTGTTCCCCGGTCGCTCGGCGTGAACTTCCGGCCCGCCCTGCGTTTCCTCGGCCGCCTGATCCTCCTGCTGGCGGGAACGGAGCTCGCCCCCGCCGTCTGCGCGGCCCTCTACCGCGACTGGAGCGACGTCGGGGCCTTCGCCGGCTGCGCCGCGCTCACCGCGCTCATCGGCGTCGGGCTGCTTGCCGGCGGCCGCAAGAGCGGCCAGATCTACCGCCGCGAGGGGATCCTCATCGTCGTCGGCGGCTGGGTGCTGGCCTCCGTGCTCGGCGCGGTGCCGTACGTCGTCACGGGCACCCTCGGCCATCCGATCGACGCCCTCTTCGAGTCGGCGTCCGGCTTCACGACCACCGGCGCCTCGGTGATGACCGACATCGAGTCCGGGTCGCGGGCCATCCTCTTCTGGCGCAGCATGACCCAGTGGCTCGGCGGCATGGGGATCATCGTGCTCTTCGTGGCGCTGCTTCCCGAGCTCGGCCCCGGCGCCCGTTTCCTCTACAAGCTCGAGGTCCCGGGGCCGACGGCCGAGGCCCTGCAGCCGCGCATCCGCGACACGGCGGCGATCCTCTGGAAGCTCTACCTGTCGATGACCGTCGCCCAGACGCTCCTGCTGCGGCTCGCCGGGATGGACTTCTACGACGCCATCACCCACACCTTCTCGACGCTCTCGACGGGCGGCTTCTCGCCGCGCAACGCCTCCGTCGCGGCGTTCGATTCGCCCTGGGTGGACCTCATCATCATCGTCTTCATGGTCCTCGCGGGGGCGAACTTCTCCCTCTTCTACGGGATGCGCCTGCGCCGCAACTGGAACCTGTTCCGGGACACCGAGTTCCGGCTCTACGCCCAGATCCTCGGCGTCACCACCCTCGTCGTCGCCATCGAGCTCGTGCGCGACGGCGCCTACGCGAGCTCCTGGCGGGCCCTGCTCGACGCCGCGTTCCAGGTGGTCTCGATCCTGACGACGACCGGCTTCGCCACGGCGGACTTCGCCGTCTGGCCGGTGCTGGCGCGCATGCTGCTCGTCTTCCTGATGTTCATCGGCGGCTGCGCCGGCTCCACGGCGGGCTCGATGAAGGTGATGCGCATGGTCATCGGCTTGCGCTTCGCGCTGCGCGAGGTCAAGCTCATCTTCAGCCCGAACGCGGTGCTGCGGGTCTTTTCCGGCGGCAAGCCGGTGCCCGAATCGGTGGTGCGCAGCGTCGCCGGATTCTTCGTCCTCTACCTGACGATCTGGGGCACGGGCGCCCTCCTCCTGGGGCTGGGCAGCCCCGACCTGGTCACGGCCGCCACCGCTTCGGCGGCCACGCTGGGCAACGTCGGGCCCGGCCTCAAGGCCGTCGGACCGACCGCCAACTACGCCTTCTTCGGCTACGGGCACAAGGCCCTGATGGTGCTGCTCATGTGGCTCGGGAGGCTCGAGGTCTACTCGATCGCGGCGCTGTTTACCCGCGCCTACTGGAGGACCTGACGGCCGTGGAGGACCTGCTCTGGCCGGGGCCGCAGCCGCCGCTGAGCCACTTCGGGGTCACGCTGCTGCGCCACGTCGTCGTCAGCGGGCTGCGCTACTGCTGCTACCACCTCGGGCTGCCCTTGCCGGAGAGCCCACCGACCCGCATCGAGCGCCTGCGTCTGGCGCTCGACGGCGCCGCCCTCTCCCGCCTGCTCGGCGAGACGGCGGAGGGGCGCGCGGTCCGCGGCGCCCTGCTGGCGCCCGACGGCGCCGCGGGCGACGGCGAGCGGGCGCCGGCCGGCGCCGCGTTCTTCCACCGCCAGCGGCTGCGGTGGGCGCGCCGGCGCCCGCCCGTGCGGCTGGCGGCGCCCCCGGCGGCGGCGCCGGTGGCCCTCGAGCACCACTTCCGAAAGCAGCTGTCGCGGGCGCTCCCCGGTCTTGCCGACGCGCTGCTCGACGAGATCCTGAGCGCCCTCGAGCGCCGCCGCCGGCGCCGCCGCGGCGCGGCGCTCGAGCCCTGCCTCGGCGCCCAGGCCGCGGCCTGGACGGCGGGCCGCCGGGCGCGGCTCGAGTGCCTCGGGGCGCCGGACCCGTTCACCGCATCCTGGGCGGTCGAGGAGCCCGGCGTCCTGGAGCCGGCCGCGCCGGCTACGCCGCGAGGGGCGAAGCGGAGCGCGGGCGGGCGCGGCCGCTTCCGCGAGCTCTACCGCGGCGTGCTCGACGGCTTGCGGCCGACGCTGATCGGGCTGGGCGGCGGCGCCTGCGGCCAGGGCGTCCTGGGCCACCCCGACGACCTCTTCTTCCTGCCCTTCGAGCTGCTCGGCGACCTCACCGGCGAGGACAAGCCGGGGTGGGTCGAGGCCGCCGTGGCGCGCAATCGCGGCGAGTACTTCGGCCTCCTCCGCGAGGCGCCGCCGGCGACCCGCGCGGCCTGGGCCGCCGCCCCTCTCCGCCCGCTCTCGTGAGACGCGCGAGACCCCGCACCGTGCCCGCGCGCCGGCCGCTCGAGCCCGAGATCATGGACGACCCGGCCCTGCCGCTGGCGGACGCCGAGCGGGCGCTGCGCGAGCTGGGCAGGGTCCACCGCTGGGTCGGCAACGGCGGCCTGTGGCGGCAGCTGCTGCCCGTGCTGGCCCGCGGCCCCGGCCGCCAGCGGCTGCTCGACGTCGGCACCGGGAGCGGCCAGGTCGCGGCCGAGGCGCGGCGGCGGGCCGCCGCCGCGGGCGTCGCGCTCTCGGTGGTGGGGCTCGACCGCAAGCTCGCCCACTTGACGATCGGCCGCCGCGCCGGCTTCGACCAGCTGCGGGTCGTCGGCGACGCCCTGGCGCTGCCGTTTCGCGACGGCGCCTTCGACGTGGCGACCTCGGTCCTCTTCCAGCATCACTTCGGGAGCGCCGCGGGGCGGCAGGTGCTCGCGCAGATGCGCCGGGTCGTCGCCCGCGCCGCCGTCGTCGTCGACATCCGGCGCTCGCGGCTCGGCGGCGCGCTCGGCCGCCTGGTCCTCAGGGTCCTGCGCATGGGGCCGGTCACGACCTACGACGGCCGGCTGTCGCTCGACCAGGGCTGGACCCTGGACGAGGTGCGCGCCGCGGCCCCGGCACGGGCGATCGTCGCGCTGCGCCGCCGCTGGCCCTTCCGCTGGGCCCTCGTGCTCGCGCCGGCCGGCGGTCCGCGGGACGAGGCGAGAACCGATGCCCCGTAACGTCGAGATCAAGGCCGCGCTCGCCGATCCGCTCGCCGTGCGGCGCCGGGCGGCGGACCTCGCCGACGCCGGCCCCTGGGAGATCGTCCAGCACGACACCTTCTTCCGCTGCGCGCGGGGCCTTCTCAAGCTGCGGCGCTTCGCCGACGGCGCGGGCGAGCTCATCGCCTACGAGCGGGCGGACGGACGCGGTCCGCGGACGTCGCATTACCGGATCGTCCCCTGCGCCGACCCCGCCGCGCTGGCCGCCGCTCTCGGCGCGGCCCTCGGCGTCCTCGGCGAGGTGCGCAAGCGGCGCACGCTGTGGCTCGCCGGGCGGACCCGGATCCACCTCGACGAGGTCGAGACCCTGGGCAGCTTTCTCGAGCTCGAGGTCGTGCTCGCGGAGGGCGAGGCGGCGGCGGCCGGCGAGCGCGAGGCGGCGGCGCTGATGGCGGCCCTCGGCGTGGACGCGAGCGAGCTCGTCGCCGAGGCCTACGTCGACCTGCTGCCGGGCCGGCCGGCCGTGTGATTCGTATACTCGCCTTTCGATGAACGATCCCCGGCCGCGGCGGCCGGCCCCCGCCGCATGAGCACCGCCCTCTATTACGCGGTCGTCGACCAGGGCTCGTCGGCGACCAAGGCGGCGCTCTGCGACACCTCGGGGCGGATCTTCTTCGAGGGCTCCGAGGCGACCGCGCGCAGCATTCGGGAGGGCCGCGTCGAGCTCGACGCCGAGAGCGTGGCCGACAGCGTCGAGCGCCTGCTCGACCACGCCATCGCCGGCGGCCCGGTGGGCGCCATCGGGCTCACCTGCCAGCGCTCCACCTGCCTCGTCTGGGACCGCGAGAGCGGTCAGGCGCTGACCCCGGCCCTGTCCTGGCAGGACACGAGCCAGACGGCCCGCACCGAGGCCCTGGCCCGGCACGCCGACGACGTGGCCCGGCGCACCGGCCTGCGGCTGTCTCCCCACTACGCGGCGACCAAGCTCGCGCGGCTCCTGAGCGAGGTGCCCGACGGCCCGGCACGGGCCGCCCAGGGCGAGCTCGTCGCCGGCACGCTCGACGCGTTCCTCATGCACCGGTTGACCGGCTCGCCGGCCACCGAGCCCGGCCACGCCGGCCGCACCCTGCTCTACGGACTGCGACAGGGCAACTGGGATCCCGAGCTGTGCAAGCTCTTCGGGATCCCGCTGGGAGCGCTGCCCACCCTGCGCACGAGCGCCGGGTACTGGGGCACGTACCGCGGCATCCCGGTGTGCGCCGGCGCCGGCGACCAGCAGGCGGCGCTCGTCGGCCACGGCGGCTGGCGGGAGGGGATCGTCGCGGTGCACTTCGGCACCGGCGCCTTCGTCCTCGCCGCGACGGGCCCGCGGATCCAGCGCCACGCCGGCCTGCTGTCGGCGGTGATGGCGTCCACGGAGGGCGGCCGGCGCTTCCAGCTCGAGGGCTCCGTCAACAGCGCCGGGAGCGCGGTCGAATGGGCCTCTCGCCTCACCGGCGAGACGCTCGCCGGCTGGGAGGATCGCGAGCTGGTCCCCGAGCGGCTGCCCTGGGTCGTCCCGGCGTTCGCCGGGCTCGGGGCTCCCTGGTGGCAGCCGCGCGCCCGCGGCTTCGTCCGCGGGCTCTCGGTCGCCACCCGGGGCGCCGACCTCGTGGGCGGCGTCCTCTTCGGCGTCGCGATGCGGGTCGTCGACAACCTCGAGGCCATGGCGGAGGCCGGCACCCGCCCCGCCGTCGTGCGGGTGAGCGGCAAGCTCACCCGCCTCGCCGGTCTCGTCGACCTCGTCGCGGACGCCTCGGGGGTGCCGGTCGAGGTGGCGCTCCACGAGGAGGCGGGGCTCGCCGGCATCTGCCGGCTGGCGGCGGCGGGGCTGGCGGGCGACGAGGCGCTCTTGAGCCTCGAGCCGTCCGTTGCGCGCCGCCGCGACCCGCGATGGTCCGCCGACCGCGTACGCGAGATCCGCGACGCCTGGCGCGCCCTCGTCCGCGCCGCAGCTGCTTCGTGAGGGCGGCCGCCGCTACCAGGCCCGCCACCCGGGGCGCGACCAGCTGTCGCGCCGCCCCGGGACCGGGGCGAGCCCGCGAGCCTCGAGGCCGCGGCCCAGGGCGTCCAGGAACTCGTTGCGCCCGTCGATCACCCCGAGGTTGAGGAAGAGCTCGCGCTCCTCCCCTTTCCGGCCCAGGTGCACGAGACGCAGGGCCTGGGTGTCGGGGCGCGGGCCGCAGGCCAGGATGCCGGCGAGGGGGATGCGCCGCGGCCGGAAGGTGTGCAGCGGCTGATAGGCGAGAGCCTCGTCGTCGAGGGTCACCGCGGCGCCGCCCGCCGTCCACCAGACCTTGGCCAGGGTCACCCAGAAGACCGCCCCGTAGAGCAGCAGCACGCCGAAGGCGCGGGCGGCGGGAACGCCGCCCGGCCGTCCGAGCACCCAGGTGATGCCGCCCAGGAGGGCGACCACCCCGAGACCCCAGAAAAGCGCCGTGCGGCAGGTGCTCCGCACCCAGGGGCGGAAGGGGTAGCTCTCGATCATCGGTCGGGCGGGGGCCGGCGCTGAACCGCGCGGGCCGGCGCATCGTACACGAGGCATGCCCACTCGCGCCCTGGCCCTGACCGTGCTTCTGTCACTCACCGTCCTCGGCGCCGCGCGGGGCGAGGAGGCGGCGCCCGATGTGGCCCGCCGAGGAGAGCGCGCCGTCGTCGTGGAGCTCTTCACCTCCCAGGGCTGTTCGAGCTGCCCGCCCGCCGACCGTCTCCTCGCCGAGCTCGGCGCCAAGGGCGCCGGCGGGGTGGAGGTCATCCCGCTGTCGTTCCACGTCGACTACTGGAACCACATCGGCTGGACGGATCCGTTCTCGGCCGCCGAATGGTCGCTGCGCCAACGGCGCTACGCCGCCCGCTTCGCGAGCGACACCGTGTACACGCCGCAGATCGTCGTCGACGGCCGCAGCGAGTCCGTGGGCTCGCGCCGCGGCGACGTCGAGCGCCTCCTCGCCGCCGCCGCGAAGCTCCAGGGCGGGGGCGAGGTGCGGATCCGGCTCGAGGAATCGGAAGGTCCCCTCCTCGCCATCGCGGCTCGCCTCGAGACCGGAGCGCCCGCCGCCGACCTCCTCGTCGCCCTTTTCGAGACCGACCTCGTGACCAAGGTCGGCAGCGGCGAGAACGCCCGCCGCACCCTGCGCAACGACTACGTCGTCCGCCGCCTGACCCCCCTCGCCCGCCTCGAGCCCGGCCAAGAGACCGCCACCGAGCACCGCCCCGAGCTCCACCCCGCCTGGCGCCGCGACCACCTCGGCGTCGCCGTCTTCCTCCAGTCCCCCGCCACCCTCGAGATCCTCGGCGCTTCGTCTCTGCGGTTCTACTAGGCCTTCACCTGCCCAGGGCATCAGCCCGGGCGCCGGTCCCCCTCAGCTCCCACGCCCCGGTTGTGTCATTCGCGCTGCTTCGAAGTCGCGGTCGGGCCCGTGCCACGGAGACTCGTGACGACCGCTCGCAGTCCGGGACGTCCGGCCAGCTCGAAAGCGGCGAAGGATCACCCGCCTACTTGGAAGGCGACCGTCGCAGTCTGCGGATGCTCCCACCGGGCGTGGGAGCTGAGGGGACCCTGGCCGGGCCAATGTCCTTCGCAGGCGAGTCCAGACTCGCGCCGGATCTTGGCTCCTTCACTCGGAGCCGAAGCGCTCGAGGATCCAGTCGCCGATGAGCTCGAGCAGCTCCGGGGCGAGGGTCTCTCCGATCTGGCCGTACTCGAGGGTCGAGCCGGTGGTGGCGTGCTGGAAGAGGTGGTTGAGGCCGGCGAGGCGGCGGACGGTCCAGTCGGGGTTGCCGGCGGCGGTGAGTGCGCGCTCGATGGCCGTGAGGTTCTGCTCGGCGTCGACCTGGAGGTCGAGAGTGCCGTTGACGGCGAGAACCGGCACCCGCAACGCCATCAGGGCCGGGCGCGGGTCGTAGAGGACGAAGAAGCGGAACCAGGGGGTCAGCAGACGATCGATCTGCCGGGCGATGGCGGCCTGGGGGTCGTCGCCCAGCGCCTGCCGCGCCGGCTCGCCGCCGAGCTCGAGCTGGCGCCGAGCCACCTCTGCCAGCGCCGCGCGCAGGGTCGCGTCGTCCTCCTCGCCGCTCAACAGGTCGACAGCCTCCTCGACGAGCGCCCGCTGGGCGGCGACGGTCTGCGGATCGCCGCCCATCGCCAATGCCAGGCGCTCCGTCTGCACCGGCAGCAGCGCGCCCCCCGAGACGCCGGGACCGGCCAGCAGGACGACGAACGCCACGGCGGCGGAGCGGTTCGCGGCGATCGGCCCGACGAGACCGCCCTCGCTGTGGCCCAGGATGCCGACCCGCTCCGCCGCGACCTCCGGCCGCGCGCGCAGGAGCTCGACGGCGGCGAGCGCGTCGGCGGCGAGATCGACGGTGGTCGCCGTCTCCAGGTCGCCCGACGAGCCGCCGACGCCGCGGTCGTCGCTGCGCAGCACCGCGATGCCGCGCCGGGCGAGGGCGTCGGCCAGGACCCGGAACGGCCGGTGGCCGTAGAGCTCCTCGTCCCGGTTCTGGGGCCCGCTGCCGCTGACCAGGACGACGCCGGGGAAGGGTCCCGGCCCGGGGGGCAAGGTCAGCGTGCCGGCGAGCGTGACCTCGCCGCTCGGGTAGACGACCTCGTGCTCGCCGTAGGGCAGCGGCGGCAGGGGATCCTGCGGCCGCGCCGGCGGCGCCACGGCGTCGCGGCCGAGCCGGAAGGGCAGCCGCGCCGCGCCCTGGGCGAAGCCGCCGACGATCTCGCCCGCGCGATGGGCGCCGTCGAAGGTCGGGGTGCCGGGGACGCCGGAGATCGTGAACCGGACCCGTTCGCCGTCGACAGCGACGCCCTCGAGCGGCAGGCCGAAGGCCGCCTGCGCCGGGATGTCGATCGTGCCCCGCCAGCCGCCGTCCGCGGCCGCGAAGTCGAGCATCACCTGGAGCGGGCTGCCCGGCAGCTCGATCTCGCCCTCCCAGTGACCCGCCAGGTCGAACGTCGCGACGGGGTCCGGAACCTGGGAGGCGACCTCGGCCACCGGCGGCGCCGCGAGGAGCATCAGCCACAGCGGGTGCGGGAGTCTCGGCCTCATCGCGCTCCTTTCCGTCCGGTCGCTGCGCTACGGGATCTGGCGGCCTTCCATTCCTCCGGCGACGGTCACGACCTCGCCCGTGACGTGTCCCGACAGGCGGTCGGAGGCGAGGGTGAGGATCTGGGCCGCGACGTCCTCGGGGGTCGCCACCTTCTTGAGCGCCATGGTCGAGAGGGCGCGCGCCACCCGCGCCCGGTCCGCAAGGGCCGTGCGCGACATCGGCGTCGCGACCCAGCCGGGGGCCACGGCGTTGACCCGCACTCCGTCGCCGATCCGCGCGGCCTCGTTCTTGAGCGACAGGAGGAGCCCGGTCATGATCGCCCCCTTGGCGGCGGCGTAGTCGCTGTGGCCGGCCTCGCCGAAGCGGCCGGCCGTCGAGCCGACGAGCACCAGGCTCCCCCGCCCGGTGGCCGCGGCGTGGCGCAGGAACGCCCGCGCCGTCAGGAAGGTGACCGTCAGGTTGGCGCGCAGCGTCTCCTCCCAGCGCACGAGCGGCAGCTCCCACGCCGGTTCGTCGGCCTCCGGCCAGACGCCGGCGTTGGCGACGCAGACGTCGAGCCGCCCCAGGGCCGCCACCGCCGCCGGCACCAGGGCGTCGGCCGCCGCCTCGTCACGCAGATCCGCCGCCAGCGCCACGCCGCCCACCTCGCTGGCCAGCGCCGTCGCCGCGGCGCGCGACGTCCGGTAGTGCACCGCCACGCGGGCGCCTTCGGCGGCGAAGGTCCGCACCACGGCGGCGCCGATTCCGCCGGCGCCGCCGGTCACGAGGACGCCGGTTCCCTTCTCGAGACTCTCCATCCGCCGAGGCTACCAGCATCGCAGCGCGCGGGAACGGCCGGCCGGGAAAAGCCGGCCGGCCCCAAGAAGAGAGTGGGAGCCGAGCTCGAAACTGCGGGAGGAGGTACCCGACTCCCAACATGTTCTACGTCTCGGCCGCGCTCCCGGATGCAGCGCGCTAGACTGTCGCCGATGACTCCTCCCGAGCGACTCGCCGACTGCGGCCGGCGCCCCAACTGCGTCTCGTCGACGGCCACCGATCCGAAGCGCCGCGTCGGTCCCTGGCGGCTCGCCGTGGAGCCGGAGGTCGCGTGGCAGGCGGTGCGGGAGATCGTCGCGGCGACGCCGCGCACGACGATCGTCGAGGCCACCGACCGCTACCTGCACGCCGAAGCGCGCTCGCGCCTCTTCGGCTTCGTCGACGACCTGGAGCTCGTCCTCGAGAGCGACGAGCTCGCCGTCCGCTCGGCCTCGCGGATCGGCTACTCCGACCGCGGAGTGAACCGGCGGCGGGTCGAGGACCTGCGGCGCGCGCTGGCCGCCCGCGGCCTCGTCGCGCCATGACGGGCGGGCGGACCGGCACCGGCCCGTCCGCCTACGACCGGATCTACGAGGTCGTCGGCCGCATCCCGCGCGGCCGCGTCGCCACCTACGGCCAGGTGGCCCGTCTCGCCGGCCTCGGCGGCCACGCCCGCCAGGTCGGCTACGCCCTCCACGCCACGCCGGACGCGCTCGAGATCCCCTGGCACCGGGTGATCAACGCGAAAGGCGAGGTCAGCGCGCGGAGCGACCGGCAGGACGAGAGCATTCAGGAACAGCTCCTGCGGGCCGAGGGCATCCGATTCACCGCGAGCGGCAGGATCGACCTCGAGCGCTACCGATGGCAGCCCCGCTAGAGGCCCGGGAGCACCGGGTCCCGCTCGGCGAGCGCGAGGTCTCCGCCCTCTGGCTGCGCCCCCGCGGCGCCGTCGCCGCTCTCGCCCTGGCCCACGGCGCCGGCGCCGGCATGCGCCACCCGTTCCTGGAGGGCCTGGCGCAGGCGCTGGCGGCCGCGGACGTCGCCTCCCTCCGCTACCAGTTCCCCTACATGGAAGCCGGCCGCCGCTACCCCGACCGGCCACCGCTGGCGACCGCCACCGTCCGCGCCGCCGTCGCCGCGACGAAGAAGCTGGCGCGCGGTCTGCCGCTGCTGGCCGGCGGCAAGTCCTTCGGCGCCCGGATGAGCTCCCAGGCGGCGGCCGACGGCGGTCTCGAAAGCGCGCTGGGGCTCGTGTTCTTCGGCTTTCCGCTGCATCCGCCCGGAAAGCCGGGCTCGGAGCGCGCCGCCCACCTGGAGCGGGTCGGCCAGTCCATGCTGTTCCTGCAGGGCACTCGCGACGCGTTCGCCGACCTCGACCTGCTCGCCCCGGTCTGCCGCCGGCTCGGCGACCGCGCCACCCTGCACGTCGTCGACGGCGCCGACCACGGCTTCGCCGTGCCCAGGCGCTCGGGCCGCGCCGCGCCAGACGTCCTCGGGGAGCTCGCCGCGGCGACGCGCCGCTGGATCGCCGGTTTATGATCGCCGCCATGGAGCTTCTTGCCGGCACCAGCGGTTTCAGCTACAAGGAGTGGAAGGGCAGCTTCTACCCCGAGGACCTGGCCAACGACCGGATGCTCGCCTACTACGGCGAGCGGCTGCCGGCCGTCGAGATCAACAACACCTTCTACCGCCTGCCCAAGGCCTCGGTCCTGCAATCGTGGGCCGAGGCCGTGCCGGACGGCTTCCGCTTCGCCATCAAGGCGTCGCGCCGCATCACCCACTTCAAGCGGCTGAAACGCCCGGAGGAGGAGACGGCCTATCTCGTCGCCGCCGTCTCGACCCTCGGCCCCAGGCTCGGGGCCCTGCTCTTCCAGCTGCCGCCCAACTTCAAGCAGGACGTCGAGCGCCTGCGGGACTTCCTCACCCTCCTGCCCGCGGGCACGCCGGCGGTCTTCGAGCTCCGGCACCCGAGCTGGTTCACGGATGCGACCTACGAGGTCCTGGCGGCGCGCAACTGCCCGCTGTGCCTGGCCGACACCGGCGGCGACGACGACCCCCCGCGGGTGGCGACGGCGGACTGGGGCTACCTGCGGCTGCGCCGCGCGGACTACGGAGAAGCCGATCTCACCGGCTGGCGGGACTGGATCCGCGGCCGCGAGTGGAGCCGGGCGCTCGTCTTCTTCAAGCACGAGGACGAGGGCACGGGCCCGCGCCTGGCCGGGCGGTTCCTCGAGCTCGCCGCGCGGTGAGCCGCGGCCGGGCCGGCGGCAACGTCACGCTGCGCGCCGCGCGGCCCGCCGAGACCGCGCGGTTGACGGCGATCGCCCTCGCGGCCAAGGCGCACTGGGGCTATCCGGCGGCGTGGCTCGAGCTGTGGCGGCCGAGCCTTACCTTCGACGCGGAGCTCCTGGCGCGCGCGTGGGTGCGGGTCGCCGAGCTCGACGGCGCCCTCCGCGGCGTCGTCGCCCTGGGCGGCGAGCCGCCCGCGGTCGAGCTCACCCACCTGTGGGTCGATCCGCCGGCGATGGGTCGCGGCCTCGGCCGGCGGCTCCTCTCGGCGGCCGTCGCGGAGGCCCGGCGGCGAGGCGCCGCGCGGCTCACGATCGTCGCCGATCCGCACGCCGTGGCGTTCTACGAGCGCCTGGGCGCGCGGACGATCGGCGAAGAGCCGAGCTCGCCGGCGGGCCGGATGCTGCCCCTCATGGCCCTCGACCCGCGCCCGGCCGGCGCCGGGCGGCGGCGCGGGAAGCACGGCGGGGAATCCTGAGCGAAGCGGCCGGGTTGCTCGAGCTGCGGACGGCGGACGACGCCGCCGCCCCGCTCCCCTGCCCGCGGACGTCCGACATGACCCGCTACCGCTTCGCGGCCGCCTTCGCCC
>Ga0224512_10000893_pt1 | contig 30312 bp, 30 predicted proteins | sample SF_May12_sed_USG_4_FD_169103 | JGI IMG/M metagenome (GOLD analysis project Ga0224512, IMG submission 169103) | Sediment microbial communities from San Francisco Bay, California, United States - SF_May12_sed_USGS_13 | ecosystem: Environmental > Aquatic > Marine > Sediment | place: USA... | reverse complement strand
TGGGGTCGGTGGGGGTGGGGTCGGTGCGGGTGGGGTCGGTGCGGGTGGGGTAGCGGCAAGCGGCTTCGCCGACTCCTCTGCACTTTCCTCGGCCACTGTTTCCTTGGCACGTGCTTGGGCGATCTGACCACCCTCGATGCAAGCATCCGCGATGACAGAGGTCATGAGCTGAGCGGCGCGGATGGCATCGTCGTTGCCGGGGATCACGAAATCCACCATGTCTGGATCGCAGTTGGTGTCGACCAAGGCGATAATCGGGATGCCCAGCCTTCTGGCTTCCTTGACCGCAGTCTCCTCGGTGCGGACATCGACGATGAATACAGCGTCGGGCAGCGAGTGGAGATCACGAACTCCGCCGAGCACTGTCTCAAGCTTCGTCTGCTCGCGCCGCAGGCGAAGTCGCTCTTTCTTGGGCAAGGCTTCCATTTCGCCAGACTCGTCCATGCGCTCGAGCTCGTGCAAGTACAGGATCCGCTTGTGAATGGTGTTGAAGTTGGTGAGCATCCCACCCAGCCAACGGTTGTTGACGTATGGCATGCCTGCCCGCTCAGCGGCCTCCTCGATCACCGACTGCGCCTGCTTCTTCGTTCCCACGAAGAGCACGGTTCCCCCACCAGCGGTTAGGTCTTTCACGAGCTGGTAAGCGGCTTCGGTCTGATCGATCGTTTGGCGCAGATCGATTATGTGAATGCCGTTCTTATCCCCGAAGATGTAGGGCCTCATCTTGGGGTTCCAGCGCTTGGTTTGGTGTCCGAAATGGACGCCAGCTTCAAGCAGCTCTCTCATCGTTACTGCAGCCATGGCTGCCTCCTGATCTCGGTTGGTCCTCCGCGCACCCTTCGAGTCTCCGCGGGACCGCCAGGTCCCGACCGACGGAGGTTGCGGCGAGCGTGTGATTTATGGCGGCGGGAGTGTACCTCAGTCCTTAAAGGTCGGCTCAATCATCCGGTTGCGAAGGCTCATGACGGCTTTGGTGTGAATCTGACAGACCCGCGATTCGGTTACACCGAGCACCCCACCGATCTCGGCCAGGGTGAGTCCCTCGTAGTAGTACAGGGTCACCACAAGGCGCTCCCGCTCGGCAAGGCGGGTAACTGCATCGGCCAGGAAGTACCTCGTCTCGTCTTTCTCGAAGTTCCCAGACGGGTCGAGCGCCTTGGGGTCGGCCAACATCTCCCCCACCGACGCCGAATCTCGCGCATCGGGACTCAGCAGCTCGTCGAGCGCCACCAGACCCAAGGTTGATATCTCGGCCAGGCTGTCCTGTAGCTCCTCAACCGACACGCCGACCTGGGCCGCAAGCTCTGCGTCTGTTGGCGTACGTTCCAGCTTGTGTTCGAGCTCACCAAGGCTCCGCTGGATCTCGCGGGCCCTTGCCCGCACTGAGCGTGGTACCCAATCGAGGCCGCGCAACTCGTCGAGGATGGCTCCCCGAATCCGGTTAACGGCGTAGGTCTCGAACTTGATCCCGCGATCGAGATCGAACTTGTCTATGGCATCGATCAGTCCGAAGGTGCCGTATGAAGCCAGATCTCCATGATCGACGTTACGAGGGAGTCCCACGCCGACACGACCAGCAACGAACTTGACCAACGGCGAATAGTGAAGAATGAGGCCCTCGCGGGCTTCGGGGTCGCTCTTCTTGGCCTTGAAACGTCGCCAGAGATCTTGGACCTCTTCAGGGCCTCTTTCGTCAGGCGCGCGGGTGCGACCGGTCATAAGTTGCTTTCAGGTGCTCGCGAGTCACGGAAGTGTATATCTGTGTCGACGCCAGCTCGGCATGACCTAAGAGTTCTTGTACGGCTCTCAGATCAGCGCCTCTCTCCAATAGATGCGTGGCGAACGAGTGTCTCAGTGCATGGGGAAAGGTACCAAGGCGTTGTCGGACAACCCGGCGCATTCCACGGGTGTCCAGTGCTGCACCCCTCACCCCTACGAAAACCGCGCTGCTCGAGTATGGTCCGGCCAGCTCAGGTCGCCCCCGCGCCAGATAGGCGTCGAGCGCCCTGCGGGCGGTCTTACCCACCGGAACAACTCTCTCCTTGTCACCCTTGCCGATCACGCGGATGAAGTCGCCATCGCGCAGGTCCGTCAGGGTGAGCTGCGCTAACTCCGCAACGCGCAAGCCCGTGGCGTAAAGCAACTCGAGCAACGCTCGATCTCTCAGGGCGACCGGTTCTTCGCCGTCGAGTGCATCCAGCATGCCTCCCAGCGTTTTGGCGGGCAGTGCTCTTGGCAGGGTTCTTGGCCTCTTCGGCTGTCCCATGGATGCGATCGGACTCGGCGCCACCAGCCCTCTCTTGGCGGCGTCATCGAAGAAGGACCTCACCGCCGACGCCTTGCGGGCGACGGACCGCCTGGCGTACTGGCGAGTCGAGAGGAACGCCAAGAAGCGCCGCACCTGGCGTCGATCGATTTCCTTCAGGCTCGTAGTGCCGGCCCGATCCGCGTAATCGAAGAACTGGGCCAGGTCGCTCCGATAAGCGGCAACTGTGTGAGGCGACAAGCCGCGTTCCGCCTGAAGACGCGATAGGTAGCCCTCAAGAGAGCGATCGGCCCAACCTGGGACTTGTGGGATTGCCGCCATGGGCACATGGTGCCATGCGACGCCAGCCAGTCAACGACTCAAGGGACACAAAGCCCGATGGCGTTTGCTAGTGAACCAGAAACGCCATACTGACGCGCTCCCGAGCTCGGAATCGTCATGTCAACAGGAACTCTCTCGGCCCTTGCGGTTGTCATCGTCCTCGGAGCATGCAGCACCCAGTAGGCGTCAGCCCGTACGGAATTCAAGGTCAGCGTTCGCGGTAGCGATAGCTACGGACTACTCGGGAGTCGCCGCTCGACGTCGGAATCTGCGCCACAGCAACCATGCCCCGCCCCCGGCGACGAGCAGGGTCGCTACCAGCACCACCAGCTCTCGCCCGCGATCGGGTCCGCTGTCGGCGGCGTCCAGTACCTCCTCGCCTGGCGGCAAGAGATCCTCTCCCACCGGCGCCATCTCGACTTGGAGGATCAGCTCTGCGTCGACGGGCTCCGCCTCACTTTCCCAGGTAACTCCCAGGTAGTGGAGCCCCCCTCTGGCGTATGCCGGCGGAGGAGGGTCGCAGCCGGGGCAGACGCTTTGGGCCCTGGGGTTGGCCACCTCCTCCACGAAGTTCAGGTCGAGTGCGGCCGGCGCTTGCTCATGGTCGAAGGTCACATCGTTCCCGTCCACATCGATGATCGACAACCGCAAGTGATCGTCCGCGCCCGGTTGATATCCCGCTGGCGGGACGAACTCGGCTTCGAGCATCACACTCAAGCCCTCGGGCGCTTCAACCTGGTACCAACGGGTCTCACCGGGACGTATGACCGCGCTGAGGTCAAAGCAGTAGGCATCGGGACTGCCCGGACACAGGCCGACGTCCACGAACGGTGCCGCCAAGCGGTCCAGCGACCCGACGAGGTACAACCTGTCGCCGCCACCAGCGGCTCCATCGAAGGCGCCGTGCACATTCAGGATGAATTCGAGCTCGGCTGAGGTGCCGTCGGCGGGACCGTCCCACGTGAAGGCGATGAAATGGGTGCCTTCTGTGGTGTCGCTTTCGCCCAACAGCGACGGGGTGGCACCGCCCGCCAGAGGCCGAGGAGCCAGGCCGTGCGGCAGGAAGCTGGCGTCGAGCGCCGTTGGGTCTGCGAGGTCCAGCGTCGACTCTCGATCCTCGTACTGCCTGGTGACCAGCCGCATCTCGGGGTCGTAGATCTCGACCCCGAAGGTCTCCCCTGAACCGGCGCTGGCCCCTTCGGGTCGATTGAGGAACCCCCGCACCGAAAGCGCCTCGTCGACCTCGAGGTGGACCGAGTACCAGATGGTGGCGCCGCGTTCGATGTCTCCGAAATAGCCACCTTGGAGGTCACCGTCACTTGGTCCTGGTTGGATCGGCCCCCGGACGTACCCAGTGGGTCGCAGTAGCAGTGCCCCGGCCGCTTCCTGCGCTCCTGCCGCTAATGCGTACTGGAGGTGGATGCTGTCGCTGATGGGCCACGTCGTGATCAGGAAGCCGATCGAGGCAGGATCTAGTTGGGCGTCGCTGTTCCAGGTGAACCCGATGTAGTAGGTGCCGGGACCGGCGAGGGGCGGCTCGGGCCGGCGTACCAGCTCTCTCATGGTGGCGTCGTGGGACTCCTCGTCGTACCCCAGGATCTCCACCGGCCACCGCTCCTCGGCCGACATCACACTCCACGGGTTGTCGAACCCGATACCGGTGCTGGCTCCGAAACCGACCCGTTGCGGGTCATCGATGTCGGTGAGCACCACCGAAGAGCGCCCCCAGCGTGAGTCCCACAGATGGACCTCGGCTCCGCTGTCGTCGGTGATCACCATTTCCATCGTGTCACCCGGCTGGGCCCCCGGGACGAAGGCGCTGAGGTCGCCGCCCACCGACAAGAACGATGGGCCGTCCAGTTCAACGGCGTACCACACGGTTTGGCCAGGTGCCAGCGCGGCCTGATAGGCACCGAACCCGCTACCCGGGGGGTGGCCCCCGGGCGCAACTCCGAGGTTCAACGTAGGCGCTGCAGTGCGAACCAACGCCCCGGCGATGGGCACAGGGATGTTGCCCAACCCGGGAAGGGATTGCACGACGATCTGGCCCAGCTCACCGGTGAGCGAGTCGATGGCGTCGACGTCGCGATAGGAGGCGCCGGTGGCATCGGCGATGCACTGCAGCTGAGCGCGGGCAGGGTCACCCTCCCCCAGGAAGAAGCCAACGGTGTGCACCTGGACATCGATGCCGGCGCTCACAAGCCCGGCCGCGACGTCGCACGGATCGGGTGGAGCGCAGGTGTCCTCACCATCGGAGACCAAGATGATGGTGCCTCGCCCATCTGACAGGTCGGAGGCCGCCTCTTCGAGCGATAGCCCAATGGGGGTGAACCCCCTGGCCGAGAAGCTCCCTATGGCATCGATCATCGATCCCTTCTCCAGGGGACCCACCGGCACGATCAGCTCGGTGTCCAAGCAGCCGTTGGTCTTGTCGGTGTTGGGCACCCGATGCCCGTAGACCCGCAACCCCACCGGGGCTCCCTCGGGCAATATCTCGACCAGGCGGGTCAAGGCCTGCTGGGCGCCGTCGATGAGCCGGACCCCGTTGTCGTCGGTGGAGTTCATCGATCCGGAGGCGTCTAGGATCAGCAGTACCGCGGCGTCCTCGCCCTCCTGACCTGATGTCGCAGGAGCCAACAGCACAGATCCGAACAGGCAAAGGGCACACGCCACCAGCCAGACCCTTCCAGTCATGCTCCCAGCCTCTTGCATCGGTTGTGCCCGATGTAGGGCCGAACGACAGGTTCAGACCGTCAGCGCGTTACGGTCGATTGGCGAGATACCGATGGTCCAATCCGCCCTCGCCCATCAGGCCTTCGCACCAACCTCTAGCGGCCCGGAGCCACCGTCCCCCCGGCACCAGCGAGTCTTCCATCTGCCCGAAGGCGGGCCACCCGCAGCCTGACCTCGGGCTCGGGGCTCCCCAGCTCATCTGCCAGCTCGCTCAGCTGCGCTCCGGCCGCCACGGCCTCGACCAGCTTGTCATCTGCGGTACGGCCAGGCGTCCCCAGCGGCGGGCCGAGCACCAGCGAGAGCTCTTCGACCAGGTCACCAGGACCCAATACGGGATGCGCCCCATCTCGCAACAGACGATTACAGCCCTCCGAGGCGGGCCGATCGACATCGCCGGGCACTACGAACACCGGGCGGCCTTGGTCGAGCGCCAGGCTGGCAGTGATGAGAGCGCCTCCGGTGAGTCCCGCCTCCACCACCACCACGGCCTGCGCCAGGCCTGAGATGATGCGATTGCGACGCGGGAAGTGCCAGCGCTCGGGAGGAGTCCCCTCTTCGTACTCAGAGATAACGGCCCCGCCCAGCTCTAGCAGCTCCTCCCCCAACACCTGGTGCTCCGCCGGATACCACACGTCGAGACCGGAGCCGAGGACGCCAACCCCCAATCCCCTCGACGCAACCGTTCCCCGATGAGCCTCGCCGTCGATCCCGCGCGCCAAGCCGCTCACCAGACACCATCCAGCGGTGGCGATCGCTGAGCCAAAAGCCCTTGCCAGGCGCCTGCCGTAGCGGGTGCACGATCGGGTTCCGATGACTGCGACCATCGGAACCCGAGGAATCGATCCTCGGACGAACAGGCGAGATGGGCAGTCTGGCAACTCCGCCAGCCGGTTCGGCATGGCGTCGAGATCGATCGTGCTCGTCTTCATTCGAAATCCTTCCGGTAACCGAGAGCCTCTGCCACGTGGTGCTGCTCGATGCGATCGGAATCGGCCAGGTCGGCGATGGTGACAGCCACCTTCCGCACCCTGTCGAAACCGCGTCCGCTGAGCCGAGATGACGACAGCGCCGCACGCACCGACGCCACAGCATCGCTTGACCAGTCCAACCGATCGATCTGCTCTCGCTCTAAGTTCCGATTGAGCGAGCCCCTCCCCGCTTGGCGAAGCCGGGCCGCAACCACTCTGCAACGGACCGCTTCGCTGTTCTCTCCGGGTGGGCCAAGCAGCTCGTCTCCGTCGGGGCGGCTGAGAGAGGTTCTGATATCGAAACGGTCGAGGAAGGGTCCGGAGAAGCGCCTTCGGTACCGAGCTACCGCAGCCGGGGTGCATCCGCATGGCACTCGTTCGTCGCCCAAGAAACCGCATGGACATGGATTGGTCGCCGCTACCACCTGACAGTCGCAGGGGAACTTCACAGACACCCCTCTGCGAGCAACGTGTACAGAACCCTCTTCGAGCGGCTGGCGCATGCCGTCGAGCAGGTACGGCGGAAACTCGCCAAGCTCGTCGAGGAAGAGCACCCCGTGGTGAGCAAGTGTCAACTCGCCCGGCGATGGCACGCCGCTCCCCCCGCCCAACAACGCCGCCGGCGTAGCAGAGTGGTGCGGACTGCGGAATGGGGGGTTGGCGCGGGAAGGCTTCGATCGCCCTGCCGCCGACCAGGCCTTGGCGACTTCGACCTGTTGGGTGTCGGTCAGGGTTGGCAGTATCGACGGCAGGCAACTCGCCAGCAGCGTCTTGCCTGTGCCGGGAGGCCCGGTGAGAAGTAGATGATGGCCCCCAGCCGCGGTGACTTCCAGGGCGCGTCGCGCCCGAGCCTGACCACGAACTGCCATGAGGTCGCGACCCGAAGGTGCCTCCTCGCTTGGCAGCCGAATCTCCTGACCGGGCGTTGACCCAACGGCTACCGATACCGCCTCGGCCAGCGACGAAGCGGCCCGGACCTCGGCGCCCGCGACCAGCGATGCCTCGACAGCCGACTCGGGAGGAAGCACGCAAGGAACGCCGATGTCGCGCGACACCTCACCTGCCCCCAGGCCTCCCCGCACCGCCCTTAGCGAACCGTCGAGAGCTAGCTCGCCCAACGCAACGACCTCGGCCGCCTCGGGAGACACAACGCGCGACGCTGCCAACACACCGAACGCGATGGGCAGGTCGTAGGCAGAGCCCGCCTTGGGGAGGTCGGCCGGCGCCAGGTTGACGGTTACCCGTCGATTCGGAAACTGGAAGCCAGACGAGGCCAGAGCGGCCCGGACGCGTTCCTTCGCTTCGCGAACTGCGGCGTCAGGCAGACCAACCAAAGAGAAGATCGGTTTGCCGCCACCAACGTGCACTTCAACTCGCACGGCTCGGGCCTCGATGCCCACAAGTGCCACCGATGTCGTTGCGGAGAACATCTGTCACAACGTATGACCAGGGTGTGACAGTTGGCTCGACCGCTGCGCAACACGCGTTCGGTCGATCGCTGTGGGTATCAGTCCAGTGGGTAGCCGGGTCGACCGGCCTCGACCCAGTCCGAGAAGGCGGTCTCGTCGTCGATGTCGTGCTTCGCCTCGGTCGCCAGCAAGTGACGGTGGTTGAGAAAGTCGGCGTATCCCTGCACCGGGTTGTCAAGGGGTCCCGACACCTCCCGAATGCGCTCCAGGATCGGTTCGAAAGTGCCCACTCGCCATTGAACTGCCGCCACTGCCTTGCCGCTAGGCGAGTCGCCTTCGCCGTACGCCTGGCGATAACGCAGATCGCCAAGAATGACCCGGGCCTGGCCCTCGGTTGCATCGATCCCAACGATGTCGCGCAGCCTTGAGCTATGGAAGCGGCGCCCTCCGACTTTGAGCCCGAACCGGATCTTGCCGCCATCCGGTGGTGGTGAGATGATCACGTCGTCCACTTCGTAGCCGAGGTCGTTGAGGCGGCTGATTCGTTGCTCGATGCGGAAGCCTTCGGTCTCAGCTATTTCCTCGTGAGCGTTGAGCTCGGCCCACAGTTCGTTGTAGCGCTGGGCGATGTCCTCGCCGAGCGACATGTCGGCGTGGTCGAGGGCGGTCGATACGGCCTCGGCCGATTGAGATCGCTCCTCGCTCTGAGCCGCGATATCGGCCATGCCACCGGCCACGTTCACGATCATGATCTCGATGTCCTCGTTCCTCTGACCGTCGCTCAGCGAGTCGTGAAGAGCGACGGTCTCGCCGTCCACCATCGTCACCTGGAGGGTCTCGGCGTCGTAGCGGTACAGCACGTTCGACAGCGAGGCGTCACCCCAGAAGCAACCGAGCAGGTGCAGCTCTACAAGAAGGTTGGCGAAGGCATTGAGCATCTGACTGCGTCGTGCTCCGAATCCCTCACCCTCAAGCAGCTCCCGATAAGACATCGTGTAGTCGAGATATCGAGTGATAACCGCTCCCGCCCCCTCGGTTTGAGGGGCCAACCAGGGGCGTTCGACCAGTCCGACCGGTTCCACCGACGGGGCCCTTAGCTCCCGCAACCCGCGCAGCATGGAGTACTCGTGGCGGGCCACCGCCAGCGGCAATTCCTTTATGGCGTAGATATCGCGCACGTATGGAACAAAGACCACCGGGTGGCGATGGATGCCGGTGGGTAGGTCGACGGTGCGGTCCGGCAGCCAGTCCTTGATGGGCCTCGACCACTCCAGATCCAGAAAGTCGGGGTGTCCTGCTCGAATGTTCAGAAAGGGTGTCGACATTTGCCGCCATTGTGGTGCGTTGCAACCCCATTGCGGTAACCAAGGTGATCGCGAACGGCCCTGTAATCGCCTTGGCTCGTGTACGACGGATGGGAAGCGTCCGTCTGACATCTTGTTGACGGCTAGTTGCCCCTGAACTCAGGCGGGCGCTTCTCGACGAAGGCGCTGATCCCTTCGATCACATCTTCACTGTTGATGGCGATCGCTTGCGCCTGGTCCTCATAGGCCAGGGCCTGCTCGAAGGTCCAGCCGTGTGAGCGCTCCATGGCGGTCTTGATCAAACGCTGTGCCAGGGGTGCCCCTGCCGCCAGCTCCTCGGCCAAGAGCAAAGCCTCGGGTTCCAACTGGTCTGGCTCAACGACCCGCGCCACCAGTCCTAACTCCTTGGCCTCGATGCCGTCGACCATCCTTCCGGTGAGAGCCAGCTCGCGGGCTGTGGCTAGGCCAACCAAGCGCGGTAGGAGCCAGGTTCCGCCGAAGTCAACGGTCAGCCCGCGGCGGACGAAGATCTCAGAGAAGCGGGCAGTGCGCGACGCAACAACGATGTCACAGCCGAGCGCCAGATTCATGCCGGCGCCCACCGCCACCCCTTCCACGGCTGCCACCGTTGGCTTGGTGATGCGATGCAACGCGGTGGCGGCCCGACCAATGGTGGCCATGTTGGCGTAAGCTCTCGAGCTGCTCGACAGATCGAATTGCCCGTCGGCCAGGTCGGCGCCAGAGCAGAAATCGCCGCCGGCTCCGCTCACCACCAAGGCACGCTGAGAGGACCGCTCGAATTCCCCTAGAGCTTCGCCAAGTTGAGGCCAACCGCTCGCAGGGATGGCGTTCTTGCGTTGCGGGTTGTCAAGAATGAGGCGGCGAACCCTCCCAATGTCCTCTATGCGGATCATCCAGCCAGCCTAGAACTGGTCCGTACCATGGCGCCGTGGGCTTCAATCCATTTCGTCCCCAGGACCGCACCGTTCTCGACGTGGTGCTGGTGTTGGTGACGATCGGTATCGCGATAGGCCTGGTGGCATGGGCGGCTCTTTCGGGGTAGAGGTCGTGACCCTCGTTCAGCCCTACGCAGCTCGGAAGAGCTATCTGTGCCCCGGATGCAGCGGCGACATCCCGCCCGGTGTTGGCCATTTAGTCGTTGTGCCCGAGGACGCCCCCGATCTGCGCCGCCACTGGCACCGCGGTTGCTGGTTCAAAGAAGGGCGTCGCCGCCAGGAGTCTGCTGAGTGATGCCGTTGCCGAGATCGGCGGCCAGGCGCGTCAGTCGCAAGGACGCACAACGAAGGCGCAGTGGTAACTGCGTCGAGGCGGAGGACGCAGCGAGTGGCGATGATCTGGTCGTCGAGATCGGTGACATGCGTCGCTCAGCGGTCTCCTTTAGGCAGCCTCCTTGATCCATCTCATGGCCACGCCGTGGTCGTCCACGATGACCGTTATCAGATCGATCCGCTTGGCTGGAGGACGAAGCCGAAGCGCCGTGCGCCTCACCATGTGAGCCTTGTCATCAGTGAAGTTCTCGGCCGGATCGATGTCCCTCCGTCGTGCGGTCTTCACCTCTACCGCTACCACAACTCCCCCAAGGTTGACCAACAGGTCTATCTCGCCCCGGCCGTAACGAAGGTTGCGACCCAGAATCGAAGCACCGCGCGATTCCAGGAACGAGGCAGCAAGATCTTCGCCAAGCCTGGCGATAGAGGGACGGTCTAGAGAGAGGGTTGTGGCTCGAGCTCTTCGATGTTCACGTCGCGGAAGCTCATCACCTTGACGTTCTTGAGGAACCGGGCCGGTCGGTACATGTCCCACACCCAGGCGTCTTCTAGTTTGATCTCGAAATAGGTGGCGCGGTCGGAGACCTTCGTCTCGACGTCGACCTGATTGGCGAGGTAGAAGCGGCGCTCCGTCTCGACCACGTACTTGAACAGCGGCAATACGTCGCGGTACTCGTGGTAGATCTGAAGCTCGACCTCTGTTTCGTAACGTTCGAGATCTTCTTCTGCCATGGGTTTCTCCTGGGGCGGACGATTGATGATACCGGCATTAGTGCTCAAGTTCCTGTTGTACCCCACACCTCTGACGGATTTCATCCGTCCCGGATCGCCACCACCTTCGAAACCGTCCCACCGAAGCTGGCGATGTACATCTCGCCGGCACTGTCGGTGCCTATCGCTTGCACCTGGCCCGGATCTGGCAACGTCCACTCGGTCTGCGCCGTCGCTACGCCATCCACCAACAAGAAGCTGCGGACCCATTGTCCGCACCAGTCCCCGTAGAAGTAATGGCCGTTCAGCTCCGGGATGGCCGCCCCCCGATACACGACGCCGCCACTCACCGAGCAGCCTTCATCGTGGCTGTAGTCGAGTACCGGCAACGCCAGGTCGGTCCTTGTCTCGCACTCGCCGTCGAAGAAGCAATGGGTGCCCTCCATGTCGGCCCAGCCGAAGTTGATACCGGGCGTATCGATGGAGGCCACGTCGATCTCCTCCCATCGCTCCTGGCCGACATCGGCGATGTAGATGAGCCGATCAACCGGATCGATCGTGAACCGCCACGGGTTGCGGAGGCCGTAGGCCCACACTTCGGGCGCCCCCCCTGCTACGAACGGGTTGTCTGCCGGGATGGCGTAGAGATCACCGTCGTCCACGTCGATGCGCCAGATAGCCCCGAAGAGGCTGTCGGGGTTCTGCCCCTGGCCGCGGGAATCGGCTCCGTCGCCGGACGACACGTATAGGAGTCCGTCTGGACCGAACTCGACCATCCCCCCGTAGTGACGGATGTCGCCCGAATCGGGCGGCTGAGCCCGCTCGACCAGAACCTTCTGCGTTGCCGGGTCGCCTCGGTTGGGATCTGTATCGCTCACTCGATACTCAACGAGGGCGCGATTGGCGCTCTTGTTGATGTGGTAGACGAAGAAGCGACCGTTGCTCGCATAATCGGGGTGGAACGCCAAGCCCAACAGCCCCTGCTCGATGCCGTTGGCCAGAACCGAGTCACGAAGGTCAATGAACGGAATATCGAGCAGGCCACTGTTCGGGTCGTAAACGAAGATGCGCCCGAATCGCTCAACGATGAACAGCCGCTCGTCGCCAACGGGTGCCGTAACCATGGTTGGCTGAGCAACGGCGTCGGTCACCAGCTCGAGAGTGAGTCCCTGGAATTCGGCTAGCGGCTCACCGGTCGTGGGGTCCGTCGCCGTCTCGGGCGGGGTGCTCTCGGAGGGGGCAGAGGAGGTATCGGCAGCGGGGGCTTCGGTGGCGTCGACAACGGAGGTCGTCACACCTCCCGGCTCATCGACGTTGAGAAGTCCGGGCTCTCCGGCGGTGGGAGTGAGCACTTGGGTGCACGCAGCCACAGCCAACGCAAGGGCCGCAACGGCTCCTAGCCATCTCACACCCGAACGCTTCAGCCCCATGAACGAGCGAGTGTAGGAACGCGCCCGACCGTCTCAGCGGCTACAGACCGCCCCACCGACTGGGGGGCCAGACCTTGACGAACGCCCTGCCGACTATGTCACCCTCGGGGATCGTCCCGAAGAACCGGCTATCGCGACTCTGGTTGCGGTTGTCACCCATGACGAACACCTGGTTGTCGCCAACGGTTATCGGTCCGAAGTTTGACATCACCGAGCCCTCGCGCAGATAATCCTCCTGCAGCGCCACCCCATCGACCATCACCACGTTGTCGCTGATCTCAACGGTTTCACCTTCGGTGGCTATGACTCGTTTGATGAACTCCGACGATGGCTGGGAGAGGCCGATCGACTCGGCGATGTTGCGCACGAAGGCTCCGGGCAGCGACTCGTCGTCTCTCTGTTGCTCGGATGCCGGGGGGTCGAAGACCACCACGTCGCCTTGCTCGACACTGCCGAAGCGGAACGAGAGCTTGTTCACCATCACCCGATCGCCTTCGATGAGGGTGTCCATCATGGATCCAGACTCGATGTAGAAGGCTTGCACCAGGAACGTCTTGATGACGACGGCCACCACAAGTGCGATGAGCACCAGAACGGGAAGCTCGCGCCAGAACGAACGATGCGCCTTCTTTATGTCGGAGGTTTGGCGGGCCTTGGTGCGCAGGCGGTCTACTACCTCTGCGGTGGAATCCTGGGACTCGGAGGAATCTGCTGATTCGCGAGATCCAACGGGAGTTTCTTCGGTGGTCACGCCGACGATCGACTGAGCGGTCCGAACCGCCTAGTCGCGCTTCTCCTTGATCCGAATGGCCTTACTCCCGACTCGATCTCGGAGGTAGTACAGCTTGGCGCGACGAACGTCGCCCTTTCGCAACACTTCGATCGATTGGATGATCGGAGCGTGCAGAGGGAAGATCCGCTCGACACCGACACCGAAACTGATCTTGCGAACGGTGAAGGTCTCGCTGAGCCCTCCTCCATCACGAGAGATCACGACGCCCTCAAAGGGCTGCACCCGCTCGCGACCGCCCTCCACAACGCGCACAGACACCTTGACCGTGTCGCCAGGGGCGAATTCGGGTATGTCGTCGCGCAGACGGGAACTCTCTACATGGTCGAGGGTGTTCATCGGGATCCTTCGAGAGGGCAGCCAGAGGGCCGATTGCGAGCCGGAGTGTAACGGTGCGCGAGCCCATCCGCTAACCCTCGTCGCTCAGATCAGGCCTTCGTTCCTTGGTTCGCTTGGCGCGCTGTTGGCGGCGCCATTCATCGATCTTTCCGTGGTCGCCCGACAGGAGCACCTCCGGCACGGCCCAACCACCGAACTCGGCAGGGCGCGTGTAGTGGGGTTCCTCGAGCAGCCCATCTTTGAAGCTCTCGTGGACGACCGAGTCCGGATTGCCAACCACACCAGGCAAGAGCCTCACCACACCTTCCAGAATCGCCAAAGCAGCCACCTCTCCGCCCAACATGACGAAATCCCCTAGCGACACCTCTTCATCCACCAGATGTTGAGCCACTCGCTCGTCGACACCTTCGTACCGACCACACACCAGGGACAGCGAATCGAGCTCGGCCCAGTCTTTCAGCATTGATTGGCGAAGAGGTGCGCCCGCAGGCGTGAGCAGGATCTTGTGTGAACCGGCGAGCGGTTCGAGGGTTCTGGCGAGTGGCTCGATCATCATCACCATGCCTGCCCCTCCCCCAAACGGCGCGTCGTCGACTTGCCGATGAGGCCCATCGGCATGATCGCGGGGGTCGTGGATGGTGACACTGAGGTGTCCTTCGGCCTGGGCGCGGGACAGCAGCGAGGTTCGAAGGGGTGAATCAAAGAACTCCGGGAAGATCGAAATCACGTGGATCTCCACGACCCAAGCGTATCCTCGCCACAAGTTGAGCGAGTACACCGCACAAGAGCGCATCGAGGGGGGCTACTGGAGACCGGGGAGACCTGCCGGACCCGGACAGCGACTGGCTGCTGCCATCGAGCAGGCACGAGTTCGGCTGGCCGACGAATCCGACGTCGCACCGATCCAACCGCCTCCCTCCGGCCAACTGGTGGTTGACCTCCGCTCCCCATATCTGCCAGCTTCTGAGATCTCAGACAGAGACGATGACTACGGACTCGGCACAACGTGGGGGTCTCAATGGGAGAACTCGGCTCAAGGCTGGGTAGCCGAACAATGGCGCCCCGTCGTCACCACCACCAGCGGATTCCCAGCGTGGGAGGTCGACACTTACCTGGGTGTGATCGCTGGCGAGGCAGCGGTTCATTCCTTGCTGGCTGACGAATCGCTGCTGGGGGCTGCCCTCGACGAGGGCAGAGACGTCGCTCAGCGAGGACTCATCGACTCCGCCGTGGCCAAGGGTGCACACGCGGTAGTTGGTGCGTCGGTTCGGTACACCCAAGTGGGTGGACGCCTGTTGGTCACCATGACAGGCACGGCCGTAACTCTGCGCGACCGCAGCTAACCAGCTCTCGGCACGTCGCCGAATGCCACGTCCTTGTCGACCCTGATATCGCCCGGCAGGCCCAACACCCTCTCGGCGATGATGTTGCGCTGAATGTCCGAGGTCCCCCCACCGATCAGCAGGCCGGGTATCCCCAGGAATCCCGTTTGCCATTCGCCGCCCTCGCGTGCATCTCTACCCAAGAGTGCCCCATATGGCCCCTGTAGTTCGAGACCGAACTCGTATATGTCGGCCAGCAGCAACGAGCCCGCCAGCTTCATGGTTGAACCCTCGGGACCGGGTAGTCGTCCCTGAGAGATATCGGTAAGCAGGCGCATGCTGAGGTACTTGAGCCCAACGGCTCTCATATAGATATCGGCGTAGCGCTCCCTAACCAACGGCTCGTCCTTGCGCCCCGACAATTCCACCCAGCGCCGCAACGCGTCGAGGATGGCCGTGTTGGCGAACGAGGGGCTGAACCTCTCGTGGGTGAACGTCGTGATAACCACGCTCCAGCCCGCCCCCACCTCGCCAACGCGATGGCTGTCGGGGACCCTCACTCCGTCGAGGAAGACTTCGTTGAAATTGGCGGAGTCGGTCATCTGGTGCATGGGGCGAGTCTCGATGCCCTCGGCCGACATATCCACCAGGAAGGCTGTCATACCTCGGTGCTTTGGCAAGTCTGAATCGTGGCGGGCGACGAGCAGCCCGAAGTCGGCCTGGTGGGCGAGAGTGGTCCACACCTTCTGACCCGTTATCACCCACTCGTCTCCATCGCGTTCCGCCCTGGTTGCCAAGCCTGCCAGATCCGAGCCAGCGCCCGGCTCGGAGAACAGCTGGCACCACACCTGGTCGCCCCGCAGCAAAGGTTTGAGGACAGCATCGGACAACTCGGGGCTGGCGTGGGCCATTACCGCCAAACCGCACCATCCCAGCCCGACCACCAGGGCATCCCACGGAACGTCGAGCTTCGCCTCTTCCTGACCGAAGATGAGGGCCTCCATCAGCGTGCCGCCCCTTCCCCCGTACTTGGTCGGCCAGTGGACTCCTGCCCAGCCTGCTTCGAACTTGCGCCGCTGCCAGTCCTTGGCGACAGCCAGTTGCTTGGATTCCTCTTCCGGTGACCACTCGGACACTATCGACGAGATCAGCACCGGGGGGCGCTCGTAGTAGCTGGCATTGGCCTCCAGCCACTTGACAGCTTCGGCCCGAAACGCAGCTTCGTCCGGGGAGTCGTAAGGGCGCATCAGGCAAAGTTACCCGATGTTCCTCATCGGTTACTTGCGGCTAGATCGCCAACTCCAGACTCGTTCTTCCAGCGGCCTACAGCTCCGCCTGCCCACACCGATAACCTTTCGGAGACCACCTTGCGACACCTAGCCCCCATCCTCGCTCTGATGCTTATCGCCGCGGCGTGCACAGATGCCCCACCGAACGCCGTTTCGACGGCGCCCCCGATCAACACCGCGGCCGCCACAACGGTGCCAACTACCACGGCGGGCATCTCCCCTGTCGCGGTGACCTCAACCATGCCCATCGTCGATGCCGTCATCACCGTGCGCGAGATAAGCGACGACGAGGTGATCTACATGGTGCCCGACGCCGAGGCCCTTGGTGAAGAGTACGAAGGCTTCGAGGTCGCCGAACTGTCATTCGAGACCAACGAAGAAGTAGTTCGGCACTCGGTGCTCGACTCCCAAGACGAAGAGGAAGACATAATCGAATTCGGAAGGAGCGCGGGCGCGCGCTCCTCGCTCATGCCCCGCCAGGTTCGGATCGGTCCATCGGACGTCACCGGCATTCAGCTCTGGGTCGCCATCTTCACCGCCGACCAAGGAGCCTCCGACTATCTGGAGGACTTCGTGCAAGACGCATCGAAGGGTGTGGGCGGTGGACACCCATCCGACCTGGCCATAGCAACCGTCGACGGCTTCGTGGTGAACGAGGTGGGACAAGAGGCCACCGGGTTGATACTGGCGGAGGGCCATCCTGGGTTAGAGCCTCAGCTGTACGAGACTCTGGTGGCTTTCCGAGTTGGGCGGATCCTGGGGTTCGCATCGGTCCTCGCCCCAGACGACTCCGACCGCCGGGTGAGGGCGGTGACGCTGGCCGAAACGCTTGAAGCGCGGGTGGTGGGAGTTGCCAGTGGCGAGATCACCCCTCCCCCGCCACCAACTGAATTGCTCGAGGCCGGTGCCTACAGCTTCACCTATTACCAGGTGATCGACAAAGGCAGCTCGCGAGCCTCTATTCGCACCAGCGGCATAGAGGTGGGACCAGACAAACTGCAGTGCCTCCTCGAGGTTGAGATCGACGACCTCAAGACCCAACGTGAGTACGTAGCAGACGGCGATGTGGTGTGGCTCGACGACGCCGACGCCGAGGAACCTGGCTTCCAGCGAGTGCCGCTCGAAGGGTTCGGCGTACAGGGGGACCTCATCTACTGCCCTGGGTGGCCGGTTTCGATAACCGACTCCGGGCTTGACGCGGTTATCGCCCTGTTTGAGCCGGAGCAGATCGAGCTGGACGAGACCCCGGCGTTGCGCTACGAACTTGGGACCGAAGCCGCACAGGCCATCGGACTCATCAACGAGGGATCACGAGTGCGGGTGGATAGTTTCGATCTTGTGGTCGACGCCGAACAACCATGGATGCGCCAGCTATCGATCCGGATGTCGGGCAGCTCCTCGGCGTTCGCTGCAACATTCGGCGACGGATTCACCCGGCTGGGCGGCCGCAACGTCACTGTCACCATCGACGCAACGGCGGACCGCTTCAACGATCCCGACCTCATCGTGGTCACGCCGTAGATCGTCGGCGATCAGAACCTATTTCTACTGTTCGCCCACCTGTTGGCCTACAGCGACCGGTTCGTAAACCGTATTCCTTTGGCTGGGGATCCGTCTGGCTGCGGTGATGGCGGACTCGAGCTCTTCCGCTGTCGCCATCTGCCCGTGAGCAGCCCCGGCAGCTCGCGAGATGTTCTCGTCCATCAGCGTGCCGCCAAGATCGTTACAACCTGCGTCGAGCAGCCGGGCGCCAGCGGCAAGGCCAAGCTTCACCCAACTGGCCTGGATATTGGGGATGAGGCCATCGAGCGCGATGCGGGCAACGGCATGTATCAAGACCACCTCGTCCCAGGTGGGTCCGGGGCGCGACTCGCCGCGCAGGTATATGGGAGCACCCATGTGAACGAACGGCAGCGGGACGAACTCGGTGATACCTCCAGTGCGCCGCTGGATATGGCGGAGCACCTCGAGATGATTGGCCCACGACTGCGGTCCATCGATGTGTCCGAACATCATCGTGGAGGTCGATCTCATCCCGAGCTCGTGGGCAGTGATCATGACCTCCGCCCATTGCGATGTCCGGATCTTGTCGGGGCACAGGTGTTCTCGCACATCGTCATCGAGAATCTCTGCAGCCGTGCCGGGCAGAGTGCCAAGGCCGGCGTCGCGCAGTTGGACGAGGAAGTCACGGACCGACATGCCCAAGGTCTCCGCTCCTTGCCATACTTCGAGCGGCGTGAAGCCGTGGACATGCATGTCGGGAACGGTGTCTTTGATCGCCTTTAGCACCGACAGGTAGAAGTCGCCGGTGAAGTTGGGGTGGATGCCGCCCTGCAGGCAAACCTCGGTGGCGCCCCGCTCCCTTGCTTCTTTGGCACGGAAGGCCACCTCGTGGATCTCCAACAGGTACGGATCGCCGCGGAGGTTCAACGACCTCGGGCCCTTGGAGAACGCGCAGAAGCCGCATCGGAAGTAACACTGGTTGGTGTAGTTGATGTTGCGGTTGACGACGTAGGTGACGGTGTCGCCGTTGGTACGAGCTCGCAGTTGGTCGGCGACGGCTGCGATAGCTTCAACCTCGATGCCGCGGGCCCCGAACAAGCGAACCAGCTCGCCAGTGTTGGGAGCAAGACCACCCAGAGAGCGTTCCAACGTGGCACGCAACTCAGGATCGAGTCCCGCCAGACCCGAATCACCTGGTCCGTTGAGCCAGCCCCGATCTGGCCACGCTGCGGAGAGGCGACCTTCGGGGACTGGGGCCGCCATGTCCCTGCCGGGCGCCCATTCGTAGCGGGGGCGGGCGGCTCCCGAGCCATCGACTTGATCCAGATAGGTCTTGAGAAGGTCGGCATCGAGGTGGGACCGAGCCTCATCCACCGTGAGTCCAACCGGAAACGCAGACCTCTCGACCAACCGATCCGGCGCAAGGACATCGCGCAGTGCGCCGATGCTCTCGGTGTCCCAGTCGCGCAGCAAGAGGTCGCCAGCACCGGAGCGGCATGCGTCCACCGCGTCTTCGACCGAGTCGACAAATACCGAAGCCCGGGCGTCGATGGCCGGAAGGCCAACCAACATGGCGGCGTCGGCGACGGTGCTTCGCTTGGTGCGCAAGAACGCAGCGCCCGACCTGGCGAGCGCATCGAGCACCTCTTCACGCTGTCCCGAGTCCACAATGGTCAAGCGCCATCCGGGGACGCCTTTGCTTGCCAGTTCCAAAGCCTGGGCCGCGCTAACCAACCAGGCTGCTGGTTCGGCGCCATCTGCAGGCCCAGCCACCGGCAGCACCCCGCCGGCCAGTGCTCCAGCCCGGTCGGCACTGCCAAGGACCTCCAGCTCGAGCACGTTGGTGCCTTCGCGTCTTCGGGTAGTTGCCCACACCTCGTTGACCCCTGCAGCGGGTCGAACTCGACAGAACGTGATCATGCGGTGGCCTCCTGCGGAGCGAGAGCGTAGCCATCCGCGTCAACTGCGTTCTTGACCGCAGGCAGCAAACCTTGGTCTATCCAGTCGGCGGTGATGTACTCCGGATACACAGGGAGGCGCGGCTTCAGCTCGAAGCCGGCAACCTCGCTGCGGTTTCCAAGCTCCTCGAGGTGTGGCCAAGGCGCCTCGGGATTGACCCAATCGATGGTGAGCGGCGAGACGCCACCCCAATCGTTGATGCCAGCCGCCAGATATACCTCAAAGTCATCTGTGAGGTTGGGGGGCACCTGGAGATTCATCTCGGGCCCAAGTATCCAACGGGCAACGGCGACGACCCGTGCGAAGTACTGCACCGTGGGTTCTGCGTGGCGTCTCATGACCGTGTCGTTCTTCGCCCTGAAGTTCTGCACTATGACCTCCTGGAGGTGCCCCCAACGCTGCTGGAGCTCGGCTAGAGCGAACAAGCTATCGATGACCTCCTGCGGTCGCTCGCCGATGCCAACCAGGATCCCCGACGTGAAAGGGACCTTGGCCCGACCGGCGGACTCGATGGTGTCGACCCGCATTTGCGGCTCCTTGTCCGGGCAGTTGTGGTGAGGCATGCCCGGCTCCATCAGCCGCGGGGAGATGTTCTCGAGCATCAACCCCATCGATGGATTCGAGGGCCGTAGCGCCTCGATGTTCCCCTGGCTCATCAACCCAGGGTTGGCGTGAGGGAACAGCGAGGTCTCCTCTATCACCAGCTCGCTCATGGCAGCCACGTATTCGAGGGTCGAGGTGTGCCCGTGCTCGGCGAGGAACTGGCGAGCCTGAGGCCAGCGGTCCTCCGGGCGATCGCCGAGCGTCAGCAGAGCTTCTGTGCAACGATGTGATTGGCCTGCCTTGACGATGGCGAGAACGTCATCTGGCGTTAGGTACTGGCCTCCTGCACCTGGGGGCTTGGCGAAAGTGCAGTAGGTACAGGTGTCGCGGCACAAGGTGGTGATGGGAACGAAGACCTTGCGCGAGTAGGTAACGGTGTGACCCTTGCCCTCATCGCGCAAGCGGGACGCCTCGACCAGCAACGGTCGGGGATCGCGCTTGCCTTCAAGGAATCTCATGGCCAACGCCGCATCGGGTTCCGGAAACATCGGGGCGAAGCTATCACGCCGCTCACCTTGCAGCGCCCATCGGGTGCCAGCTGGGAGGTGGTCGCCTAGCCTCGCGCCATGAAGCAGGTCATCGCAACGGTCGCATTCGCCATGGTTGGCGTGGGCTGTAGCGCATCGTCCGCATCCACCACCATCGCGAGCTCCCCATCGACTTCGGTGGCGCCAACTTCGGTAGCGACCACCTCCCCCGACACGGCACCGATCGACTCCCCCTGCCTGATCGGCGACGTGCCCTTTCGCGACGTCGGTTTGCTGGGGACCGCCGGAGACGACGGCGGGGATGCTCGCCAGGTCGCGGCATTGAGATGGGCGGCGTACGACGGATGCGAGCGGTTCGTTGTGGATCTCGTTAGCGCAGACGGTGCTCCAGCCACCTCCAGTGGCCCAGTATCGGCAGAGATGTTGTCTAGTGGCGTGGTCCGCATCACGCTGCCACCGGTGATCGCGCTGACCGCCGTTGCCGACGCAGCGTTCGAGGGAGCGCTGGCGGATCGAGCCTTCGTTGTGCGCGACTTCCCTGGCACGCTGTTGGTAGATCTTCACGTGAATCCCAGCCCGGAAGCCCGCATCACCGCTCTCGACAGTCCCGCCCGTGTCGTGATCGATCTCCGGCCTGGCTCGGGTGCCGAGGCGACGCCAACACCGGTTATCGGCGAGAACGTGATCGTTTTCGAACCGTCAAGTGGAGACGCGGCCTACCCCATCAGGGTGTCTGGCTATGCACGCACTTTCGAAGCGACCGTTGTAGCCCGGTTGCTGGCCCTCGACGAGCTTGCATTCGAGACGTTCACCACGGCCACGGACTACCTGGATGCTTGGGGGCGCTTCACTATGGAGATCCCAACCGGCCCGAGCGGCAGAGTCGACCTATTCGTTGGAGAGGACAGCGCCGCGACCGGCGACCCGCGCGGCGTGACCGTCGAGCTTTCGATGGGTTAGCCCTGTTCCGGCAGAAGACCCTGTGGCGGCAAGATCACCACGAACCCGCCGGAAGGGTGCACCTCCCCCACCAACTCATCCACGAAGGGCAACTCGAACAGATCGCCGTCGGTTGTGGTGATAACGAGCCGATCCTGCGCCTCGCCGAGAACAACTCCGGTAACCGTGCCGATCTTGTCGCCATTGTGGTCCAGCGCGGCCAAACCCTGGAGGTCGTCTGGCCAGAACTCGCCTTCCGACAGCGTTCGCCTCTCCTGGGTGTCGATCGTGAGCACCGCTCCCTGCAGTTCCGCAGCGTGTTCTCGGTCTTCGACGCCGACGAAGGAGGCCAAGAGCGCTCCGTGGTGGCGGCGGGTGGAGATCAGCACCAATTCCCGGGGAGGTGAATCGGCGGTGAGAAAGACTGCGTCCGGCTCGAACCGACCTGGATGGTCGGTGTCGGCGACCACCGTCACTTCGCCCTTGAGGCCGTGGGGTCGCCCCACTCGCCCAACCGGAATGCGGCTAGTCGGCGAACTCAACTTGAGCTTGCAGCCCCTCTTCGTCTGCGGCGGCCTGAGCCAGGATGCGAATGGACTTAGCCACACGCCCTCTGCGACCTATGACGCGCCCCATGTCGGGCTTTGACGCCCGCACCTCGGCAACAACTTCATCGGGCCCCTCTTCGGTCACCGACACCTCAAGAGAATCGAGGTCTTCTGCGATCTCACTAACGATGAACTTGACGACGCTCTCAACGATTTGGCCTTTCATCATCCCTCCTCGGGCTTGGGCTCTTCGTCGGATTCAGGCTCGGGCGCTGGCTCTTCGGCTGCCGGCGCCTCGGCTGCGGGCTCTTCTTCGGCTGCCGGCGCCTCGGCTGCGGGCTCTTCTGCGGCGGCGGCTTCGGGGGCTGCCTCGCCTTCCTCAGATGTGGCCTCTGCTGGCTCGGCTACGGCGGCGGCGCGAGCCTTCTCCTTCTTGGAACGCTTCTGGCGGGTCGGCGGTGGGGCCAACTCACCGACGGTGTCGGCCTCGCCCTTGGTGGCGCGGAAGGTCCCCCAGGCGCCTGAAATCTGGAGCAACTTGCGAACGGCATCGGTGGGTTGGGCCCCTTTGCCGAGCCAATCGAGAGCTCGATCGTTATCGATCTCAACGATCGAGGGGTGCTGCAACGGGTCGTATCGACCGATCTGCTCTATGAATCGCCCATCGCGCGGCGAACGGGCTTCGGCCACTACCACTCGGTAGCTGGGCTGGCGCTTCTTGCCCATTCTCTTCAGGCGAATCTTCACCGCCATCCGTTACCTCTTCTTCTTGCGCTTCTTGTTCGACTTGGGCTTCGGCTTGCGCTTCTGCCCGGTCAATGCTGCGAGCGGACCGCCGCCCGCTGCCAATTGTTTCATCATCTTTTGGGTCTGCGAGTATTGCTTCAGCAACCCGTTGACCGCCTGGGCCGAAGTACCCGAACCTGCGGCGATTCTCTTGCGCCTACTGCCCGAGATTGTCTTCGGCTCGCGCCGCTCTGCGGGAGTCATAGACCGGATGATCGCCTCGACCCGGGACAGGTCCTTATCGGAAACCTCAATATCACCGAGTGCTCCAGCTGCGCCGGGAAGCATACCAACGATTGAGCTCAGTGACCCCATGCGACGGATCTGTTGGAACTGCGAGAGGAAGTCCTCCAGCGTGAACTCTGCCTTGAACAGTTTCTCGGCGGCGGCGGCGGCCTCGCGCTCATCCCAGGTTTCTTCGGCCTTCTCGATGAGGGTCATCACGTCGCCCATCCCAAGAATGCGCCCAGCCATGCGATCGGGATGGAAGACCTCGAAGTCGTCAAGACCTTCTCCCACACCAGCGAACTTGATGGGGCGGCCCGTCACCTCCCGCGCCGAAATCGCAGCTCCTCCCCTGGCATCACCATCCAGCTTGGTCAGAACGATTCCGGTGAGGTCGGTTCTCGCTAAGAAGCCTTCTGCGACGTTGACGGCGTCCTGACCGGTCATGGCATCCACGACAAGGAGAACCTCGTCGGGCTCTGTGGCCTTTTCCAGAGCAGCAAGTTCGGACATCAGCTCATCGTCGATTTGGAGCCGGCCGGCGGTGTCGACGATCACCACATCGTTGCCCTGGTTGCGGGCTTCCTTCAATGCCGCCTTGGCGAGCTTCACCGGTTTCGATTTGCGATCGACGAAGACCGGCACGCCGATTCGCCCTCCCAGGGTTTCGAGCTGATCGATAGCCGCCGGGCGCTGTAGGTCGGCGGCCACCAGCAGGGGACGCCGCCCTTTGGACTTCACCAAGCTCGCCAGCTTGGCTGCGGAGGTGGTCTTGCCAGATCCCTGCAGACCGACCATTAGGACAACCAATGGTGGCTTGTCCGGCGATACCAACTCGGCTGCCTCTCCGCCAAGCGTGGCCACCAGCTCGTCATGCACGATCTTGACGACCTGCTGACCCGGAGTGAGGCTCTTGGTGACCTCGGCACCAACGGCGCGCTGGCGCACTCGCTCTAAGAGCGACTTGGCTACAGGAACGGCCACGTCGGCTTCAAGCAGCGCTAGGCGCACCTCGCGCAGTGACTGGTCGACATCGGAATCCGACAGACGGCCCTTACCACGAAGCTGCTCGAACACGCCTCCGAGCCGAGCGGTCAGGGCATCGAACATCGTGCGGGATTGTACCGCCAGGCGGCACCCCGGCCTGGCGGGCTACGCTGATTCAAAGGCCGAGGAGGGTCAGTGGACCTAACGATCGTGGAACATCCGCTTGCTGCCCACTATCTGACGCGCCTCCGCAACAAGGAAACCAATCCCGAGCAATTCCGAGCTGCAGCTCGCCGATTGACCTATCTCCTGTTGGTTGAAGCCACACGGGAATCCTCCACAATGGAGATCGAGGTCGAGACCCCGCTCGAGACGACCAAGGGATACAAGATCGGTGACCTGGTCGCGGTGGCAGTGCTGCGGGCCGGACTGGGGTTACTCGACGCCGTTGTCGATCTCGTTCCACACGTCAAAGTCGGCTACGCCGGAGTGGCTCGCAACGAAGATACGGCCATGCCCGAGGAGTACTACGTCAAGTTCCCCGAGATGGCTGGAGCCCAGGTTCTGATCCTGGAGCCGATGCTGGCCACCGGCGGATCGCTTTCGTGGGCCTGCGACAAGGCCAAGGAAGCAGGAGCAACCAACATCACGGCTCTGTGCGTTGTGGCCGCACCGGCAGGTCTGGAGCGGATGCAGCAAGACCACCCGGATGTTCGAATCGTGGCCGCCGCCAAGGACCGCGATCTCAGCGACCGCTACTACATCCAGCCTGGCTTAGGTGACATGGGTGACCGTTTATTCGGGACCCTGTGAGCGGTGGCCCCCCAGCTGCTATCTACCGAACCATGCCTCGCCTGCAACCATCCGCCGACTTCGAGGCAGCAGTATCAGTCGTGCTCGGTCGGCTTCGACCGGGAGACGTAGTTTCGTACGGAGAAGTAGCGGAAGAAGCCGGGTTCCCAGGAGCGGCACGAGCGGTCGGCAACGTTCTGGCGCGCGGCGACGGCCTCCCGTGGTGGAGAGTGGTCACCGCCGACGGTCGCCTGGTGCCAGGGCACGAGAGAAAGCAGACGGCGCTGCTGAAGGCCGAGGGCATCGACGTCGTCAAAGGCAAGGTGCGACGAGCAGAATGGCCAACATGATCAACATGATCAACAGAGCGATCATCATCGTGATGGATAGCTGTGGGGTAGGGGCGGCCCCCGATGCGCCTAACTACGACGATGCTGGGTCCGACACGCTCGGCCATGTGGCCGAGGCAGTGGGCGGCCTCACGCTGCCAAACCTTGCCGCGGCGGGGCTCGGCAATCTTCATCCGGTGATGGGAGTGGAACCCGCATCAGACCCCAACATGGGTTACGGCAAGCTCACAGAGAAGTCGGCTGGCAAGGATTCGACAACAGGGCATTGGGAACTGGCGGGTCTGGTCACAACCGAAGCTCACGCTACGTTCCCCGACGGCTTTCCTCCTGAGGTTGTGGAGCGCCTGGTCGAAGCGACAGGCACCGGTTTCCTCGGCAACTACGCGGCATCGGGCACCGAGATCATCAAGGAGCTCGGCCCGGAGCACCTAGAGACCGCCAAACCCATCCTCTACACCTCCGCCGACTCGGTGCTACAGATCGCGGCACATACCGACCTGGTGCCTCTGCCCGAGCTGTATCGGATCTGCGAGGCCGCCCGGGTCATAGCGGACGACTACCACATAGGCCGCATCATCGCCCGTCCATTCGAAGGCGAGCTGGGATCTTTCCACCGTACCTACGACCGCCGCGACCTGGCGATGCCTCCTCACGGTCCCACCTTGCTCGACCTAGCCAAGGAAGCGGGCCTCGATGTGGTGGGCGTTGGCAAGATCGAAGACCTCTTCGTCGGCCGAGGTCTCACCGACGCCGTTCACACCGAAGGGGACCAAGACGGACTGCGCCAGACGATCAAGGCGGTCAAGTCCATCGATCGCGGCATCGTGATGACGAACCTGGTGGACCTCGACATGAGATACGGACACAGAGAGAATCCGCAGGGTTATGCCGAAGGCCTGGAGCTGATCGACCTCCACCTCGGTCACGTGATCTCCACTCTGATCGATACCGACCTGCTCATCATCAGCGCTGACCACGGCAATGACCCAACGGATGGCGACACCGACCACACCCGCGAGTACGTGCCTCTTCTGGTGCACGGTCTCGCTGCTGCCGGAGCCGATCTTGGCGTGAGAGCCCAGTATGGAGACGTGGCGGTCACGGTGGCCGAGGCACTCGGGGTCGAAGGTTCACTCGAAGGCGACTCCTTCCTGGCCGACATCTCATGAGCGTCACCGAGATGATCGAGCGCAAGCGGGACGGCGGCCGGTTCAGTGAGCTCGACGTCGTTTGGCTCATCGGGAACTACACCAGGGGTGAGATTCCTGACTATCAGATGGCGGCCCTGCTCATGGCGATCTATTGGCAGGGCCTCGACTCGAACGAGCTGGCGTGGTGGACCGAGGCCATGCTCCACTCCGGCGACGTGCTCGATTTCTCCGCCATGGCCCAGCCCAAGGTCGACAAGCACTCCACGGGCGGAGTGGGTGACAAGGTGTCGATTCCCCTTGGACCCATGGCCGCGGCATGCGGCGTCGTGGTTCCGATGATGTCAGGGCGTGGCCTGGGCCACACCGGAGGCACTGTCGACAAGCTCGAGTCGATACCTGGCTTCAAGACCGCGCTCGACCCCGATCGCTTCACCGAAATCGTGCACCGCCACGGCATCGTGCTGGCCGGCCAATCGGAAACCCTGGTGCCGGCCGATCGCCTCATATACGCACTGCGAGACACCACAGGCACGGTGCCGTCGATTCCCCTTATCGCATCCTCGATCATGTCCAAGAAGCTGGCAGAGGGCCTCGACGCCTTGGTGCTCGATGTGAAGGTTGGCAGCGGGGCGTTCATGAAGGATGAGGAATCGGCGCGGTTGTTGGCGGAGACCATGGTGGGCATCGGTCGATCCCATGGAACCAGGGTTGTGGCCTTGCTGACAGCCATGGACCAACCGCTTGGCGCCGAGGTCGGTAACGCCAACGAGATCGCCGAGTCGATAGCAGTGCTGAAGGGCGAGGGGCCGCCGGACGTGGTTGAGATCGTGTATCGGCTGGCGGTGGAGATGCTGATCGCGGGTGGCATCACCCAGGATCCCGCTGATGCCATGGAGCGGCTCGCCAAGGCAGTATCGAGCGGAGCAGCTCTCGAGAAATTCGGCGATGTCATCGCAGCGCAAGACGGTGACCGAGCCGTGCTCGAAGACCCGTCGCGACTCCCCCAGCCTGCCAACAGCAGCGAGCTGACAGCGCCCCGGGCCGGGGTGGTCACGCGGTGCGCGGCTCTTGATATCGGGCACGCCGCGGTGCGTCTGGGAGCGGGTCGCGCCAGCAAGGAAGACCACATCGATCCGGCGGTGGGCTTCACGATTCACGCCAAGGTGGGAGACGCCGTTGGTAAAGGTGACTCGCTGGCGAGCGTAAACTGGAACGATCGGGCCAGGTTGGAAACCGCCATGGAGTTGCTGGAGCAAGCGTGGGAGATCGGTGACGGCCCAGCGCCCGATTCGAAGCTGGTGATCGGAGAGGTGCGATGAGCTACGAACAGGTCTCGACCGCGACGGAGGCGATCGCCAAAGAGACCGACCGCCCAACCCACGCTATAGCCGCGGTGCTCGGCTCCGGCCTCAGCAGTTACGCCGCCTCGCTAGAGGGTGCCATCGAGGTTCCATACAGCCAGATCCCGGGGTTCCCGGTGCCTTCCGTTGCGGGCCACTCAGGCAGCTTGTTCTCGGCCGAGATGGACGGCGTACCGGTGATGTTGCTTGCCGGACGGGTTCACGCCTATGAGGGTTACCCGCTCGACGACCTGGTGTTCGGGGTGCGATGCGCCATCAAGTCTGGCTGTGACATCGTGGTGCTCACCAACGCCGCCGGATCCGTAAACGTCGACCACAGGCCGGGCGACCTTGTCATAATCCGCGACCACATCAACCTCACCGGGCTCAACCCGCTCATCGGTATCAACGATGAGCGCTTCGGGCCTCGCTTTCCCGACATGACGACGGTGTATCCGAGAGAGCTTCGAGAGTTGACCCGGGTAGTCGGCAGCGACACGGGTATGCGGATGAACGAAGGCGTGTACGCCTGGTTCACAGGACCCAGCTATGAGACTCCTGCCGAGATCGAGATGGCGCGGGGTCTCGGAGCAGATCTGGTTGGCATGTCGACCGTCCCTGAGGCGATCGCAGCAACCCACATGGGGGCACGTGTGCTTGGGATATCGCTCGTTACCAACCTGGCGGCAGGTATGAGCGACTATCCACTGTCCCATGAAGACGTCCAAGCCACGGCCAACAGGGCTCAGGAAAGCATCGGCGGATTGTTCGACCGCCTACTGCCCCGCCTGGCTCAGGACGTTTGATAGCGGTTCTCGTCGGTAAGCATCTGTCCTCTTGGTCCGAGACGATGGTCGTCCCACCCCTAACATGCCGGCGCCGCTGAAGAGGAGCCGACGTTGAAGATCGCTGTGTGCGTGAAACAGATCCCAGATCCCGCCACGCCATACGAACTCGATCCGGAGAGCCACTTCATCGTGCGACCGGAGGACCAGGTCCTCGACGACACCGACCGCTACGGCATCGAAGTGGCACTTCAGCTGGCGGAGCAGTCCGAAGGAACAACGGTCACCATCGTCTCGATGTCGCCCAAGGGATCGCTGCAGGGCATTCGCCAGGCTTTAGCCATGGGCGCCGACAAGGCGATCGTGGTGTCCGATGACGCCTTACGCGGTTCGGGAGCTCTGGTGACGGCACGGGTGCTGGCAGCGGCCATTGAGGCTGAGGGCGCCGACTTGGTCATCGCGGGTACCGAGTCGACCGATGGCTACACGGGCGTCGTTCCTCAACAACTGGCCGAGCTGCTGGGAGCGCCGGCCCTCACCAACGCCCGCAAGGTGGCACAAGAAGGCGACAAGGTTACGGTCGAGCAGCAGACCGCAGGGGGCTACGACACCGTCGAGTGCGCGCTTCCGGCCGTTGTTTCGGTAACAGCGGGAGCCGTGGAACCGCGCTACCCCACCTTCAAAGGGATCATGGCGGCCAAATCGAAGCCCATCGACGAGCCAACGCTCGCCGATCTGGGAATGACCGGGGGCGATGTTGGCTCCGCCGGTTCGGGTCAACAGATTTCGGCAGTGCGACCGGTTGCGGGTCGTGAGGCAGGCGAGATCGTCGAAGACGATGGCGAGAGCCACAACAAGATCGTCGAGTTGCTCAAGCAAGCGAAGGTCGTGTAATGGACAAGATCTTCGTCTTCGCCACCGAACAGAGCGGATCGCCATCGCAGCTGTCGTTGGAGCTGTTAACCAAGGCTCGCAGTCTGGCCGCCGACATATCGGTGGTGTACGTGGGAAGCGGATCCGACGATGCCTTTGCTTTGCTCGGCGGATATGGGGCGCAAACGGTGTTCCATATCGAACCGGGAGATGCGCTCCCCGCTGCCGGCGTTGCAGCAGCCATGCAAAAGCTCGTCGAAGAGAACTCGCCGCAATTGGTTCTCTTCGGCCTCGCCTACACCGATCGCGACGTGGCGGGCAGGCTCAGCGTTCGTCTCGACCGACCGGTCATCTCCAATGCCGTCGACGTCGGCGGCGATGGCACGATCACTGCTTCGAACGAGATCCTCGGTGGAACCTCCATCGTCGACACCGCTTTCAGCGGCGGCGATCCGGCCATTGTGTTGGCCAGGCCCAAGGCGTTCACAGCTGAAGCTGGCGGCGATTCCACACCCGACGTCGTGGCAGTCGAAATGCCAGATACCGGCCACGCCGGCTCTGCGGTGATCACGGCTCGCAACGAAGAACCAGCCGAAGGCCCCCAGCTGGCCGAGGCCAAGATCATCGTGTCCGGAGGAAGAGGAATGGGAGCTGCGGACAAGTTCGCCATGCTCGATGAGCTGGCCGGCCTGTTGGACGCCGCGGTGGGGGCGACCAGGGCTGTGGTCGATTCGGGATGGGTGCCATACGCCATGCAGGTAGGCCAAACCGGCAAGACCGTTAAGCCAGACGTTTATATCGCTTGTGGCATC
>Ga0224512_10000892_pt1 | contig 30327 bp, 38 predicted proteins | sample SF_May12_sed_USG_4_FD_169103 | JGI IMG/M metagenome (GOLD analysis project Ga0224512, IMG submission 169103) | Sediment microbial communities from San Francisco Bay, California, United States - SF_May12_sed_USGS_13 | ecosystem: Environmental > Aquatic > Marine > Sediment | place: USA... | reverse complement strand
GAGGCACGTGATGAACTGGTGGGTGTTACTCCCAGTTACTTCCAGTATTCTGATGATTACCAGCTGCTGGAAGCTCATCTTAATCTGGATCACGAGAAGTTGATCGATGAGAATGGTGTAGCACGGCCTTTTATTGTTACGCTTGAGGTTGAGTCCGGTACGGTACTTGCCATACGCAAGAATTGGAAAGAAGGGGATCAGATGTACCGACGTGTTGAGCACTTCGTGCATTACAAGTTCTTACCGGGACTCGGATTCTATGGATTTGGTCTGATTCATATGATCGGCGGGCTGACTAAATCAGTCACGGCTATCTTAAGACAATTGATCGATGCCGGTACTTTTGCGAATTTACCGGGTGGCTTCAAGGCCAAGGGTGTGCGCGTAGCGGGTGAAGATGACCCCATCGAGCCGGGTGAATTCCGAGATGTCGATACACCGGGTGGTGTTATTCGTGATGCCATCATGCCATTACCTTATAAAGAACCGAGTGCGGTTCTGGCCACACTGCTCGGTGCATTGGTAGAATCCGGTCAGCGGTTTGCATCTATAGCGGATATGCAGATCGGAGATACCAGTGGACAGGCGCAACCGGTCGGTACTACGGTCGCCATGCTGGAGCGTGGTACTAAGGTTATGTCCTCGATTCATAAACGTCTGCACAAGTCGCAGAAAAATGAGTTCAGGATACTGGCGCGCATTGTATTCGAGAGTCTGCCTGAAGGTCAGCCTTATCCTTACGCTGCGCCCAAGCAGGACGGGGTTATTATGAAACAGGACTTTGATGAGCGTGTTGACGTCATCCCTGTTTCAGATCCGAATATTTTCTCGATGGCGCAGCGTATTATGCTCGCACAACAACAGTTAATGATGGCTACCCAGGCACCAGAACTGCATAACCTGAAAGAAGCCTATCGACGTATGTACAAGGCAATGGGCGTTGATGATATCGAAGCGATTCTCATGCCGGATAATAAACCGCAGAACCTGACACCGATGCAAGAACATCGTAATGTCTTGATGAATATCAAGCTGGAGCCGATTCCTGAAATGAATCATGCAGCTCATGTTCAGGGGCATTTGCTGATGTTGAGTCACCCGGCAATTAAAACGAATATCGAATTTGCCAGTAACTTGATTCAGGACATTATGGGTCATATTTCTTTTATCGCCCAGAATACAGCACAGCAAACGGGTCAGGATCCGACAATGCTGGAGCTGGAGCTGTTTAACCAACTCATGCCGCAACTGTCTGAAGTTAAAGGTGATCCGACAATTGCTGCACAAGACAGGCAACTGGATATAGAACAGGAGAATAACCGTATGGATGCGGTTACCAAACTTACCGAGATCGATTCTAAAGAGCGGATCGAGGTACAAAAAGAAGGCACGAAGTTAACCACGGCGGACATCAATGAACGAATTGAGTTATTTAAAGCAGCAATTGCAAGACAAGATTCAGCTGAGAGAGGATCGAATTAACTCTGGTAATTGCGCGACTTTTGAGATATACAAGCAACTTACAGGAGAACGTACAGGTCTGCTCCTTGCAATAGTTGAAATAGAAGACCTGCAAAAACGGCTAAATGAGGACAATAATGTCGAATGACGGCCCGCAAACTTTCGGCTCTAGTAGTGCCGCAAAAGTACCAAACCTGGTGTTACGAGACACCATAGGTAAACCTGAAAAAGAACAGGAGCCTCAAATATCTCGCGAAGAAAAAGCACAATCACAGTTGGACAAGTTACCTCGTCCGACAGGGTATCGTATTCTTATCGTACCCTATAGCTATCCCCGAGCGAGTAAAGGCGGGATATTGCTTGCAGATTCCACACTCAAGACTGAAGAACTGGCAACAACAGTAGGTTATGTTGTATCGCTCGGTCCGGATGCCTATAGTGATGCAGGTAAATTCCCGGACGGCCCCTGGTGTAAAACCGGTGATTATATATTGTTTGGTCGTTATGCTGGTGCCCGTATTGTCATGCAGGGAGAAGATAACGATGATCTTCCTTTGCGCCTGTTGAATGACGACGAGGTATTGGCCGTGATTGATAATCCAGAAGATTACGTGGGGATTAAGTAATGGCAAGAAAACCTAAAGATAAAGAAGCAGAAGATCTGATTGACGTCGGCGATGAGGATGAGAGTGCAGTTGATATAACATTGGAAGATGATGTTAATCCGAATATCTCGGATCAGCTGCAGACAACTGCCGAGGCACCCGAGACCGATGATTTTGATTCGGATGACGAAGAAGAAAAAGTAGAACTTTCGCCCGAGGAAATACTGGAGGCGTTTCTTAAAGATCATCCCGAGGTCCGCGAACTTCGTTCTAAGGACATCAAGGGGCGTATCGATAGGCTGACTTATCAACAAAAGGAAGCAGAGCGCCGCGAACAGGCTGCGATTGAATATGCTCGAAATGTTCAAAAAGAAAACGCAGAACTTAAATCGAAGCAGCAGCACCAGGACGGGGTGTTCATTAACGAACATAAAGCACGTCTGGAAGCACAACTGGCTACTGCCAAAGAGCAGTATAAAGATGCCCAGGAAGCTGGAGATCCTGAACTACTAGCAGAAGCCAATGTACTGTTGGCTCGTACTTCAGCAGAGCTGGCCCAAGCGGAGCAGACAGAAACCCGGTTCCAGCGTTTTATTCGCAGTAGCAAGCCACCGGAAGAAACACTGGTTCCTTATGCTCCGGAGCCATCTCCGAATCAAAGACCTCCGGTCGATGCCAAGGCTGAAGCATGGGCAAAACGTAATGAATGGTTCGGTGAAGATGAAGAAATGACACAAGCCGCCTTGTCAATCCATAATCAACTGGTTACGCAGGAAGGTTATATACCAACGGGTAATGGGTATTACGCAGAACTGGATTCAAGGTTGCGTCGTAATTTCCCGGATAAGTTTGAAAAACCGGCAACATCGACCGCTGCACCACAAGGTCAGCAGGTTGTAACGCCACCTAGTAGTACGTCGAATATGCGTAATCCACGTGGTAAACGCAATATCCGACTGACACCTTCACAAGTGTCAATTGCTAAAAAATTAGGCGTACCCCTTGAAGAGTATGCAAAATACGTTGTATAGTATAAATTCACTTACAGGAAATATCCTGCACTTAGAGAACTTAAATGGCTCGAAGCACGGCTAAAGAAACAACCAGAACCCCACGTTCTGCTGATACTCGCGAAAAACAAACGCGCAGAAAAACATGGCAACCGCCAGCAATGTTGGAAACGCCCGAACCGCCTCCCGGTATGAGATATCGCTGGATCAGAGCGGAGATGATGGGCGAACAGGATAAGACGAACATAGGGAAAAAATTCCGCGAAGGATATGAACCCGTTCATCCAGATGAAATTGACGATTCTTATAATCTGCCAACAATTGACGACGGTAAACATGCAGGTGTAATAGGTGTTGGCGGACTGATTTTAGCCAAGATTCCGGAGGAAACTGCGGAAGAACGGCGTGCTTACTATCGCGATTTGACGAACTCACAAGTGAGAGCGTTAGATAACGAGCTGCAAAAAAATTCACATGCTGCCATGCCTATAGGGGCACCAGAAAGGCAGACTCATACTACCTTCGGAAACCCTGAAAATAAACCCAGCTCAAAATAGTTTGAGCTGATTTTTTTGTTTGTTTTTTAGGAGAGATTAGCAATGGCTAATGTCGATGCTCCGAACGGGTTTACTCCTGTTCGCCACCTTACGGGTGGCACAATTCGCATGGAGGAACTGCCGCTAGCTAGTGCAACAGCTGCGTCTATTTTCTCTGGCGACGTGGTAGAGCTGCTGGCTACTGGTTATGTTTCGGTCGGTACTGCAAGCTCTGCCAGTTTCGTAGGCGTGTTTGCCGGATGTAGTTATACAGCTGCAGATGGTACTCGCGTTTTTTCTAAAATGTGGACTGGTGGTACAGTTACTTCGGGTTCTGCAGATGCGATAGCATATGTATATTCAGATCCGAATATTGTATTTGCAGCTCAAACGTCGGGCACTGCTGCATTCGCAGATAACGGTGCACTTCTGGATCTGGAAGCTACAGCAGGGGATACAGTTACCGGTCGTTCTCGTCAGGAAATTGATGAAGATGCCAGTGCTGATGATTTCTTTCGCCAAGTCGGACTGGTCAAAAAGCCAGATAATGCTTGGGGTGCTAATGCCGAGATTGAAGTCGTTATCTCCAAACATGCTTATGGCGCACAAGCAGGAGTAGCAATCTAATGGCTATCAATAGAGCACAACTAGTTAAAGAGCTGGAGCCTGGTCTCAACGCACTGTTTGGTCTGGAATACGCACGGTATCCTGATGAAACAACTATGCTGTTTGAGCAAGAAGGTTCCGATAGGGCATTTGAAGAAGAAGTCCTGCTGGAAGGTTTTGGCGCAGCGGTTGTAAAAGCAGAAGGCGGCGGGGTCACTTACGACGCTGCAGCTGAAGCATGGACCGCACGTTACCAGCATGAAACGATTGCCCTGGCGTTTGCACTTACCGAGGAAGCGATTGAAGATAACCTGTATGACAAGCTGTCTGCTCGTTATACCAAGGCCCTTGCTCGTTCTATGATTCATACCAAGAACGTAAAAGGTGCTTCAATCTACAATAATGCATTTGATAGTAACTTTGCAGGCGGCGATGGTGTCGAACTGCTGGGTACGCATAATCTGACAGGCGGCGGTACGTTGGTAAATGAGCCAAGCGTTGCAACCGATCTGAACGAGACTGCACTGGAAAATGCATATATTGAAATTTCCAAGTGGCTGGATGAGAAAGGACTGAAAACTGCGATCAAACCCACGATGCTGTGTATTCCTACAGATCTGTGTTTTGTTGCGGAACGCATCCTGAAATCTACCCTGCGTGTGGAAACTGCAGATAACGATATCAACGCACTACGCAGTAAGTCGGCTATCCCTGGTGGTTACGAAATCAATCATTACTTTACCGATCCGGATGCATGGTTCTTGAAAACTGATGCACCCAATTCACTGAAACGCTTTAATCGCGTTGCAATGAAAACCGGTATGGAAGGTGATTTCGAAACTGGTAATGTTCGCTACAAGGCTCGTGAACGCTACAGCTTCGGCTGGAGTGATTATCGTGGTTTGTACGGATCACCGGGTACTCCGTAAACTGAAGGAAGGAACTTCGGGATAATTACCGTCCTCCTGATGTCTACTCCTTCATCATTGTGGTAATTATCATTGCCCCTGGGTTTACTCAGGGGCTTTTTTATCATAAGGTACTTACTATATATCCCCGGTGATTGGCACCAGGGAGTTGACCCCACGCCAAAGGGAGGAATATAACCATGGCAGCAACACATTTTTCAGGTCCTGTTATTAGCGCAGCTGGTTTTCAGGAAGGTACTGCAGCAGTCAATACCATTGCAGCTGCTACTACACTGACAGCAGATGATAGTGGAAAAATTCATTTTTTAAATGCAGCCGGTGGTGCAGCAGTAACTTTGCCCGCACCTGTAGCTGGTATGAAATTTCGTTTTGTTGTTGCTGCTGCTTTTGCAACAACAGACTGGACTATTGTTACTAACGCAAGCGCCAATATTATTCAAGGTGGTGCTGATGTAAATGGTACCTATACTCCAGCATCCAATGAAGATACGATTACTTTTGTATCAACCCTGGAAACACTGGGTGATTATGTTGAGTTGGTTACGGATGGTACTAACTGGTTTGTAGAAGGTGCAGCTGGTGGTGCTTTGGGTATTACCTTTACCGCGACGTAATAAATGGCTACATCTGGCACGACTACTTTTGAGCTAGATGTATCTGATGTTATTGAAGAAGCATATGAGCGAATAGGTAAAGAACTGCGAACTGGCTATGATGCCAAAACAGCTCGCCGTTCGCTCAATTTGCTTCTACAAGATTTATCTAACAAACAGGTACATCTGTGGAAGCTAAACCAAACTAGTCAGGCACTGGTTCAAGGTACAGCGTCCTATATACTTGCTTCTAATGTCCTGGATATCCAGAACGTCGTGCTGCGACGTTCTGGTATCGATACTACAATGCATCGATTAGGACAATCTGAATATCAAAAGCGTCCTAATAAATCGACACAATCACGACCTTCACAATACTGGCTCGAACGCTTGTCGACCCCAGTACTACATGTTTATCCTGCGCCGGAGAACTCTACAGATACTGTAGAGTTCTACGCTATGGAGAGAATCGAAGATGTAGGGGATTCACAAAAGACACTGGATATACCCAGTCGATTTGCACCAGCTATTATAAGTGGATTAAGTTACTGGCTTGCCGTTAAACGTGCGCCAGATAGAGCTGCCATGATGAAAGCAATTTACGATGAAGATCTACGTTATGCGATGGAAGAAGATCGTGAACGTGTATCACTTAAATTGGTTCCTGCACGGAGTAGAGTTTAATGGCTATTTTTCCAACAGGAGCAGGCGGGCAAATTAGAGATAGTTTGCGAAACTTGAGACAGGAGATAAATCCACAGTCACAAGGTGTAGCTAGTATCTTGGGACAAATAGGACAACCTGCTACACAGTCTATGGTTGCTCCAGTAGTTACCCCAGAGCAACAAAAAACACAATACGACCAACGTACCGCAGAGTACAACCGACTTCGTTCTGATTACGACCAGCAACTACGTGGTCTGGATTACTCGCATCAAGCTTACAATCGTACTGGTGGTTTATGGAACCAGCTGGAACAACAACGTCAATCGGGTGGTGGATACGGTAATAATCGATTTTATATGAACGGTGAAATCTATAATTACAATCCGGAAATGGGTACGTATCAAGGTGCTATCAGTCGACAAGTATTAGCAGCACCGCAGGAATATCAGGCACCACAATTAACGATGACTGATCCGGGTACTTATGAAGCTTATATGAGCGAAGATCCCTATTATCAATCTCAACAAACTTCAACAACTCCTGCGGCAACTACAGAACCAACCAGACCTGCCGCACCAGGGCCAACGTCACCGACAGGTGGGGCACGTTATTACTGGACGTGGAATGGAGATCGATGGATTCGTAAGATGGATTATCAGTTTGGACATAATTAATGGGACAATTATTTTCATCAGGTAAAAAAGCCCACGCTCGATGTGATCGATGTGGCGATAAGATTAAATACCAGGATTTGAAAAAAGAATGGACTGGTTTAAAAGTCTGTAAAACCTGTCTGGACCCTAAGACCGCGTTGGAATTTCCAACTAACTTCCCTGTTGATCCTGAAGCCTTGCGTGATCCACGACCTGATACAGATACCGAAGCCAACCATGGTTACGTCAATATTGTTAACAATATTGGTACAGGTTTTAAAGTAAATCAGCTTACTATTGAGCTTGGTACTGTAACGGTAACGGTTACATGATATACGCAGAACTCATTGCCTCTTTGCAAAGCTGGATTGAATCTAGCGAAACTGCGCTGGTTGCAGAGCTGGATTTTATAATCGAGCTTGCAGAAAAACGTATCTATCGCAGTATCGATTTGGAGAATGGATGGAAGTATAGCAGTGTGGCAGCATCGCAAGGTGTAGAGCTGGTTACCCTACCTTCTGACTCAGTAGCGATTCGCGGTGTACAGTATTTAATTACCGGTACCAACGCTCGGACTAATCTAATCCAGAAGGATATGACATTTATAGACGATTATACTGGGGATAGAACAAGCGAGGGTACGCCCCGGTATTATGCTCATTACGATGACAGTCAGATCCTGGTAGGTCCGTCCCCCGATGCTACTGCAGCCAGTTTTGAAATAGCACATACTTATCGTCCTGCACAACTAAGCTCAGGTAATACTACCACTTGGTTGAGTCTTGAGGCACCTGACATATTACTATACGCCTGTTTGAAAGAACTGGCTGCGTTTCAACAACAAGAACCAGATATTATTGCAAATTACGATAAGATGTACATGGAAGCATTTCAAGGCTCCTTGCTTGAAGAAAACTTTCGTAATCGTACAGATGCTTATCGTGTGGGTGAGATCAAAGTTAATATATGATTATCTCGGCCATTACCAAATCTTTTGCTACCGAAGTTGGACAAGGGCTGCATAACATGTCTGTCGGTGGTGATGTATTTAAACTGGCGTTGTATACGAACCAGGCAAATCTTAACTCAGATACCACTATATATTCTGTTACCAATGAAGTCAGTGGAACAGGCTATACTCCAGGCGGTGATACACTAACCAATACCAATCCTACACAATCAGATGGTAAGGGTTTATATGGCTGGACGGATTTAACATTTAGTACATTAACGGTTTCTAATATAACAGGTGGCTTGATCTATAATTCAACCAATGGTAATAGAGCAGTAGTCGTGTTAAATTTTGGAGCTAGTTATTCACCCAGTGCACAGGACTTTAATATTGTATTCCCTTCTGTCACTTCAACTACTGCACTCATCCGGATAAAACCTAATGGCTGATACTTATACTAATCGACTTGGATTAATAGCCCAGGAAGAAGGACAACATTCTAATGAATGGGGTGATCTGTTAAATCTTAATTTTCAAAGATTGGACTCAGCGGTACGTGGGTATACCCAAATTAATTTAGTAGGACCCGAGTCGCTTGATGCTAACGATATAACAACGACAGGTAGTACTGCACAGGAAGAATCTTTCTTTCAGTTTATTGAATTTAAAGGTACTGCTTCTACTGTTACGGTACCTGCAGAAAATATCATGTGGATTGTATATAACAATTCCGATGGTAATTTTACGTTCCAACCTTCAGGCGGCACGGGTGTAACTTTAATTCAAGGTAAGGTTCACTTTATTGTTTATGGATCAAACGGTACAACTTTTACCGATGTAACACCGCTTATAAATCTTGGTACATTATCAATCCTTAATGTCGATAATATACAAATTGATGGCAATACCATTACTACAACAACTGGAGGTTTAACGCTAGACTCTAATTCAGGTACTACAACTATTTTAGATAATGTTAATGTTGATAATGATCTATTAATAGACTCTACTGTTGCTGGTATTGGTTTTGTTGGAAGACAAGAAGATACCGGAATTATGCGTTATGGAGGGGCTAACGATTCCAATGGTAGTTATTTACAACTTAATGGTGATAACCATGTTAATGCTCTTGATATAACTTTCCGTGCAGGTGGTGTTACTACAGATACTGATATATGGGCATGGGATGAGAGTACAGGTAACCATACAATTAAATCTGGTACTGGCTCACCAAAAACTTTAGCTTTAACTATTGATGCTTCACAAAACACCGACGTAGTTGGAGATTTAACGGCATTAACAGTAAACGCCGACGGCGACACCTCCGCAGGTGACAATGCAGCAATGGGCTACACCGCGACGGAAGGCTTGATTCTGACCGGGCAAGGCTCGACCAATGACGTTACGATTAAAAACGATGCTGACGCCGATGTAATTAAAATCCCAACAGGGACCACAAATGTCGATATTGTGGGCGCGTTAACAGTAAACGCCGGAGAAACCGTTGTTTCAGTTCCTGCGCAAGTAACTGACCATATCCGTGCTGGAAATGTACAGATTTGGGATGGTGATGGTGCGTCGGCTGGCATTGAATTTGATGTTGTAGCTAATATGGCAGCTACTACTTGGGAAACAGTGGGGCCAACTGGCAGCGGTGCTACTAACATCTGGGCTAAGTTAGATGTATTGCCAACATCCGCAACTATATTAATTGCCGATATATATTTAGATATAGAATCAACTACATCAGGAGATTGTGCAATTATAGCTTTTGCAACTGAAGGCTCAGGCACTGCAACCGAATCTGTTTCAAATCAGATTGCTCGCCTTTGGGCGCATACAGATGCTGCAAATGAAGATTTTCAATCAATTAGTCGAGTTATGATAGCACTCGACAGCAATCAAACTTTTCGAGTTACTTGGCAAAATACAAATATTACTGCAAATTCTGATGTGCTTATTTGGTATCGCGGTTTTATAACAGATTAAAATTAAATGAAATATTTAATTCTCTTGTTGTTCCCTGCTTCAGTCATGGCCTGTGATGGCCTTTATTTTGAAATTGGGGTAGGCCGGAGTGAAAATATTTACATGAACCCAACCGGAAAGGCGCTGATAGGTTACAGCCGGGATGGATGGATGCTGGAATACGAACACATTAGCTCGATTCCCGACACCGAGGACGACGGTCTAAACGCCTTCTGGGCAACGAAACGAATTTATTTCTACTGAGATCATAGTAATGAAACTCAAAGACGGTGCAGACATCAAAGGACTTCACATATTAATGCGTAAGGTATTACGTGAAGCTGAGAAAATATGGAAAGAAAATGGAATATCTGATGGAATTACTATTACTGCTGGTCTGGATGGTGTACATAGCGCTGCATCCTGGCATTACTATGGTCTCGCTGTAGATCTGAGAACTAATTATTTTGATGAAAATAAGAAGCAAAAAGTATTTAATGCTTTAAAATCTACTTTACCTGAGTACGATATAGTACTACATAGTACACATATTCACGTGGAACCAGGTAACAACCTAGCTCAGAAACATGGTTTACTGATATGAGCATCATACAAAAGTCTCGGGAATCGACTACCCTGCAGCTTGTCATCCCAGCTTACTTTGTACTGCTGGCTAAATTTGCAGTTGCAGGTATGACGATCTGGGGATTTGAATTTGCTCAAATGACAGCTACGGAATTTGGCGTAGCACAAGCCGCAGTACTTGCCGTATGGCTAACTCGCGAATGGCGCAGTGCGCACTTCAAAGAGAAGGAGGCATCCCGTAATGTTCAGCAAACTTAAGATTTATCTGGTTGCAGGACTTGGGTTTCTGACTGCTGTCTTTTATGCGTTGCTTCAAAAAGAAAAAGCAGCGCGAGCGGATGAACACGCAGAGATTGCGGAAACATCGCGCAAGACACAGGAAAAAGCGTCGGATGCGTTAGTTGATGGTATAACCAAAGAGCAACAGGTGACCAATGAAAAAATTGATCCTACTAAGCCTCGCGATCACTTTAGTAGTTAGTTGCTCGCAACGCGTTATTACGGTTGCTTTACCGCTTCCGCCACCCCTTGTTGTTCCGACACTAGATGCTACAGCGCTTGAATGTTTAGCTGACGATACTTATCAGGTACTTGTACAACGAGATAAATTAAAATCAGCACGTATTGAAACCCTTGAAAACATTATCAGGACAACTCATGAGTAGACAACTTAAACACCAAATTGCTTTTTGGGGCGCTATAACTTTTATGCTGCTTATTACGATGTGTACTATTCGTGATGCAGAAGCTCACCATAAACATTATGTTTCAGAAGTTACGGAAGTTACAGAAGTTACGGAAGTAACTAATATTTCAAATACTATAATTGATCTGAATAACGAAGAACTTAGTAAGATCGTTGCAATGGGCATTGCTGGAGCACAATGTCATCATTCACTTATTAGTGATGCTTGGCAAGGTTGTGCAGGTATTGGTAGATTCCATGCTCAAAATGCAGCAGCGTTTGGTATAGCTAAAAAACTTGCCGGTACGATTTTAATTTCAGGTTCGATTCAAACTGCATTTGACGGCGATGCAGGCTACGGAGCAGGTATCAATTGGAGATTTTAATCTCAATCATCGAGTGGATTATTCGACATCCCATATTGTCGATCGTAATCCTGTTGATCGAATATATTATCGTGATGAAACTTTATTACGGTGGTCAACGACAACTAGCCAAGATAGGCGCAATCCTGTTTGTTCCACAGGATGCCCTGGTTAACTGGTTCGCATTAACACCGTTATTCATGGAATTTCCACAAGAGACTTTGGTAACAAAACGACTTAAAAGATGGAAAACATTACCTAAAGGATCTAAAGGTTTTAAAGGTATGCGTAGTAAGTTTAGCTGGTTCATGTGTGATATTTTAAACAAATACGACGCAGGGCATTGTTAATGTCTGAACGATTAAAATATTGTAGCTCTATCATTGGCGATTTACGCATTATGCTGCCGCTTATCATCACCCTTTTAGGTGGCACGGTATACGGCAATAGCGACACGGTGAAGCGCTGGGTACATGGTCCTTTGCCGACTGTTCCCGGCGAAGTCTCTAACATTGTCGAGGGCGGCTTTAAAGAACAGGTTATTGAACACGTCCGAACCAACAACGAAAAGCTAAAGGAAATAGATGCTGAAATCGAAAGATTGAAAGCGATAAGAAAAACTGGCGATTCAGCACTGGAAGTACGGATAGAGCGAATCGAGGCAAAGGTGCAATGAATGGAAGAAATCGAAGCAGATCTCGACGAGATCTTACGTCGTCTTCATTCAGAAGAAGAAGATCACGAACAAATCAAAGAGTCTGTAGCACAAGCATACATGGAAGCTAAGTTGGCACAAGAGAGAATTATGGCGTTAGAAGCGCGGTTGCAGCCATTGATTGATGTTGCGCCAGTTATGGCAGACTTCGCAGCCACTGGCCGTGTCGGTAGGTTGCTAGGTAAAATCGCAATTGGGTTTGCAGCTTTTCTCGCGGCAATTGCAGGTATTTGGTATTCTATTAAACATGGAATTTAACCAGATAAATTTTTAATAACGGCTTTAGCCGGAAAGAGGTAAATAGAAATGGCAGCAGGTGACGTAAGCGTTTTCGATGAAGCAAAAGCATATATGCTAGATGGCGGCTGGAATGCTGCAGATAGTATTAAGGTAGCTCTTATTACTAATGCGGTAGTACCAACTGATGCAGATGCAGTACCGGGCATGAATGCTGGAGCAACAACTACTTATACGCAAGTAACAGCAGGCGGTAACTATACCGCAGGTGGCGAAGTACTGGATACTTTGGCTAACTGTGTTACTGAAGCAGCAGGTACTATGACATTTGATGACACAGGTGTTGACGTAACCTGGCTACAAAATGTAAGTAATCCAACCAATGCACGATATGCAATTGTTTACAACTCAAGTGATACCGGGTTGGAACGTGCAATATGCTGGATTGATCTGGGGCAGGTTGTTGATATGTCAGCAGGCGATTTGAAAATTACCTGGAACGCATCGGGTATTTTTACAATTGCTTAATGATATCGTTTACAGCAAAAGGGCAAGGATATTATCGTGTACTAGTCGATAATGTTGAAATATCTAAACATGTTACAGAGCGAGAAGCACTTGAATCCGCTGTTAATCATGTCAATAATGGATTAGATGTACGAGTTATTCATGATTATGAAGTACAGGTTAAAGATCCCAGTCGACGGGATTTTTTGGGAGTTGCACTAACATGCAGTACTTACCCTATGTTACTATCTGCGTGCGGCTCGGAAGATGATGCTATGTCAACAATAACCTTTGTAAACCCTGGTATACCAACTCCCGATCCATTTACATTAATTGACCAAATAAATGTTGGGGTTGGTTCTCAAATTGAATCTAATTCAATTACAGTAACAGGATTATATTCTGCAACAGTCACAGTACCTATTAGTGTTGATATTGGGCAATATGAAATTAATAATAACGGTATTTGGCATACAGAACCAGGTACTGTTAAATTAAATGACACAGTTATTGTTCGACATCAATCATCACCTAGTAATTCAACTTCAATTCCTCAAACGCTAACTATAGGTACGCAGCAAGATACATTTACATCAACAACAATTTCGGCAGCAACTGGTAATACAGCAATATTTTTTACATCCTTATTGTCTGCACCACCAAATTCTTATGTAACAATATTTGGTTATAATTTTTCTAATCCTGCTACAGTTAGAGTTGGAGGAAAAATACAAACAGTCATTAATCAAGCTTATGATGACCCTTATTTAACAATGCACCCAGCATTGATTAAATTAGGCCATGATTATAATGCATATGATTTAACTTGGAATCCTTCCGCACAAGTGCCCTATCAAAGAATAGATATTTTGCTTGATAATGTTGTATCTGGCGACACAGGATTGCAAATTGATGGCGTAGCATTGGTTACTGACGAAACGGGTTCAATTTTAAATTCATTAATCCGGGAATCGGACACCGTAACTAGTTTCAAAGTACATACTGGGAACACTTGGTTTGTAGATGAAGATGCTATAAGCAATGGTAGCGGAACTGAAGCTAATCCATTTAATACACTAGTTTCAGCAAATGCTGCAATATCAAATGGTGATGTTGTTTATATAAAAGAAACAATAAATCCTATGAACTTAAGCAATTTTAATGTCAATGGTGATCAAGTGGCATGGAGCTGGGCATCGGCAGAATCTGGTACAGCTTCACAACCTAATGCTTTATGCGCATATCCTAATCATTACCCTAAATGGGATAGAACCACTGGTGCTGGTATTATCGGAATGAACGGTGGTGGTGCTCAGGTTTCATACATGACGATATTTGGTTTAGAAGTTATTGACGCAACAGGTACAGGTAGTGGGCAAATGGCTCAAACATCTAATGCCTGCGGACAAAATGAATGTAGGCATGTTGCTTGTCGATGTGTAGGGTTTGGAAATTTTAGTGGCGGGACATGGAGTAATTTTGCTGGTGGTCCGGGGTCGAATAACTCAAGAGTATTAGGTTGTTCAAGTGATTTAACAGGAAAAGCGCAACCCGAACAAGGAATGTGCCATGTTTGGTATGCTGTTGGTAATGGTGTTTTAAATGGCTGTTTCTTTTTGCATTGCAGAAATGAGCGGCATAATGTAGGTCGCGTTATACAGGCTTATGGGCATAATTTGGGAGAAGAGTTACATAATTTTCATGTTTCTTTTTGCAATATCGAAGGAGCAAAAGACCAAGTTTCTCAACAACAACCGGTTGGTGGCATTATGATTTCCCACACTGATGGAGTGGCAGGACAAAACGGAGGCTCATGGGTTAAAGATGCACACATGGAATATAATACGGTATCGGGATGTTCAACAGGCATTAGAATCTGGGGCACTAATGCTGTACCCGGCGTTGGTGAGGGCGGTGTATTAGCTCCCGATGTTATTGTTACGAATAATGTTGGTTATGATTGTTCAACACAAGATATTTGGGCAGATGAATATTATCGCATTATTGTCAGCAATAATATTTATGAAACGGCATTGCAATTTGATTTTGCAATAGATGGAACATTTACAACGTCAATAAATAATACAAATGGGCCTCCGACCAGTGCATAAAGTTAATTGTCCAGTATATTTGCATGATAAACCAATACCAGACGACCATAATGATATTCATTATAGAAAACCCGGTATTCACCTAGCTCCACACTACAGTAAGGATTATCCGGGGTATTATCGTTTTGTTTTTGTATGGAAAGATGGAACAGGAAAAACAGAACCCTATCAGATACCGGGACGAGTATGGGACAAACTTTCAAAACTATTAGAGGTAGTAGAATGAGACGCATTAATCATACAATAGTGCGCTTTGTCGCGCTTATGTTCTGGACAGGGATTGCCACAGCCGCGACGGTAGAACCGACAGATTGGAATCTATACGCGGGCAGTACGCTGCAATCCAGTCATCCTACCGAAGTTGATTGTGTTAGCACAGCGTCGCAAGAATTGCCGGGGACTTACGAGTGCAGAACGATTACACGTGTGATTGTCGAAGAACCTGCGCCGCCTCCCCCGCCTCCCCCGCCTCCGACAGCGAGCGGGCTTTTATATCAAGACCTTGTAAGGGGGCCATCGGGTAGCCCGGTTCGCGGATGGTGTGCGGATGGCTCTTCGCAAATGGTCAACGCCGGTAGTGATACAACCTTGTGCGGAGACCCGCTACAATTTGAAATCACACAAGGCCAGATTATCCATGTATCGGGCGGGACATTACCGGATGCAAATAATGGTGATTTGATTATTGCGACGGGAATATTTAACGGCACGGTTAATTGTGCGGGCCGGTCGGTTGCGTGGTGCGGCGACAGAAATAACGGGGTATCTCTGCTCGGGCAGGATGCTTTGATTACAAGAAATATCGATTTGGGCGTGAATAACGTTTCTGATATCACGGTTGCGGGCCTTGAGATGACTGCAAGATTTTCAGGCAATCGCGGTGGCGGTGTGAAAACAAATATTCGGATTGTTAACAATTATGTCCACGACAACGCAGCAGGGAATGGTGGTGCTTTTGGCTCTTTTATGAACTCACCGAATCTAAAAATTCTCGGCAACCATACAAACCGAACCGGCATCGCAGGTCAGAATAATGCCCACTCGATTTATTACGGCGGCGGTGGAAACATTACCGGGGTCGAGATTGCATATAACCTGACTGAAAACCATCAAGGCGGGCGCTGCATACAGATATACGGGCATCGTTCTAATGAATATTTAGCAGACCTGCATATCCATCACAACACTACCCGAAATTGTAACGGGAACGCGGCTATTCTAATTTCACATACGGACGGTCAAAGCGGTTCACCGGATAATCGAAGCTGGATTGATTCGGTAATTGTTGAGGATAATATTTGCGAAGACAACCGCATCCAGTTTCGCGGCGCAAATTTGAACGGCGGCGATGACTGGCTCGCACGCCGCAATCAATGCCCGATAAATTCAACGATGGGCGGCGCTTCTTCATCGTGGGTTATTGTAACGGACAACGAAGGCGCGGTGACAGGTAACACAAGGTAATGGCAAAACCGACTTACACAACCTGGGAACTGGACCCAACCTGGGCGCATTACGCTAATGTAATATCCGCAGTTCCATTTTCCGAAAATACGGGAACGCCTGCGGATTTGGTTGGCGGAAACACTGTCACATTTACTGGGTGCGTGTGGACAGTAGCAGACGGTTCGGGCGCAATCGTCGGCGCGAAAGATGCAGACGGTGACGTGTTCGGCGTTGATGTCGTGCCGCCAGCTACCGGGACAGTGATTATTATATATGACCCCGGCAACGGATTAACGTCAGCTACAGATAGTTTCTGGGGAACAACTACATCAGAAAATACAGGCGCGCGGCGAGCAACTGGAAATTTACGGTTTCAGGTGGCAGGTACTTTTTGTCACAACAGTGCGACCGGCAATACGAACTGGGCTACTGTTAGCGCAGACCAGATACTTATTCAGACATGGACTAGTGGTTCGCAGTTAATGCGACTTGACGCGACAGAATCTACATCGACTGCAACAACAGGAACACCAACAGGCGATTTTCGTATGCAGGAAGGCGTGGGCGTGGCTGACAATGGAATACAGGTTCTAGGCTGGGTCATTCTCGATACCAATTTATCATCGGCAGAGGCATCGGCTGTCGAGGCATCGCCTTGGGCATGGGCCAGGGAAGCGGCGGCGGGCGCTTCTATTCCTATTTTCATGCATCACTACAGACACAATATAGGTTAAAACATTATGATTTATTTAAAAGCAGATACAGCAGTACAAGTGCTTGTCGGCCCAGCCGTAGCTGTAGGTGATGGTTTTACACCAGTAACTAACTTGGTTGGCGCATCGGCAGATGAGTACGAAATTATTAAATATAATGGAAATACAGCATTGACAGCAGGTGCGGTAACTAATGCACTAGCCGCAATTACTGGCGCAGATGGTTATTATACATTGAGTATAACGGCCACTGAAACAAATACAGAAGGACCTCTTTGGTTAGTGATCAATGATGATTCGTTGATACTTCCAATTCGTCATGAGTTCATGGTTGTTAATGCAAATGTTTACGATTCACTTTTTGCAGTAGCAGGTACTGATTTACTTGAAGTAGATACTCAACAGATTAATGCAACTACTGTACTTGGTGTAGGTACTGCAGGCGATAAATGGCGTGCATAATTAATGGCGTCGTTCGATTCAACTAATGCTTTTGCATCAGGTGCTTTTGCTTTTGATGCTTTCTTCCGAGACTTTGATTTAAGTCTCGGAAAAGATACTTTAGTATTAACGAATCGTGTTGCTACAGTACAAGCATCTACAGATATTAATTTAAACTTTGATGCGTTAACTACAACAACTTATCCAGTAGTATTAGAAACAGCTTCATTTAGTAATATTTCATTCGATGAAGCTTTATCCTTTAGTAATACAGCTTTTTCACTTGATCCAAATACAGGTACATTAATATTACCAACAACTGATGCATTGGTTGTTACAGAATATGCAAGCACTATTCAAGGTGCACTTAACATAACAACCAATCAGCATATTCTAACTATTACTGAAAACAAAGTTAGTTTGTTAACAGACGGTGCTATTACAACAGTACTTGATCCGTTAGTTACTACGGAATATACAGTAGGTTTAGCAATTGGTAGTGAGGTAATCCCAAGTACAACAGGGTTAGTTTTAACCGAATATTCTGCACCAATAGCTCGGTCTATAGTAGGCGTTGCGCCGGCCTTAGTCATTACTGAATATCCAGTAGGGTTAGCTTTAGATATTGTAACGCAAGTAGGTATCACAAATCTTTCAGTAGTTGCTCCACAAGTAGCATCGATTGATTATACACCGGGGTCTGGTGGATTTATTCAAGTAGGTACTTCGTTAAACATTTTAGTAATTACAGAACAAAGTGCCACAATAGGTTATTCACCTAAAATTAGTGCTACCCGAGATATTCTGGCTGTACAACCTTTTAGTTCACGTGTGGAGTATGGCCCTGTAATAAGAACGGTTGTACAGGATTTGATTCTTACAAATCATAATTGCACTATTGGATTTGACTGGCAAGCCGTTATGGGATTTGATCAGTTATTTTTATATGAACGAGGTTTATCGAAACAAGGTAATCTGTTTGAAGTAGGTCAACCAATACCTAACAAGATACCTAAAGACATACCAGTTGAATTTAGATGAGGATTTAGTTATGCCCGAGCGATTAATTACAGGCAGTTTTACTGGTACTGGTAGCTCCAGTACAATGACTAATTTAGCCACACTGGATGCTGATAAAAAAATGACAGTATCTATTTCCGGTGGTTTTAGTGCCACTATGAATCTTGAACGATCTTATGATGCAGGTGGTACCTGGAACGTTGTTAAAAGTTACACAGCACCGATAGAGGAAAACCTGGATACACCAAGTGATGCTTTCGTTTATCGATTGACTTGTAGTAGTTTTACATCTGGTCAAGTAGATTACGCACTAGCAAAATAAAATGCGAGCGTTACTCGATAGAGAACATGTCCCTGTCGATGCATTTAAAGACGTCGATACTACTACCACTGCACCCAGTAATAACGATGTATTAACCTGGAGCAGTGCTAATGGTACCTGGCAACCTGCTGTAGCACCTGGCGCAGGTGGCGGTGAAGCTAATACGGGATCCAACCAAGGTGTCGATGGTGTTGGTGTTTACGATACTAAAGTCGGCGTCGATCTCCAGTTTCGCAATATTGCACCTGCCTCGAATAAAATCACGGTTAGTTTAAATGGTAAAGATATCGATCTTGATATTGCCGATGCTAACCTGACTCCTACTGCTACTAGTATTAATGGCACTGCGTGGCGCGTGTTCTATACCGATGCCAGCGGAGATGTTACCGAACTGGCACTAGGTACTTCTGGCGATGTGCTTACCAGTAATGGCGCAGCCGCAGCACCTAGCTGGCAGGCAAGTGGTGGAGGTGGCGGTGATGTTACCAAAGTCGGTACCCCTGTTAATAATCAACTAGGTGTGTGGACAGGGGATGGCACCATTGAAGGTGATTTGTCTTTACTTTTTGATACTACATTGGACCGGCTAACTGTCGGTGGTGGTGCTAGCGGTTATCTTAATCCTGAAATCTTTATAAATGCACAAGCTACAGGTGTTCCACAACTAGTATTTGGGCAAGCTGATGTAAATAAAGCATCTATAAGTTATGTCGATGCAGATGATATGTTTGCTATCGATTCAGATAATGAAATTGAATTTCGCCCCGGTAATCTCGGAGATTGGGGTATTTTTAGTACCACTCAGGCAAAGTTCGGTAATTACACATTTAATACAGACCAAACAGTAGGAGCTGGGCAAGATAACTTTGTCCTGACATACGACCAGGCTTCGGGAGAGATTAGTTTAGAGTCTTCTGGGGGCGGTGTAACATCTATAGACGACCTTTCAGATGTTGATACAACTACCAATGCACCAGTACTTGGTGATACACTTGTTTTTGATGGTACAAACTGGGTAACCAACTTGACGCAATTGATCAAGGAAGTAGACTTCGTAGGTACAACTACGGTTTATATTGGGGAAGCCCAACCAGGCACAGCAACCTCCTCTGCTGCATGGCGTGTTAAGCGCACTGTATTTACCGGTGATGATAGCGAAACCTTATTCGCTGACGGTAATACCAATTTCGACAATATTTGGAATAATCGCGCAAGCTTAAGTTATTCATGAGGATTGCATATGCCTTACTACAAAAATACTAAAACAGGACAAATAGTGGAATGGGCTGAACAGCATCATTCACGCGTTGGTGATAAAAAATATTGGGAGTTAACTGAAGACACAGCACCTGTAAAAAAAGTGGTGCAAAAGAAGGCCGTCCAAAAAAAGGCTAAAAAGTAATTTTATGTTAACGAGGTTCTAAATTATGGCTGCATTTACCGATACTGATGTCAGCATTGATGCATCAGGTAATATTCGTTGGGCGTCCAACAACACAACCAAACACACGGTATTAGAATTTATTCAATTCTTGATGGATAAACAAGACGATGCCCAGGCAGCTGGTGACGATCTGCTTGATATCACAGTTGATACCCCTTTCGAACGTTCAACCGATCAAATCCTAACACTTAACTCCCCTTTTAATATTGACGATAACTTTGCTACACATTTATATGATGGCTCAGTATCACAAACCGACCCGACGGACGGACGTGAAACACTTTATTCTGGTTTAGCAGTCATCGGCCCGGTAGAAGCGGGCACTCAGTATATGATCTTGCAGAACGGTAAGCTGCTGGATGGATGGTGGACTACCGGAGTTAATCCAGAAGCAGCACCATCTCTTGTATTTTCCCGACACTTGATCAAATCTAAAGTTGCTGGCGTTAAGATCGACGGTCAAAGAATTACGGTACTTGCCCGTGAACTGGGTGATCAGTACCGGCGATTCCCTGTTACGCTCGGTACTGGCAACAGTGTTGCGGCAATCAGTAATGGCGGTGATCTGTTTAATATCAAAACAGATGCTACGCTGGCTGGTTACTTTGGAACGATCACTACTACCGAAGGTTTTCAGGATGTCGATATTGAAGGAACAGGCACCACTTACGAGTTCTTTTCACAATGGGCAGATGGTGGTCAATCGACTAATGATGTTTATGAATTTACTAAATGGATGTCGCAACGCGCATCCGGTAATGCATCATATGGTACTTATGGTACGCATACTGGCGCATGGATGATAGTTGATAATGCGACTACTCAGGGCATTGCCCAAGAGTTTGTTGCACCGGCTAACCTGGAATTACTGGTAGGTATTAAAGTTAAACTCAGATTCCAGGGTACTCGAACTACACTTACTGGTAACGTCTATGCCGAACTGATCGATTCAGATGATGCGTCGCCCGCTATTCCAACCGGCGCGGTGTTAGCTCGATCTGAAAATATTTCAGTTAGTCGCATACAAAATAACTCGGCAGGCGAAGATATCCTGTTCCAGTTTAATATGCGCAATCCCGCATCGAACACTGATCAACGTGACACGATGGACATGACAGGATCGCAAACTTACTTTATTACAATTCGCCACGATGAAGGTACTGCTACAGAATACCTTGAAATTGATGGGGATATTACAAGTCCGACAGGTACTGAGTTTATTGCAACTTACAATGGCGCTACCTGGACCGGTGATGCGACTAAAGCAATTAACCTTGAGGTTTATTCTGCACCTGAAATCCATGGTATTGCTGCTGATCGTTTTGAAGGCATTAATGTAGAAGTTGGTTACGATGCAGAAGGTGGTACCGGTATTGTTCAAACACTCTCTCCGGCTAACCCCTATGTAGTTTGGGGAACCAAGGTTACTTACGATAACCTGGCTGGCGGACCATTCTTTGCAGGCGAAGAAGCACAGATTTGGACAACTTCAGGTAAAACAGTATTTGTTGGTGGTTGTACTATTTTACTCGATGATGCAGTAGACGAGTTGGTTGTTGCACAAGATACACTTAATTCATTAGTAGATAATTACTATATAGAAGGATTAACATCAGGTGCAAATTGTTTAGTTGCAACTACCTTGGTCGATAACGACAAATCAGGTGGTGCTGGTATTGTTTGTGCACTGGATGATAACGGTACAACAGGTGAAGCATATATCCAGATTCTAAATGGTGTAGCACCGGTTGAAAACTCGGTACTTTATTCATCAGACAATATTACTAATACAATAACGGCAACTGCCACAATCAATTCACGGACACTAAGTCCTGAGTTCCTGGGTACATCAACTGGCTCCAATATCATCGGTGCCTATGGTCAATGTTTCTTGCCGTCCGATGTTGGATCAAGTGATACGTTCTTTGATCTGTCTAATGCACAACGGACACCACCAAATAACCAGACGTTTACTGTATCAGGTCTGGTGGCGGGCGAAGACCGAGTACTTGTTGGCCCAAGATCTGCCGGAGCGCTTAATAAAGCGCAACTGGCAACTGATGTAAACTTATCAGCAGCGGATGAAACAATCGTTCAATGCTCAGCTGCACCACCAGCAGGTACACCGTCATCAGGATCATTGCGCGTAGAACTAAACTCAGGTATTTACAAACGACTTCGATATGAAAGTATTGCGACTAATGACTACACTATTTTAAATGACGTAAACTTTGTCGATGGCGATGTCGATACGACAGATGGTGCTGGTGGTAACTCGGTCAATATTGCAGGTCATAACTTTGTGACACTAGATAAAGTACAACTGACATCAAGTGGTACTTTGCCTGCTGGATTAGCACTGGCTACTGATTACTGGATCATTGCATACGATGCAAATAACATTCAGTTTGCAAGTACTGTCGCTAATGCTGTAGCAGGCACTGAAGTTGATATTACTGCCGCAGCCGGTGGTGGTACTCACACGATCACACCTTGGGAAAATGTCGACAGCTCTACCGAGCGTATGTCGAACTTCAGCACAGATGGTGCAACACAACCCAAAGATGTCTTTATTACTTACATTGATACACTGGCACGAACAACTACTGAGTCGTATACAGCAACCTATACTACAGATGTTGATTTGTTCGTGCGAGTTCGAGATGGTGGTGGTACGCCTATTAAAACGTTTGAGTCCGCCTCGGCACAATTTCTTGGAACACCGCAGACTGTTGCCGCAGTACGTACTTCTGATGCGTAATGGCAATTGTCGACCAACGAGATTTGATTGGAGATGCGTCAACTGACTCTGCAGCCTGGGTAGATGATGGTGGGGGTACAACTCCTACCACATTTACTGACTCAGCCCCACCTGGTGTTACAACTGTAATATCAGATAAAGTCAGTAACTCTATTGATGGTATTTTATATTTTGATGCCACACCTACAGGTGGTGCATATGCGGATTCCGATACTATTTATATTTGGTGGATATCCCTGTTTGGCGCTGTCGATACAGTAGCAGGCGGCGGTGTCCGCATGAAATTTGCGGGTTCTGCTTTAACAGATTTTTTCGCAGTAATTATCGGTGGCTCAGATTCCGGTAAAACAGGTTGGCAATTAACAGCTGTTAATATCGGTAAAGCGAGAGCTAACCCTGATTTCACAGGTGGCACACCACCTACTGCAGCCAATATTCAACATGTCGGAATACTTTGGGATGTCACTGCTAACGTTGGTGGTAATAATGATAACGTAGCTGTTGGTAATATTTACCGACAAACTTCTTCTGAGCGCACTTACCGAATCGATGCTGGAACAGATGGTGCACCTAATACATGGCAGGATGTAGCTGATCAGGTTTTAACAGATGGTACTGGTATCGTACAAGTAGATAGTAACGGCGTATTTCGAATTTATGGCTCGTTTGCTTTTGGTACGTCAACAGCCTCCAGCTCTGTCGATATGACATTTGAAGATACTGGTGTTGTACTGGCGCTTGAGAATTTTAACTGGATCGAAGATGATTTTTATCAATTTGAAATGGATCTTGCAGCCAGTTATACCGGTGATGCACGGATAACAGCAGGAACTAAATCAGGCACAGGATCAGCGGCAGTCGGTGTTAATGGCTGGACCATAGTTACAGGTGGTAACAAATGGCGTTTGATTATGGAAGATCCGGATCAAACAGATGTGCAATTTTATGGTTGTTCGTTTAGTGGTGCTGGTGATTCCTTACTGGATGACCCTGCTGTTGAAATGATTTCCAATGTCTGGAGCAACTGTGGGTCAATGGAAGTAACGGGTAATAGTGTTGCTGCCAGTATGCCACGCTGGATACGGAACTTCTTTTCTGCTTGTCCTGGCCCACGTGCACAGATTATCTGGACTAATGAAACGTCACCCCATGCCGATGCATTTGATTTTAATACATTTGCTAACATGAACTGGTTCGGAATAGAAATTGGACAAGGCATGACTGGTGCTTTGACTTTTGAAATGCGGGAAAATATCTTTACCAATAACGGTACAAACCGGGATATTTTAGCCAGTAACGATATTGGTGCGTTGACTGTAAATTCCGATGCTGCAACGCCACCAACCGGAACAAACGGTACTACGATTAATATCACTATGACCGGCACTGTTGATCGATTTGCCTATACGGTTAATACTTATCAAGATGTATCTAATACGGATGGTTCTGATACCACAGGTAATGCAGCAGTACCTTTAGTCACAGAAACTACAGCTTCATTGTCAGCAGATGACGATACGTTTGCTATATCTGCAGCCGTACCTTACGGCGCACTGACTTATACTGGTGCGTCAGATCAATATACCGATAATATTTTATATGAATCGGTATCAGGTGGACTCGTTGCCCGTATTGGTCTGGATGAAGTAACGCCCAGTGCAGCTACTCGTACTGGTTTTCCAGTGCATGATGGTACAGAAACAGAAGCAGTACAATTTATTTTAAACGTTAATGAAAATGCAACCTCTACTCCTGTTAGCATGATTGATCCAGCCCATAGACCATGGGCGGATGTCGAAGCCGGTAGTACAGTAACCTTTGGTTATGGCGCTCCGATTAGTGGTACTCATGCTAATCCTAAGACCTTTGTTACAGTTATTGCGCTTGATGATACAAGCGCGGCCAACACTGCCGTGTCAACTATTACGATAAATACAGGTGCAGGTACTCAAGCACTGACTTCTCGAAAAGTTTTACAAGATGATAATATTGGAGCCAGTGGTAATAGTTTGGAGTTATCAGTATTTGATTTACATTCTGCAGTTGATACAGTTGAACAAGGCGGTACGTTTTCAATTGTTGCAGGTTCTGTTACAACAAGTATCCATGTTGACGATAATACAGGTACAGCATTAGCAAGTGCCCGAGTATTAGTAAGAGCTGCAGCAGGTGGCCCTGAGCCACATGATGCATCAGTTACTATCACTCGATCCGGTACGGTTGCCACCGTAGCACATACTACTCATGGTTTTTCTGTAGGCGACAAAGTTCAGATAAAAGGAATAACTGATAAAACTGAAGACAATATAATACATACCATTGCTACAGTACCGGGTGCAAATTCTTATACTTATACTACTACTGATTCAGGATCAACTAGTTACACGGGTACAATTTTAGCAACAGCAGTATACATTGACGGTGTAACAAATGGGTCTGGTGATATATCAGACTCAAGAGTATTTGCTTCTAATCAACCTATTGATGGTTATATAAGAAAATCGTCTGCATCACCAAGATTTAAAAGTTTTAATCTGGCAGGTAATACTATAAATTCGTCAACTGGATTAACCATTAATGTACGTATGGTGTTAGATGAATAACGCTAAAAAAATTGTCGACGAGATTAATCTAATAGCAGAAGGCTTTGCCAAAGTTCCTGTTGTTGAACGTCCACCTAAAGTGAAATGGGGCGATGAATTTAAAGCATGGGATGATGAAAAAAAGATTCAATATCTGACTAAGTTTGCAGAAGCAATGAACCATGCAGCAGCAAAAATTCAGCAAGAACGTGATACATTAGGTGAATTAATTGAAAAGAAAGAAGATCAGATTCAACAAATGAAAATGATCTTGGATTTAAATAACAATATGCTTCAGCATGAAGTTACGCGTATGAATAATTATAAACAAGATATGAATGATCATGCTGCGAAACTAAATGCCCGAATCAAAGAGCTGGAACGTGGCCATCATTAATGGAGTAACTGTCAATTGGCGTTTGTCACCTCGGGTTATTACAATTCCGACGACTGAAACGACTGTTACGATTGAAGATTTACAGGACACACTGCTAGATCTAGAAGACGATGTCGAGGGTATGCTATGGCCGCATCTACGTGAAACATCAGGAGGTGAAGCACTCGGTGGTGGTACTTTCGTTGGTTGGACCATGGAATTACAGAATGCACAAATTGCATTCGCACCTCGAACAACTAATCAAGAAAGCGGAACTATTACAACTCCGGATGTTAATGGGGTTACACTAATAGATAGTACTGCACTATTCGTAACGAACGGTGTTTTACCTGGCGCAACTGTTGTTAATTTTACAGACCAGTCGGTTACTACAGTTATTTCAATTGATTCAGAAACTCAGTTAACCTGCTATGCACTGGCTGATGGAACAGATAACCAGTTTGGTGCTGCTGATGTATATAAAGTCTGGAACGAAACTCAGTGTGAAGCACAAGGCGGTAACCTGGTTGCAGTTGATGACGTAGATGCAGAGTTATCTGCCATCTTTCCAACATTTGGAACGCAAGTACTAAAGACTTCATCTTCTTCTGCTACTACACAAGAACTGGCCGATATTCAACATAGTTCCTACGCAACTGGTATCTGGCTTGATTTTGTCAATGGAGTAGATGGTACAGGACATCCATTTGGTAACGAGCAAAACCCTGTTAAAACCTGGGCAACGGCATTAACTCGTGCTAATGCAAAAGGATTCCGACGAATTTTTGTAATTGGGGATTATACTTTTGGTGCTAGCGATGTACTGGATGGTTTTGAGTTTGTTGGTGAATCACCCAATCAAACTGAATTAACGTTTACAGCAGGCTGCTCGACTGATTTAACTGAATTTATAAGCTGCCATTTAACAGGTACACTTAATGGTGCGCTATCGATTATCAATTGCCACATTATGAATTTGCTTGGAGTAGGCGGATCGGCACACGAGACAAGCATACATAATTGCTTGTTTATGCCTATGGGTGGTGCCACTATGACGTTAACTGCTGGTGCTACAAAAAATGTTAATATTATTGATTGCTGGAGTGGCGCAGCAGGCAATACACCAATAACAATAGATTGGAATAATACCGGGCCAAGTGGTATAGCCAGAAGTTGGGATGGTGGTTTTAAAATTACTAATATGACAAACGGGCAGGAGTTTAGCTTTGATTCATCAGGTGGTCACTTACATGTCGATGCGACGAGCACGTCCGGTACGGTCGTTTATCGCGGTTCGACCAAGTTCACGGATACGGGATCGTCGCTCACAGTCGATGATCAAACCACTGCCGCCCTCAACTGGGCGCATAGTGCAGCGTTAACTATACAAAAATGGTTAGGACTTAGATAATGCCATTAGTACCACTTAAAATTGTCCCCGGCATTCAGAAAGAACGACCATCATTGACCAGTGAACCATCCTGGCGTGATGGTGACAAGATCAGATTCAAGGCTGGTGAGCCTGAAAAAATAGGTGGATGGCAAAGCGACCTGTCTGGACTTAATGCATTAACGGGTGTAGCAAGGTCTATCCTGGTCTGGCGTTTGAACAATGGCTTACTTGCAGGAGCTATTGGTACTAATGAGAAATTGTATCTTCTGGAGCAGTCTACGATACATGACATTACACCCTTGCGAGAAACACAGGCACTGGGTACAGATCCCCTGGCAACTGTTATAAGTACTACGACAGTTACCGTTACTGATACTGCACATGGCTCAGCGACAGGAGATTACGTAACTTTTTCAGGAGCTGTTTGTGCAACGCTTGTTGACTCGGAAGTAAATGCGAATCACAAGATAACAGTTATCGATGCTAATAGTTATACCTTTGAAGTTACTACCCCAGCCTCGGCAACAGATGCGCTAGATGGTGGTGCCAGTATTACAGCAGAATATGAAATATCGATTGGTTCTGTTAGTGCAGTTACGAACTATGGTTACGGTGCTGGTGCTTACGGTGTAGAAACATATGGTACAGAACGTACTATCGCAGGAACAACTATAGAACTACGCTATTGGTCGTTAGATCATTTTGGTGAAGACCTGGTAGCAACACACGAAGCAGGCCGTGTATATCAATGGACTTACGGTGGTAGTTTTACTAACCGGGCTACATTGGTTACTAACTCACCACAATATCAGGATTTGTTAATCGTTACCAACCCTGACCGACATCTGGTTACATTTGCATCCGAGACAACCGGAACACAAGATAAGATGCTGGTTCGCTGGGCCGACCAAGAGACAACTAATAGCTGGACACCCAGTGCAGAGAACACAGCTGGAGATCATATTCTCTCAGGTGGCAGTTTAATTATCGCAGCACACAGATCTCAGAATGCTACGTTCTTATGGACTGATGCAGGGTTGCATTCCATGCAGTTTATCGGACCTCCATTTACATTTGGGTTTACCGAGATCGGTACTAACTGTGGTGCGGTATCTAAATCCTGTATTGTTAATAAAGATACAACTTTGTACTGGATGGGCAAGAATGATTTCTTTATCTACGATGGTGTAGTTCGGGTATTACCCTGTTCTATACATCGATATGTATTTAAAAATATGCAACGAGCACAGCTAGCTAAAGTTACGGTAGGATTAATTAAAGAATTTGATGAAGTAATCTGGTTTTATCCATCTGTTGCAGGTACTGAAAACGACAGTTATGTAATATATAACTATGAACAGAATATCTGGTACAACGGAACCATGATCAGAACCGCATGGAAAGATTCCGAATTGTTAAATAATCCACTGGGCATTAGTGCGGATGGTACAATTTACCATCATGAGATGGGAACCGATGATGACTCTTCCCCAATGACAGCTTATATTGAATCATCAGAGTTTGATGTCGACCAGGGAGATCGTTTCTTTCTTATACGTCGTGCTATTCCTGACATGACTATTGTATCCGGATCCGTGGATTATATTTTTAAAACCAGACGATATCCGCAGTCTACACAAGTAACGGATACGACGAAAACAGTAACATCCAGTACAGAGAAACTGGATCTAAGGATTCGTACTAGGGACTTGGCACTAAGAATTGAGAGCGATGCGCTAGGTGATGACTGGCGTATGGGTACGCCAAGAATAGATATTCGACCTACCGGGAGGAGATAATGGCTAGATTACTTGAAGGTGTCTTACCTCAACCACAGAAAGAATATAACTATGGGTACATGCACCAGCTAATACGCAGGCTGCAGCAGGTGCTGGGACTTAACGTACATACTACAAGTGATGCAGATGAGACAGAAGCGATTAACTTCTTTCTGAGCAACTAATGCCGAATGACTTTAAATTATATGCTACAACCCTGGCGGATACTAATCTAACGACGCTGATTACTGCTACAGGCAGTAGTATATTTATTGTCAGCAGCATTATTATAGCCAATACCCACGCATCAACTACTGCTACAATTGACTTAATTGTAAGAGATACCACTGAAGCAGCGGATTTTAACATACTAACTACTGAATCATTTACGGCAGGATTATCACGAGAAGTCCTGTCGCGCCCCTTGGTACTTGAAAATCTGGACTTATTAAAAGTACAGGCAAGTGCTGCCAATATCTTTGATATTCTTGTATCATATTTAGACAGATCTCGGGATTAATCCTATGGCATGTAATCTTAGACGAATCGCGAACCTTCCAATCCGGGAGGACTACAAAATAGCCCTCATCGAATTCTTTCAAAAACCGGAAAACCAGCAGGCTTGCGAACAATTAAATCAGGCATCTGATGAACAAATCATGCGCCTGTTAGCGGATATGGAAAGTAAAATAGGCGGGGAACAACAACCAGAAGGTGTTCCACCAATGGCTGCAGGGCCGCCTGGTTTACCTGGATCTCCACCTCAAGCACAAGGTATAGGGTCCATGGTTCAACCCTCTGTTGCACCCGGCGTACCACCCAGCCAATTAGCGGACGTACCTAAACCAATGGATATGCCTGTTGGTG
>Ga0224512_10000891_pt1 | contig 30346 bp, 30 predicted proteins | sample SF_May12_sed_USG_4_FD_169103 | JGI IMG/M metagenome (GOLD analysis project Ga0224512, IMG submission 169103) | Sediment microbial communities from San Francisco Bay, California, United States - SF_May12_sed_USGS_13 | ecosystem: Environmental > Aquatic > Marine > Sediment | place: USA... | reverse complement strand
TCTTTCATCGAGGCCAGAGGCATGACTCATCGCCTCATCAACAGGCCGGATAGTCGGACGCAACCTGATTCCCTGTCATCGCCAACATGTGAACTTGCCGAACGGGAGGAGACCATATACGGTTAGAGGCAAAACCGAAAACCGGCGGGTGGTAAAGCCGCGCCGCAGAAATGTGGGCCCGATCTACGTGCCTGGATTCGTAATTGCTACAGAGCGGGTACGCGACGCGTACAATACCGCAATCGCAGCCAGCACTACGACTGGGATCACGCCGTAATTGAGTACGCTCCACCCTACCGTGTAGTGCAACAAACCGGAAAACAATGCGGTACACGCCACGGTCGCAAATACCAGCATATCGTTCAAGCCTTGGGCCTTGGCTTTTTCCGGGGGCGTATAGGTTGTGGTCAACTGCGTCGTGCCGCCTACAAACAGAAAATTCCAACCTAACCCCAGCAGAGCCAACGCGATCAAAAAAGCACTGACACTGTTGCCGGCAAAAATGTTAACCAGTGCACTCAAAATCAAAATAACCGCACCGGACATCATTACCTTGACAACACCGACACGATGAATGAGGTGCCCAGTAAAAAAGGACGGGAGATACATACCGACGATATGCCACTCGAACACCAGTGCGGCGGATGAAAACGGATGTCCGTAGTGTTGCATTGCCAGCGGCGTGGCCGCCATCAGCAGATTCATCGAACCGTAGGCCGTCATCGCGCACAACACCGCGGTCCAATATGCCGGTTGGCGGGCGATCGCTAACAACGGGCGACCGCCTTCGGATCGTTCTTCCGTTCCGGGTGTGGGAATACGTAATTGCGACACCACCCACAACGAGATCAGATAGATCAACACGAGGCTCCCGTAGCCACCGGCAAACTCGGCATTGGCAACCAGGTCCCGCGTGAAGCTGGCGAGGTTGGGCCCGGCAAACGCCGCGACAAGACCGCCTGCTAGTACTAGCGAAATCGCCCGGCTGCGATAATCCACCGTCGCAACGTCGGCCGCCGCGAACCGGTAGTATTGTCCGAACGCATTAAACACCCCCATCGACACAACGCCGATACAATAACCGACGAAGTGGCCGATGTATATTGAGTATGCGCAGACCGATGCACCAATGATTGCGGCAATCAAGCCCAGCATAAAACCATTCTTGCGGCCAATTTTCTTCATAGCCATAGACGCTGGAAATGTAGTGGCCATCACCGCTAGGAAGTGAAACGCCAACGGCAATGTGGCGAGGCCTGGATGTGGCGCGAGGGCGAGGCCAATGAGCGCGATACTCGCGACCAACAGCGAACTTCCTGTCATCATGAGAGCTTGGCAGATCGCCAGTAAGATAACGTTGCGTTTCAACGCCTGGCGCTCCACAACAATTCGGCCCGGCTATTGGGACTGATGCCGGGCGATGTTATTCTGACGTTATGTTCTACCGTATCCATCAATTGTCGAGCCGAGCTCATGTTCGTAAATACAAATAGCAATCGATTGTAGCTGGCCGTGCACACACCGGAGCCAGCAAACCCTCTAGCCGACGGCGTGGTCGACCACGCCGAGCAGCTGAAATCGATGCACGGTGAGTCGGCGCAGGCCGAGTCGTCAGCACAATGGATCTTGTACGAATTCGACACATATTACTCGGAATTCCTCGGCATTCCGGACCTCGCCAAACAGGCATTCGAAAATCGCGACCCGCGCACTTCTCTCGCGCTGAGTAAACAGCGTCTTTCACTATATAGCGCGAGCGTTGCGCAGCTAAGCGCGACCCTAATTGACAACTTTCCGATCTTTGCGGAACGCGAAGAACTCTGGGACCAGGTTGAGCAGCACTATCTCATTCTCATCGACGGGCGTTACGAGGCCGACCTCGCGCACGCCTATTACCACTCGGTCCGCCGAAAGATCTCTCCGGACGAGTGGCGACCGGTTGAGTACTCGTCCCGCCAAGCGGTGGAGGCCAGCGGGGAATATGTTAGCGAAATCTACCGCGAATTCCCCGGTGGCGAAGCAGTACAAAACGCGACAGTGGCGGAAATTTTACAGTGTCCCAATTTTTCGATTCCTTACCGCAACCTTTCCGAAGATGCCACACTCGTCACCGAACGTATCAACCAGGTAATCAACACGAATCCGAGTCAGGTCGGAACGATTCGCTGTATCCAAATGATCGAGGCCGGATTCTATCGTAATCGCGGCGCGTATATCGTCGGCAGAATCATATTTACGGACGAGTTTGTCATGCCATTGATTCTTGCACTGCTCAACGATGATCATGGTATTTATGTCGATGCGGTGCTGCACCGCATCGCAGATGGCCACAATATCTTCAGCTCCACACTTGCGAATTTTCATGTAACGAGCCTGTATTATCACGAACTATCGGAATTTCTTCACAGCATCATGCCGCAAAGGCCGCTGGGTCTGCATTATTCTACGATCGGTTATAACCACCTGGGCAAACTGGCAGTAATGAGCGAACTCAAGGAGGAATTGATCGGGGAAAATCAAACGCTGCAAACCGCAGTTGGATTTCGTGGCACCGTGGCTATCGGCTTCTCCGCACCGTGCTCCGCTTACAACTTGAAGATAATCCGCGACCAGCCCACCGCAGACTACAAGTGGGGAGAATTTGAGGGCATCGAATCGGTGTTAAAGAAGTATAACCGGGTGCACGAAATTAACCGCACCGGCAGTATGCTGGACAATATTATTTATTATGATGTCAGACTCGACAAGGACTGGTTCGACAAGGAACTGCTGGACGAGCTTGTCCGCGAAGCCGGCGAGACCGTCGCGCTACAGAACGAGGGCGTCGTGTTCAAACATCTGATAGTTCAGCGCCGGATGACACCTTTGCCTGTGTTTTGGGAAACCGCGTCGCCGGAAGACGCCGAGACTGCAATGATAAATCTTGGCTATTGCATCAAGAATAATGCGGCCGCGAATATATTCAATAAAGACCTGGATGCACGCAATTACGGTGTCAGTGAATTTCATAAGGTATATTTGTTTGACTACGATGCATTAGAACCGTTTGTGGACGTCAAGATTTACGAACGAAACGATGGCATCGACGGCGACGAAGAAATTCCCGAATGGTTCTTTGACGACGGCATAGTATTTTTGCCCGAGGAAGTCAGCGTAGGGTTAAGGATTCCAAACGCACATCTTCGCGGGGTTTTTAGGAACACGCACGGCAACATGTTGGGCACCCAATATTGGCAAAAGTTACAGGATGAGCTTCGGCAGAACAAAGTGCCCAGCGTGCGCATCTATCCGGAGAGCCAACAGTTGGTTAGATAATTAGTATGGACAACCGACACGACTTGGCATTGATTCTCAAATCCAAGATCCCGATCGTAGTGGTGGAATCGCACGAAGAACAACGCGTGCTAACGCTACTCATTGAAATCGCGGAAAGTCTCGGCAAACCCTTATTCAAGTGGTCCGTAACCGAAGGTCTACGTTTCGCACGCTATGACATAGATGGCGAAGCCCAACATGCCGAGCCTAAGGACGTATTGGAGCACATTAAGGCAGAGAGCCAGCCCGGCATTTATGTATTGCTGGATTATCATCATTTCCTTGCTGAGCCCGTCCATACCCGACTGCTGAAAGACATCGCTATAAAGCATTCCAGCGTCGAGCGCTGCATCGTGTTGCTTAGCCACGAACTCGAAATCCCCGGCGAACTAAGGCACTACACTGCTGAATTCGGTCTCGGATTGCCGACACCGGAAGAGCTAAAAAGCATGGTGGTGGACACGGCCAATGAATGGGCCGCCGGGAAGAATAATCAGCGTGTCAAGGCGGACCGGCAGGCCACCAAGCTGTTGGTTAAAAACCTCTCGGGCCTTACCCACGGCGACGCGCAGCGACTGGTTCGAAAGGCGATCTTTAACGACGGCGCGATCTCCCACACCGACCTGCCCGGGGTGATGAAAGCGAAGTACGATCTGCTCGATCGTGACAATACCCTGACGTTTGAGTATGAAACGAGCCGATTCGCCGAGGTCGGTGGCTTAAACGCACTTAAGGAATGGCTTACCAACCGGCGCGATATATTTATGGGCAAATCCAGTAATCCGCAATTGGATACGCCCAAAGGCATCTTATTATTGGGAGTGCAAGGCTGCGGCAAGAGCCTCGCGGCACGCGCCGTAGCCGGGGCATTCGGAGCACCGCTGTTGCGCTTGGACATGGGAGCGATATTCAATAAGTTCTACGGCCAGAGCGAGCGCAATGTGCGCGAAGCGCTGAAGAGTGCGGACACCATGGCGCCGTGTATATTATGGATCGATGAAATCGAGAAAGGCATCGCGGGACAAGAAGACGACGGCCCTGCACGGCGGATCCTGGCAACGCTGTTGACCTGGATGGCAGAAAAGAAATCCGCGGTGTTTATTGTTGCGACGGCCAATGAAATTTCGCTGTTGCCACCGGAATTGGTGCGCAAAGGTCGCTTCGATGAAATATTTTTCGTGGATTTACCGGATCGCGAAACCCGCGCGCTGATTCTGAAGATCCATCTTGGCAATCGCGCGCTCGATGCCGATAAGTTCGATCTCGACATGCTGGCCAAAGCGAGTGATGGATTTTCCGGTGCGGAATTGGAGCAAGCGGTCGTCTCCGCGCTGTATCGCGCCCACGCCCGGGACGAGGCACTGAATACGGCACTGGTGCTAAAGGAAGTCGAAGACACACAACCGCTTTCGGTGGTGATGGCAGAGCAGGTGAACGCGTTGCGATCGTGGGCCTCCGGGCGCACCGTGCCGGCACATTGATGCTGCCAAGCGGTGTAGCCATGGGTTAATAGCGCATGGACTTGGAATTAATCAGCATCGCGCTCTGTCCGTTCGTGCAGTCATCGGAAGTCGTGTTGCGACTTAAGGACATTGCGTATCGCCTAACCATAATCGATATCACTAACCCACCGCCCTGGTTCGAGGACGTGTCGCCGCTTGGTCGGGTCCCGATCCTGCGCATAGATGACCAGCATATTGTTTTTGAATCTGCAGTCATCAACGAGTACCTGAACGACATCGCGTCGGATTCGCTATTGCCCGAGGAGCCGCTACAACGAGCCAGACATCGAGCAATGATTGCGTACGGCGCGGCGGTATTGGCGGATCTGTCTGGGGCCGTTACAGCAACGGACGAATCCGAGTTCGACGACGCCGCGTACGATCTCGACGAGAAGTTTGACTACCTCGAGGACAAAAAATCGGATGCCGTGTTTTTCGACGGACCCGAACCCGGCCTCGTCGATGCGTGCTTCGCACCTTTATTTGCGCGGCTCGACATTCTCAAACCCGCACGACAGCTCTTAGACCCTGGCGACCACCCGAAATTGGACGCATGGAGTAGTGCCGTGTTGCGGTTAGGTGCAGTCAAGCAGGCCATAGACTCCGAATTTACCGCGCTGTATCGCAAATCCACTAAACAGCGCGACGGGTGGCTCGGCCGGCAACTTTAAGAATTTGCTGGAGCCAAATTTAGCTAGTGGTATTTGCTGCAGCGACTCTCAATAAATACCAAGGATATTTATTGGCCTTGCCGGCGCCGTGTCGACCGGCCCCTAGAAATTCCGGCGGACGATTTGTGGATTGGAAGCAAAATTTGCGGGGTAGATCGGAATATAGCGACCGAGGCGGCTGGCGGTAACCAGAATGGATATTTTTGAGGGCGGCTCCCGAACGCTGGGTATGGTAGTAGATCGCCCCGATTCCCAATTCGTCCGCTATGAATTCGATGGTGGCGGCGAGCATCGCCTCGATCCATATTTCCCGGTACGGCTTGAGGGTGTGCTCCAAATAGTGAGCGATGTCGCGCTTCTTGCCATCAATATTCTTGCACAACCCACATTGGCGCGCCCGATACCGACACTTCAACACGGGGCGTAAATCCCAATCAGCATAGCGAATCCAGTCGGACTGGATCTCCTCGATTAATGCTTCGTCGGCGCCGAAATCGAGGTCGATTCGTGCCCAAGCCAAGGTGTCGCGGTGAAATTTTCCCGGCCCCGCCCGTAACACAGGATGGCCGTATCCATTTAGATAACCAGTCGACCGGGGTTTCACTAAACGGTAATACTCGGCCTGATGCTGATTAGTGAAGTTGAGCTGCAAAACCAAGTTTGCCCCGCGCCGCGATATTTGAGCATTGCGCCAATGCTTTGAACTGCCGTTCCAGATACCCAATCCCAAAACAAACGGTTCGGACGGTTCAATCCACGAGTTTAGTAAGTCAGATCGATTTATTACATTATCGCCGTGACGGGCAATAAGTTGTTTTACGCTGGGTTTATCGAGCAATCGTCGAACCGGTGAAAGCTTAAGTTCGGAAATTGAGCGGCCACGGCCGGTGGCGTACGCCAGCAAATAGAACGCATAGCGATCCTTAAAGTATCGAAAATGCGTTCGACCTTTGGGCAGACAAGCAATGATCTCGCGAGCCAATTGCGGTTTCATTATGCTATTCAGGTTACGTGGGGCGGCCCGGGCCCTATTGCCCGGACCTTCCAAATTAAAATCGTTGCCGATCATGTGCGCCTATCAATCGGAACGCACGTTGATCTTCACGACGTCTTGCATGACTCCTTCGAGCCCACCGAATACAGTGAGCCGGTCGACCTTCTCCGTCACCTTCTCGAGCACTTCGAGTTCCTTCAGACGAAACAAGGTCGGGTTCTCGTCCATAAGACGCGCCGTGTTGAGCGCCGACCGCGTTGCCGCGGTCTCTTCACGTCGCTTGATCACGTTCGCCTGCGCGACCTTCTCCGCCTCAACCACTTGGTTGAGGATGGTCTTCATGTCGCCCGGCAGGATCACATCCTTGATGCCAACGCCGTGTACTTCCAAACCATGGGCGCCGACCTTGGCGCGGACGGTTGCGCAGACGCTGCGGTCAAGCTCATCCTTGTTTCCCAAAAGAGCATCCAGCGTACGTGCTGCAATCGCCTGGCGCACGGCAAACTGCAACTCGCGGTACAACTGCTCAACGAAGTTGTGAAACGTCGAACGTGCCTTGACCGGATCGGCCACCTGGTAGGTTGCCGACAAGTTCACACGCAGACTTACCTTGTCTTTGGTGAGCATTTCCTGACCCGACACTTCCATGCTCTGCAAGCGTAAATCGATTTGCTCGACACCGATGCGCCGGTTGAACTTCCAGTATGCATGCAAACCCGGCTGCAGGGTCTTCACCAGCTCTCCATCTACGATTAGCATGCCGACAAACTTATCTGCCACTTCCGCTACGCAGATGAAATCCTTGACTTGGGCCGGAAACACGCCCGGCCGCTGGCGCGCCAGCAAAGCCACGACCGGCTTCGGCACGGTGTAGTCTTCATCGATATCGATGATTTCCACGCGCACATCGACGATTCCTTTCCAGTACAGCCGGCGGCTACCCGGCGATAACACATCGGCCAGTTTGTTGTCCTTATAGACCAAGCCCACTTGCCGGTCCCCGATTTCAACGACGTCGAAATAACGCCGCGCCGGGTGCTGTCGATCCTTTACGATAAATGCCGTTAATTCGTGTTCGAATTCCGGCACGGTGATCTCATAAGTCTCGATCCGAGTCCGTGGCCCGAAAACCCAATAGTTTCCCGGCTGCACCACTTCCTGTACGTTCCGATTTTTGATCAATAGGCCACGCTCATGTCGCGCAACCACCACTCGCTTAATTCCAAACATTGTCCTAATCCCTATTAAGGTTGCTTGATTAATCCAGCGGAAACAATCCACCGGCCGCATGACGATTTCTTACTCGGTTCCCGTTACAGGCCGCCAATACCGACTCGGCTAGTATTTCATTTTTCACGTCCGTATTTGCCATTGGCTAATTTAGATCCGGCCCCACGACCACCGCGCGAAATACCGCCGGCGCTCGACTTAAGCGCACCCGAGAACGATACGTAGCGACACTTCCTGTAGTGAGCGCAATTCGAATTTGCGCGCTACATAATGCTGTCGTGTACGCCGCCAGCCGGCGCAACTAGCGTTATCCGGCCCGGCAGCCGCTGTGATTCACATTGCGTTCGAATACAACCGTAAACAATGCCAACCACGGGGGCCTTCACTTACAAATTCAGGCTTTCGCCATTTCCAAGATTGCTTCAAAGGCAATTGAGAGCAGGAGTTGAACCTGCGACGGACCGATTATGAGTCGGTTGCTCTACCTAGCTGAGCTATCTCGCTGGTGTTCGATACGCTGCGAACGGCTCGGCATACGCATTGCGATGATTAGCAGCAGCGCACCGGATAGGCATTCCGAACCTATACCGCAGAACCTCCGCGGACTCGCATCAAACTCTGTCATTGCACCCGGACCAAATCTCCGGACACAAAAAAACCCTGGTAGCGCTCGCCAACCAGGGTCTATGCCCGCTGGTAGGCAACGCTCACGCACCTATCAGCGGATAAATTCGCCAACAGGTTACATCACGCCATCTCGTAGATTCGACGTATCGAGTACCACACCGGGGACTTGCGCGAGTCTCGGGGCGACACGATCCGTCAACGCGTGGCACGGCCGCGCGCTTGATATGACGACTTGTTTGCAGTTCTGGTATCTCATGGGGCACGGTATTGTATAGATTCAAAATCTCATGTCAAGTATGAGATCGTATCAATTTAAGTTCAATTACAAATCAACGTTTGCTGTCACGCGGATCGCCTTCGAACTTTGTTTTGCCGAAAGAGGATATATGCTCCCCAAACAAACGCAACCAACATAAGCACTTCACCGAAAGTATCGGTAATGCGAGCGATACGATTATCGTATTGCAACATGCCGAGATCGGAGAGAATGTTGTGCCAATCGTGGATACCCGGCATATCGCTGCCGGTGACACCGCCCAACAGCATCAACGAACCGGATCGCGCGTCGTTTATGTACGGCGCCAAGTCCATCATGCTCTGCGCCAACCACCACAAACCGATTGAAGCACCGAATGGGTCGCGGTTCTTCCATAGCAACACCAACATCGCGATGGCAGGCATCAAGAGCTGCCCCAAACTGCCACCCAGGATCATAAGGAACCGGCCGAACGGCCGAAACACCACGTGTCCAGCTTCGTGGAAAACGAGGTCGATGTTGTGCATAAACGACCGGCCGATCTCGTTGCTCTCCATCGTGGCGAATATGAAACTCCAACCCCACACAAAAAACACGATATAAATAACCACACGCCCCGCAAATACGACGCCGTCCACACGCGATGGAACATAGAATGCGCTCGCGATAAGCCGCTCCCATAATTGCGTGGCGACACCGGCCGATTCCTCCGCAGGAAGCCTGGCCATTGCGAAACGCGCATCCATCCATTTGGAAAATATAAGCCCACAACGCGGGCATTCGTCGTCTGATGCCACATCCGTCGGTTGGCGCTTATAACGACATTTTGGACAGGTTTTATACATTGGGTCGGTGCTTTATTTTGCCCGATACTCAAACATCGCCGCCGGGTCGACGGATAATTTTGCAGACCCGCCGGCCCACAGTTACGTACGCGGCCGCTGGTTTTGTGGATCGTAGGGTGAATCGGCGAGTACGGTGGCCGCACGGCGTTGGCCGAGAATCGGAATTTCCAATTCGCTACCGGGTTGCGCAAAATCAACATCGACATACGCCATCGAGATACAATGGCCGAAGTGGTGCGATTGCGCCCCGGACGTCACGCGCCCAACCAGAGAGCCCCCGTTGTACACGCCTTCGCCCATATAAGCGTCGGCGTCTTTGGTATCCACCTTAAGCGTGACCATACGACGTCGCAAACCGTCCTGTTGTTGTTTTAGTAGTGCGGCCCGTCCGGTGAAGTCTTGATTCTTATCGAAACGAATGAACCGATCCAGCCCCGATTCCAAAGCCGTGTGTTCGATGTTTAGATCGCGATACATCGCTCGATAGGACTTATCCAGACGCAGCGATTCGATCGCGCGATTTCCGGCCAAACGCAGACCATGGGCTTGACCAGCCTCGAATATCACATCGAACAAATGCAGCTGATGGCAGATCGGATGATAGAGCTCCCACCCGAGCTCTCCTTCATAATTCACCCGCAGCATGCGTACATCGGATGCCCACCCTACCGTCGTCGTTTGCGCCGTCAGCCACGGAAACGAGTCGTTCGACAAGTCGGCGCCGGTGATTGGTTGCAACACGTCGCGTGCAAGCGGCCCGGCAATCGTAAAACAACCTCGCTCCAATGTGACGTTGCGCAATACCACACTGCCGTCACTCGGCGCGAGGCGCGACAAACAATCAAAATCGTGGCGTTCGCCGCGCGGAGTGCCGACGAGATAAAACCTCTCGTTGGCTAATCGCGTCACCGTAAATTCCGCGCGCACACCACCGCGCGGCGTAAGCAGGTGGCACAGCGCAATGCGACCCGTCGTCGCCGGCATACGATTGGCAAGAATTGAATTCAACCAGGCTTCCGCCCCCAAGCCCGAGATCTCGTATTTACCCATCGATGTCATTTCGAAGAAACCAGCGCCATTTCGAACCGCTCGTACTTCCTCACCGACGTACGGAAAATAGTTGAATTCGCGATAGCTATAGATATCTTTGGCGGCAACACCTTCAGGCGCATACCACAAAGGGGTTTCCCAACCGTACACCGACCCCCAAACGGCATTCTTTGCGGTCAGGCGATCGTAACATGGTGCTGTCTTCGAGGGCCTTGCCGCCGGCCACTCGTAACCGGGAAAATGAACGCCGAAGTTATGTCCGAACGCTTCCTTGTTTTTCATACCGGTCCATTGGTGATTGGCGTAGTCGCCGAAACGGCGGGAGTCTATTTCCGACAAGTCGATCTCGGGCTCGCCGTCCATGATCCAGATCGCAATCTGCTCACCGACGCCGCCGCCGCCCAAAATGCCCCCTGAAAATCCTTCCGCCAGCCAAAAGTTTCGCAACCCCGCGGCAGGCCCGACCAGTGGCAGGTTGTCGGGGGTCACACATATTGGGCCGCGCACGTTGTTCTTGATGCCGACTTCGTTAAATACCGGCAGTAGCCGGGTGACGGCCTCCCAGTTCGCCTCCACCGAGTCGAAGTTCTCCGGCAGTAAATCCGCTCCGAACCAATCGGGAACGCCGTGTTCGGCGAAGTGCTCCAATTTATCCGGCCGCTCGTACGGTCCGAACATCAGGCTGTTGCGCTCTTCCCGCACATAGCCATTAATGGTCTCATCGCGTAATACCGGCATCTCGGGCAACCCGTCGGCCTGACGCCGTTCGAGGTCCGGGACCGGTTCGGTCACCCAGTACTGATGTAAAACGGGATAGGCCGGTATCGACACACCGATCATACGCCCGGTCTGCTGCACGTAATTTCCGGTGGCCGTGACGATATGCTCGCAAACGATGTCGCCGTTATTCGTTTTGACTTTCCACTCGCCACCGGGCAGACACTCGAAACCGGTTACTTCGGTATTGCGGTGAATGCTTGCACCGTTATCGCGTGCACCCTTAGCGACCGACTGGGTGACATCGGCCGGTGCGATATGCCCATCATCCGGATGATATAACGCGCCGAGCAAATTCTTGTTCTCCGCCAACATCGGCCACAACTCGTGCACACGCTGCGGCGAGACGATTTCGGCATGAATTCCTTGTGTTTCGGCAAGGCTCATATAATTCAGATACTCATCCATCCGCTCACGAGAATTCGCCACCCGCAGTTGACCGCATTTATGCCAGCCCACCGGCTGACCGGTTTCGGCTTCGAGCGCCTCGTATAGCTCGATGCTGCGCGCAATCATACGGCCGAAACTATGACTGAAACTGTACAAAGGAATCAGACCCGCCGCATGCCAAGTCGACCCAGCCGTCAGTTCTGTGCGCTCGAGCAACACCACGTCGGTCCAGCCGCGTTTACTCAAGTGATAAAGTATATTGGCGCCGACGCAGCCGCCGCCGACTACCACTACACGCGCATGTGATTTCATAGCCAAATACCCATTATCGCTCTCAATCATTGTTGAGGGGTGAGCAGGGATGGTACAAGGATGAGGCAGTGCCGTGAAGAGAAATGATGCCCGATACGCTTTACAGCAATGTATGCCGATGCATACCATCATCGACTCCAACAGGAGTAGCGTTATGCGGCACCCTCAATCGCTGGCAGATATCGTAACCAACGGATTGTGCATCGGCTGCGGTTTATGTGAATCGATGGCTGGGCCAGATCGGGTGTCTATGGTGATGGTCGATCCACCGGGACGGCTGCGGCCGAAAATCCTTCAGCCGCTTGACTCGAGCACGGAGCAGGAGATTATTCGGGCTTGCCCCGGCGTGACGATTGATCAACCCATGGATGCACGAACACATCCACAAGCCGAGATCGACACGGTGTTTGGTCCCTGGATCAATGTGTGGCGCGGCCACGCGTCGGACCCATACATCCATCATGTCGCTTCATCTGGCGGCGCTTTAACCGCGCTCGGCATCTATTTACTCGAATCCGGGAAGGTCGATTTTATACTGCACGTTGCGGCTTCCACCGAACAGCCGATGCGATCGGTCCGTCACCTTAGCTTTGACCGCGCCCAGGTTGTGGAAGCGACCGGTTCGCGTTATGGCCCGGCCGCGCCATTGGTTGATTTCAAGCAGCTGCTGGATCGCGGAAAGCGCTTTGCCGTAATCGGCAAGCCATGCGACATCTCAGCCGTCCACAATATGTGCAAGCTCGATCCTCGGGTCGACGATTTAGTGGCCTACACGCTCGCGTTTTCGTGCGGTACGTTTGCGGATTTAAATTGTTCGCACGCGATGCTGCACCGTAACGGCATCGCGAGCGAGGACGAAGTCAGCCTGTTTCGGTATCGCGGCTATGGGTGCCCCGGGCCTACCCATGCCGAAACCAAGGATGGCCGTGCGGTCGACGAGGCCTATCGCGATTTCTGGTACGGGCCATGGGGCTGGACCCACCAGTTTCGCTGCAAAATTTGCCCTGATCCCACCGGAGAGATGACCGACATCTCGGTGGCGGATGCATGGCCCGGCGGCGGGCCGAGCGAGGAAGAATGGGGCGGCTGGAATCTGTTTATTAGCCGCACCAACAAAGGCGATGAGTTAATGAAGGAAGCGCATGACAAGGGTGTTCTGCATCTTGAAACGTCGGACATCAGCGCGATTTACGAATGCCAACCTCATCAAGCCGTCAAGATCCAGGGAATGGAGGCGCGGCTTAGTGCGATCGAACAAGAGGGTCAAGTAGGACCGCGGTTTGTTCACCTTCGACTTAGCGATGCGGCCGCGAGAACCGACGCCGAGTTTCAGAATCGAAATCGTGAGGGCACGCGGGAGCGAATCAAAAAAGGCGTGAATCGCGAACCCCTTGCGTAAACAAGCTCTCGACGTAGCGGATAAAGGAACGTACAGCCACTAGTTGAAAGTACGGCATGCATTAAGAGATGCTACGAATTTAGGCAAATTAAGTGTAAAGGTTGTAACTTGATCTAGCAGAACAAAAGTTATGTTCTAAATTGACCAGACAACAAACAAGTTTCCAATAACCTCAAAAGCGGCCATTTCTGATAACTTTGTATACTTCCGCTGTATACTCACAGCGGTCAATTCTATAACTATGTATGTCATTGGATTTGGACGGTAAAGTCGTGCTCCTGGTTCAAGTTAGTGCATGGTAAAGACTGATTCCGGATGATAGTACTTCGTGGTTCCGGTGGGACTACCAAGGTTTCCCCACATGTATATCAACTCCTTTCTGCTGAATCTGAATGGCGTAAAAGTATATAGGACGACCTGACTGTATTGACTAAGAGACACACCAGCTATTTTTAAAGTGAAGCAGTCACAGCCTAAAAAGTAGAAGTGTAGACTTGACGCCTAGATGATTTACATTCCAGCCAACTCTCTTACGTGGGCCTCAACCGACCGCGCTAAAGCGTCCAAGTTATAACCGCCTTCCAGCACGGATACGAGTCTTCCATTAGCAAATCGTTGCGCGATATCGTTGACAATCTGAGTGAGTTCTCGATACCCGACTTCAGTGAGCTTTAACCCAGCTAGAGGATCATCGCGATGCGCATCGAAACCAGCGGAAATAAAAACAAATTGGGGGCGAAACGACTCCGCGGCCGAAACCAGCTTATCACTATAAGCCTGTATAACCTCTGCATCATCTGATCCGACCGGCAAAGGAACGTTCAGGGTCTTACCGATGCCCGCTCCAGAGCCGGTCTCAGTACTAGCGCCGGTGCCGGGATAGTACGGCCACTGATGGGTGCTGAAATAAAACACGGAAGGATCAGCATAGAAGATGTCTTGCGTGCCATTGCCGTGGTGCACATCCCAATCGACGATAAGCACCCGCTTTAGCCCGTACTCCTCCTGAACATACCGCACCGCGACCGCCACGTTATTAATCAGGCAAAAACCCGAGCCACGATTCGCGAACGCATGATGGCCAGGCGGGCGCAGGGCAACAAAGGCATTTTCGATCCTTCCTGTCATGATGGCATCCACTGCCTTAAGCACACCGCCCGCTGCGAGCTTTGCCACCAGGAAGCTATTTTTTGAAAGGACGGTATCCTGGTCCAGATACGTTCGCGCCTGGTACGCCGCTTGTTCTAATCGCTGCAAGTACTCTTCTGTGTGTACCTCGCGCAACCATCTTTTTTCTGCGGGCTCTGGGGCTATATTGGTAAGGACATCGAGTAGACCCTGACGCTTCAATCGCGACATGATTGCTTCAAGCCTTGCAGGCCGTTCTGGATGGCCCATTCCAGGATCGTGCAAGAGATAATCAGGATGATAAACAATTCCGGTTGTCATGGCGCCCGCATAGCAAGGCAATGTGATAACCCAAAGAAACAAAGTCAGAGTCACTGCTATCGCGTTCATGTTTTATCCAAGAATCTTAGCCAGACGGAAAAATTGTGGGCAGCGAAGGAATAGCTATATCACTGGTGGCGAATGTCTGGACATGGCCGAGAACTGCCCTCCTGTGAACTTGCTCCAATAACAATAGAGGGCAAATAGTACTCATTCGAGTGCTCAATTTACCATCACAGACCGATTGTCTAGAAATCGGTCCGTCGGCTTAGATGGTACAATACAAGCGGTAGACGTTGAAATTTAACCTACTAAAGGCGCTGGCTACCTTTATTTTCAGCTCGTAAACCCAGTATACGTACTCACTTACGGCTACTAAATTTGGAGTACTCACTATGGTTGAAGAATCTACAGATGCGGTGGAGAAAAAACTCGCCGAACCATCCCCCGAATCACCCACACGTCGAGAAACATGGATTCGCCTGCTATTTCTGCTTCTCTTTATCTTTATTTATGGCGTCGCAGAAGTTGTATTGGGAGTAATCGTCATTGTTCAATTTGGTTTCAAACTGATTACTCACGAAACCAACCAGAAGTTGTTGGATTTCACTGCCGGGTTGAATAAGTATATCTACGAGATTCTCCAGTTCATGACATTTAATTCTAACGAAAAACCGTTCCCTTTTTCGGACTGGCCTGGTTGATCAAAGAACTCCAAATAACTCGCTTTATTCACAACGGGTAAGGAAAAGGATTTCGTTCAGCTTAATGTGATTGTGGCTTAATGGGTCAGGTCTGGAATTTAGAAATGCCCGGTTAGCATCAGGGAGGCAAATTCATGCGCCCTCAAAATGTCTGCTTCTCCAATGCGAACAATTTAACCAATGTGTTGCATCGACCGGTTGAAACCGCAGCCGAGAAGAGCCGTTCGCCGCACCGCAGCGTTTCTTCCGCTATGGGCAAGAAGCGGGCCTTTTTTCATAACGCGTGATCGTCTTCTTTTTCCTTAGCAGTCATTCGCTGTGAGATTGTAACGGGCTGCAATATACTCGAAGCCGTCATTCATGCCACTGTGGTACAAGGCGGCTACCGACCCAGGCTGTGTGAAAACTATTTATGATGTCACGCTATCCCATTTTTCGAGTTATATAAGGCAGTTGTGGGGCAGAGAAACTAGAACCAAAGGGTTAATGACTAATATTGTTGTGCTGTCCCAAATGTTTTTTCCAATTCTGAGTTTTCACACAGTCTGGACCCAGAGCGGACGTTTACCGCACCCGATTTCTCGCTTTACAGCAAGATGCATGCGGGATGAAAATTGGATTATGGGCTCAACAACTGATGTCGCAACGATATGGTCGGAATACGGGCAAGGGATCAAGCAGTTCCTCAATGCCCGGTTACCGCGTGGCGCGGATGTTGATGACCTGGTTCAGGAGGTGTTGATCAAGTCCCACCAGCACATCAACGATGTTCGGGAGCCATCGAAGTTCCGTCCCTGGTTATACCAAGTGGCCCGGAACACCCTGAATGACTACTACCGTCGAGCGCGACCGGAGGCATCATTACCCGATATCCTGCTGGCCCCCGAGGACGATGTGGAAGCATACGAGGAGGTCCGACAGGAGCTGGGTAACTGTATCCGGCCCTTCATTTCGCAGCTCCCCGAGAAGTACCGGGACGCCGTGCAGGCCGTCGATCTTGATGATGTGCCGCAGACAGAATTGGCGGATAGACTGGGATTAAGTCACTCAGCAGCGAAGTCCCGCGTCCAGCGGGGTCGGGCAATGCTTAGAGAGCTCTATCAGAGGTGTTGTGCCCTGGAGATTGATGCGAGGGGCAACCTGAGCGCCTACGAACTCAAGGACGACGACTGCTGCTGACGAGTCTGCGTCTTTTTCAGGTATCTCGCGTCTCCCTTAGTAGAGACTAACAGGAGATCCCGAATGAAAATCGTCAGCTCTGGAATTTGCCCTTTCGTCCAGCGGATCACGGCCCTGCTTGAGGCCAAGAACGTCCCCTACGAGGTCGAGGATATCGATATCAGCGACAAGCCCGATTGGTTCCTTGAGATATCACCGCTGGGCCAGGTACCGGTCCTGATAACCGACGATGGTCGCGCGCTTCACGAATCCGATGCCATCGTAGAGTACATCGAGGAGACTGCCGGAGATCCGCTGTTCCCTGCTGATCCCGTCGAGAAGGCTCGAGAGCGGGCGTGGTCATACCTGGCCACAAAGAACTACCTTGTCCAGTGCTCGACGCAGAGGAGCCCCGATCAAGTCACGTTTGTGGAGCGCAGCGCCAAGCTGAATGAGGCATTCGCAACCGCCGAAAAGAGACTGAGTGACGGTCGATTCTTCAGGGGGGATAAGGTTGGCATGGTTGATATTGCATGGTTGCCGTTGCTGCACCGTGCGGCCATCATTCAGCAGCACTCTGGTTATGACTTCTTGGCCGAGTTCCCGAAGGTCAAAGCGTGGCAGCAGAATGTACTCGCCACAGGTCTGCCGAAGAAATCCGTCGCAGAAGATTTTGTGGAGAAGTTCACCAACTTCTACCTGTCCGACGAGACCTACCTGGGTCACCCGGAGCAAGGCCAAGCTCGACAGGCGTGCTGCGGTCCGACCGAGCGATCGGTCGCTTGCGCTTGCTGTTAAAGAGTGTGTGAACTAAGCAAAGTTTGAATCGGACAATCATTGAGGAGAACAAAAGTGAATGAACATATGAAAGAGCTTGTGGCCATGGGGGCTTCGGCAGCGGCGAACTGCCATCCGTGCATGGATCACCACCTCGCCAAGTGCGACGAGCTGGGAATTGACCGCGAGGAGGTTGCTGCAGCGGTCAAGGTGGGTTTGATGGTGAACCGTGGCGCCGAAAACGCCATCCGCAAAAAAGCACGCGAGCTTCTGGGCGAGACCGCGATAGAGAAATAAACCTCAGCGAAATCAAGTGAGATCCTCAAAGTAGAAGGAGAAAACAATGGCAGAGACAGTACCAATGCCGACGTGCCCGATGGCAGAGACATGCAAGGGAATGATAAAGAAGCCGGGCTCCAGGTTCTGGATGATTATTCCCGGAGTTGTCTTCATTATCTTAGGTGTGACCATCATTATTTATCCACAGATCCTGGTATGGCTTGTAGCGATCACCCTTATCGTAATGGGGGTCGCCATGCTGATGATGGTCAACTTCATGCGTAATATCGGAAAACGATTCCAGAACACGCACGAATAGGCTCGGCAGGAATAGCCGGTCCTGAATATCATAATCAATTCGACGTCCGCTTGTGGCCGAGAACTGCCCTCGTGGGAGATTATCTGAACGGCAGGTCAGGGCAATGAACGGACTAAGATCGTAAAACGATAGATGACTGCTTGGGGTCGAACGCGGCCCCTCGCGACTCTTGTATATAGAGAACCGAGGAGCGGCTGCTTTTAACGGTAAAGCGGAAGTCTGATCCAGATTACGATTACGCCTGCTGCGGAGTGGCACCGATCACCAGGTTGAAATGGGCAACGAACTCAGTATCCCCACCGCTAGTAGGTTTAAATTCGGCCATGACCAGCGGCCGTCGCTCCACGGGGATTCTATTGAACAGAAAATCCTGGGCGTTGCGCGGTTCGTCTTTGATGTAGATCTGCGTAACTAAGGGGTCATGCCCCAGCGGAAACACTGCTGTGTGTATGTGGGGCGTGCGGCCAGGGTACTGAACCGGCAGGATGGTGCGGAATCGGTAGTTTCCTTCGGCGTCGGTGATGGTGTGGCCGTGCCCTTGGAAATTGTCATCCAGGACCACTTGCCGATTGTCGCGCGGGTGGTGGTAGCGACCGTTGGCATCGCACTGCCATATTTCGATGCGTACGCCGGTCACGGGGTGCCCGTTTGTGTCTACTATCCGACCTGACAGGTCCGTATTCTGTCCCTTCGCCAAACCGTTTCGACCTGCCACTCGCGTGAGGTCGTTGTCGTCGTCCAACGGCAGTTGCTCGGGGTAGAAAGGGCCAGTCGATTGTCGTGGTGTCGGCAACAGTGTTTCAGCCCACGCCAAATGGGGGGCTACACCCACTATGCCGACTAGGGTCAACAGTTTCCTGCGCAACCGGTTGATTGTTGATTTGGTCATGGTCGTGTTTTCTGATCGTTAAGCCGTGGAATGATACTTCGTATGAACTCTATGCATGAGATCGTATTAATGGTGATTTGTTCCATTTCTTAACGCAAGCGGTATTGCTGGAACCGTGGTTCGGCAACCTGAGCGTCCGGCACTGCATGACCTCAATGTCCCGTTCGCGACACGTACAATTAAAGTAAATCAAATTCCCGGCAATGATATGTTGACTAGCCCGGATATTTCACCAAGGCCGACGATGGACCAGGACTCTTTTCAATATTTGAACCGGTTACCGTGTGTGTTAAGACACGGGGCCTGCATATGGTATGTCCTGTTCGGACTCAGAAAAATCGGGCGTCATATTTGGCACGATCCCCCTTGATCCATAGCTGCGGCTATAAATCGGACAAACGATCGCACCGACTACTTGGCCCGATTTCCCCTGAAATCAGATGCTTTCATGAATTATTCGGGCTAGAAAAGCGATGTCGCGACAGGCGGAGTTCGGCCTAATTTGAGCTGCGTCGCTGCTTCTGCGTTCTTGAGCTTGGCGTAAATACAATTGGGTCCCATGCTACAGCACTGCGACCGGGGGGGGGGTTGCGTCGATCCGTGAGGTCTCCAGATCTTATAACCTATATATGGCCAACCCCTCTCGCCAACGACTGTTTTTTCAGACCGATGCCGTGATTCCCACCGCGCGAAACCCCGGAGTTTTCTGACGAAGCATGGCACCCGATAGCACCCTAACTTTGACCTTCGCGAGGGTCTCAAAACCCCAAAAGCGGCCAATTGAGTTATCATGGAAAACTTCCGCTTCATACTCAGACTGTGTGAAAACGCAGGATCAAAATTGTTGGTGGGGATAACGATCACGCTTGTTAAATTCTAACGTTATAAGTGGAGCTTCAACTGCAAAAGTTGTCTCCGCGGATGAAGATTAAGCAGCACTGTCCCAACAGCCTCATTATTTTTTGTGTTTTCACACAGTCTCTACTCGTTGCGGACATTGGCCCTGGTTTTTAAATCGCCATTTCCCGCCAAAGTCGCTTGATGTCCGTGTTCCGATAACTACCGCCGCACCCTCTGGCAGAACTATCCTAGCCCAGGGTCAGTTTTCACAATGGAGGGTCGGTCCCGATAAAACGCATAAATCGAATCGAGATTTCGATATTTGCTCCAGTCGGGGTTCCAGTCATCATTCGCGCATCGGGTTAAACACCGGAACGCGCACATCATTTTTAGATCCATGATGGAAAAAACTCCAGGAGCAAATCCCTCGGGTATTGCTGGCTGGTCCAGCCAAGTCATGCAGGAATCGATGCGGACCTTGTCCCGTTCCCATATCCACCCATAGGGCTCGATCTTCGCGGGGTCGATTCCGCCAGTGGCAAAAAATGATATGTTATTCGCGCTATTCAGGACAGTTTCAATCGTAACCAGGATCATAGAATCGTGGATGTGGTGATCCGGGCGTGTCATGGTTTCGGTCAGGGGCGGGTCCGGCGCATCCGCTGACCGCTCCCCCGGATACGTCCGCAAGAGATAGTCTACGATGTTGTCCGACTCAAATATCATCTGGCCCTGATCGATCAACAAGGACGCCCGCAGGTTGGGGTTCATCGACTCGAACCCGTCCGGCAGGAAATCCGGGTCGATGTTTTCCTGCTCATAGGGTAGGCCCTTCTCCTCCAGCACAATGATGCCTTTCCGACTGTAGGGTGAGGACGCGTATTTGTTGGTGATAACCTTGATCATGGGTCTTATTGTTGCCATTGTCGCGTATGTGTATCTAGCACCGCAACGTGAATTCAGTAAGTCCCGGAGTCGGAATAGCAGACATATCTCTGCGATAGAGGACTACGCCACCACCTTGAATAGTTGTTGTTCACCAGAGATTCCCTTAAGGGCATGAACACCAAAGTCTTCAAACTCAATTCCTGACCCAGCAACAAGGTCCTTAACTGTTCTTGACACAACAATTTCCCCGGCAGAAGCCATCCCTGATACACGTGCCGCCAAGTGAATCGCCACCCCCTCAAGTGATTCTCCACGAATCTCACATTCTCCAGTATGTATGCCAATTCGGAGACTTAAACCTAATTGACGTGTCGCTTCTCGTATCGAGGCTGCACATTGGATTGCTCGAGCGGGCCCGTCAAATGTTGCATGAAAGCCGTCACCGGTAGTCTTTACCTCGTTGCCACGGAATATTTCAAGCTGCCTTCTGACCGCTTCATTATGTCCCTCAAGTAGATCGCTCCATTTTTCATCGCCCAAATCGTTCGCAAGTTGTGTTGAATCGACTATGTCAGTGAACAATACGGTGGCTAATGCTCGATCAGTGACCGAAATCGTCTGTTTTTCGCCGAGAAAGTTCTGTATCTCACCAATAATCACTTCACTGCAGTCCCCCCATAGCACGTGATCTCTGCATTCCATTTCGACAAGTTTCGCATTTGGGATTCGGCTTGCGAGGTCGCGACCCGAATCCAATGAGTTGGTAAGGTCGGCTTTGGCTTGAAGCACCAAGCTTGGAACATTGATGGTCGGCAATATTGCTCGAAGGTCAATATCCGCACCCATTCTTAGCATTGCAATGGCGTTCGCCTTGCTTGCACTCGATCGGTAAAATTTAGCCAACCAGTGTCGGTGTTTTTCATCGTTTGCCAAACTCGGTGAGATAAAGTCGATTGCGATGGGACCACCCCACTCGTTTTCAACTTGTTCAAACCACTGCTCAGCTTCACTCGGTTTCGTTCCATACGGATAATCGTCAGACTTTATCCATTTAGCATATCCACCAACCGTAATTAGAGCCGTTGTTCGATCCGGATGGGTCGCCGCGAACAACGCACACATACTCCCGCCTTCGGAATTACCGAGAAATGCTGCGCGTTCGGAACCTGCGGCATCCATCACCGCCGTCACATCGCCCATCTGAACTTCTAGAGTCGGGGGCGCGACACGATCGGAAAGCCCAGTTCCGCGTCTATCAATAACAGTAACCCTAAAAATTCGCGCCAGTGACAGAAGGAAACGAGCCACCCTCGGCTCTTCCCACAATATGTCAAGATTCGATAACCATCCCGGTATGAATATCAGGTCCTGTGAGCCGTCACCGAAAACTTGATACGCGATGCTGACGCCATCGTTTTCAGCGAAATGAGTCTCGGGAGTCATGAGCGGATGTTCGCTCGAATGAAACCAACAATCAAATCTAGCCAGCCTCCGAAAAGTGCCGAGAACCGCCCTCCAGTGAATCTTCTCGAATGACCGCTCCGGGCAAGTTGCAGCCGTATAGGTCGACCAGTTGCATGGCCGCTTTCCCAAACTATCAGATGAGATCGCACTGAACGAACGGAATCGAAAGATCAGATTCAGACCTTGACAAATTAAGGCCAAAGCACTGACATGGATTCAAACCCGAATAAACAGCTCGGTTAAAGCCGAAACCCTTTTGCAGTTTCGGATACGCTATGGAAAACCCATATCGTAGTTTTGCCCCTTCCAAAAACGAAACCCGCTTATGCTTGTCTGTTGGCTACTCGCCTTTTTTTTGCAGCTCTACCAGTTCACTGAGCAATGCCTCGATATTTTTCAGCCGCTGCTCCATGCGTTCCATGTGTTCTTTCATCATTTTTCCCCGACCCATTTCACCCCCTTTATGACCACCCTTCTCTCCGCGGTGCATCATGCCATGACCCATCATCGGCATCATTCCGGGTTGAACCATGATGGTTACCGGTGATACGCCAGAATGCATCATGTGATGACCCATCATGCCCCGATGCTCCACCCCTTTATGATGCATCCCGCCCATCATTCCCGACATATCTTCGCTCATCTCCATAGTCGATGAGGAGTCCATCGATACCTCCTCTTCGGTATTAGCTGTATATCCGGAAGATGCAATTACGAACGTAAATGCGGTTACGATTAATATATATATCTTTTTCATGGTTGTTTCTCCAGTTTGATGAGATTGGCGTGAATGAATTGGGCCCCATACCGCAACACCAAGAACCCAGGGGGCCGTGCTGATCTGCGAGGTCCCCAACTCCGGTAGTCTATATGTACCGAACCGCTCTCGCCAACGGCTGTTTGTGTCGGCTCGATGCCGTGACTCGGCAGCTCAATGAACAACCAAAATACTATGAACAACGAAAAAAGGAAATAGGGTCAGGTCTTGCAATCACTCATATCAGTCGAACCCAACCAATGCCGGTGCCTATCCATCACCCAAATCCGCTTTCTTTAGCGCTCGACTCACGCTCGAGTAATTGACTTTAAAATAAAATACTGCGTGTACACCCTATTCAATCGGCGCATCCCATTCGAAAAACAACCTTCCACCATTTCCACTACCATATGTTAGCGACTACTCATCAGGCAGTACGCGTGACATCTCCATTTGAAGCGTTGGCATACCTGACTCGATAGCAATAACCACTTGATACGATCAGCGTCATTTAGATAGAAATCTTCCCGACGATCTCAGCGGGAGCCGATTTGGCACAGACCACCCGCTAACTCAAGACGCAACGGTCGACTCACGCACCACGTGTATCGCGGTGGTGCTTGATTGCAAGACCTGACCCTTTTCCCGGCGGTGCGGGAGGAGTCGAGAACACGTCGGTTAGGCACAACGCAACGATTCCGACCGAAGATCAAAGTCGCCTCGATTTATCTTTGTGGCCAGACCATTTCGGCAACTCATCGACGATATCCATCACCCGCATGCCGTAGAAGAGGTGACAGGTCGGCCTGAACGCTTCGGGCACCTGTGGCGGCGCGCCGAAATCGAAAAGCGTGGGAAAGGCCAGCCACATATTTCGCCCTTCATCGGCGATTAGCGTACCGCACAATGCGCAGGCCACCTTACAGGGCACGAGTCTTTCATGGCGGTTGAGGACGCTGTTATAGAATCGCAAATGCTCAGCCCCAGTTGCGAACCTGACATCCTCTTTGTGGAAAATTGCGGCCCACTGCATGGGCGCGCCGTGCAATATCTGGCAATCGCTACAATGACAAATCTTGGCGTCGACCGGATCGGCGCGAACTTCGTACCGCACCGCGCCGCAATGGCAGCAGGCACGATACTTCGCGATGAAGCTTTTGTCGTCAGGTGACGAATAGGCTGAGCCAAAGTTCAACGAATCGTACTCCTTGGCCTAGTTCGGCTAGCGTCGAGACGGTCGACGAGGTGATCGGTTAATAGTGCGGCAACATGGCGAACATTGCTATCTTCGATTTAGTTACTCGCATCGCAATAAGTGACAGTCGCTTTAATACTCAAATCGGTCATTTCAACATTTTGACTTCCTTGAAAAAACCAATGCGCCCATCCACAAGTTAGATCAACTCATTTTCCTCAAACACCCTTGTCACACCTTCGAGCGCCAACGTCTGTTTCAAGGACGGCTGCAGATTCGTGTAGACTTCGTATAGCCTCTGCTGATCAGGGTACCAAGTCAGCAGCATCGCAAGATAGATATCGGTGACGCCCGTACGCCCTCCAACCAACCATGGCCCCTTACTTAGCGCTTGATTGAGAATTCCAAAAGCTGAATTCAAATACTGATCAGCCGACTCTACGACTTTGGACAGGTCGCTGTTGGTCGTGTACATATCTGGGTATAGAAGACGCAAGAGCCCCTCGTACACATTCGTCGCGGTAAATGACATCCAGCGATACACTTGGGCTCGCTCGGCACTGCCCGGTGCTGGAATCAATGCAGAGGACAGGTGGCTGTCGGCGACATGAAGCATGATGGCAAGCGATTCAGTCAGGACGCTTTTGTCGTCCAAAACCAGCACAGGGATCTGCCCCCGGGGGTTGACGGCAAGAAATGCCTCTGACTGGTGCTCGTTTGCGTCAAAGCTAATCAGCTTTAGCTCGAATGGCACTTCTAGATGGGTTAGCAAGGCTTGAGGAGCAACCGAACCCGCGCCCTTGGCCCCATAGAGTATCTGCATCCGATTTATCCGTCGACAGTGAATTTGTAATCATACCACGAGGGAAGATTTGAGCTGGCAGGCACTGTCAACACTTATATCTCCGCTGAATACTCTGAGCAGCCACTCACTATTATTTTGCAGCACGAAGTAAGGATACAAAATGTGCAGGCGAACTAACAATGCGAATTTGGATCTCCGCACATAAATGACTATGATTTGATAAAGGAAACGATTTTTGATTATTTCGAAGGCTATATGACTAAAGATCGTGAAAGGCTCGAAAAAGTGTTTTGGCTTGGCATTGCCACTATGGTGGGATATTGGAAAAACGAGGAAGGTCAGCAGGAGCTGCTTTGCATTCCGATAGACAAGGAGATCGATGATTGGGTTAGCCCTGACCATTCCACTTATGGATCTGGCGAAGGAAAAATAATTAGTATGAATATATTCAGTAAAGATAGCGCAACAGTGACGTTTGATTTCGGTGGCCAATTTTTGATACTTTTCAACGAGTAAAGATGGATGGTTCTTGGAAGATTGCGAACAGGTTTTTCGTCGATCAATAAGAAATTGATCCTTTCGCCAACGTAATACTCGATTACTTTTAACTTGGAGGCTCCCAAGAAAGGCCGCGGTGGGCAAAGAGCGGCCATGGCTGGTTTATACTCATCACGGTCAAAATTGCACTTTAAGTCTCTGGATAATTAGCTATTTGGTTTGTTTTACTAAACTCCTAAAGCGTTCTTACAATGCAGCTAGTAACCTACAATATTCGTTTCGGCCTAGGGCGTGACGGTAAGTACAATCTAAAGAGAATTGCACAAAGCGTGGATGGCGCAGATGTAGTTGCCCTACAGGAGGTAGAGCGCTATTGGGAGCGCTCTGGTAACGTTGATCAGGTTGCAGAAATTGCCAGCTATCTGCCCGCCTATTACTGGGTTTATGGTCCGGCTTTTGACATGGACGCCAGCGCTCGAGATGAATCTGGCAACGTATTAAATCAGCGGCGACAATTTGGCACGATGTTGCTATCGAAAACTCCTATCATAAGCTCTCGATTGTTGGTTTTCGGAAAGCTTGCCTCAACAGCGTTCAGCATGGAGCTTGGAGCAGTTGAGGGTTTGATCAACACTAAGGCTGGGCCGATACGCTTTTACTCTTTACATTTAAGTCATTTGCGGGACAGGGAAAGACTATTACAGTTGAAAGAACTTCTGGAACAACACCGAAATTGGCAGTATCGCGGGGGCGCATGGACGGGAGCGGGAGATATCTGCTCGGCTGATTGGAGTGCCGGACAACAATGTCCTCCGGCAACACCTCATGCGATTTTATTAGGGGATTTTAATTCGGAACCCGGCAGTGCACCCTACAATTTACTAACCGGTGGGGAACATACTGATATGGGGTTGGTTAGTTATATGGATGAGTTTGTTGACAGTCTTACAATTAACCACCTTGGGGCAAGCGAGCATACCCATCAAGCGGACGATCCAAACCGTGATCAAACAAAGCGCCGATTAGACTATTGCTTTATTAGCGCAGATATTGCCCATCTAATTGAGTCGTCTTACGTAGACATCAAATCCCAAGGCTCGGATCACTTTCCCTATTGGGTGACAATAAATATCTGAGGGAATACGGGTTCGACTTGCCAGCTATCCAGCCACGCCCGACTTTCGAAGTTAAGATACTTCAACGCGCGGCATCAAACGTATAGCGGACAAACTGAATCAACAGTCACCCGCTCAGTCGAGTTCTGCTAGAGCTTCTCGCTCCTATGGAACTGGTTCTTCCCCTTGCTTCGGTTAATTTGGTCGAAATAAACGTCGAGTGGCGTCACAACACATCGTTGTACTTTTGTCCAGGAGAGCTACTTCCTGTACGCGATGTCCGGATGGTTTTCGCGATGTGGATATTCTCAATCCATGAAACTTTCTGAATCAAGTCAACCTTTAGAAAACAGGTGCATCATATTCCCTATCTAACCATCTGCAGTAACGGCGCAGGACTTTGCAGCGCCTGCATCAAAGTAAGCATCGATCGAGGCTCCTATGAGCGTTTTGCTTACAGACAATCAAATTGCCAGCTACCAGAGAGACGGTGTCGTTTTACTTAAGAATTTATTCGATAAACCGTGGTTGGAAATCCTCGCCGGAGGTGTTGAGGAGAACCTGCGTAATACGAGTAAGCGCCCGGCTGCTTACCTGAATGGCCCTACAAACAAAGCACACTTTTTACGGCGCTCGAATTCGGGGTGAATTTGGCGCTTACGACAAGCTTATGTTGGATTCTCTAATGGCGGAAGCTGTTGCGCGTCTCATGGGTTCATTCCGGGCCATTCTCTTCTATATCAGCGTCTTTGTTAGATCCCGGGCCCACACACCTGAACACTCTGGCGCCAGGATCAGAAGCCCTGGTCGGCGGTGGGAAACCGCGCGTGCAGTATGTGGATGTCGAAATTTGCAAATGTGGCTGGAATACTTTGCGGACATTCGGTTTGAGGCAGCAAACGTCAAGTGTATGCCTACCACAGTTAGTGCATATTCCGGCCGAGCGTGAACAGTGATTCTGGTTTATTGTGAACACCGATTCCGGTTTTGTGTGAACAGTGATTCCGGTCCATCGTGAACACTTTTCCGTTTTTTCCGGAATCGGTGTTCACGATGAGCCGGAATGATTTGTAACGCATTGTTTTTCAATCTATTTGATATCCTCTCCAACTTTTTTTGGAGAGGCGATGTCAACCAAGAGAATCACAATGCGAAAGATTCGAGATGTATTACGTTTACGGCACAGTGCCGGATTATCCATACGCCAGATCCGGGCCAGCACCAAGCTCAGTGTAGGCGCCATCCAGAAACTGCGGGCCAGAGCCGATGCGCTGGAAATCAGCTGGCCGCTGCCACCGGAACTCAGCGACGACAAACTGGCCCGATTGTTCTATCCCGATGCAGACGCCCGTATCTCCGGTCGCTTTGAAGTTCCGGATTGGCCAGGCATCCACCAAGAACTCAAACGTAAGGGGGTTACGAAACTCCTGTTATGGGAGGAATACACCCAACAGTATCCCAACCGCTGTTACAGTTATTCCCAGTTCTGTGATCGCTACCGGCATTGGCGGCAAAAGCAAAAGCGCTCCATGCGCCAAACCCACAAGGCCGGTGAGAAGCTGTTTGTCGACTATGCCGGACAAACCGTCCCAATCATTCATTCGGGTACCGGCGAAATCCGGGAAGCGCAAGTCTTTGTGGCGGTATTGGGCGCCTCCAACTACACCTATGCCGAGGCCACCCTAACCCAAACCTTGCCCGACTGGTTGCAAAGCCATGTGCAGGCGTTCCAGTACTTTGGCGGCTCGACTGAGATCGTGGTGCCGGATAATTTAAAGGGTGGCGTCACCCGAGCGTGCCGCTACGATCCCGATGTGAATCCGAGCTACCAGCAACTGGCGGAACACTATCAAGTGGCGGTGGTGCCGGCACGACCCTTTAAACCCAAAGACAAAGCCAAAGTGGAAGCCGGGGTGCAGATCGTCGAGCGCTGGATACTGGCTAGACTGCGCCATCACACCTTCTTCTCCCTGGCCGAACTCAATCAGTGTATCCAGGCTCTGCTCCATGAACTCAACCACAAACCCTTCAAACAACTGCCGGGCAACCGCCGCCAGGCCTTCGAACAACTCGACCAGCCCGCGCTAAAACCGTTGCCTCCTCATCCCTACCGCTATGTCGATATCAAACCGGTCAAGGTCAATATCGATTACCACGTCCAATACGAACTGCATCACTACTCCGTCCCCCATCAGTTGGTGGGCGAAACCCTGGAACTACAGGCCTCAGATCACCTGATCAGCCTGTATTTCCAGCACAAAATGATTGCCTCTCATCCTCGCAGCTATCGTCCAGGCTTCACCACTCAACCCGACCACATGCCGAAACGGCATCGAAAACACCAACAATGGACCCCGGGAAGAATAAAAAACTGGGCCCGGGATATCGGTCCCGATTGTCTGATCTGGATCACCGCACATCTTCAATCCAAACCCCATCCGGAACAGGCTTATCGGGTCTGCCTGGGATTACTCAATCTCAGCCGTAGCTACCCGGCCCAGCGTTTGAACCGTGCTTGTGCCCTCGCCAATCGCGAAAAACTCGACCGCCTCAAACACATCAAAGCCATCTTGAAAAGCAACCGTGATCAATTGCCTGAACAAATCAACCTAACCACAACCTTGCCCCAGGACCACGACAATATCCGCGGCCCCGGGAACTTCCACTAAACCAGGATCTGAATCTTATGAATACACAACTTAACCAGCGTCTACGTGAACTCAAACTCTCCGGCATGGCCAGTGCCCTCACATCCCAGCTCGAACAACTCGGCACCTATGAAGAACTGACCTTCGTCGAGCGATTATCTCTGTTGCTGGAACAGGAATGCCTGACCCGGGAACAACGTAAACAACAACGCCTCATCCGTCAGGCCCGCTTTAAACTCTCCGCCTCCATCCAGGACATCGACTATCAGCATGCGCGCAATATCACTAAAAAACGCATCGCCCAGCTCGCTCAAGAGGATTGGATCCAACGCGCCCACAATCTCTTAATCACCGGACCCTGTGGCAGTGGTAAAACCTATCTCGCCTGTGCACTCGGGCACAACGCCTGTTTACGCGGCATCAGCGTGCGTTACTACCGGCTCTCTCGCTTGATGTTGGAACTCACCCAGGCCAAGGCCGACGGCACTTACCACAAACTTCTGACCCGCATCGCCAAAATACAATTATTAATCATCGATGATTGGGGACTGGAAACACTCACTACCTCCCATCGTCACGATTTAATGGAGATCATGGATGACCGACATGGCCACTCATCTACCATGATGCTCAGCCAACTCCCCACTGATCAATGGTATGCAACCATCGGTGACAACACCCTCGCCGACGCCATCCTCGACCGATTAATGCACAACGCTCATAGACTACAACTCAAAGGAGAATCTATGCCAAAAATACTTAACAAGTTGACTGATCGTGAACACCTGAGTTAAAAACTCAACTCGTCGATGCGTTACACAATCACCTGTTCACGATGCTCCAGAATCGGCGTTCATAGCTACCGGTATACGCACGTGTGTCCCGCAATGGCTCCTTTGGGCGTCTCGACCGTCACACCATGACCTGACCAATCGATACGCTCAACGCGGGTATTGAGTGACACCGCAACGCCCGCACCCCATGCGGCAACCAGATTGCCATAGCCGTTCAGTGCCTGAAAGCCGAGCTCGCCAGTGGCGCTGGCGAAATCGGCGGTTGAAACAAGATCAATATCCTTCCCCCAGGATGACGCTATGCCACACAAAAGGGGCGAAGCATATTCGCTGTCCATATCGATCACATCGCTAAGGGCCACGTCTTGACCTTGTTTGGCAGCTGCCGAGATTGCCTTG
>Ga0224512_10000890_pt1 | contig 30391 bp, 13 predicted proteins | sample SF_May12_sed_USG_4_FD_169103 | JGI IMG/M metagenome (GOLD analysis project Ga0224512, IMG submission 169103) | Sediment microbial communities from San Francisco Bay, California, United States - SF_May12_sed_USGS_13 | ecosystem: Environmental > Aquatic > Marine > Sediment | place: USA... | reverse complement strand
CGTCCGGGGGAGCACGCTGGCCCGTAACTTCGACGAGACCATGGCCTTGGCGCAGGAGGTCCTGCTCGAGCCTCGCTTCGACCCAGACGAGTTCGAGCTGTCCCGACAGCGGGTGGCGAACGCTCTCCGCCAACGAGCGGCCAGCCCCGTCGCCGTGGCCGGTGACGTATTCCAGCGGCTTCTGTACGGCGATCACATTCTCGCCGAGAACGGACTCGGGTCGCTCGACACGATCGACGACATTACGCTGGACGATCTGCGGGCGTACTACGCGGGTGCGGTGAGCCCGGAGCGCGCGGCATTACACGTAACGGGCGCGGTGAGGCCCCGAGACGTCGTCGCTTCCGTGGGCCGGCTCGAGCTCGAGTGGGCCGGCGATGCGGCGGCCCTTCCCGAACCTCCCGCGTGGGTTGCCGACCGGGCCGGCCTGTACTTCGTCGACGTCCCCGGCGCGAGTCAGTCGGTGCTGCGCATCGGTTACCTGGCGCTCGCCCAAACGGACGAAGACTACTATCCCGCCACGGTCATGAACTTCCGTTTGGGCGGCGGAGGATTCGCGTCGGACCTGACCCAGGCGCTGCGCGAGCAGCGGGGCTATACGTACGGGATCGGTTCCGGGTTCGGCGGGACGGACGCACCGGGTCCCTTCCAGATTTCGACCTCGGTGCGCGCCAACGTGACCTACGAGGCGCTCGACCTCATCAAGACCATTGTCGAAGCGCACGGCCCCGAGTTCGACGATGAGGACCTGGAAGCGACCAAGAGCTTCCTCCTGCGGGTCAACGCACGGGCGTTCGAGACGGGGGGCGCGAAGCTCGGCCTGCTGAGCGCAATGAGTGCGTATGGTTTCCCGGCCGACTTCTTCCTCGAGCGTGAGGAGATCGTCCGCCTGATGACGATCGACGACGTGCGGCGGCTAGCAGACGACTACCTCGACCCCGAGGGGATGATCTGGCTCGTGGTGGGGGACGCCGAAACGCAACGTGATCGGCTGACCGGGCTGGGACTCGGCACTCCGGTCATGCTCGATCGCGAAGGGCGCCCAATCCCGAACTGACTAGGCTCGGATTGGAGCGCGGGCCACCGCCCCCCGTCGGGGTGTGGTCTCAGCGGCGGCCCTGGTAGAGCCAGAGGCCGCCACGCCCTCCCCCGAGGATGAGGTCGTCCACCCCGTCCCCGTCGAGGTCGGCGAAGGCGGGCGCCGCGAAGCCGAAGTCGGCAATGTCGAGCGTGCCGTCGTGGACGAAATCGGGTGCCGACAACGATCCCTGGTTGCGGAACAGGTGGACGCCGCTCGACTCGGATCCGACGACCAGGTCCAAGTCGCCGTCGGCGTCGATATCGTACAAGACCGGCAAGCTTCGGCGTCCCACGTCGAGATCCCCGAACTCGTCGCTGATCAACCTGAATTCGGGGGCCATCGGTCCACCGGTGTTTTCGTAGAAATTGAGCGCGCCCGAGCTCTCGCCCACGAACAGGTCGAGGTCGCCGTCCGCGTCCACGTCTCCGAGCGCCGGGGCGGCATTGCGCCCCCGGGTGAGTGTCAGGAACGCGGAGTCGGTCAGCGTGAGATCGATCGAGCCGTCGGTCGCCACGTTGGTGTAGAGTCGGAGCGCATCCTCCCAGGTGCCGACGACCGCGTCCTCGTCCCCGTCCCCGTCCAGATCTCCGAACGCGGGAAGCAGGTGGTAGCCGCCGCCCACATCCAGGCTTCCGTCGATTCGGAAGCGAGGGGCCCGGGCAGTGCCTTCGTTGAGAAGACGGTACAGCTTGCCGTTCTGGGTGTCGGACTGCTCGATCTTGTTGCCGACGAGCATGTCGAGGTCGCCGTCTCCATCCAGGTCGATGACGACCGGGACGCTCTCGGCCCCGAAGTCGAGGGTCCGCAGGAAGCGGGAGGTCCTCTTCTCGAAAGAGGCGGGCCCGGTCCGCTCGATGAGGTGGAAGTTGTCGACCGTGGTGGTGTTCGGGTTGTAGGCGCCCCCGAGCACGCCGACGAGAAGGTCCTGGTCTCCGTCGCCCTCGACGTCCCCAACGGTTGGCGCGTTGTAGCCACTGGTGCGCAGCGGTTCGTCGGTGGGGAAGGGCAGCGGCTCGCTACGGAGCGAAGGCGTCTGACAGGTCCCGTTGTTCTCGATGAAGAGGATGCCTGGCTCGAAGTAGTCGCCCCAGAACAGATCCTCGTCGCCGTCCCCGTCGATGTCGCCCCAGGCCATGGTGTTCGCGCCATGCTTGCTCCCGATCTGCGCCACGATCTCGATGTCCTGGAATCGATCCGTCACGTGATCGAACCGCGGAACGCCGCTGGCTTCGGCGCCAGCCTCCTCGTAGCGGGTCAGGGTACCGACGAGTCGACCGATGAACAGATCGGTTCGTCCGTCGCAGTCGATGTCCGTGGCGTTCGGGATGTTCTGCCGATCGGAGAAGATCGGCTCCCCTCCGGCGTCCTTGAGGCTGTCGCCCGCGAGGACGAAGCGGGGCGCACGCGAGGTGCCGTCGTTGCGGTAGTAGCGCAAATAGCTGAACGGCTCCTCGGAGAGGAGGTCGGGATCGCCGTCCCGGTCCAGGTCGACGAATCTGTACCACTCGCCCACGTCGAGGTCCTGGTAGGCATCGCTTCGCCATACATACCGCGCACCCGGGTCCCCCGGGGCTGCCGCGTCCGCGACATGTTCGAAGAACATGATCTCGCCGGACTCCTCCTGGACGAAGAGGTCATCGTCACCGTCGGCGTCGATGTCCACGAGTTGGGGCCTCGGAATGTTGAAGCCCCCGAGGAAGGGCTGCGAGTACGGCGCTCCAGCCTCGTCGAGCACGGGCAGCCCGCCGATGCTACGAACCCACGTTACGGCGGGCCGGGCCTCCCTCGGTCCCGAAGGGCGCGCGCTTTCCGCCGGGGTCTGGGTCGGACCGACCCCGGACGCGCAGGCGACGGCCCCAAGGGCCGCCAGGATGATCGCGAGTCGGGTCACCGACCGGCGAGCGACATACCCGCCGCGTATGCGCCCACCTCGATCACGGCGACGACCTCACGGCTCGCCCGATCGATCGCGACGACCGTGCCAGGGCGCCGGTCACTTCGGTCCTCCGGCCGGTACGCACCCGAAGTATTCCGACCCGATACGTACACCGTGCGTCCATCCGGGGCGACCGCGGAGCCGTGCGGCTCGACGAGCGCTGCGTGCCGCACGACGTCCGTGATCGTCCAGCCACTGGTCTCCACGACCGTCACGGATGCCCCGGTCTGATTCGGGATCCAGACCTCTCGTCCGTCGGGCGTGAACGACGGGTGCCAGGGCTGCTCGCCGACTTGTGTCCGGCGCACGAGGCGCGGTGCCGTGCCGCTGACGTCGAAGACCATGAGATCTCCGCTCATCTGTCCGGTCCCAACGAGCCACCGTCCATCGGGCGAGACCGCGAACTGCACGATCATCGGGTTCATGCCGTCCAGGTTGAGGAGATCCACCTCCTCCGCACCGAGCGGAGCGTAGGCGAGACTCCCCTGACCCAGGCTGGCCGCGAAGAAGCGTTCCCCCAGCGCGTCCACCGCGAGCGCGTGCGGGCGCGGGAAGAAGACGTCGACCTCTTCGATCGACATCGTGGTGCGCTCCACCACTCCGATCCGCTGCGGAGGATTCACGGCCGCCATCGATCGACCCACGTACAAGCGATCGGAGGTGGGGTCCGTGACCAGCAAGCCCGGCGTCTCGAATTCGGTTTCGCTCACCAAGCGGTTATCGCGGTCGAACTTCAGCACCTTCCCGGCCGCGATCAGCGACACGTACCAATGGGAACCGTCTGGATCGACCGACGTGTCGTGCGCCTTGGCGGTTGCCGGGTAGCCGAGCGCCTTCAAATCGACCGTCGTGACCAGCGTGTTCGTCGCCAGATCGATGACGGCGACCGAGACGTCTTCCTGGCTGGCCACGTAGAGGTATTGCTGGGCGCCGACCGGTGATGGAGGCGTCGGGCCTCCCGCACACGCGCTCGAAATCCAAAGCACGAGACCGAGCAGGAGGGAGCGCGCCCTCCTGCCCGGCGTCTCACGGCACGACGCCACCGGCGCGGTCAGGGGAGACCGGCCGGGAGCGCCGTAGCCGCTCGGGTCGTTTCGCACGCTACTGCGAGATGGTTCGTGGGCGGTACCGAACCAGGAACAGCCCCTCGCCCTGGCTCGTGACCACGACGATGCCCGATTCGAAGTACGGGTAGTTCGACCACGAGCCGTCCATTTGGGCGGTGTCACCGCCGTACGGCACGGTGTCGAAGCTCCCCACCGGAACCGGGTTTACCGGATCCGAGATGTCGAGCACACGCAGCCCGCTCGTGTAGTTGGACTGATACATCGTGTTGCCGAGGATGTAGAGGTTGTGGTCGGTCGCCTTGGTGTCGGCCATGTACTCGGCAGCCAGCACCGGATCGTCCAGATCGCGCAGATCCCAAATGAGCGTGCGCGTCGTCGCGACGTTGCCGCCCGTCTCGTCGAGCTCGTCACCCATGTAGAAGAAGGCATGGTCCTCGGAGAGCCAGCCCTGGTGGGAGTAGGCCACGTTCGGGTAGGACGCCATCGCCACCGCGACCGGGTTGTCCTTGTCGCTCACATCGGCGATCGAGAGTGCCGTCTCGTTGGCGCCCAGGCAGATCTCATGGCCCCGGTAGTCCTCGTCCGGCCCACGGTACACGACGCACTGGGCGTCATGGGAGTAGCCCGTCCGCTGACGGCCGGTCGCCATGTCCTGGAAGCAGCCGGCGAATCTCGGGTTCTTGGGGTCCTGGATGTTGATCATGTGGAGTCCGCCCCCGCACGTGGTGCCACCCGCACTGGCGCCTACCGCGTACGCGAAGCCGGTCTCCTCGTTGATGACGATGTTGTGCGCGCTCGCGATCTCCGTGTAGAGCACATCGGGCTCGAAGGTGACGGGGTTCGATCCGTCCAGGCCGCGTAGGTGCGTCAGGTCGAACACCTGCATCCCGTGGGGACCGGCGCCGTCGGAGACGACGTACATGTGGTCCTCGTAGACCTTCATGTCCCTCCAGACCGCCGCGTTGGCCTCGGGGGTCTTGGGAAGGCGTCCCAGATAAACGGGGTTGCTAGGGTTCGAGACGTCGACGAATGCGGTCTGGTTGGTCATGCCCACCAGCGCGATCTCTCGACCCGTCTCGGGGTCGGTCCAACCCCACACGTCGTTGGTGCCGACGCCACGGTCCGCGCCCATCTCTCCGAGGGGGAGGAAGGAAAGGAGGTCGACCGACTCACAGGTGAAGAGCGCCGCCTCACCGTCGTCGCTGCACGGTACCTCCGTGCCGGTGATCGCATCGATACCCAGCACGTCCCCCACGAGCCGGGTGGTCGGCGACCAACCGTCCCCGTCACGCTCCATGACCCACGCGGCGCCCGCCTGGTTGTCGGCTCCGAGTGCGGCACCCACGGCGACGTCCCCACCCATGGCGACGGTCGCGGAGAAGAACGCACGTGGGCCTTCGTCGGTCCCGATCTGGCGGGCCGTCGTCCACTCGAGGGTCTCCGGGTCGAGCTCGTACGCAAAGACGGCGCCCGCGCCTCGGCCGGCGCCCATCGCGCCGATCATCGCGGTCTGCCCGTCGAAGTCGATCGAGGCGCCGAAGGCGGTGCCGCCGGTCGTCTCGAACGGCGTAAGGAGCGTGGCGAGCTGCCAGCCGCCCTCTCCCGCGACGTACATCAGCGCCGCTCCCGTCCCACTCAGGAAGCCCGGCGCACCGATCAGCGCGATGCCGTCCGCCAACGCGATGTCCGCCCCGAGGTTGGGCTGCTGATCGACCGCCGGGGCCTGGAGCTGCCCCTGCGACCGCCAGCTGTCTGTCGCCTCGTCGTACTGGAAGGCGTAGACCGCTCCGGCTCCGTCGTTCGCCGACGCGGCTGAGACCAGCATGTGTCCGTCTTCGAGGGCGATCGTGCTTCCGAACCGGTCTTCGGGCTGGAGGCCTTCGGGGACGATCTTGGAGTGCTGCACCCAGGCATCGCCCTGGCGGCGGAACGTGTATGCCGCGCCACGCGCTTCGTTCTGGGCGATGGTCCCGACCGCGACCCAGTCGCCGTCGATCGCGAGGCCGCTACCCAGAGAGTCGGCTGGACTTCGGTCGGAGGTCTCCAATCGGCCGGATTCGACCCACGTCCCTCCGTCGTTCTCGAAGAGGTAGACTGCTCCCGTGCCTCCGTCGGCGCGAGTCGCCGAGATCAGCAGCAGGTCGTCTTGGGTCGCGACGCGAATGCCGAAGCGGTTCCCGGCCTCGGCGTTGGACGGCTCGAGGCGCTGGCTCTTGACCCAGTCGCCCGTCCCGTCGCGCTCGAACACGTAGACGACGCCGGAGCGCAGCTCGTACGTCGGTTCCCCGATCACGATCATGTCGTCACCGACGGTGATCGCGTTGCCGAACGTCTGCGCGTGGACCGGCGCCGCGACTCCGGCCGCGAGCAATACCACGGCGAGCGTCAAACACATCCGCTTCATGTAGAGCCCCTCACTTCTCGAGTAGTGGCCCTCCGACGAACGCGGAGCGCCTCGGACCTTCATATTCGACCATCGTTCCGGCCCGAGCCGACGGAAGAGGTCGGTCGGGCCGCCAGACATGAAACTCGTGATACGCGCGGACCGCGCTACTTGTTTCGATGCCTCGCGCTCTTCCGTTGCCTACCACGGTGCCGGCCCCCGCCGCCCCGGCTTCCGTCGGAGCTTCGTGGTCACATGTTGCGGATGATGCCGATCGTCACGATGAGCGCGGCCACCCCGAGCACCACCAGCGCGATCTTGACCCGGCTCCACGGGCGTTGCCCTTGGACTTCGCCCGTGCGGGCGTTCACCAAGAAACGGTAGACCTTCTTCTTGTAGCGGTAGGAGCAGATCCACATCGGAAGGAGGATATGCTTGTAGGTGACGTCCCGGTGGCTCGTGTTCATGGAGTGGATGCGCTGGCGATCCCCCCCTATGGCCGCGTTGACGTCGCCCGCAATGACCGAGGCCATCCGGACCTTCGCGCCCTCCCACCCGGTGTGAACGTCCACTTGATAACGCTCGGCCGTGAACCCGGAGAGGTATTCGTCGGCGTACGTCACGAGGTTGTCGAAGTCCCACGGTTCGAGCTCGGTTGCGAGCTGTTTTGGAAGTGACTCCGAGCCGACGATCAGCACGTCGTCGAACGTCCGCGATACCGTGCCCGACACCGGTGTCCACCGGACCCGCACCTCCTGGTAGGTCTCCCGGTGCGGCTTCCCGTCACGCATGACGGTGCGCGTCCGCGTGACGTAGTACTGGTCGCCGCGCTCGCCCGTGTAGTGCGTGATCGTACCCGCGTCGTACGTCCAATACGGCGTGTAGAGCCCCTGAAGTCGACCGTCGAGATTCGCCAACTTCTTCAGCTCGTTGGGCGCGAACCAGAGCTTCTTGATCCACGCCCGAAAGAGGTCGGTCGCCTCGGCGCGAGCGATGCGGAAGGGCAGGACTGCCTGAGGCTTGATGAGCCGCTGGGAAAGCTCTCTCGCCACGATCGTCGAGCCGCAGTATGGGCAGGGGAACGCCTCGTGCGTGGGCAAGGGCTCGACGAGCGCGGCGCACGAGTCGCACCGGACCGATACGACCTCCTCGGTCGGGGCTTCGCCATCGATTTCGTCCGCGATCGCCGCTTCGAGGGGTCGTTCCCGGACCCCGTCCGTGGTCGCCGGTATGGCGGTCGTGCTACCGCAATAGGGACACCTGAGCGAGTCGGTGCCCGGAGCGAAAACCACTTTCGCACCGCACGAATTGCACGGGAACTGCTTCGTACCCGTGCTCACCGGAGACGTCATGCGCGTCGCTTCGTGACGCGACCCGGTTCCCTCAGGACGGCAGCGGCGGTGGGACCGAGCCGAAGTGTTTCGAAACCGCGTCGACGTCTCCGGCCTTGGCCCACTCACCCATCCCCTGCGTCCAGACGAGCGTCTCCTTGGTGACCGCTCCGGACTTGATTTGCTGCTGGAGCCCTGCCTCGTCGAAAGGGCCTGCCTGCTGGCCACCGATGGCGGCATAGAACTGCGGACCCTGCGGGATCGGTGGCGGTGCTCCACCCCCGGCGTGCTGCGGCTGACCCGCCGGCTGGTTCATCGCCTGACCGATTTGGTTCGCCATGGCGAAGCCCATACCTGCGCCCATGCCGCCCGCGGCCATGCCCCCGCCGCCCGGATTGTTCGCGATGTCACCGATCGCCTCGGCGGCCTGGTATTTGGCGTACTGATCGAGGTTGCCCAGCACGCCCATGCTGGTCCGCTTGTCGAGTGCTTCCTCGACGGCGGGTGGCAGCGAGATGTTCTCGACGAGGAGGGTGCGCAGCTCGATTCCGTAGCCCTCCATGTCGTGTCTGACGCGATCGCCGAGCTTCTGCCCGAGCTCGTCGTAGCTCGCGGCCATGTCCAGCACGGGAATGCCGGACGACGCCATGGCGTCGGAGAACCGAGCCACCAGGACGTTGCGGACTTGATCGGTCACCTCTTCGGTGGTGAAGTGGCTGTCCGTCCCGACGATCTCCCTGATGAAGACGCCGGGGTCGTCGACACGCATCGTATAGGTGCCGAAGGCGCGGACGCGCACGGGTCCGAACTCCGGATCTCGCATCGTGACGGGGTTCTTCGTGCCCCACTTCTGGTCCGTGAACTGCCGCGTGTTCACGAAGTAGACCTCGGCCTTGAACGGGCTTTCGAAGCCGTACTTCCACCCTTTCAGCGTCGACAGGATCGGCAGGTTTTCCGTTTCGAGCGAGTACATCCCCGGGGGGAAGACATCGGCGAGCTGGCCTTCATCGATGAACACGGCGCTCTGACCTTCGCGCACGGTCAGTTGCGCGCCGTACTTGATCTCGTTGTTGTGACGCTCGAAGCGGTACACGAGCGTGTTGGGGCTGCTGTCGGTCCATTCGATGATATCGATGAACTCGCCCCGAATCTTGTCGAACAGGCCCATGGCCGGTGTCCTCCATGCTCACGAGTGAGGGTCGCCCCAAAACATAGGGTCGAGCGACTTCCTTCGCCCAGTGTCACATGCTCTACGAAACGGGTGCCCTCGACCTTCAAGCTTCATGCTTGCCGGGCGCGTCCTCGAGCCACAAGCTGACACGCCGCGATCGGCTCTGGTCGACCGTCACGGACCGCTCACGACACCCTCCGCTGGAGTCCCGGATGACACGTTTCGGAATCGTAGTCACGCTGGCCGCGCTCGCGGCCGCGCCCTTGGCCGCGCAGGAGCCAGCGTCGTGGGGACTGGGAGAGGAGCTCGTGTTCCACACGTTCTCGATCGCGGCGGTCGATCGGGCGACCGGGGAGTCGGGGGTGGCGGTGACCACACGGGTTGCGTGCGTCGGAAACGGTGTTCCGTGGGTCCGGGTCGGCGTGGGTGCGGTTGCGACGCAGGCGTCGACGAGAACCGAGTACGGCGAAGAGTTGCTCGACATGCTCGAGGAGGGGCTCACACCACAGGAGGCACTGGACCGCGCGACCGCCGCCGACGAGGGGCGAGACCGTCGTCAGGTGGGCGTCGTATCGCTCGACGGTTCAGCGGCTCAGCACACGGGGACGGGGCCCGGTGATTGGGCCGGGCATCGATCGGGTCCGAACTACGCGGCCCAGGGCAACGTCCTCGTGGGGCCGGAGGTTGTCGACGCGGTCGCCGAGAGCTTCGAGTCGACGGAGGGCTCGGGCATGCACTTGGCGGACCGCCTCATCGAGGCCCTCACGGCCGGCCAGATGGCGGGGGGCGACCGCCGGGTCGGGCGCCTTCAATCCGCCGCCGTCGTCGTAGCCGACCCGCGGGAAGGCATGTCGCGGCGGGCCGATGGTCAGACCGTGCACATCAACGTCTGCGAGCACCCCACCCCCGTGGCCGAGTTGCGGCGGATCTACGACACGGTCTCGGGCACGCTCGGGCACCGAGAGCTGTCTCAGCCGTCCGGCAACGACGTGTGGCAGGTGAAGCTGATCATGCATGCACTCGGCTACTATCGTGCGGATCAGGAGACGCTCGAGCGTGGCTTCGATGCCTCGTTCTTCAACGACGAGATCGCCGAATCCGTCGACAACTTCCGGATCGTCCAGGGCCTTTCCCATTCCGGCTCCGGCGGCACGCCTCCGGGCTTCGTCGACGCGAAGCTCGTCGGACTCATGTGGTCCGAGCTCGAGGCGTCCGGGAAGGCCGACGAGTTGCGGGCCACCATCCGTGAGTTGACGAGGGTACGCCGATGAGGGTGCGAACGATGCGCTCGCGAGCGACGGGGGCGCCTGCGGTGGCGACCGTCGCGGTGATCGTCGCGGTGATCGTCGGGGCGCTGTTCGCTCCGCGTACCGTCGTTGCCCAGGGCGTTTCTCTCTCCGCGGCGACCATCGCGGACGTGAACGCCGCCTTCGACGCCGGAACGCTCACCGCGGAGCGGCTCGTCGAGCTCTACCTCGCCAGGATCGAGGCGTACGACCAATCCGGCCCCGCGCTGAACACGGTCCTGTGGCTCAACGACAGCGCGTTGGAGCGCGCGAGGGAGCTGGACCGCGAGCGGGCCCGCTCAGGGCCTCGCTCCCGACTGCACGGCATTCCCGTCGTGCTCAAGGACAACGTCGACACGTCGGATATGCCGACGACGGCCGGCTCGCTTCTCCTTGCCGGATCGGTGCCCCCGGACGACGCCTTCCTCGTGCGGCGACTCCGCGACGCGGGCGCGATCGTCCTCGCGAAGGTGAACATGAGCGAATTCGCCTCCGGGGCGACGATGAGCTCCGTGGGCGGGTGGATCCGTAACCCGCACGACGTGGACCGGACCCCGTCCGGCTCGTCCGGCGGCACCGGGGCTGCGATCGCCGCGTGGTTCGCACAGCTAGGGATCGGCACGGACACGGGTGGATCGGTGCGAGGCCCCTCGACGTCCAATGGGATCGCAGGGCTGAAGCCCACGCTCGGGCTCGTGAGCCGGGACGGCATCGTCCCGCTCGCGCTCTCCTTCGACACCGGAGGACCCATGGCGCGGAGCGTCTATGACGTCGCCGCCATGCTCGACGTGATCGCCGGCGTCGATCCCGACGACCCGGCTACGACGGGGGCCGCAGACAACATCCCCGGCGACTACGTCTCCGCCTTGGACGGGGACGGGTTGCGGGGGGCCCGAATCGGGGTCGCTCGCCAATTCATGGGTGGTGACCCCGAGGTCGATTGGGTCATCGAGGCCGGTCTCCACGCAATGCGGGAGGCGGGCGCCACGCTCGTCGACGTCGAGGTGCCGCGGTGGCTCGTCGACGCGAAGGGGGATTGGTACACGACGATCCGCTGGCGGGAGTTCCGGGATCAGATTCCCGATTATCTCGCCACGCTCCAGCCGGGATATCCGAGGACCCTGGCCGACCTCGTCGAGCGCTCTCGTCGGGTGACCGCCTCGACGCCGGACGGGGGACGCCCGAACCCGGTCCGGTGGACCTTGTTCGAAGAGGAAGAGGCGTCAGGCTCGCTGACCGACCACGAGTACGTCGCCATGAAGGAGCACGGTCTCCCGCTGGCCCGGGCGCTGCTCGATGGCCTCATGGAGAGCGAGGGACTCTCGGCCATCGTTTACCCAACCTCGGCGAGCCGGCCCTCGCCGGTCGGTGGAGGTGGCCCTTCATGGGACACGCCTTCCGCGACCAACCTCGCCAACCTCACTGGTTTCCCCGATCTCATCGTGCCCGCGGGCTTCACCACGGACGGTCTGCCCGTGGGGATCAGCTTCTTCGGGACCGCTTTCAGCGAGCCCACACTGCTGCAACTCGGCTACGCTTTCGAGCAACTGACCCGGGCGCGACGCGACCCGGTGTCGACGCCCGCGCTGGAAGGAGAGATGATCGGTCGCTGAGGACCGGGGCTCGGGGGGTGCTCGTGGATGCCACGCCCCATGTCCGCCACGCCACCGCCACTCTACGTTGGAAAGCACCGCGAGCCGCAAGAAACCGTTATTTTACGGGTTCGCTGGTCCGGGACCGGTAGCCGTTCCGCGTCCCATCCTTTGTCGAGGACTTCATGGAAGGTCGACTTACCATCGACCCGGTCGCGCCTGCGCGCCCGGGTCAGGCCCGTAACGGAGGGGGCGCGCCCGAGGGGTGGGCCGTCTTCCTTGGGTCGTCCGAAGTCCAGGGGGGACCCGGGGGCATCCCCATCCGCGCGCCCGTCGGCCTCGTCGCCGGGTCCCGCGGAGTGCGTCCCGTCGCGCTCGACGCCACGGGTGGCGTTGCCAGCGCAATCGGACCGGACGAGGCATTGGTGGGGGTCCTGCCACCGGTCTATCCCGAGTGGCTGGGTGATCGGAGCTTTCTGAGCGCGCACGGTTGCCGCTTTCCGTACGTCGTGGGTGAGATGGCGCGCGGCATCGCCTCGGCCGAGATGGTCGTGCAGGCCGCACGAGCCGGACTAATGACGTTCTTCGGTAGCGCGGGACTGTCGATCGACGAGATCGACCGGGCGATTGCGACGATCCAGGGTGGGTTGGGCTCCGAAGCGCGCAATTGGGGCGCGAACCTGATCCACAGTCCTCAGGAGTCGCACATGGAGATGGCGTTCGCCGAGCTCATGCTCGCGAGGGGCGTCACCAACATCTCCGCGTCCGCTTTCATGAGACTGGCCCCGGCCGTGGTGTACCTGTCCGCCAGGGGCCTCACCCGCGGTCCCGATGGTCACATTCGGCGCCGTACGCACATCTTCGCGAAGATCTCTCGCGTCGAGGTTGCTCGTCCCTTCCTGTCGCCAGCCCCGGAGGCGATCCTCGGGCCGCTGGTGGCAGCCGGGAAGCTGACGTCCGAGGAAGCCGCGCTCGCGCGACGGATTCCAGTCGCTGGCGACATCACGGTCGAGGCCGACTCGGGCGGACACACGGACAACCGGCCTCTCACTGTGCTCCTTCCGCGCATCATCGACCTCGCCAAAGAGGTCGCAGCCGAACATGAATACGAGCCTCCGCGCGTCGGCGTCGGAGGGGGTCTGGGAACCCCTTCTGCCCTGGCCTCCGCTTTCGCGGCGGGTGCCGCCTTCGTCGTGACCGGTTCGGTGAACCAAGCCGCGGTCGAGTCCGCTCTTTCGAATGACGGTCGCGCGATGTTGGCGCAGGCCTCCATGACGGATGTGGCCATGGCACCCGCGGCGGACATGTTCGAGATGGGGGTCGAAGTGCAGGTCCTCAAGCGCGGCACGTTGTTCGCGCAACGGGGACGGGAGCTGTATCGGATCTTCCGCACCTACCCGTCGCTCGAAGCGATGCCCGAGGCGGAGCGGCGGACGATGGAGGACAAGATCCTCGGCCGTCCGGTCGAAGAGATCTGGTCCGACACGAAACGCTTCTTCGCGGAGCGCGACCCGGCCGAGATCGCGAAGGCCGAAGGCGATCCGAAGCACAAGATGGCGCTCGTCTTTCGCTGGTACCTTTTCATGGGCGCCCAATGGGCTCGCTCGGGCGAGACGTCCCGGCGTGCCGATTATCAGATTTGGTGCGGGCCGGCGATGGGCGCCTTCAACGACTGGGTGAAGGGCACGTTCCTGGAGCCGATCGAGAACCGCACCGTCGTTCAGATCGGCCTCAACCTCCTGGAAGGCGCCGCCTGGGCAGTACGAGCACAGCAGTTGCGTTTGGCGGGCGTCCCGATGGCGTCCGAGAATGCGGGGTTTTCCCCACGACCACTTCGATGAGTAGATAGATGCCGACCTCCCCACCCGTCGCGATCGTAGGAATGAGCTCCCTCTTCGCAGGGAGCCAAGACCTGTTGGGATTCTGGCGCGACATCGTTTCGGCGACCGACCGACTGACGGACGTCCCGCCTCACGCTTGGTTGATCGAGGACTACTACGATCCCGATCCCAGCGCGCCCGACATGACGTATGCGAAGCGCGGTGGGTATCTGGACCCGGTCGCGTTCAACCCCATGGAGTTCGGCCTTCCTCCGACGACCATACCTGCGACGGACACGGCCCAGCTCCTCGCGCTCATCGCGGCGAAGCGCGTTCTCGAAGATGCGGGTCGGTTCAGCGACGAGGCTGATCACGGCCGCACGAGCGTCGTGCTCGGCGTGGCCTCGGCGACCGAGCTCGTGGTCGAGATGGGCTCACGCCTGCAGCACCCGATCTGGCGCAAGGCGTTGCGGGACGCCGGGCTGCCCGAGAGCCGCGTTCAAGAGATCGTCCAGCGCATCAAGGACCACTATCAGCCTTGGCAGGAGAGCACGTTCCCCGGGCTGCTCGGGAATGTCGTCGCTGGTCGGATCGCGAACCGACTCAATCTGGGCGGCTCGAACTACGTGACGGACGCTGCATGCGCGAGCTCCATTTCGGCGCTGCAGGCGGGCCTCCATGAGCTCTATTTGGGCGACAGCGACATGGTGATCGCGGGGGGCGTAGACGCGCTCAACGACATCCTCATGTACATGTGCTTCTCGAAGACCCCGGCATTCTCCCCGACGGGTGACTGTCGGCCGTTCTCCGACGAGGCGGACGGTACGCTCATCGGCGAGGGCGTGGGGATGCTCGCCCTTCGTCGTCTCGAAGATGCCGAGCGGGATGGCGACAAGATCTACGCGGTTATCCGCGGCGTCGGGGCATCCTCGGACGGAAAGGGCTCCAGCGTGTACGCGCCGCGTCCGGAGGGACAGGCGAAGGCGCTCCGGCGGGCGTACGAGAAGGCCGACTTCAGCCCGGCGACGGTCGAGCTGGTCGAGGCGCACGGCACCGCCACGAAGGCCGGAGATGCCGCCGAGGTCCGCGGGCTGACCTCCGTCTTCGCTCCCGCGAACGAGGACGGCGAGCGCTGGTGCGCGCTCGGCTCGGTGAAGTCGCAGATCGGCCACACGAAGGCCGCGGCTGGCTCGGCCGGGCTCATCAAGGTGGCGCTCGCCCTCCACCACAAGATCCTCCCTCCGACGCTCAAGGTCGCGAAGCCGAACGCCAAGCTCGGCCTCGACGACGGGCCGCTGTACATCAACACGGAGGCGCGCCCGTGGATTCGGGCGAGCGACCACCCGCGGCGTGGGTCGGTCAGCTCGTTCGGCTTCGGTGGCTCGAACTTCCACGTCGCGCTCGAGGAATACACCGGGCCGGGGAACCGGCCCGAGCGTCTGCGTGCCTGGTCCCAGGAGCTCATCCTTCTTTCCGCGGGCTCGGCTGACGAGCTCGCCAGCGAGCTCGATGGGCTCCGGGCCGAAATCGAGGCCGGTCAGCCTCTTTCCCTGCTGGCGCACGACTTCGCCACGACCTTCGAGGCCGGCGCGCCGGCACGGGTAGCGCTCGTAGCGGGCTCTCTCGAAGAGCTCGATGAGAAGGCCCAGAGGGCTGGTGAGGCAATTTCCGCGGGCGTCACCGGTGCCTTGCCCGACCCCGATATCGCCCTCGGATTCGGAGTACCGGAGCGAGGAAAGCTCGCGTTCGTCTTCCCGGGTCAGGGAAGCCAATACGTGGGCATGGGCGCGCATGCCGCGATGATGTTCGACGATGCCCGCGCCGTGTGGGACGCGGCGGCGGACATGGAGGAATTCCGAGACGAGCGACTGGATCGTGCCGTCTTCCCGCCTCCCGCATTCACCGATGAGGAGCGGGCGCACCAGAACCGCCGGGTGACCGCCATGGCTACCGCTCAGCCAGCGATTGCGGCTGTGAGCCTGGGCTATCTGCACCTGCTTCGCCGCCTGGGCGTCGAGCCGGACGCGGTCGCCGGCCACAGCTTCGGCGAGCTTTCGGCGCTCGCCGCCGCGGGCCGAATCGACGAGGTGGAGCTGCTCGCGACGGCGCGCAAGCGCGGGGAGTTGATGGCTGAGGCCGCCGAACACCGCGCCGGTGCCATGATCGCGCTGCCGGCCGGGGCCGAGAGGGTCGCGGAGCTCATCGACGACTCGGATGACGTGGTGATCGCGAACGACAACGCCCCGACCGAGGTGGCTGTCGCGGGGTCTGTGGAGGCGATCCAGGCATTCGCCGAGAAGGCGAAGGCGGCGGGTCTACGCAGCGTGCGGCTTCCCGTGGCGTCGGCGTTCCACTCGAGCATCGTCGCTGACAGCTGCGAGCCGTTCCACGAGCACCTCTCTTCCGTTTCGTGGGGCAAGGGCTCGATAGAGGTTTACGCAAATACGACAGCCGCGCCGTACCCGAAGACCGGTAAGGCCGCGCGTAGACTGCTCGCGGACCAGCTGGCGTCTCCAGTGCGCTTCCGCGAAATGATCGAGGCGATGCACGCCGCGGGCGTGACGCACTTCGTGGAGGTGGGACCGGGTGGCGTGCTCACGAAGCTCATCGGTCGCTGCCTCGGTGATCGGACCCACGTGGCGGTCTCACTCGACGACAAGAAGACCCCTGGACTCCGTGCGTTCTGGCGCGGTCTGGGCCGCCTCGCGGCGGCGGGTGTCCAAATCGACCTCAACGCGCTCGCCGAGGGGTACCGGCTTCCGGATGCTCCGTCCGAGACAAGGCCTTTCGAGATCATGATCACCGGCTTCAACCACGATCGTCCTTATCCGCCCGAGGAGGGCGCCGCGGGACTGCCGTCCGCGAATCCGGAGGTGGCCCCGACTTCGTCGCCTTCCCCAGAAGCGCACACGCCTGACACGCCTGTTGTCTCGGCGTTCGCGGCTTCGTCGGCGTCGACCGCGGGGGTTCGGCCCACTTCTCCTTCCCGCCCCGCGGCTCCCGCGAGTGCGTCGATGTCCGCCGCGGCTCCTGGGGCCGGCATGCCCTCGATCGCGGCGCCCCCCACCGATGCGGCCGCCGCGGCCCAGGTCCATCAGGCAACCATCGAGGCCCATCGCCGATATCAGGAGCTGATGGCCGAAAGCCACAGGGCGTTCCTCGACATGGCGGGCGAGGCGCTGCGCCAGGCCCAGGGAGTGGCTTCGGTCGCCCCGCGGGCTCAGGCCTTCGAACAAGTCGCGCCGCTTGCGGTTCATGCGTCGCCGGCACCGGAGTGGCCCACTCCTACGCGCCCGGACGAGGCGAGCCCCGCAGCCACTCCTGAGGCGAGCCCTGAAGCCATCCTCGAGGTGAGCCTCGTCGAGGCGACTGCAGGTGCGGCGGCGGCCAAGGTCGACGTAGCCGCCATGGCGCTCGAGGTGGTTTCGGAGAAGACCGGATACCCGGTGGAGATGCTCGATCTCGACATGGAAATGGAGGCGGGTCTCGGCATCGACTCGATCAAGCAGGTCGAGATTCTATCCGAGCTTCAGGAGCGACTTCCGGGCTTGCCCGAGATCGCGCCGTCGGAGCTCGCGAGTCTGCGCACCCTTCGCGACGTCGCCGAAAAGCTGGACGTTGCCGGCCCCACGCTCGTCTCTCTTGGTGGTGCAGCGACGGTCGCCAATGCGGAGCGTCTCGTCGAGGCTGCCGAGCCGGCGAGCCCGAGCGGGGCAGCCGATCCGAGCGCGCCCCCGTCGATGGACGTGAGCGCGCTCGCGCTCGAGGTGGTTTCGGAAAAGACCGGATACCCGGTAGAGATGCTCGATCTCGACATGGAGATGGAGGCGGGTCTCGGCATCGACTCGATCAAGCAGGTCGAGATTCTATCCGAGCTTCAGGAGCGACTTCCGGGCTTGCCCGAGATCGCGCCGTCGGAGCTCGCGAGTCTGCGCACGCTCCGTGACGTCGCCGAGAAGCTGACGGTCGGAGGAGTGGTGGCTGCTTCTGTGGCCGCCGGGCCACCCGTCGTTGCCGTCGCGCCGGAAGCTGCGCCGGCGCCCGCGGACCCCGAGGCGTCCGGGGTCTCCGAGGCCGAGATCACGGCACTCGCCCTTACGGTGGTGTCGGAGAAGACCGGCTACCCGGTCGAGATGCTGGATCTCGACATGGAGATGGAAGCGGGGCTCGGTATCGACTCGATCAAGCAGGTCGAAATTCTGTCCGAGCTGCAGGAGCGGCTTCCTGAGCTCCCCGAGATCGCGCCCTCCGAGCTCGCGAGCCTGCGCACTCTTCGCGACGTTGCGGACAAGCTGTCGTCCGGACGCGTGGAGGTTGCGGGCGTGGCGCCCGCCTCCACGGAGCGGGCCGATCCCGTGGCCACCGAGAACGTCCCACACGCGGCGTCCGTGGGTTCGGCATCGCAGGAAGACGTGACCGCACTGGCCCTCCAAGTGGTCGCGGAGAAGACCGGATATCCGGTCGAAATGTTGGACCTCGATATGGAGATGGAAGCGGGGCTCGGCATCGACTCGATCAAGCAGGTCGAGATCCTGTCCGAGCTACAGGAACGGCTTCCCGAGCTCCCCGAGATCGCGCCTTCCGAGCTCGCGAGCCTGCGGACTCTGCGCGACGTCGCCGAGCGGCTCTCGGTCGGAGTCGCGCCGGCGCCCGCGGGACCGACCGCGCAGCCGGGGCGCGCAGTGGGTCGTCCCGACGCAGTGGGTCGTGCCGACGCGGTGGATCGACCCGACACGGTGGGTCGTCCCGACGAGGCGGTCGTATTGGATCCGACCGCGGTCTCGGCGTTCGTTCCGATCATCGTGCCCGAGCTCCGGCCGGGCTTCGGGCTGTCGGCGCTGACGCCGGAAGCCGTCATCGAGGTGACCAACGAGGTGCCGTCGCTCGCGAGCGCGTTGGCGGAAGGCCTCGCCGCCCACGGGATTTCGGCCCGGGTCGTGGACGCGCCGTCGGCTCAGGCCTCGGGTGTCATCTGCCTGGCCGGGCTCGGTGCCGAGACCTCGGGACCCGACGCTTCCTTGGCCGTCCATTCGACGGCGATCCAAGCCGCTCGGCTCGTGGCGCAGCACCCGGATCCGTCCGAACGCCTTTTCGTCACCGTCCAGTCGACTGGTGGGCATTTCGGACTGGCAGGCGATCCGGGCGACGGTGCGTGGACCGCTGGCCTTGCGGGAATCGTGAAGACGGCTGCGCGTGAGTGGCCGGGAGCCTCGCTGAAGGCGATCGACGTGGCGGATCCGGAGACCGCCGGAGACGCGATCCTCGACGAGCTCTTCCTGGGCGGTCCGGCCCTCGAGGTCGGGATCTCCGCGGACGGCGTCCGTTCGGTGGTCCAGATCGAGCCCCTCGCGGCGGCTCAGCAGACCAAGGTGCCTCTCGATGAGGGGTCCGTCGTCGTCGTGTCGGGTGGTGCCCGGGGCGTGACCGCGAGCTCCGTCGCCGAGCTCGCCGCATCGTGGGGCGTGCGACTCGCACTGCTCGGGCGCTCGGCGCTCCAGGACTGGCCGGAGGGCGTGCCGCTAACGACCGACTCGACCCAGATCACGGGTGCGCTCGCGAAGATCGCGAACGATCGCGGCGAGACGGTGGACTTTGCGGGTCTGCAGGACGAATCGAAGAAGCTCGCCGCGAGCGCCGAGGTGCGGATGACGTTGGCCGAGCTCGACGCCAACGGCGTCGACGCGATGTACCTGAGCGCCGACGTGACGAACGCCGACGAAGTTGGCGCCGCGCTCGATCATGTGCGGCAGACATGGGGATCCATCGATGGGATCGTGCACGGCGCCGGTGTGCTTCGTGACAAGGCGATCGCGGACATGACCCCGGATCGCGTCGCGGAGGTGTTCGCGCCGAAGGTGACCGGGCTCTCCGTGCTGCTGGAGGCGACGAAGGAAGATCCGATCCAGGTCATCGCGCTCTTCTCCTCGATCGCGGCCCGCGCCGGCAATGCGGGTCAGGCGGCGTACGCGGCGGCGAACGAGGTGCTCAACAAGGTCGCTTCGGCAGAAGCCCATCAGCGTGGTGAGTGGTGTCGTGTCCGCTCCTACAACTGGGGTCCGTGGGCCGGGGGCATGGTCGACGAGGGTCTGGCGGCGCACTTCGAGAAGCAGGGAATCGCGCTGCTCGACGTCGGCGTCGGCTCGCGTTTCTTCGTGGCCGAACTGGCCATGACCGGGAGTGGGGTCGAACGGGTCGTGCTGGCGGCGCCGTCGTTCCCCGCGGTCATGCAGAGCTTCACCGTTTCGCACGACGACGACGAGGACGGACCCGACGCACGTGGGTTCGGCCTCGCTTCGGGCCTCGTGGCGGACTTCGCGCTCCGTCTGGGTCAGGCGCTCAAGCCCGTCCGGACCATGCGGATGTACCTCGAAGACTTCGTGAGCGCGATGCGGGACTCGGAGGGCCCCGACGCCACGGGCCCACACACGGTCGAGGTCCACCCGATCGTGGCCGCGATCCCCGGCTACCGATTGATCTTCAAGGATCGGGCCGGGAACGCGCACCATGAGACGATGGTCCGTTATGCGGACAACGGATCGTCGCCGCCGCCGCAGGTGCCCTCGGGCGGTTTGGAGCCGTGGCCCTTCGAGGCGGCCGCCGCCTACGAGACCGTTTTCGGTTCAGGGACAACCGTTCGCTCCATCGAGACGCTGGAGGGCGTGTCCGAGGAAGGGGGCATGGCGCTGCTCCGAAGCGCGCACAGCGTGGGCTGGCCGCCTACGCTCGCCCGCGGATTCGACCCCGCTGCGTTCGAAGGCTTGATCCAGCTGGGTGAGCTGTGGGCTCATCACAAGGCCGGTGCGATCCAGAAGCTCGCGCGCATGGGCTCCATGGTCGTACACCATCTCGAGGCGATCCCGGAGCGACTGAGATCCGCGTTCCGGGCCCGCAGAACCGAGAAGGGGACGCTGTTCGACTTCATCCTGGCGACCGAGGAAGGCGATCTCGTGGCCGAGCTGCGCGAGGTGCAGTTCGACGCGCCCGTTGCCTGATCGACGGCAAGACCGGAGTCCCGGCATGAACAGCTTTACCCCGATCGCCGTCGTAGGGCGCGCCTGTGTCCTGCCGGGTGCGACGTCACCGTCGGAGCTCTTCGCGGCGGTGCGCGACGCACGAGTGCTGATCGAGGAAGCCCCGGAGGGCGCGTGGGGACTCGATGCACGACGTCTGGTGCAGGAGCGGGCTCCAGGGCCCGGGATGGAACACGTCGTGAGCAATCGCGGCGGATACGTGACCGGCTTCGATCCGATCTTCGACGCCCAGGACTACGCCGATCGAGTCGCCAGCCCCGACCGACTCGACCGGCTCACCCAGTGGCTCCTGTACTGTACGGGGACCGCGCTCGCGGAGGCAGGTGTCGAGGCGCCACCGCCCGGAACCGGTCTGGTGATCGGCAACCTCTCCTACCCGACCGTCGAGCATACGCGCTTCGTGGAGGATTTCTGGCTGGGCCACGGCGATCACGCACCCAAGCCGGGACGCGCCGGGGTCACCTCCGATCCCCGAAACCGGTTCTCTTCCGGGGGACCGGCGCATATCGTGGCTCGCGCCTTCGGACTGACCGGCGACGTCTTCGCCCTCGACGCGGCGTGCGCTTCGTCGTTATACGCGCTCTCGATCGCGTGCCGGCGGCTACAGGACGGGGAGTCGGACCTCATGCTGGCCGGCGGCGTGGCTCGTGCCGATCCGCTCTTCATTCATTTGGGGTTCACGGCTCTCAACGCACTGAGTCGGAGCGGCCGGTCCCGCCCCCTTCATCGTGGTGCCGACGGGCTGTTGCCCGCGGAGGGCGCGGGGCTCGTCGCGCTGAAACGCCTCGACGACGCGGTCCGGGCCGGCGACAGAATCCACGGCGTGATCCGCGCGATCGGCCTCTCCAACGACGGTCGCCAGAGCGGCTTTCTCGCGCCCTCCACGGACGGTCAGGTGCGGGCGATGCAGTCGGCGTACGCCCAAACCGAGATAACCCCGGCCGACATCGGCTTCATCGAGTGTCATGCCACGGGGACGCCGCGGGGCGACACCGTCGAGCTGGACAGCCTCGCGCAGATCTGGGGCGACGGGCCGAAGCCCGCGATTGGATCGCTAAAGGCCAACATCGGCCACCCGATCACGGCGTCGGGCGTGGCGAGTCTCCTGAAGATGCTCGGCTCCTTCGAGGCCGGGGTGCTTCCGCCGACGCCCTGCGACGATCCGCTGCCGGCGATCGACGCATACGGATTCCGTCTGCTCACCGAGGCGGTCCCGTGGACGAGCGACGGACCACGTCGTGCGGCCATCAGCAACTTCGGGTTCGGTGGCAACAACGCCCACCTGATCGTCGAGGAGTGGACGGGGGGCGGCGCGGACAGAGCTGCGGTCACCACCTCGGCTCCGGTGCCTCAGACATCGAATCCACCGCGACCGTCGGTCTCTGTGGTGGGCATGGGCATCATCGTGGGACCGGACGTCGGGCTTACGAGATTCGTCCGTCGCCTCGTCGACGGAAGGGACGGCCACAGCACGCGGACCGAACAGGTCGTGCTCTCGATGAGCCACCTCGGTTTCCCGCCGAATGACATGCAGGAGAGTCTCGCGCAGCAGTCGTCGATCCTGGCGGTCGTGGACGAGGCGCTCGGCCACGTCGGCGAGATCGATCCTGATCGCACCGGAGTCTACGTCGGCATGTGCGTCGACCCCGAGGCGGCTCGGCACGGCCTCCGGGTGCGCTTGCGCGAGCTGCTCTCGCCCGAGGCGGACATGGCCGGGTGGCGAGAGGCGAATGAGGCGTCTGCGCGTCACCTCACCGCTGCCGGTGTGATCGGATGCATGCCGAACATCCCGGCAAACCGGGTGCACGCGCAGCGGGATTGGACGGCGCCGGGCTTCACGGTGGCGAGCGAGGAGCTCTCGGGCATCGATGCGCTCAAGCTGGCCCTCCGCGCGCTTCAGGCGGGGGAGATCGACGCGGCGGTCGTGGGAGCATCGGACTTCTCGCACGAGCCCGCTCATGTGGCCGCCGCACGGGACGTCCTGCCCGACGATCGCCAGGAGCCCGGTGACGCCGCCGTGGCGATGGTGCTCATGCGTGAGGCGGACGCCCTCGGGTCAGGGCGCTCCATCTTCGCGACTCTGATCGAGCTCGACGACACAGACGAGCCCGCTCTCCAGAGCGAGCCGGATCCGTCGCGACCCGTTCGGATCGCCTTGGACCCGAACGTGGGAGTGAGCGAAGTGACGGCCCGCTTCGGGCACGCGCACGGTGCCTCGGGACTGCTTCACCTGGCCGCCGGTACGGTGACCGCTCACCTCGGCGTGACGCTCGATCGGGAAGGCGCCTGGCCGGCACCCCGGCCGCTCGACGCCGAGCATACACGCACCACCGTCGAGTCTTTCTCGGGGCTGCGTCGTGCGGTCGGACTCCGGGCGCCCGAGCACACGGCCCCGGTCATCGCCCCTGTCGATGCGCCTCTGGTCGCCTTCTACGCGGCCGACTCGCCCGAAGCGTTGGTCGAGACTCTCGATACGGACGGGGGACGGTCCGCGGGGAGCCTTCGATTGGCGCTCGTCGCTGCGACCGAAGAGGAAGTGGAGCGCCTTCGGACACACGCACGCGAGGAGCTCGCCGCGGGAAGGGATCCGAAGGCCCCGGGCCTGTTCTTCGGACGCGGGACGCCGGACGGGGAGGTCGCGTTCTGCTACACGGGCGCGGCGGCCGCGTACGCTGGGGCCGCCCGTGATCTCCTGCTCGCGTTCCCGGAGATCGGTCACGACCTCACGGTCCGCTTCGCAGGGACGCCCAAGCTCGCCGCCGATCTTTACGGGGCGGACATCGTCGAGTTCTCCCCGGCTACGCAGCTCACCGGCTCTTCGTTCGTGTGTCAGGCGCACACGCTCTTCACGCGGCAGATCCTGGGCATGAAGCCTCAGGTCGCGATGGGGCTCTCGTCCGGAGAGACGAACTCCCTGATGGCGTTCGGCGTGTGGAACGACCTCGACGCCATGCTCGCCGAGATCGACGACTCGGAGATGTACGTCAATCAGCTCACGGCGGAGTGTCGCGCGGCCGCCGAGTATTGGCGACTACCCGAAGGCGAGCTTCCCGACTGGCGCAACTATCGGATCGCGGCGTCGTTGGAGTCGGTGGAAGCGGCCATGGAGGGCGAGGACCGGGTGTACGTCACGGTCATCCACCACTACGAGGACATCGTGATCGGTGGCGACGCCGCCGGTTGCGAACGCGTGGTGGAGCGAATCGGACGCAATCGGGCGATCGACTTGGGCCTCGACATGGTCGTGCATTGCGCCCCGCTCGCGCCCTTCGAGGAGCGGTGGCACGAGATCCACCTCCGCGAAACCACCGACGTGCCCGATATTCGTTTCTACACGAACGCCGGGAACCGGGCGTACAGGCCGACGCGGGAAGCGGCGGCCGCCGCCATCACCCAGCAGGCCATAGACCCGGTCGATTTCCCCAAGACGGTCGAGCGGGCGTACGAGGATGGTGTCCGCGTCTTCATCGAGCACGGTCCCCGCGCCATCCTGACCGGCGCGATTGCGAGGATCCTGGGCAATCGTCCCCACCTCGTCGTGGCACTCGACCCGCACGGAGGGTCAGGCCTCGAGCCGGTCGCCCGCTCGGTCGCCAAGCTCTGGGCTGCGGGGATCCCGATGCGCTTGGACCAGTTCGTATCGCGACTCGTCGACCTGAGGCGGGGCGGACAGCCCCGTCCCGAGCCTGACGGCGCGCTCCTGAGACTCAACGCACACGCTCCCGACATCACGTGGCCGGAGAGCTTCGCACACGCCATGGATACCGACGAATCGAACGAGCAGGGTCAACTCATGGCTCCGCCTCCGAACCGCGGCTTCGGTTACGACGTCGCCCCCCACTTCACCGCCACGGGGGTGAACGGACGGTCCGCTGCCGAAGTGCCGCCGTCCTCGAATCGCACGGCTGCCTCGACCGCGCCTGCCTTCACCGGAGATGTCGCAGCGAGCGGTGGTACCATGGCGCCCCACCCGACCCTCTCGCTCTTCGAGGAGGTCGCGCGAGCTCACGCGGACTTCTTGAAGGAGCAGAAGGAGACGCACGAGCGCTTCCTGGCGCTCGGCCTCGGCGTTTCCGGAGGGCTGGCGGGGAGTCCCTCATCCCCTCGGGAAGCGCACACCCCGGTTCCTTCGGTTCACGGGTCGACGTTCCAAGCTTCCTCTCCGCAGGGGTCCGCCACGCCGGCCGTTTCGCATCCGATGGCGGCGCCTTCCGCCCCGCTCGTCTCACGATCGATGGCCCCGTCGGCGGCAACGGCCGCGCCGGCCCCCGCGCCGGCGGTCGAGCCGGCCCCCTCGGCCCGCCCGGAGAGCCACTCCGCGGCTGTCTCACCGAAGACGAAAGCAGCGGATGGCCCTCCGTCGCCCGTGATCCCGATCGCGCCGCCGATCGACCGCGATACGCTGCCCGTCACGCCCTTCCTGAATCGAGAACAGCTCGAGATCCACGCGGGCGGCAAGATCTCCGAGATCTTCGGCGAGCTCTTCGAGCAGCAGGACGGGTACGCGGTGCAGGTCCGCATGCCGGAGCCGCCCCTCTTGTTCGCCGACCGGGCCCTGACGATCGAGGGCGAGCCCGGGACCATGAAAAGGGGCCGCGTGGTCACGGAGACCGACGTCCAGCATGACGCGTGGTATCTGCACTGCGGGCGCATGGCGCCGGGCGTCGTCATCGAGTCCGGCCAGGCCGACCTGTTGCTGATCTCGTGGCTGGGGTGCGATTTCCTCAACAAGGGCGATCGGGCGTACAGGCTTCTTGGCTGCGACCTCACCTTCTTCGGCGAGCTCCCCGCGCCGGGTGAGACGCTCACGTACGACATTCACGTAGACGGCCATGCCAAGACCGGCGACGTCCGGCTCTTCTTCTTCCACTACGACTGCTACATCGGGGACCGGCTCCTCATCTCGGTGCGCAACGGGCAGGCGGGCTTCTTCACCAAGGAGGAGTTGGCGGGTTCGGGAGGTGTCCTCTGGGATGCCGAGGACGACGATCCCGACCCGCACGCGCGACTCGACCCCCCGCCGCGCCTCAGTACCAAGCGGAGCTTCTCCGCAGAGGAAGTCGCCCATTGGATCGACGGGAAGGCCCACCTCTGTTTCGGAGAAGGATTCGAACTCGCCGCGTGTCACACGCGTACGCCCACGCTACCCGGCGGTCCGCTGAAGCTCATCGATCACGTGCCCGTCTTCGACCCGGAGGGCGGCCCGTGGGGTCGCGGCTACCTGCGCGCCGAGTCGCACGTTCCTGTCGATGCGTGGTTCTACGAGGGACACTTCAAGAACGACCCCTGCATGCCGGGGACCCTGATGGCGGACGCGGCCACGCAGGCGCTTTCGTTCACGATGGCGGCGATGGGCTTCACCATGGGGCGGGATGGCTGGCGCTTCGAGCCGGTCCCCGGCGAGATGGCTCGCTTCCTCTGCCGGGGGCAGGTCATTCCCGACGGTCCCCACACCCTCGAATACGAGATCTTCATCGAGGATGTGATCGACGGCGACATGCCGGAGGTATACGCGTCGCTTCTCTGTAAGAGCGACGGCTTCAAGGTCTTCCAGTGCCGGCGTTTCGGACTCCGGCTCGTGCCCGACTACCCACTGACGACGAAGCGGGAGTTCCTGGCCGGAGCCGAAGCTCCTCGCCTCGTGGGACCGGGTGACAGCGACGTCCGGGGAGACTACGAAGCGTTGCTGTCGTGTGCGTGGGGGCGTCCCAGCGATGCGTTCGGACAGATGTTCACCAAGTTCGACGGCGCGTTGAAATGTCCGCGACTTCCGGGTCCGCCCTACCACTTCATGAGCAGCATCGTGGAAGTGGATGTCGCGCCCGGGTCGGCCTCGGAGGGGGGGACGCTGATCTCGACGTTCGAGGTGGATCCAGAGGCGTGGTACTTTGCCGAAGGACAAGGCCACATGCCATTCGCGGTGCTGGTCGAGGCCCTGTTGCAGCCCTGTGGGTGGTTCGCATCGTATCTGAACTTCTTCGCCGACACGGAAGGGGACGTCGCATTCCGGAATCTCGACGGCGAAGACTGCATTCTCCTCAAGTCGGTCGGCCCGGATACGGGCACGTTGAAGCTGACGACGCACCTCACGCGCTCCGCAAAGGCCGCGGGGACCAGCATCGTCTTCTTCGAAGTCAGGTGTGAAGACGCCACGGGTCTCGTGATGACATTGACCACGGACTTCGGCTTCTTCAGTCCGAAGGTACTCGAGGATCAGCGCGGCCTTCCGACGACCGATGAAATGCGGGCGCGCCGGGACGAGCCGTCAACGACGGCGCCGTTGTCGCTGGTCGACGGCGGTGGCGCATTTGCCCACTTGCCGAGTATGGCGAGCGGCAAGATGCGGATGCTCGACGAGGTCACCGGCTTCTGGCCGGATGCCGGGGACGCGGGCCTCGGTCGGATCCGTACGTTCCAGCGCATCGACGCGGACGCTTGGTACTTCAAGGCTCATTTCTACGAAGACCCGGTCCAACCGGGATCGCTGGGCCTCGAGGCCTTGGTCCAATCAGCGCGTGCTCTCGTCGATCTCAAGGGCTGGCTCGACGGCATCCAAGACCCGGTCTGGGAGCACCCCATAGTGGATTTCCCACTGGCTTGGCGGTATCGCGGTCAGGTCGTGCCACGCAACAAAGAGGTCGTGACCGAGGTGGAGGCGTTGGAGGTCGACCTCGTGGACGGGGAGTCCGTCACGCTGAAAGTCTTCGGTACGCAGTGGGTCGACGGGCTCCGGATCTATGAGGTGCCTTCCTTCGCGATCCGGGTGCGCGCTGGGGGCGCGTGACCTCCGGGGTAGACGAAGGCGGTCGCCGGGTGGTCCCGGAAAAGGCCCTGAGCTCTGGCGACATACACGTTTGGGTTCTGGACGTGACCGCCCCGTGGTACGATGCGCTTGCCGATTCGGGTCTCGCCTCCGACTCGGAGCGCCGGCGCGCCCTCGGGATGACCAACGCCGAGATGGCGAGAGCGCTTCTCGCGCGGCGAGCTGCGCTGCGGCAGGTGATGTGTCGCTATCTGGAGCTAGCTCCAGACGATGTCGACGTTGTGACCGCGCCCGGAGGCAAGCCGGTGCTTCTGCCGACGAAGGAGGCGCCCGCCCTCTCTTTCTCCATCGGACACTCGGGTGACCGCTTCGGCGTGGCCGTGGGGGCCGCACCGACGGTCGGATTCGACATCGAGCGTTTTCGACCCGTGCCGCGCGCGGACGCGATCGCGGAGCGCTGGTTCGCCTCAGCCGAGGCGAGATCTCTCGACGGCCTCGAGGGGGCGGAGTTAGAGCGAGCATTCATGCGCGTCTGGACGGCGAAAGAGGCGCTCGCCAAGCGCCACGGTGCCGGGCTCCGACTCATGATGAGGGGTGACGTGGAGGAGTTGGACACGAGCTCGGAGGAGGAGGCGGGTCGGCTGAAGTGGGTGACGCCGGGCGACGACTATCTTGCGGCGATCGCGAGTAGTCACGAGATCGAGGCGGTGACCATCGTCGTGCCGGAGGACGGCGCTTGGCTCGAGTAGCGGACCACGCGGCCTCCTCATCGCGCCGCGGCCGACTGGAAGGACACGTGTACCGGTTCAGAACCTGATGTCCGTCGCCGAGGAGATCGAGGAGCACCTCGATCGGCGCACCGGTGGCTGACCTCGACCATCTCGTCTTCACGGTGCCGAACCTCGACGAGGGGGTGGCGCTCGTGGAAGACCTGCTCGGCATGAGGACGTCACCGGGAGGGCGCCACGTTGGCCTGGGGACGCACAATCGACTGATCGGTCTGGGACCCGACAGCTACCTCGAGATCGTCGCCGTCGACCCCGGCCAACCCGCGCCGGCGAAGCCCAGATGGTTCGGGCTCGATCACCTGGACTCGCCTCGGCTCGCGACCTGGTGCGTGAAGAGCGACGACTTGGTGACGACGGTCGGCGTGGCCCGGCTCGCGGGGGTCGAGCTCGGAGCGCCTGTCTCCGGGTCTCGTGAGCGGCCGGACGGCACGCGGCTCTCCTGGACGTTCACCGATCCGTGGGCAGACCGCGCCGGCGGGACGATCCCGTTCTTCATCGACTGGGGCGGCAGCCGTCACCCCGCTGAGGCGCTGCCCGGAGGGTGCCGATGCGTGGGGCTCCGGGTGGAGCACCCGGACGCAGCCGAGCTGGCGCCCCGTCTGTCTGCACTCGGACTCGACACGTCGGTGTCGAAGGGCCATGCTCCCCGCGTCGTCGCAACACTCGACACACCCAATGGAATCGTGGAGTTGTCCTGATGCGCTCCGAATCTCTCGGTCTTCCCCGCGCGGCGGCGCAGCGACTCGGGCTCGGCCCGCGCCGCCGCCCGGCGGCGTTACCCCTTCTGCTTTCGACGATCGCGGTGAGCCTGGTCACTCCCACCAACGCGGCCGCGGCGCCGCAGGAGACGCTCCCCCACGTCGTCGTTCTCGCGACGGGTGGGACGATCGCGAGCACGTACGATGAGGAGATCGGGGCGCTTCGCGCTGCGCTCACGGGTGACGAGATCGTCTCCTCCGTGGACGGGTTGTCGGAGATCGCGCGCGTGACGGTCGAGCAGATCGCCAACGTGAACAGCCGCGACATGACCCCCGCCGTCTGGCTGCAGCTGTCGCGACGCGCGAACGAGCTGCTCGCGAGGGAGGACGTCGCGGGCGTGGTGGTCACCCATGGCACCGATACGCTCGAAGAGACGGCGTACTTCCTCGACCTCACCGTAACGAGTGAGAAGCCGGTGGTGGTCGTGGGTGCGCAGCGCGCGCCCACGATGTACGACACGGACGGCCCGCGAAACATGCTCAACGCCGTTCGCGTCGCGATCTCGGCCGAGGCCATCGGGATGGGCACCATGGTCGTCATGAACGGGCAGATCAACGCGGCGCGAGAGGTGACGAAAACGAACACGCTCGATGTCGAGACCTTCCAGACACTCGACTTCGGGTTGCTCGGGGTCGCGGACATCGAGACCGTCCGATTCTATCGCGCGCCGATGCGGCGTCAGACCATCGCCCTGCCCGAAGAGGTGACACTACCCGACGTCTATATCCATACCGAGTACGCAGGCGCCGACGGCCGGGCGCTCGAGTTGCTCCTGGAGGCGGGTGAGGTCGATGGCGTGGTCGTCGCCGGCCTCGGCTTGGCTCACGTGAGCACGCCCACGCTCGAGGTGCTTCGTAAGGTCCGGGCGGCCGGCCTCCCGGTCGTGGTCGCGTCTCGGGTCCCGACGGGACGAATCGTGCCGCTGTACGCGAACAACATCGACTTGCTCGACATCGGTGCCGTACAAGCCGACAACCTCAGTCCGCAAAAGGCGCGCGTTCTGCTGATGGCCGCCATGACGCGTACGACCGATCCGGAAGGACTCCAGACCTTGTTCAACCGATAATCGAAGCAGGCACGATGCCCTCGGCGCGCGACGACCTGACGGAGCTGACGGAAGCGCTCGAGGGACTCTTGGCGGGGCGGGCCCGGGCGTCGATCGTGGATGGCATCTGCGCACGCGGCGACTTCTCCGACTGGCTGCGACGGATCCGCTCAGCCATGAGCGAGCACGCCTTTGCCGTGGGGGAACGGCGGATCGACCTCCACCATCCGGTGCGCCGCATGGACGTTCGGACTCGCAAGGACGGCTTCCGCGTGCTCCACGCGTGGAACCACACCTCGCACCGGTTCACCGAGGACATCGTGCCGGTGCGAGGGGTG
>Ga0224512_10000889_pt1 | contig 30408 bp, 28 predicted proteins | sample SF_May12_sed_USG_4_FD_169103 | JGI IMG/M metagenome (GOLD analysis project Ga0224512, IMG submission 169103) | Sediment microbial communities from San Francisco Bay, California, United States - SF_May12_sed_USGS_13 | ecosystem: Environmental > Aquatic > Marine > Sediment | place: USA... | reverse complement strand
CGGCCAGATGCTCATCGTCGTTCTCGCCATGATCATCGGCTTGATCCTCGCGCGCGACGTCGAGGTCCCGTCGGCGGTCTGGGGCACCATCCCACTGTTCGTCGTCACGTTCCTGGCCGGCTTCGCTTTCTACGCGGTCGCATTCGCCACCATCGGCTCGATGGTGTCTCGCCAGGAGGACGCCCAGAGCGCACAGCTCCCGGCCATGCTCCCCCTGCTCAGCGGCTACTTCATTGCCGCCTTCAGCCTGACCACTCCCGACAACCTGGCCGTGAAGATCGGATCGTTCGTGCCGTTCACCTCGCCGGTGCTGCTGCCGTTCCGCACCGCCACCACCGACATGCCCATCTGGCAGATCACCGTGGCCCTGATCATCCTGGTCGTCTCCAGCGTGGTGATGCTTCAGCTGGCCGGCCAGATCTACCGCTACTCGATCCTCCGCAGTGGCACCCGGGTGTCGTTCGCCGAGGCTTGGCGAAACCGCAGCGAGGACGTCCTCTAGGTCCTCTCGGTGACCGATCGTGACCATGCGGCCATCGGTGGCTGGGCCGGTTCCTGGTTGTTCCAGCGGGGATTCGATGAGGGCTGGGGAATCAGAAGTGGCTGAGAATGGTTGCTTGTCGAACGGTATTCATCCCTTCCGCTGTAGGCCTACGGGCTGGCTACCACCGAGCAACGCCGACCAGGAGGAACACACCATGAAAACGCTCAACCACGCCCTCGGGCGCCTGGGATCCTACGGACCCCTCATCATTCGCCTGATTCTGGGGGTCCTGTTCGTGCTACACGGATGGGACAAGTTCGATACCGGGCTGAGCAACGTCGAGGGATTCTTCGACTCGGAGGGCGTTCCCGCCGCGGCGTTGACGGCACCCCTGACGGCCATCGCCGAGATCGTGCTGGGTCTGGCCCTGATAGCCGGTTTCGCCACCCGTATCGCCGCTCTGCTGCTGGCCGGGATCATCGTCGGGGCCATCATCTGGGTCAAGAACGACGCGATCCTCGGCGGCGCCGAACAGGAGCTGGCCTACCTGGCCGGGTTGATCGGACTGGTGTTCCTCGGCCCCGGTCGGCTGTCGGCCGACGAGATCATGGGCAACGACATGCCGCTGATCGACATTGGGGAGGAGCGGGCTCTCGACGCCATGGCCTGACCCAACACCGGTACGGGATCGGCTGCGGCCGACGGCGACGACTACAGGGAGCGGAGTGCCTGCTGGCGAAGCCAGTGATCGGCCAGCACCAGCAGCGTCATGGCCTCGACCAACGGCACGGCCCGCGGGAGGACGCACGGATCGTGCCGCCCCCTGGCCGCCAGCACCGTCGGCTCTCCCGCGGTCGTGACCGTCTTCTGCTCCGATGAGATCGTGGCGGTCGGCTTGAACGCCACCCGCATCACGATGTCGGCACCGTTGCTGATGCCGCCCTGGACCCCGCCCGAGCGGTTGGTCGACGTCGTCGGCCCGTCCGGACCGGCGACGAACGGATCGTTGTGTTCTCGCCCGGTCATCATCGTCCCATCGAAACCGCTGCCGATCTCGAATCCCTTGGTTGCCGGAAGCGACAACATGCCCTTGGCCAGATCGGCCTCGAGACGGTCGAACACCGGCTCGCCGAGCCCGGGGGGAACCCCCCTCGCCACGGCGGTGACCACCCCGCCGAGCGAGTCGCCGTCTCGGCGGGCCCGCTCGATGGCCTCGGTCATTGCGGCCGCCGCCTTGGGATCGGGGCAGCGGGTGGGGTCGGCCTCGACGTCGTGAAGGGTCACCACGGCCGAATCGACGGTTGCCTCGATGGTGTGGACGCGGCTGACCCAGGCCAGAACCTCGATGCCCGCCGCCTCGGTGAGGAGCCGCCGGGCCACGGCGGCCGCCGCCACCCGGCCCACGGTCTCCCGCGCCGAGGAGCGGCCGCCACCGCGGTGATCCCGGAGACCGTACTTGGCCTCGTAGGTGTAGTCGGCGTGGCTCGGCCGGTAGACGTCGCGCAGGTGATCGTAGGCCCCCGGGCGTTGGTCGGCGTTCTCGACCACCATGGCCAGCGGCGTGCCGGTGGTGCGGCCCTCGAAGACCCCGGACAGAACCCGGACCTGGTCGGCCTCCTGGCGTTGGGTCACCAGTTTGCTCTGACCGGGCCGCCGCCGGTCCAGGTCTCGTTGGATGTCGGCGATGTCGAGTGAAAGGCCGGGCGGACACCCGTCGACGACGACACCGACGGCGGCGCCGTGGGATTCACCGAACGTGGTCAAGCGGAAGAGCTGTCCGAAGCTGCTGCTCACGTTCCCAAGGGTATAGGAGGCTCCAGCCGCAGGTGCCAGTACCGTTGGGAGGGTGACTGCTTCGGACCGATACGGCCCAGCGCTGACGGCGGAGTTGCGGGTGTGGATCGATCAGGATCTGTGCACCGGCGACGGTCTTTGCACCGATCACGCTCCCGCCGTGTTCACCATCCTCGAAGACGGCATCGCCTACTGCAAGGAGGGTCACAGGGTGTTCAACGACCCCGGTGGCTCGTCCGAGCTGGCTGCCGTGCCCCGCCACCTCGAAGAGGACGTGATCCACGCCGCCCACGACTGTCCGGGGGAGTGCATCTTCATCGAGTTCGCCGAGTTGCCCCCCGACTACGATGGGGTGCTGCCCGAAGCGACATCCGTCAACTCCGAACCCTCCTCATCATGACCGATTCGAGAGTCGAACCCGCAGGCCCCTCCCAGGAGCAGATGCGGTTCCAGGACCGGTATCCCGGCTACGACTTCGACCCCACCTGGTACGATCCCGGTGAGGTCGATGACGACCTGAAACACGTCAGTCGCGACGATGCCGACGAACGAACGAGCTGGAGCTATCTCGGCGTGTTGTGCGCAGTGTTCCTCGGCTTGGTCGGGTTTGCGTTCGGCTGCGAGGCACTGGAGAACAACGAGACGCTTCCCGAGGTCGTCAGCGACGAAACGGGCGTCTCGGTTGCGGCCGCCCCGGTTCGGCTCAACATCGAGGTGGAGGGCGACATCGTCATCCTGCGGGGCGCAGTCCCCGATGAGGCGGCTCGAGCCCAGCTGCTGGCCACCGTCGAGTCGATCTACAACTCGGCCAACATCATCGATGAACTCACCGTCGATCCGGAAACGGTACTTGACGGGGGGTCCGTGGCCATAACCGGTCTCGCCGGTGTCGACGACGAGCGCCCCGTTCAGTTGCGGGACGCCGTCGTCAGCGACTTCGGTCTCGAGGACGGCGGCGTCACCGTCGAGCGGAGCGAGGAGGACGCGTTGATCGCCGTCAGCATCGACGGGATCGTCGCGGGGGGCTCCATCCGGTTCAGCGGCGCGCTTCCCGACCAGGCGTCGATCGACGACCTGGCCGCAGCCGGACAGGCCGCATTCGGGTCGGCCGATGTGAGCGGTGTCGTCATCGACGAGCGCACCTGGACCGACGCACAGCTCCGGGTCATGGGCTCCGTGGCACCGGGTGACACCAACCACGAGCAGCTGGTCACGGAGATCGAGAGCCGGTTCGGCACGCTCCTTCCGGTCGACATCTCCGCTGTCACGATCGATCTGAGCGCCGACGCGTTGTCGGTGCTCGAAGCCGAGATCCAGGAGGCGGTCACGGCCAATCCGATCCTGTTCGCCCCGCAGAGCTCCGACATCGACCCTTCGAGCGACGCCGTACTGGCCGAGATCGCCCAGCGCCTGCTGGAGCTGCCGAACATCTCGGTCGAGGTCGTCGGCCACACCGACGATCAGGGCTCCGACGACGAGAACCAGATGCTCTCCGAGGACCGGGCGGAGGCGGTGAAGGCCCGCCTGATCGAGCTCGGTATCGATGAGGCCAGGATCGAGGCCCGAGGCGAAGGCGAGCAGTTCCCGCTGGTTCCGAACGACACACCGGAGAACCGGGAGCTGAACCGCCGGATCGAGTTCAACCTGATCAGCGGCGGCTAGCCCGCCGGTTCCGCCCGGTCACCTCATGCGGTGTTGACGATCCGGAAGCGCTCGGCGAGCCGCCCTTCCGGCAGGTTCGCCGCCTCGGCCGAATTCCGAGCCCATTCCCGCAAGCGGTCGGCCATGCCGTCGGGATCCTGCATCTGACTCTCGTGGCACAGCAGCGCCTCGATCTTCCGGTCGAAGGTGTCGGTGATATCGACGTGGGCATCGGCCTGCGGGCCGCCCATGATCCAGATCTCGGGCACCGCATGTGGCCGCAGATCCTCCTCCGCCAGCAGCTCGGGAAAGGCGAAGGGGTTACGGGCGTCGGGATACACGGCACAGAGGGTGGCTTCGCCGACGGCCAGGTGATCGGGATGGCTGGGGTAGATCCGGTTCAGGTCCCGCTGGGGGGACTGGGTGACGACCCGATCCGGTGTCGTCTGACGGATCGTGCGGCTGATCGCCTTCCGTAAATCCAGGGTTGCCTCGACCCGCCCGTCGGGAAAGCCGAGGAAGTGCAGCTCGGTCACCCCGACGACCGCCGCTGCCGCGGTTTGTTCCTTCTGGCGGATGCGGGCCATCTCATCGCGGGGTACCGATTCGTCGAAGCCGCCGGCCTGCCCATCGGTGACCAGGCAGTAGATGACATCATGACCCTCGTCGGTCCAGGTCGCCGTCGACCCGGCGCAACCGAAGTCGAGGTCATCGGGATGGGCGACAACAATCAGGATCCGCATAGGGTTCTCAACCTATCCGGCTCGGGATTGGTAGCAAAAAGCGAGCCGACGGCTCGCTGTTCACCACACGTCCCGCTGGCGTTGATCAGGGAGAGCGGTACAGCTCGTCGTAGGCCCGCCGCAGCTCGCCCTTCTGTATCTTGCCCATGGTGTTGCGGGGCAGGGCGTCGAGGTAGATGTAGCGCTTCGGCTGCTTGAACTTGGCCAGCTTGCCGTCGAGGGCGGCACGCAGCACCTCGTCGTTGATGTGGGATTCGGCGACGATGAACGCCGTCACCGCCTCACCGAGGTCGTCGTGCGGCAGGCCGACGACGGCCGACTCGGCCACGCCCGGCATCTCGTCGAGTTTGAGCTCGATTTCTTTCGGATACACGTTGTAGCCGCCCGAGATGATCATGTCGCTGCCCCGCCCGGCAAGCGTCAGACGGCCGTCGCCGGCCAGCCAACCGATGTCACCGGTGCGAAAGAATCCATCGGCGGTGAACGATTCGGCGGTTTTGTCCGGGAGCAGCCAGTAGCCGCTGAACAGGTGCGGGCCCCGAACCTGGACCTGCCCGACGTCACCGTCGTCGACGACACGATCGGCCTCGTCGGCAATCCGGAGTTCCATCTCCGGCAGTGCGTAGCCGACGGTGCCTGCGATCCGTTGACCCTCCGGTGGATTGGAGGTGATGATGCCACACTCGGTCATCCCGTAGCGTTCGCAGATCACATGGCCCGTTCGCTCGGTGAACTGGTTGAACACGACCTCGGTCATCGGCGCCGAACCGCTTGTGAACATGCGGATCGTCTGGCAGTCGTGCGGGCCGAACTCGGGGTCGTTGAGCAGGCGGACGTAGTGGGTTGGGACCCCCATGTAGACGGTCGACTCCCGAAGGTGGCGCCGCACCGTCTCCACGTCGAACCGGTGGCAGAAGATCACCTCCGAGGCGTTGAGAATGGCGCAGTGCAGAGCAACGAACAGCCCGTGGACGTGAAAGATCGGAAGGGTGTGCAGCAGCACGTCGCCAGGTCGGAAACGCCAGATGTGGTGGAGGGCCAGCGAGTTGGTCGCCATCCCGCCGTGGGTCAGCATCGCTCCCTTCGGCCGACCGGTGGTGCCGGAGGTGTAGAGCATGCAGGCGACGTCGTCGGCCTCCCGCTCGACCACCCCACCCAAGGCTGTGACCTGGGATGCGGTGTCGGCCAGCGTGCCGCCGCCGTCGTGGCTGAGGGTGAAGGTTCGCTTGACGTTGGCGATGTCGGCGACCGGTTTCAGCTTGCCGGCCAGGTCGGGCGGGTAGACGAAGACGGCGGGCTCGGCGTCGCCGAGGAAGAACCCGATCTCGTCGGGGGTGTAGGCGGTGTTGAGTGGCACGTAGACGAACCCGGCCCGCAGGCAGGCGAAGTACAGGGCGACGGCGTCGACCGACTTGTCGACCTGGACGACGACCCGGTCGCCGGGCTGGGCGCCGCCATCGGCCAGGACGGCCGCCATGGCCGCACTCCGACGATCGAGCTGCCCGTAGGTGTGGGAGTCGCCGTCGGGAAGTGTCAGGAACGGATCGTCCCGGTTCTCCCCGAACTTGGTCGCGAAGAGCTCATAGATGTTGTGACTCAACGTTGGTGCACCATGTCACTGTCCCCCGGGGCCCAGCTGCCCTCGTCGGCCCAGACTAGTGCACGGCCGGATCGGCGTCGGTGATCGGGCCGTGCCCGAACCCGGAGGCGGTGTTCGTCAGCTGGCGGCTCGGGTCCGGCGCAGGACCGGGTCGGCGACGGCCAGCGCCTTGTCGGCCACGGTCAGTACCCGGCCGGCTGCGCCCGGGGTGTCGGAGTCGATCAGGTTCCCCATCACACCGAGTGTGATCTGAGCGATGGCCTCGGTGCCGACGGCCAGTTTGAGTCCGTTGCGCAGAATCCAGGGGTGGCCGATGAGGAAGGAGAAGCGCCGCCCGGTCCGGAGGAAGCTGTCGAACCGCTCACCAACTGCAAGGTGGTACTTGATCGGCGCGGTAGCCGGGTCGGCGGCGAACAGCTCGGCGGCCAGCATGCCGGACTCGAGGCCGTAGTCGATCCCCTCGCCGTTCATCGGGTTGATCAGGCCCGCGGCGTCGCCGACCGCCATCCAGCCCGGCCCGTGTCGGCGCTGGGCGGTCATCGGCAGCCGCCACGCCCGGGGCCGTTCCAGGTTGGGTCCGATGTCCCAGGTCTTCTCGACCAAGCCTCGATAGGAGTCGAGGAGATGGTTGAGGTTCAGCTGTTTGAAGTTCTTCATGGTCGAGAGGGCGCCGACCCCGATGTTGACCGTGCCGTCGCCGGCCGGGAACATCCAGCCGTAGCCGGGCACTGCGGTTCCGTGCTCGTCGACCAGGGTGAGGCAGGCCTCGAGGTGACGGTCGGCGTGGCGGGGCGACTCCACGTAGGTGCGGATGGCCAGCCCGAAGGGTTCCCCGTCGATGCGCTCCGCCCCGAGCATTCGGGCCACCTGGCCGGGCGCTCCGGTGGCCACGACCACCATCTCCGACGAATAGGTCTGACCGTTGGCCTTCACCCCGACCACCCGTTCACCGTCCATGGTCGGGATCGCTTCGGATTCCCAGTACAGCTCGGCCCCGGCTTCGGTGGCGGCGTCGACCAGGGCGGCGTCGAGCCGCCGGCGGGGCCAGACGGCGCCATGGGCCGGGAATCGGCTTGTTTCGGGCCAAGCCAATTCTCGTACCCTCGGACCGGCGATCATGCGCAGTCCGTCGATGCGGTGGGCGCCGTCGAGGCCGATTCCGAGCTGTTGAAGGGCGCCGACCGCCCTGGGGGTGAGCCCGTCCCCGCATACTTTGTCGCGCCCGTAACCCCGCTTCTCGAACACGGCAACGGACAGGCCCTTACGTGCCGCCACGATGGCCGCGGCCGCTCCGGCCGGTCCCGCTCCGATGACGATGAGGTCGTAGGTTGCCACTGTTCCATGGTGCCCGAATCCGGGCTCACCTCCGCCCTGGAAGCACGGCGATGTGACGGGTGGCCTTCGGTATCCCACCCGCCGACCGGGCGGGCGACGGCGGGTGGGATACCGGTGTTCGGGTCAGCCGATGATGTCCGCCATCTGCTGACGAGCTTGCAGCTCGAGTTGCAGGTTGGCGAGAGCCTGGCCGTCGATCTTGTCGACCTCGGTGATCAGGTCACCGATGGTCACGATCATCGGATCGTCGGCGACGGCACGGCGCTCGGCCTCTTCGAGCCGTTGCTGGTGGATCAGCACACCACCGATTGCGAACAGAGCCAGCGTGGCTACCACCAGCAGGCTGATGAGTAGTGGGAACAACATTGCAGGTCACCTCCTGTCCGAAGTCTGAATGGCCGTCTGGAATGCCTGTGTCTGGATCGACACGGTGCTTTTGAAGCCAATAGTAGGACGGATTTCGGCGCTGTGAAGTACATATTTCCGCTTGAAAAGGGGGGTTTTGGAATTGTCCGAGGCGTCGACGCGGCCCCAGAAATCGGGCCCCGTCACCCGGCCGCCGAATACTTGGCCGGTGCTCGATCCGGGAGTTATTCGCCGGACCGTGGCCGGGTCAGGGTCGCCCGAGTCGCCAGGGGTCTGCCATCATTGACCCATGCCGGACGACGCCCCCCCGAATATCCGGCCGACCGAGGTGTTGGCCCCGATTCTGGGAACTCATCTGGTCAGCGTCTTTCATGGCCAGCTGAGAACACTGGCGGAAAACCTCGAAAAAAAACGTGGCCAACCGCCGAAAACTTCGTTGGCGGCGGCAAAACTGCTCTACCGGCGATCGGGCGCCGAGGCGATTGCGGCGGTCCGCACGGCCACGGTGCCCCCCGGCTCCGACGTCGGTCGCACCACCGAGCCGGGCGCCGACCTCGACCGGGATGCGCCGTCCGAGCAAAGGATCGCCCAGCACCTGGAGGATCTCGAGGTCTGGCTCGGCGACGGTTCCTGGCTTGACCCACCCTTCGAGGACCCGCCGCTTCTCGCAATCATCGAACGAACGGTTGATGAGCTGACTGCGGGTTCTCGGTCACAGTCGGTGGTCAAGCTGATCGACGGCTATCGGGCGATGGTCGACTGGTCGGAGGCCTTTCTCCTGCAACGGCCCGACGATCAGGCGGCCCGCGACGAGGTCGTCCTCCTGACCGTTGCCCGGCTCAATATTCTCGACAACCCGCAGGCCGGTCAGAGGCCGGTGCAGGCCCACACCATCATCAACCGGGCCTATGACCGCCTTCCGGAGAGCTGGGGTGACGACACCGCGATCGGCGTCACCACCTTCAGCAAAGGTCACTTCGGCAACGACCAGGCCACGTTCAACAGTGTCTGCCGGGCATTCGTCGTCGACCTTCTCCATCGGGCGCTGCGGCATCCGTCGCCCCGAACCATCTACCTTTCGACGACGATCTTCGACCAGTCGACCGGCTGGGTACGGGCCGAGCTCGACCAGAAGATCATCGACTGCCTGGCCGCCGGCTGGCGGATCATCCATGTCCTCAATCGTGGTGGGTACCTGTCCCCGTCGGCCGGGGCGCGGGTGCAGGCCGACTTCGCCACCCACCTGCTGGCCCACTTGCAGACCGAGGGCGTCTACGTGCCCGTTCCGTCGGTGCCCGCCGACTCGACGGACATGGCGTTGGTCGACGGGGTCGGCGCCGTGGTGTTCCCAAGCATCGGTTACGGATCGGGATCCGGTCGCCCGTCGGGCCCTCCCAGCCCGGCCATGGCGGTCCGCTGCATCACCGGTCGGGGCCGCGAGGGTCCGGCGGCGACGCCGATCGTGGCCGAATTGCGAGCCGAGGCTCGGACGGTGTTCGCCGAGCAGTCCGAGGACGAGGACGCCTACCTGGACCGTCGGGAGCTGCCCTTTGGGTACCGGGTGCCGACCGATGACCTTCTGTGGTTCGATCGCCAGTTGACGGCTAGCGAGCTGTTCGAGGGGGAGCGGTACGCGCTGAAGGCCAACCTCATCATGTCGACCCTGCCCGACGGCATCAGCGCCGCCCAGTTCGAGGCCTGGGAGGGGCAACTTCGGCGCCTCGCCGACGGCGATCCGGATCGGAGCGGTCTCGTCCATGGCTGGTCCGACGACTTGATCGAGCGGGCCGCCGCCTCGATCAACGAGCGGGGGATCGAGACGGTCGCCGCCATGCTCCGTCGGCTGCGCCACAAGCGATCCGTGCGCCACTTCAGCCTCGAGACCAACACGATGAACTTCCGATACCGCGACTGCGTGCTGCAACACGAGATGGTGCGTTACCTCACTGAGGAGGACCCGTGGTATTCACCCAATCCGATCTACGGGTCCGGTGGTCTCTCGCTGGAGAACCGTCACGAACACGGCCTCTACCTGGCCCAGCAGCTCGAGACGACCAGGGTCAACCTGGAGGTCGGAATCCGAAACGGCTATACCCTCGGCCTCATCGGCGACCAACTGAGTCAACCCTACGACATCGGACGAACCTGGTGGCTGGCCACCGAGTCACGCGATCGCCGGGCCGACCAGGTCCACTTCCTGCACCAACCCGACGAGGTGTCGACGGCCTATGTGGCCACGCTGAAGGTTGAATCCGTTGCTCACTTCAGCGCAGTCCAGACGTTCCTCTCCCTGTTCGATGCGGTGTGGTACACGGTCGAGATCAAGGACCGGTTTCCGGCTACGGTGCTCGACTTCCTGCTGGAACATCTGCCGCTGTCGGTTCGGCGCGAGTTCGCCCGCATCGACCAGATCGGCCTGGCTCGTTGACGACATCCGGTCGGCAGTCGGCGGTGCTCGGCGGGCGTGGTCGCAGCCCGGCACCCGAGGGGCCACGGGGGCTGGCCCACGGTCTGCGCGCGCTCCGCCACGACAACTACCGCCGGTTCTGGATCGGGGCACTGGTGTCCAACTCGGGCACGTGGCTGCAGAACCTCACGGTGCCCTACGTGCTGCTGGAGATCACCGATGCCGCCTCCTGGGTCGGCTTGGCCGCCTTCGCCAGCATCTTCCCGGTGATGGTGCTCGGCCCGGTCGCCGGCAACCTGGCCGACCGCTTCGACCGGCGCAAGGTGCTGGTCGTCGGCCAGTTCGCCGCGGCCCTGGCGGCGGCGGCACTGTGCGCGGCCTGGGTGTGGGGGGTGCGGTCGCCCGGGGCACTGGTCGCCCTGGCGGCAGTGGGTGGTGTGATCAGCGGGTTCACGATGCCGACCTGGCAGTCGTTCGTTCCGACACTGGTCGAGACCGAGGATCTGCCGTCGGCCATCAGCCTCAACAGCCTGCAGTTCAACATCGCCCGGGCCATCGGTCCGGCGGCCGGCGGTGCTCTGATCGCGGCCCTCGGGCCGGCCTGGGCCTTCGGTCTCAACGCCGCCAGCTTCGGCGCCGTGCTTCTCGCCCTGGCGCTCGTCGATCCCCGCTCCACCCGCCAGCACCGAAATCCCCAGCCGATCATCAAGGGGTTCGTGAGCTCGATCCGCTACATCCGGCGTCAACCCGGGATCGGGGTCGGCATCGCGCTCGCCGCCTGCGTGGCCTTCCTCGGCTTCCCCGTGATCAGCTTCGTGGTGGTCTATGCGAAGCACGTGTATCGGGTCGACCCGTGGGCCCTCGGTCTTCTGTCGGGTCTGATGGGTGTGGGCGCCATTCTCGCCGCGCCGATCGTCGCCGGTGTCTTCGGCGACCTGTCAAGGGCGAAGACGGTGCGGGTCGCCTTGCCACTGTACGGGTTGACGATCATGGTGTTCGGCTCGTCGACCACCGTGTTGCAGGGTTCGATCGGGCTCCTGTTCTCCGGCATGGGCTTCCTGACCATCGTCGCCACCTCGAACACGGCGGTCCAGACCATCGTCGCCGATCGGATCCGGGGCCGGGTGATGGCCACCCGCATCATGAGCTTCACCGGCGCCTACCCCCTGGGAGCCCTGCTCCAGACCGCGCTGGCCGACGTGGTCGGGCCCCGACCGGTGGTCACCACGGCCGGTGCCCTGCTGACCCTGGCCGGACTGATCATCGTCTTCCGTCCTTCACTGGTCGCCCGGCTGGATGACCCGCCCGACACCTCGCCACCGGCCTCGGCTGCGGCCGCCTGAGTGGACGATGGCGTGCGAGATTCGCGCGTGAAAACCTCGTGTGATTGTCGATTTCGGGCGCGCTTGTTCGTCTTGACGGTGCGGGAACGACCCGCCTCGAACCGAGACGCAAGGAGAACGGGCAATGGCAGCGACATCCACACCACCAACGGGGGCACCGCCAACCGACGGCCCACACGAACGTATGGAGGTGATGGGACTCGACGACTATCTGGCAGCCATGACCAAGATGGTGTTCCAGTCGGGCATGGGAGCAGCGGTGGTCAAAGCCAAATGGAATGGGATCACGGAGGCGTTCGCCTCATTCGACTGCGACGCGGTGGCCGCGCTGTCACCCGACGACATCGACCGGCTCTGCCGGGATTCGAGGATCATCCGGAACCGGCGCAAGATCGAAGCCACGGTGCACAATGCGGAGAAGCTGCTCGAACTGGAGGCCGGCGGGGGCTTCGAGGCTTGGCTGTCGGGCCACCCCTCGCCGGCGGAGCGCGACACGGCCCTGCGTCGGGAGTTCAAGTTTCTCGGCCCGGCCGGCATCCAGGCGTTCCTGTGGATGGTCGGTGCCGAGGACGGCTCGTCTGCCGCCTGATGACACCACGATCCCGTACGGTCGAATAGGATCGGGCCGCCAGCAGGAATGCTGCAACGTGCGGCCCGGGCCTGCGGGTAGCCTCCGATCCATGACCAATCCGAACCCCGAGGCCATGAGCCCGGAGACTCTGCGCCGCCTGGTGGAGGCCGACGAGGTCGACACGGTGCTGGTGGCCTTCACCGACCACTACGGCCGACTCATGGGCAAACGGTTCGACGCCGACTTCTTCGTGACCGACGCCCTCGACCACGGCACCCACGCCTGCGACTACCTGCTGACGGTCGACATGGAGATGGAGCCCGTCCCCGGTTACCGGTTCGCCAACTGGGAGCTTGGCTACGGGGACTTCCACCTTGTGCCCGACCTGTCGACCCTGTCGCTGGCCGGCTGGACGGACCGCACGGCGCTGGTCCTCTGCGACCTGGTCGACCACGGTGGCGGCGTCGCAGCCGATGGGGATGGGGCAGGCCCGAGCCCGGTGGCACCGGCGCCACGGTCGATGCTGCGATCCCAGGTCGAACGGCTGGACGCGAGCGGTCTGACCGCCATGGCCGCCTCGGAACTCGAGTTCTTCCTCTATGACGACTCCTACCGACAGGCCCACGACAAGGGCTACCACGATCTCGACCCCGCCGGCTACTACATCGAGGACTACCACCTGCTGCAGGGCGGCCGGGTCGAACCCTACGTCGGTGCCGCCCGGCGGGCCCTGCGCCGCACCGGGATTCCAGTGGAGAACTCCAAGGGGGAGTGGGGTCGGGGCCAGCACGAACTCAACATTCGCTACGCCGACGTACTCACCATGGCCGATCGCCACACGGTCATGAAACACGCCATGAAGGAGTTGGCCGAAGCCATTGGCGTGGCCGTCACCTTCATGGCCAAGCCCCACACCACCGAAGCCGGCAACAGTTGCCACATCCACCTGAGCCTGTGGTCGGGATCCGACGACGATCGGGTCAACGCCTTCTTCGCAGGCGGAGGGGTCGAGCGGTCGGATCTGTTCCGATGGTTCCTGGGTGGGTGGATGGCCAACGTCGTCGACTTCATGCCGTTCTACGCCCCCACGGTCAACGCCTACAAACGTTACGCCGACGGCTCCTGGGCCCCGACCCGAATTGCCTGGTCGAAGGACAACCGGACGGCCGGCTTCCGGGTGGTCGGCCACGGGTCCAGTCTGCGCATCGAATGCCGGATCCCTGGTGCCGACTGCAATCCCTATCTGGCCTACGCCGCGGCCCTGGCCTCCGGTCTGCACGGCATCGAGCATCGGACCGAGCCGCCCGAGGCCTTCGTGGGTGATGTCTACCAGGCGGCCGACCTGCCCCGGGTCCCCTACACCCTGGAACAGGCGCTCGTCGGATTCCGTTCGAGCCACGTGGCCCGGGCCGCCTTCGGCGACGATGTGATCGATCACTACGGTCACTTCTTCGAGGTCGAGGTGGCGGCCTGGAACGAGTCGGTGACCGACTGGGAGCGACGCCGCTACTTCGAGCGGATCTGACGGATTACCGTTCCGCCGATTCGGGTGCCGGTCGCTCGGGGAATGGACCACGTTGGAAAGCCGGTTGAGAATTCCAAATCGACAAGGAGACCAGGACCATGGATGCTCATGCCCAGCACGTCACGTTCCGCGGGAGCGTCGGCGCCGATCTGGCCGCCCGGCTCGACATGCCGGCCGGTCCGCCCAAGGCCTACGCTCTGTTCGCCCACTGCTTCACCTGCAGCAAGGACCTGTTTGCGGCCGGCCGGATCGCCGCCGAACTCAACAACCACGGCATCGCGGTGTTCCGGTTCGACTTCACCGGCCTCGGCCACAGCGACGGCGAGTTCGCCAACACCGACTTCTCGTCGAACCTCGACGACCTGAGCCTGGCCGCCGACTGGCTGGCGGCCAACGCCTCGGCTCCACAGCTCCTGATCGGACACTCGCTCGGCGCGGCCGCAGTCCTGGCCGCTGCCCCCCACCTGCCGTCGGTGAGGGCGGTGGCCACCATCGGGGCGCCGGCCGACCCTGCCCACGTCCGCCATCTCTTCACCGACGCCGTGGCCGACATCGAGACCGACGGTAAGGCCGAGGTCTCGATCGGGGGGCGTCCCTTCACGATCGCCAGGGATTTCCTCGCTGATCTGGAGGCCAACCGGTTCGACCAGATCGGCCTGGCCGACGGTCAGGCCCTCCTGATTCTCCACGCCCCCGAAGACACCATCGTCGGCTTCGAGAACGCCGAGGCCATCTATACCGCGGCCTCCCACCCCAAGTCCCTGGTGGCCATCGACGGCGCAAGCCACCTGCTGGGCTCCCATCGTGATGCCACCTTCGCCGCGGAGACGATCGCCCACTGGGCCGACCGGTACCTGGTCGACGAGAACCCGGCCAACCACGCTCCGGACCCGACCGCCCCGGTGGTGGTGGCCGAGACCGGTCAGGGCACCTTCCTCAACCACATCGTGGTCGGCAACCACCGGTTCCTCGCCGACGAACCGGTGTCGGTCGGCGGCTTCGATGCCGGCCCGAACCCCTACGACCTGGTGGCCGCCGGTCTGGGCGCCTGCACCTCGATGACCCTACGCATGTACGCCGACCGGAAGGGCATGGCCCTCGACCGGGTGGCGGTGGAGGTGTCCCACGGCCGGGTCCACGCCGACGACTGTGGGTGCGCCGAGGCGACCCCTGCGTCCGGCAACCACATCGATCAGTTCGACCGGGTCGTCCACCTGGAGGGTGACCTGTCGGACGACGATCGGGCCTCGCTGCTCCGCATCGCCGACCGCTGCCCGGTCCACCGCAGCCTGGAGGCGAAGTCGCACATCACCACGACCCTGGCTTGAGCGGGGTCGGTGGCGCCGGAATCGGCTGCGTCGAGCCGTAGGCAGGCGTCGGTCCGGCGGCAGGGCTCCGAGCCGGCCGATCAGCTGTCGCCGTCGAGTTCCCGCTCGAACCGCGACAGATGGCGGATGGCCATGGAGTACGGATGAATCGACGCCCGCTGGACGCCGCCGACGACGGACGGGTCATCGGCCATCATCTCCTGGGCCGCCTCCAACGACGGGGCCCGGATCACGGCGATACCGAACAGGTCGGGGTGGCCGGGGTCGTAGAGGGTGCGACCGGCGAGCGCCAGTCGGCCGTCTCGGCCGAGTCCGTCGAGGAACTCCGCGTGGCGACCGATGGTGGCGCGGTCGTCGTCGGTCCACGCCGCCGGATCGTGGTACGTCTCGTTCAGCACGAGGTGATAGAGAAAGAGCGAATCGTCGGTCGACACGGTGCCCCCTTCCGACGTGACGTGATGGGCCCACCGTAGCGGGCCTTCGGCGATGAAGGCCTCGGTTTCCGGCCGGCCGTTCGAGGGTTCGAGTCGACGATTATGGTGGCGTTGTGAGTTCGGCCGAGGATCCCCTGGCGAAGGTTCTGTGGATCGGGGGCGGCAGTGCCGGCGGGAAGTCGACGATGGCCGCACGGCTGGCCGCCGACCACGGTCTCACCGTCTACCGAACCGACGAGGAGCTGTCAGCCCAAGTCCAGCGGCGACTCTCGTCGAGCGAGGCGCCGCTCCTGCATCGCTTCCTGGCCATGGACATGGACGAGCGGTGGGTGAACCGGTCGCCGCGGGAGATGCTGGAGACCTTCCACTGGTTCCGCGGCGAGGGCTTCGACCTGCTGATCGACGATGTCCGGTCACGGGCCGCCGATGGCCTGTTGGTGGTCGAGGGGTTCCACCTGCTGCCCGGTCTCCTGGCCCCGGTCCTCCACGACCGCCGTCGAGCGGTGTGGCTGCTGCCGACACCGGAGTTCCGGGAGCAGGTGGTCCGGCGGCGCGTGGCCGCCGGACCGCACTTCGTCGATCGGACCAGCGATCCAGGTCGGGCCCTGGCCAACCTGTCGGAGCGTGATCGGCTGTTCACCGAACAGGTGCGGGCCGAGGTCCGGGCGTTGGGCCTGATGCCGATGGACATCGACGGCTCACGGAGCATCGACGACGTGGCGGCCGACCTCGCCCGGCACTTCGGCCTCGCCTGAATGGCGCCCCGTCCTCAGTCCCGGCAGCGGAAGATCTGGTAGTCGGCGCCCTCGGCGTCACCGAGGAAGATGCCGGCCAGCACGTTGCCGTCGGCGTCGACCGCCCACCAGGTCAAGGGGTTCTCCTGTTCGAGCGTTACGGTACCGGGGACCTCGGCGGCGGCCAGGGCTTCGGGTCCCTGGCCGGTGTCGGCGTGACGGGATTCGATGAGGTCGGCCGTCGGATGGTCGCAGTCGAGCCGGCCGGTGTCGGTATCGGGCGGGTTCTCGTCGAACTCCCAATACGTACATTTCGACTCCGTGTCCCCGCTGGATAATCGCAGGGTCGTGCCGTCGTCGGCGACGAACGTGGCGAGTTCGCCCTCGATCGTGGCCCGGCCCCTGACCTCGACCAGGCCGATCCATTCCTCGGGCAGCGGATCGATCAGCCTGAAAACCACACTGTCGACGCTGATCGCACTGTTCTCGAAACAGTCGAAGCCGAGCCGCAGGACGACACCGTCGACCACCTGGTCGCCCGCCGTCGGCGGGGGGCTCGGCTGCTCGAATGGTCCGGAGGCCTCGATCGGCGCTGCGGACAACTTCTCCCACGCCAGCCCGACGACTTGGACGAGCTCCTCGGGCGGGTTCGCGAAGTCCACGTCGGTGCCGGGGTCCGGCGAGTAGGTGACCTGGGCGACGGTGTTGTGGCGGGTGAGCGTGATCTGCCACGTCGGCCGGTCGGGCTCGAACACCGGGCTGGCCAGGTCGGCGTTGCGGGAGGCGACCGGGAACGAGTCGAAACCGACGGCCAAGATCGTGACGCCTTCGTCCTCGTAGCCGGAGAGAGCATCGGCGTCGATTGCCGTTAATGTGACGGTCCGTCCATCCGGGGTGATCGTCGGGCAGTCTTGCGCGACGTTGGCCGTCGCCGTCGCGTAGGCGGGGGTCTGGAAGTCGAGGCTCTGGACCCGATGGACCAGGTCGGCGGTCGGACTTCGCCACAGCGAGGTCTGCGGGCCGCTGCGGGCGAACACGTCGAGTTCATCGAACGAGTCACAACCGGTATCCCACTCCACCTCGGGCCCCTCGGTGAACCAGCGGTCGACCAGCTCCCAGCCGTCGCCGAAATCGTCAACCACGGCGTTCATCGGCTCCAGCACCGCATCGAGCACCACAGCCGTCGGTGTGGTGGTCGCGCCACCATCGGATTCGGTCCCGGCACCGGCTTCAACCGTCTGCCCGCCGCAGGCGGAGGCCATCAACGCAACGAGCCCGACCACCAGCGCCGCCCCACCCCTCCGATTCTTCCCGCGATATCGGGCCATAGTGCCCGAATAGTACGGGAAGAATCTGGTGGTGTGGGATCAGGCGCGGGCGTCAGGAGGTGGCGCCATGTACGAGCCCTGGCAGATGGACACCGGTTTGTTCCGATCGTCGGTCCAGATCACCACCGATCCTGAGAGCTGGCGACGGCCCACACTGTGCAGGTCGGCCCGGGCCATCAGCAGCTCGCCGAACGCGGGACGGAGGAAACGGATCGACAGCTCGCTGGTCACGGCCATCGCCTCCAACCCGATGGCCCCGAAACAGGCGTACCACAGAGCCAGATCGGCGGCGGCGAACTGGGTCGGTCCGGAGATGTAGCCCCCGGGTCGAATCTGTTCCGAGCCGACGGCGATTTCGACGAGGGCGTGGCGGCCCGACACCTCCAGACAACGCGAGGTGTGCGGCCGGGCCGGCCACTGCTCCACGACGAACGCGTCGACCGACTCCGGCGTCACACCGGCGACGGGTGGTGGCGGCTCACCGTCCGGTGCGGGCTGGGGGGCGTCGATCATCGACGACGACGATAGCGCTCGCGCCACGAACCTTCGATTCCGGGGTTCCCCGGCCCCATTTCCGGAGCCTGGAAACCCCAGAACGCCGGATCGGGCTTCGGCGGTGAGGATCGGGCTTCGGCGGTGACCGGCCCTGGATGCTAGTGATGACCCGTCGGCGGGCGCAGACGATCGGCGATACTCTGGGTCGAGCGGTCGAGGATGATGGCCATGATCACGATGGCCAGCCCGACCGCGAACCCATGACCCACCTCGGAGTTCTTGACTGCGCTGACGACCTGGAATCCGAGTCCGCCGCCGCCGACCAGACCGGCGATGATGACCATCGCCAGCACCATCATGATGACCTGGTTGATGGCGGCCATGATCGTGGTGGCGGCCAGCGGAATCCGCACCCCGAGCATGGTCTGCATCGGGGTGGCGCCGAACGTCTGCGACGCCTCGATACTCTCGGTCGGCACCTGGCGGATACCGAGGGCGGTGATGCGCACGCCGGGGACCATGGCGTAGAGCACCGACGCGATGATGCCGGGTACGACGCCGAGGGTGAAGATCGTGACCGCCGGGATGATGTATACCAACGATGGGATCGTCTGGAGCGCATCGAGGATGGGGGAGAGCACAGCCTCGACCCGTTTGTTCCGCCCCGACCAGATGCCGAGCGGAATGGCGACCGCCAGGGAGACGACGACGGCGGCCACCACCTGGGTGAAGGTGTCGAGCGTGTCCTCCCACATGCCGATCAGCCCGATGAAGCTGACGGCCGATGCGGTGAACAGCGCAAGCTTCCACCCGCCGAGGCGCCACGTGGCCCAGGTGGCGGCGAACACCACGACCGGCCAGGCGGTCGAATCGGTCAGCAGATCCCGGATAGGTACGTAGAACCACGACACCACGATGTTGGTGACTCCGCGAGTCAGCCAGCTGAGGTTGTCACGGACCCAGGTGACCCCGTTGTCGATGGGATCGAAGATCTTGGTGTCCCACAGCTCGGGGAACCCGGAGATGCCGGCCAGCTTGCCGATCACCGTCAGCGCCACGACGCCGCCGATCGCGATCAGCACGGTGCGCCGGGAAGGGGCGGTGGCCTTGTCGGTCGACGCCGCGGCCCGTCCGAGCCGATCGAGCACCAGGGCGATGGCCACGATGGCGAGGCCGGCGGCGATACCCCGGCCCATACGCCGTTGCAGGAGCGTGTCCATGATCTCCTGACCGAGACCGCCGGCGGCGAGCAGGGTGGCCAGCACCACGATGCCGAGCGCCATCATGATCGTCTGGGTCACGCCGGTGAGGATCGTCGGCATCGCCATCGGCAGCTGCACCTTGAGCAGGGTCTGGCGGCTGGACGCTCCGAACATCTCGGAAGCGTCGACCGAGGCGACGGGCACCTGCCGGATGCCGACGGTGGTCAGGCGGACGAGCGGCGGGAGGGCGTAGATCACCGTGGCGAGGGTTGCCGGAACCGCGCCGATACCGAAGAACATCACCATAGGCACGAAGTAGACGGGAGCGGGGATGGTCTGCATGGCGTCGAGCACCGGCTTGATGGCCGACTCGAACCGGGGCCGAAATGCCGCAGCCACGCCGAGCGGGATGCCGATGGCGACCGAGATGAGCACGGCCATCAACATCAACGCCAGCGTTTCGACGGTGACCTCCCACAGGCCGACCAGGCCGGGATAGACCAGAGCCGCGGCGGCAACGCACGCGTCGAGCCAGCGGCGTGATCGGGCGATGAACAGGAAGGCCATGACCGGCAGCACGAACCACGGGAACCACAGCAGCACGGCCTCGACCGAGTCGAGCCCCCAGCGGATGGCGTCGGAGATCGGGTTGAAGAAGAGCGTGAACAGTTCGTGGGGGTCGTCGGAGCGCCGGTTCTGCAGGGCCCAGGTGGCGAACCGGTCGAACGGCTCGCTGAATGCCTCCTGCCAGCGGGGCGGGAACAGTACTTGGGAGGAGAACAGCAGTTGGAGTACCAGCACCCCGGCCGCCATGATGCCCCACCACCATGCCGCCTGGATCGACCGAGGCCAATTGAGGGCGCGCCGCCAGTCGAATTCCGGGTTCGACTCCGCCGCACCGACCTCAAGCATCGAGGATCGCCTTCACCTGCTCGCGATCGACGGTGCCGATGCGTGAGCCCGAGCCGTCGATGACGCCGATGGCCAGATCGGTGGACACCAGCAGACCGAGAACGTCCTCCAGCAGCGTGTCGGACGACACGGTCGATCCGGTGGCGGCGTCGGTCGATTCCGGCCCCGCTGATCCGCCACCGGTCGGGGCCATGACCCGATCGACGGTCACCACCTTGGCCCTCGACACGTTCTTGGTGAACTCCCGCACGTAGTCGGTGGCCGGCGCGGCCAGGAGTTCGGCCGCGGTGCCGACCTGGTCGAACTCGCCGTCCTTCATGATGGCGATGCGATCGCCGAGCTTGATGGCCTCATCGAAGTCATGGGTCACGAACACGATGGTGCGGTTCATCTCGCCCTGGAGGCGCAGCAGCTCCTCCTGCATGTCACGCCGGATCAACGGGTCGAGGGCCGAGAACGGTTCGTCGAAGAACAGCACCTCGGGATCGACGGCCAAGGCCCGGGCCAATCCGACCCTCTGCTGCATGCCGCCGGAAAGCTGCTGCGGGTAGTGGTCGCCCCAGCCTGTGAGCCCGACCACCTCCAGAACCTCGTTGGCCCTTGCGTGACGCTTGTCCCGGGACCAACCCTGGACTTCGAGCCCGTAGGCGGCATTGTCGATGACCCGCCGGTGGGGAAAGAGACCGAAGTGCTGGAAGACCATCGACAGCTTCTTCCGTCGAACCTCCCGAAGCCGATCGGCGCTCATGCCGGTCAGCTCATCGCCGTCGAGCACGACCGATCCCCGGGTCACATCGGTCAGGCAGGCCACGCACCGTAGCAGGGTCGACTTGCCCGACCCGGACAGGCCCATGATCACGAACGTCTCGCCCGGGGCCACCCCGAACGAAGCGTTGCGGACCCCGATCGTGGCTCCGGTCTGATCGAGGATCTCGGCCCTGGTCGCTCCCGAGTCGGCGAGGGCCAGCGCCTTGGCGCTGGCCGACCGGCTCCCGAAGACCTTCCAGACGCCCTCGGCCGACAGTTTGGCGCCGTCCACCGCAGCTGAAGCCGAGCTCGATGTCGTAGCCAAGGTCGGCGATGCCGACGGGGCCGTGGAAGCCCCGTCGGCATCGGCGTCGGGTGCGACTAGTCCAGCCACGCCGACCAGGTGTCGCCGTTGTCGGCGACCCACTTGGCCGCGACGTCCTCGGGGTCCTCACCGTCGATCTCGACCGCCGGCAGCATCGACAGCTGATCCTCGTTGGTGATGGTGAACTTCTGCAGGAACGAGTACACGTCGGGGGCCTTGTCGGCCAGCTGGCCGGAGACCGCCTTGATGATCACGTCCTCGGGATAGTCGCAGTCGACTCCTCCGTCGCCGGCGGCCATGCTCTCCCCGCAGGTGTCGTTGTAGGCCGGCAGCTCGACCTTGACCAGGTCGTACTTCGAGACCGCCGCCGTCGGGGTCCACCAGTACATGAGCACCGGTTCCTCGGCCGCCACACGAGCGTCTAGCTCGGCCACCGTGGCCGCCTCGGAGCCCGAGTAGAAGACCTCGAACGGCAAGCCGAGGTTGGCGATGATCTGCTCGTCGAAGGTCGAGTATGACGGGTCGGTACCGAGGAAGCGGCCGTTGTCGCCGGTCTCGGGGGTGGCGAACTCGGCGGCCACCGCCGGATCGTTGTAGCCCTCCCACGTGGCCAGCGCCGGGTTCTCGTCGATCACGTACGACGGGACGAACCAGCCGATGCGCCCGACGGCGCCGAGCTCGCCGAGGTTCTCAACGGTGCCGTCGTCGAAGAAGGCCTGCTCGCTCTCGGTGATGCCGGAGGGCCAGATCTCGAGCACAGCGTCGGCGGTACCGTCGGCCAGGCCGGTGAACATGGCCTCGTTCTCGTCGATGTTGACGACTTCGGTCGGATAGCCGAGTTCGGATTCGATGATGGCCCGGGCCACCTCTACGTTGAGCGCCGAGGCGGTCCAGGGGTTGACGACGAAACCGATCGTCGGCTTGTCGGCGTCGACCTCGCCGTCGGCGGTCTCGGTGTCACCGTCGGACCCGCAGGCCGCGGCCACCAGCACAAGGCCGAGGAACAGCGCGGCCAACGTTCGAAATCTGGTCGCAAAGGATGTGGACAGTGGACGCTCCATCGTTGAATCTCCCCATTGGAACGGGTTGCTCGGTTGAGCAATCAGTGTCGCGGATAGTAGCAGTCCGGGCGGCCCCTGGGCCTGTCGAAAGGCTCCAACACCGGATCGCGGCATCGAGATCGACGATGGCCCCCGACCTCGTGGCGCTACCATCGCCCGGATGGAGGCCACCGGCGGTCAGTCATCCGCAGGCGCGGTGAAGAGAGGGTTGACGGCAGCTACCGCCCTGGCGATACCGGCTCTGCCCATCGGCGTGCTCCTGGGCGTGGCCATCCGGGAATCCGATGTGGTCGGCAACTGGGCCGGATGGGCGTCGTCGTTCCTGATCTTCGCCGGCGCCGCCCAGTTCGCCGCCGTCGAACTGCTCGACCAGGGGGCCGGCGTGGCGGCCGTGGTGGCCGCGGTGTTCATGATCAACGCCCGCCACCTCATGTACAGCGCGGCGATCGGCGGACGGTTCCAGGAGGCTCCGGCCTGGTTCAAGTGGATCGGCTCCTACTTCCTGATCGACCAGGTGTTCGCGCTCAACAACGAGTACGCGGCCGATGCCCCGAGTGATCGGTCGTTGTCGTATCGAATACGTTTCTACCTCGCCTCGGCGGCCCCGATGGCGAGCGTGTGGTACGTGGGGGTTGGAGCGGGCATCCTCCTCGGCCAGTTCATACCGGCGGCGTGGGAGATCGAGTTCGCCATCCCACTGATGTTCCTCGGGCTGCTCGTGCTGTCGACGTTCAATCTGCCGGGCGTGGTCGCGGCCATGATCGGCGGGACGGTGGCCGTCATCGGTCGAGGATGGCCCTCCGGGTCCGGTCTGCTGCTCGGCGCCGTTCTCGGTGTGGCCGTGGCCGGGGTGCTCGACGGGCTGCTCTCCGACTCGGACGCCACCACGGCGGTCGAGGTCGAGGTCGAGGCCGCCGGCGACCGTGTCGAGGACACGCCGTGAGTTCCGCCACCACGGTGTGGCTGGCCTTCGTGCTGAGCGGCGCCGTCACCTATGCGCAGCGGGCGTCGTTCCTGCTCATCCTCGGTGACCGGTCGTTGCCGGCACCGATCCAGCGGGCCCTGCGGTACGTCGCCCCGGCCGCGTTCGCCGCCATCGTCGCCCCCCGGATCTTCGACTCGGTCTCGCCGTCGGAGTTGACGGCGCCCGACGCCCGCCTCATTGCCGCAGTCGTCGGGGGCGTGCTGATGTGGAAGGTTCGGAACCTGCCCGTTCTACTCGTCGGGGGCATGGTTGTGTTCTGGCTGCTGCGGTGGGTCGGCCTCTAGCAGGGTGACCGGGCCCCTCCCGATTCTGTGCGGCCACGGCCCGGGTTTCCGGGCGCTGAGCGCACGGATCGATGGGTTGAAGGCCGGAGGGATCAGCGCCGGTCCTGATCTCGACCGCCCCGACGCTGGCCGAGCATGCGGGCCACGATGTTGCGTTGGATGTCGGACGTGCCGCCGTAGACGATCCCGCCGGCCACGTTGCGCAAATCCCGTTCCACGCCGAACTCGCTTACGTAGCCCCGGGCGCCATGGGTAAGGAGGGCGTCGACCGACGACGCCACTGCCGCCTCCGATGCCTGGATCTTGGCCAGGGCCGCAGCCTCCATCGACGGACGACCCAACATGAACAGTGCAGCCGCCCGGTAGAGCTGCAGGCGGGCGTTGTCATGGCGCAACTTCATGTCGGCGAGGCGATGGCTCACGGCCTGGAAGTCACCGATCGGTTGGCTGAACTGGCGACGGGTGCGGGTGTAGGCCACCGCCTCGTCGAGCTGGCGCTCCATCGCTCCGATCTGGGCGGACAGCACGAACGCCCGCTCGGCCTCCATGGCGGTGGAGAAGACCGCGGCGCCGGAGCCGACCGAGCCGAGCACGCTCTCGGGGCCGAGTTCGACATTGTCGAACGTCACATCGGCAAACGGGGTGGTTCGCAGGCCCATCTTCGGACGGTTCGGGCCGACCGTGACGCCTTCCAGCGTGGCGTCGACGATGAAGGTCGTGACTCCCCACTGGCCCAGCTTGGGATCCGAAGTGGCGAACACCAGGAAGACGTCGGCCTCGGGGGCCATCGTGACGTAGGCCTTGTGGCCGTTGAGCACGAAGCCCCCGCCGTCGCCGTCACTTCCGCCGTCGGTTCCGCCGTCGGTTCGGGCGAACGTGGTGGCCATGGCGAAGGTGTCGGAACCCGAGTCGGTCTCGGTGATGCAGAAGGCGCCCTTGATGGAGCCGTCGGCCAGCCCGGGAAGGTACCGCTCCTGCTGGGTTGCGCTGCCGAACTGCGCCAGCAACGGTTGCATCGTCCACACCTGAGTGCTCAGCGCGAACACCAGACCGGCGTCGGCGCAGCCGTAACCGAGACCCTCGAACTGCAGCAGCGCCGTGACCACGTCGTTGCCCGAGCCGCCGTGGGCCGGGCTGATCATCGTGCCCTGCACACCGCGGCCGGCGGCCAGCTCCCAGCCCTCGGGCCAGAACCGGCAGGCCACGTCGCGTTCCGGAAGGGACGGGTCGACGAGCTTGGCCGCCGCCCATTCGGCCATCTCGACCTTGACCGGGTGATGAAGGTCGCAGAGCGCGGCCAGGATGGCGTCGGACGTCGACTCGGGCAGCGGTTCGGGGGCGTCGGGCGAATCTTCAGCAGACATGGCAGCGCATTCGATACAGGGCAATCGGTCCGGTGAACGGTACCGATAGTGTACGGATCAACGATCGGCGCCAGGGGTCTCTCAAATGCATCGTTACCTACTCTCCTCACTCGTACCGGAGGCGGCGTCGGATCGCCCGTCGGCCCCCGCGGTCGTGTGCGGTGACGATCAGCTGACCTGGGAGGAGTTCGAGACCCGCACCGCCCGACTGGCGGGCACGCTCCTGGCACATGGCGTGAGGCGGAGCGACCGGGTTGGCATCTACGTGCACAAGTCGATCGAGTCGATGGTGGCGGTGCACGGCATTCTCCGGGCGGGCGCCGCCTACGTGCCGATCGATCCACTGGCCCCGATCGACCTCATCGAATCCATCATTGCCGACTGCGGGATCGAGATCCTCGTCACCCACCAGCTGCGCAAGTCGGGGCTGGCCAAACTCCTGCCCAAGCTCGGCCCGACGACCGTGATCGGCGTCGACGGCGACCAGTTCGAGTTGGGGGCCTCGGCCCCGGGATCGGCCTCGGCCACGGGGAGAGCTGGATCGATCCGCTTCGTCACGTGGGCGGAGGTCGATGCCACCGACCCGATCCCACCGGCGCGGTTGGTGGCCGACGATCTGGCCTATGTGATGTACACCTCGGGCTCGACCGGGCGGCCCAAGGGCATGATGCACACCCACGGCAGCGGTCTCGCCTACGCCCTGATGGCGGCCGACGTCTACGGTCTCGGTCCCGATGACCGCCCGGCCAACTTTTCGCCGCTGCACTTCGACATGTCGACCTTCGAGGTGTTCGCTGGGGTGTCGGCGGGCGCCACTGCTGTGCTGGTTCCCGAGCCCCACCTGCGGCTTCCGGCCAGCCTCACCGACTACCTGTCGGCGCACCGGGTCACGACCCTGTACACGGTGCCGTCGCTGCTCATCCAGATGATGACCCGGGGGGCCCTCGATCAGCGTGACTGGTCGTCACTGCGGTGGATCATGCCGGCGGGTGAGGTGTTTCCCCCGGAGCCGCTGCAGCAGCTTCGGGCGATGGTGCCCGACAGCGTCGTGTTCAGCAACGTCTACGGGCCGGCCGAGGTCAACCAGATCACGCACCATCATCTGGCCGCCGACTTCGAGGGCACCATGCCGATCGGCCACGCCAGCCCCGGCGCCGAGGTGGCGTTGATCGACGAGGACGACAATACCCTGGAGGGCCCGGCGACCGGTGAGCTGATCGCCCGCACGGCCACGATGATGGCCGGCTACTGGAACCGTCCGGACCTCGACGAGAAGGGCTTCCTGTATCGCGACGGTCCCGGCGGATTGCGGCAGCGCTGGTACCGGACCGGTGACCTGTGCCGACGCGACGAAACCGGCCTGCTCCACTACCTCGGCCGGCGGGACAACCAGGTCAAGGTGCGGGGCTACCGGGTGGAACTCGAGGTGGTCGAGGCGGCGGTTGGCAGCCTGCCCGGAGTGGAGCAGGCCGTCGTCGGCGTCCGTCCCGGGTCCGACGGCGACAGTACCCTCATCGCCCGGTTCATTCCGGCTGGAGTAACCGACGATGCCGACGCCGACACCGCCGGTTCGACGGGGGAGTGGCGTGCCGCCCTCTCGGCCACGCTGCCGAGCTACGCCATCCCCGCCGGCTTCGAACCGGTCGAGACCTTCCCTCTCACCCCAAGCGGAAAAATCGATCGCCGGGCGGTGCGCCGAGCCCTGGCGCACCGCCCGGACGATCGATCCGGGCGGGGTCTGGAGGCCTAAGCCTTGACGAGATCCCGCTCCTCGGCACGATCCGCCTTGGCCTTGTGCCCGTTCATGACGGCGATCTCGGGTTCACGAGCCATCCAGAACATTCCCAGCCCCGTCAGCATCGACAGCAGACCCAGGATTGCCAGCACGCCGGACAGGGCGTAACCGACCTGGATCGAGGTGTGGGTCACCACACCGACGCCGAGTTCGCCGACCAAGCCGTGCACGGTGCCCGACCAGGCCTGCTCACGGGCCGGGCCCTCGATCGGGTGTTGCCGATCGAAGTCGGTCCAGTAGCGGCCGTCGACTTCGAACTCGTAGGTGCCGGCGGCGAAGGTCTCGCCGTTGTACTCGACATCTTCGTCGAGGACCACGGTCTGGGTGCCGTTACGGACGTGATAGACGATCGTGGCCATCTGGAACATGTACTCCGACGCCGTGTTCACCACCGGGTCGTCGGGGTCGAACTCACTGTTGAGCACCGGATACCCCCACTCATCGGTGAGCATCGTCATGATGGCGTCGGCTCCTTCCGTCGTTCCCCGATCGATCAGGTTGCCGTCGTCGTCGTAGCTCAGGGTGACGTTCTGGGCTTCACTGAACTTCTGGAGGGCGTCCATACCCTGTTGGGTTCGGTACAGCGCGACACCTGATGCGATCAAGCAGATTGCGCCGATCACGGCGAGCACGGTGCCGAGGCCTTTGAGTTTCTTGGACATTTTCTACCTCCCGGCTGGAAGTCCCGACTTGGTCCTTCCAGCTCATAGTGTGCAACAGTTCTGGTTTTCAGAATACGGACGAAAGTCCCGATTCGCGATCGGACGACGTCAATCTATCCTTTTTATAGATCGACCGGACCAGAGATCGATCGGCTCGAAGACCCGACCACCTCGCCCGTCGCTTTCCTCGATCCTCGTTCCTCTGACACCATGGCGTAGTGACCAGCAACGCAACCGCCGACCCGCCCGTACACTCCGAACGGCCCTGGCTGAGCGCCGCCGCACGGGCCCGGGAAGCGGAGATCGTCGCAGACCTCGATCTCGGTGACATTGATACGGTAGATCGGCGGGTTCACGAGCTGATCAAGCAAAACAGCCGCATCCACGATCAGGAGTGCATCAACCTCAATCCGGCCTCCAACGTCATGAACCCTCGAGCCGAGGCCCTGCTGGCCGCCGGGCTCACGACGAGGGCGTCTCTCGGGCATCCGGGCGACAAGTACGAGATGGGGCTCGAGGCCATCGAGGAGATCGAGGTCATCGCGGCCGAGACGGCCCGGGCCGTTTTCGACTCGACCTACGTGGAGCTTCGGATCGGATCCGGCGCGCTGGCCAACCTCTCCGCCTTCATGGCCACCTGTGAGCCGGGCGACTCGATCATCGTGCCGTCACCTGAAATCGGCGGCCACGTGACGCACCGACGCGACGGAGCGGCCGGTTGGTACGGCCTCGACGTCCACGAGTGCCCCGCCGACCCGGCGTCCTTCTCGGTGGATCTCGATGCGCTGGCGGATCTGGCCGAGCATGTCCGACCCCGGTTGATCACCGCCGGGACCAGCCTCAACCTCGTGGCCCATCCGATCGACGAGATCCGCGCCATCGCCGAGAAGGTCGGCGCCCGGCTGCTGTTCGACGCAGCCCATGCCTGCGGCATGATCGCCGGTGGGGTCTGGCCGAACCCGCTCGACCAGGGCGCCGATCTCATGACGATGAGCACCTACAAGAGCCTGGGCGGTCCGGCCGGCGGGCTCGTCTGCACGAACGACGCCGAGCTGGCCGCCCGACTCGATGCCATCGCCTACCCGGGGCTGACGGCAAACTTCGACGTGGCCAGGACGGCGGCACTGGCCATCACGCTTCTCGACTGGTTGGCCGTGGGTCCGGCCTATGCGACGGCCATGGTCGACAACGCCGTGCCGCTGGCGGCCGAACTGGAGCGGCTCGGCCTGCCGGTGTATCGAACTCGCAGCGGCCCGACCACGTCGCATCAATTGGCGATCGACGCCACCTTCTGGGGTGGTGGCCACGAGGCCGCCCGACAACTGCGTGCAGCGAACCTGCTGGCCTGCGCCATCGGCCTGCCGGGTCGGGGGGAGATGGCCGGGCTCCGACTCGGGACACCGGAAGTCACCCGGATCGGGATGACCCCCGACCACATGCCGGAGCTGGCGTCGCTGATCGCCGACGGGCTGAGCGACCCGACCACCGCGGCCGCGGTCGCCCTCCGCACCAGCCGGCTGCGCCGGCAGTTCGACGAGATCGCATTCGTCAGGAGCTGAAGGAGACAGCACATGGAATCGGCCATCGAACCGAACAGCACCGGACCGGCGCTCACCGAGGCGCAGCTCGACGCGTTCCGCCGGGACGGCCTCGTCGTACTGCCCGAACGGTTCAGCCGCGCCGAGGTCGACGGGTTCAACGCCGCCCTGGCCGAGCTGATGGGCGATGACGTCGCCGCCAACATCAGGGAGAAGTCGAGTGGAGCCGTGCGCACGGCCATGGGTCTGCATCAGCGCCATCCGGTGTTCCACCGGCTCGTCAACGACCCGCGGTTCCTGGAACCGGCCCGACAGATTCTCGGCGACGTCCCGGTCTACGCCCAACAGGTCAAGGTCAACGTCAAGGAGGCGTTTGTCGGCGAGCAGTGGCAGTGGCATCACGACTTCGCCACCCATCATCACGAGGATGGCGTGCCCGAGCCGCTGGCCCTGAATCTGCACATCTTCCTCGACGAGGTCACCGAGTTCAACGGCCCGCTGATGTTCGTGCGGGGGTCCCATCTGGCAGGCCCGGCTCGGGCCTCCCTCGACACCACGACCACCAGCTATGACCTGTGGACCGTCGGCGCCGACGTCGTCGGACAGCTCGCCGAGCAGGGCGGCCTCGTCTGCCCGAAGGGGCCGGCGGGCACGATGCTGGTCTTCGGCGATTCGATCGTCCACGGTTCACCACCGAACATGTCGCCGTGGCCCCGTCGCATCTTCTCGTTGATCGTGAACCCGCTCGACAACCGGCAGACAACCATGCGGCGGGCCGACCACTACCACCATCGGGATTTCACGCCGCTCGGAGAGCGCCTCGGCTGATCGCCGTCACCAACCCGATTCCTGGGCGCACAGTCCGGGCCTGAACGCCGGATTCGGCGATAGGCCTCGGGGATGGGTCAGGTCAGCTTCGATTCGCAGTAGCGCAAGGTGCGCTCGACCGTCTGGAAGTTGTCGAGGGTGATTTCGGTGGCGTCCACCTCGAAGCCGAGTTCGTCCTCGATCCATCCCGTGATGCTCATCACGCCGAGGGAATCGACGGCACCGGTCAACAGCAGGTCGGTGTCGGTCTCGATCGTGTCGTCGATCAATGAAACCTCGGCGTTGACGAACTTCAACAGCCGTTCCGGGAAATCCGGGGATATCCGCGGCGCCGTCATGGCCGGCTCCCCGCCGTCACCCGTGGCGGTGACTCCGGGTCATCGGCGTCGGGGTCCGTCGATCGGGCGATCGTCGGCAACAAACGGGCCGATCCCGACTCGACCTGGAACGCTGCGGCGGCCACCAGCGTCAGCGCAACCACGAGGAAGAAGATGCGGGGCCACACGAATACCGGATCGATGATGGCGCTGATCCCGAGATCGGTCTCGCCCAGCCGCTCCACCATCCAGGCCAGCGC
>Ga0224512_10000888_pt1 | contig 30410 bp, 24 predicted proteins | sample SF_May12_sed_USG_4_FD_169103 | JGI IMG/M metagenome (GOLD analysis project Ga0224512, IMG submission 169103) | Sediment microbial communities from San Francisco Bay, California, United States - SF_May12_sed_USGS_13 | ecosystem: Environmental > Aquatic > Marine > Sediment | place: USA... | reverse complement strand
TGCATTCCTGCCGTTTGTCGAAGATGGCACGCTGACATTTATTGGCGCGACAACCGAAAATCCATCCTTTGCGCTGAACAATGCGTTGCTGTCCCGCGCGCGCGTCTATGTCTTGAAGGCACTCGACTCGGGTGCCTTAACGGCGGTGCTGCGACGTGCCTTAAGCAATGCGGCGGACGGTTTTGCCGCCGGGGCGCCGCAGATATCCGACACGCTTCTGGACCGGTTGGCAGCGGCGGCAGACGGTGATGCCCGCCGGGCATTGAATTTGCTGGAGTTGGCGGTCGGCATTGCGGCGGCCAGAGCAGGCGATAGTCGCGACATCGATGAGATCACCGAGGACATCATCGTCGAGGTTGTTTCCGGCGGCGTGCGGCGATTTGATCGTCAGGGTGACTTGTTTCATGAGCAGATATCGGCCGTGCATAAAGCGGTCCGCGGTTCGGATCCGGACGCAGCACTTTACTGGTTTTCCCGCATGCTCGATGGGGGTTGCGACCCGCACTATATTGCGCGGCGGATGGTGCGTATGGCTTCTGAAGATATTGGCAATGCTGATCCACGCGCGCTGCGCATTGCTCTTGATGCCTGGGAGGTTTATGAGCGCCTCGGCAGCCCGGAAGGTGAGTTGGCGCTTGCCCAGGCGATCGTTTTTCTTGCCTGCGCGGCGAAAAGTAACGCGGTTTACCAGGCTTATAATGCGGCCACGCACGATGCACGCGAACTTGGCACGCTGGATGTGCCGCTGAGATTGCGCAATGCGCCAACCCGTTTGATGAAAGGCCTGGGCTACGGCAAAGGGTATCGCTATGCGCATGAAGAAGAGGACGCGTTTGCCGCCGGAGAAAGTTACTTTCCCGATGAAATCGAAAGCCGTCAATACTATGAGCCGGTCGATCGGGGACTTGAGAGCAGCATAGGCCGCAAGCTCGCGGAACTCAGAAAGCGCAACAGCGTCATCAATAAGTCCAAAAAATATGAAAATAAAGATTAATATAATCAATATATTAAAAGATATATCTAATGCTAGATCCTAAGTTATTGCGCGGCCAGATCGACGTCGTCAAACAGAATCTTGCACGGCGTGGATTTGCACTGGATGTCGATGCCTACGTGGCGCTCGAGACGCGGCGCAAGACGCTGCAGGTGCGCGTCGAGGAGTTGCGCAATGCGCGCAATCAGAAATCCAGGAGCATCGGGCAGGCCAAGGCGGCCGGTGACGACGTGCAGGCCTTGCTGGATGAAGTGCAGTCGCTGGGCGACGAACTGAAAGCCGCTGATTCGGAGCTTGATGCTGTGCAGGAAAGTTTGCGGGATCAGCAGATGGGTTTGCCGAACATGCTGGACGATTCGGTACCCGCCGGCCAGGATGAATCCCACAACCTCGAGTTGCGGACCTGGGGGACGCCTGCCAGCTTTTCATTCGACGCAAGGGACCATGTCGATCTGGGCGCGGATCTGGGCTTGCTGGATTTCGAAGCCGCCGCCGCCATGACCGGCGCTCGCTTCAGTGTGCTCCGCGGGCCGTTGGCACATCTGCACCGCGCGTTAATTCAGTTCATGCTGGATTTGCATACGCGTGAACATGGCTACACGGAAATCTATGCGCCATATATCGTCAATGCCAAGGCCCTGGAGGGCACCGGGCAGCTGCCGAAATTCGGCGAAGAGCTATTTGCCCTGGCTGGTGAGCAGGACTTTTACCTGATTCCGACGGCCGAGGTGCCCGTGACCAACCTGGTTCGCGAGAGCATTGTCGATGCTGACAAGCTGCCGCTGAAATTTGCGGCGCACACGCCGTGTTTTCGTTCCGAAGCCGGCTCGCACGGCAAGGATACGCGCGGCATGATTCGGCAGCACCAATTTGAAAAGGTCGAGCTGGTGCATGTGGTCCGGCCGGAGGACTCCCATAGCGCCCTCGAAGAATTGACCGGCCACGCCGAGACGGTTTTGCAGCGGCTCGGACTGCCGTACCGCGTGGTCACGCTGTGCGCCGGGGATACCGGCTTTGGTGCTGCCAAGACCTACGATCTCGAAGTCTGGCTGCCGAGCCAGCAGCGCTATCGCGAGATTTCGTCCTGCAGTAACTACGAAGCATTTCAGGCGCGGCGCATGGGGGCGCGCTGGCGCAATCCGGACAGCGGCAAGCCGGAGCTGGTACACACCTTGAATGGCTCGGGTGTTGCGGCCGGCCGGGCGCTGATCGCGGTCATGGAAAACTATCAAGCGGAAGATGGCGGTATCGAGATTCCGGAAGTGTTGCGGCCGTATATGAATGGCGAGCTGCGGGTCGCATCTGGATGAAGCCGATACGCTCACATTTCTGCACTCTGCGAGCCACAAACGCCCGTTTGTTTTATGCCGGTTTCCTGTTTGTGAGCATCGCTGTGGTGGCTTGCAATGGCATGGAAAGAACCGCTTCGGCCCCGCCGGCTGCAGCGACCGTCCTGGCATATCCGGACAGTCCCCGCGTTGACCAGAGTGATGACTACCACGGTACCCGGGTGGCCGATCCCTACCGTTGGCTCGAAGATCTCGACGCAGCAGAAACCAGGGCATGGGTTGTCGCCCAGAATGCGCTATCGATGCCGTACTTTAAGACGCTGCCCGCACGAGACCGTTTTGCCCGAAAGCTTCGGGCCTTGATCGACTACGAGCGGTTTGGCGTTCCCCAGCACCGCGCCGGTCGCTATGTCTATACCTACAACTCCGGCCAGCAGGAACAGGATGTGATTTGGGCGACCGAGAATCCTGCTGAACGTGGCCAGGTGTTGTTGGATCCCAACCTGCTGCGCGCCGATGGCACGATCTCGATCGGTGGCTACCAGCTCAGCCCCGATGGGCGGAAGTTGGCGTACAGCCTGTCGGATGGCGGCAGCGATTGGAAACTCTGGCGGGTTATCGATGTGGAGACCGGCGAGGGTCTTGGCGATGAATTGCAGGGCATAAAGTTTTCGAGCGCATCCTGGTCTGCAGACAGCGCCGGTTTCTACTATAGCCGTTATCCGCGCAGCACCGGCGATAACGCATCCAATGACTACGATGACGGCCAGCAGGTCACGATCCGGTATCACGCGCTGGGCACTGAGCAGGAAGCGGACCAGGACGTGTATCGGGTCACGGATCATCCAACCCGCAATCCCTATGCGACGGTGACCGACGACGGTCGCTATTTGATCATTAACCTGTTCGACGGTTATCTCACCAATGGCATCTATTACCGGGCGATTCGCAATGGAAAGCTGGCGCCAGAGACAATTCGCCTGCTGGATAATTGGGACGCGCGCTACGATTTTCTGGGTAACGACGGCGAACGGTTCTTCTTTCAGACCACGCTGGATGCGCCGCTCGGCCGTATCGTGGCGATCGACCTCGAGCGGCCGGCACCGGCTGATTGGCAAACCATCGTGCCCGAGGCGGCCGAGGCGATTTCGTCGGCATCGCTGGTCGGGCAGACGCTGATCATTCAGTACATCGTCGATGCCCATGCTACGGCGCAAACATTCGATCTGTCGGGTGATTCGACCGGCGAGATTGTGCTACCGGGCAAAGGCACGATCGAAGGATTTGGCGGTCGTGCGGGTGATGTCGAGACGTTTTTTTCCTATACGGACTTTGCAACGCCGATCTCGATCTACCGCTACGATTTGAAAAGCGGCCAGAGTACGACGATCAATGCGCCTGCGGTCGAGATAGATACCAGCGTTTTCACGACTAAACAGGTCTTTTATAAAAGCAAAGATGGCACCCGAGTTCCGATGTACATCGTGCATCGAAAGGATCTGGTACCCGACGGTCGACTTCCGGTCGTGCTGTATGGCTACGGGGGATTCAATGTATCCCTGTTGCCGCGTTATTCGACGTCACGCATGGCGTGGCTGGCGGCCGGCGGTGTCTATGCTTCGGCGAATCTTCGCGGTGGCGGTGAATTTGGCGAGGCCTGGCACCAGTCCGGAATCAGGCTGAACAAGCAGAACGTTTTTGATGATTTTATTGCCGCGGCGGAATGGCTGATCGAAAATGATTACACGGTGCCGGACCGGCTGGCTATCTGGGGCGGCAGTAATGGCGGGTTGCTGGTGGCGGCGGTCGCGAATCAGCGGCCGGATTTATTTGCGGCCGCGGTGCCGGCGGTCGGCGTGCTGGATATGCTGCGTTATCACACGGCCAGCGCCAACGCCCGCCAGTGGTCCAGTGATTACGGCCTGAGTGAGAATCCGGACGAATTTCGCGCGCAATTGGCTTATTCCCCGTACCACAACCTGCAGCCTGGAGAATGTTACCCGTCGATGCTGGTGATGGCCGATGCCAAAGATGATCGGGTCGTGCCCTGGCACAGTTACAAATACGCGGCAGCTCTGCAGCAGGCCCAGGCTTGTGCAAAGCCGGTATTGATTCGTATTGAAACCCGTGCCGGTCATGGGGCTGGCGCATCGACTACAAAAATTGTCGATGAATATGCGGATCAGTGGGCGTTCGTGGCGCAAGCCCTGAAGCTGGATTTCTAGCAAAAAAAAAGCCCCGCCAATGGCGGGGCTTTTTTATCTTGATCGCGTTTTTCGCGAAATCAGTCGTCGCCGCCCATGCCGAACAGCATCAACAGGTGGATGAAAATGTTGTATATGCTCAGGTAGAGACCTACCGTTGCGGTAATGTAATTGGTTTCACCACCATGAATGATTCTGCTCGTGTCATACAGGATGAAGCCGGACATCAATAGCACGACAGCCCCGGAAATGACCATCTGGAAGGCCGACAGGTTGACGAACAACCCGACGATGATGACCCCAACAATGCCGAACAAACCGACTGTCAGGAAACCGCGCATGAAACTCATATCCTTGCCGGTGGTCAGCACATAGCCGCTCAGACCGAGAAAGATCAGACCCGTCGTGCCGAGCGAGGTCAACACCAGCTGACCGCCGTTGGGTACGCTTTCGATATACATGCTCAGCATCGGGCCGAGCATCAGCCCGAGGAAGCCGGTAAACGCAAAGACGAACAGCAGCCCCACGGCCGAGTTGCGGAACTTGTGCGTCAAGAACAGCAGGCCGAACATCCCGACCAGTGACAGTATCAAACCCGGATGCGGCATGTCGGTGGCAATTGCCACGCCTGCCATCATCGCGCTGAAAATCAGCGTCGCTGACAATAAAAGATAAGTGTTCTTAAGAACCTTGTTAGTGGCCAGCGTCGATACGCGTATCGCGTCCTGATACATCGCGGTCGATCCCGTCTGACCTCGTCCAATCTGCCGGTCTGGCTGCATTGATGCTCTCCTGAATTTCGTGCCTGAAAAATTGGACCGCTAGTCTAGCACGCAGTTCCCAACGCGGTGCAAGCGACTGTTTAACGGTAAATTATCGAAGCAGAAGGGCGCAGCTAAAGTCATTGAGAAATCTCTGAAAAACGTCGCATTTCCAAGCGTCGGGGGCAGTGTCAGCGCGTTACCAGCCTCCTTATGATTAAGGCTGCGGTGCAGCTAGACATAATGGCTAACGCACCAGCACGGGATGATCATTGCCGCAGGGAGTCCAGACCGGCCCGCTACCGGGTGGCCCAGCGCCTTGCAAGCCGGCGCGTTGAAATACCGAGCGTTTAATCGCCACCAGGCCGGCGCATCAGACTTCGGCATCAACGAGCAACATTCCAGGCATTCGCAGCGGTTTGAGAGTTACGCGTCAGACCCGCGGACGGGTATGATGCGGGTTACTCAACCTCAGCACGCATCGCCCGACGCTTGAATGGAACGGATTCACGACACGCTTCGGCAAGTCTTCGGCTTGCACGAGTTTTGGCCGCATCAGCAGGAGATCATCGAAGGTCTGATCGGCGGACGTGATGCGTTCGTGCTGATGCCGACCGGCGGCGGCAAGTCGCTGTGCTACCAGCTTCCCGCCCTGTGCCGTCCGGGTGTTGCGATCGTCGTCTCGCCGCTGATTTCGCTGATGAAAGACCAGGTCGACGCGCTCGTCGCCAATGGCGTCAACGCGGCGTATTACAACTCGACCCTGGAGGCCGCGGCGGCCCGCGAGACGCTGGCCCGGCTGCACGGGAACCAGCTCGACCTGCTGTATGTCGCGCCCGAGCGGCTGATGAGCACTAGTTTCATCGAGCGGCTTGGCGAGATCGAAATCGCGCTCATTGCCATCGATGAGGCGCATTGCATATCCCAGTGGGGTCACGACTTCCGTCCCGAATATGCAACGCTCGGCGCCTTGCGCGAGCACTTTACGGATGTTCCGCTGGTCGCACTAACGGCGACCGCCGATACGCATACGCGACAGGACATCGTCGACCTGCTCGAATTGCATGGCGCGCCCCAGTACATTACCAGTTTTGATCGACCAAATATTCGCTACACGGTATTCGAGAAGCACCGTCCCAGGGATCAGCTGCAGCGCTTTTTGGCGACACAGCCGGGCGAGGCGGGCATTGTCTATGCGCTGTCGCGCAAGCGCGTCGAGGAGGTGGCCGAGTCCCTGCAGAGTCAGGGCCTGGCGGCCGCGGCCTACCATGCAGGATTACCGGCCAAGGTTCGGCGCGACGTTCAGGAGCGTTTCCTCCGCGATGACATCCTGATCGTCGTCGCGACCGTGGCATTCGGTATGGGTATCGATAAACCCAACGTGCGTTTCGTCGTTCACTACGACATGCCCCGGCATATTGAGGGCTATTATCAGGAGACCGGGCGCGCCGGGCGTGACGGCTTGCCGGCCGAAGCGCTGCTCTTGTTCGGCACGCAGGACGTCGCGATGGCACGCATGATGCTGGATAACACCGTGGATGAGGATCGACGCCGTATCGAGTCGCATAAGCTGCAGTCGATGGTCGGCTTCGCCGAGAGCCTGACCTGCCGGCGCCGGGTGTTGCTCGGCTACTTCGGCGAGCACCTCGAACAGGACTGCGGCAACTGCGACGTCTGCCAGAATCCCCCCGAGCGGTTCGATGCGACCGAGGATGCGCGCAAGGCGTTGTCATGCGTCTACCGAGTCGGTCAGCGCTTCGGCGTCAAACATGTCGTCGACGTATTGCGCGGCGCCGATACGGAACGGGTTCGCAGTCTGCACCACGATCGACTTTCGACCTATGGCATTGGCGCTGAGCGCAGCGATGCCGAGTGGACATCGATCATGCGCCAGCTGATCCATCGTGGCTTGTTGTCGCAGGACATCGCTAACTACTCGGTGTTGAAACTGACGGACCAGGCGCGGCCGCTGCTGCGTGGAGAGATGTCACTGGAACTCGCCAAACCACGGATTCGCGAGAAGGCACGCAAGAAGACGCCTCGCTCGCCGGTCAGCCTCGATGCGCATGACCTGCCGCTATTCAACAAGCTCCGCGAATTACGCAAGGAAATTGCGATGCAACAGGGCGTCCCCCCGTACGTGATCTTCGGCGACGTCTCGCTCGTCGAGATGAGTCAGCGGCGCCCGCGCAACGCGCACGAGTTCCTCGACATCACCGGCGTCGGGCAGGTCAAGCTCGAGCGCCACGGCGCGACGTTCCTCGAGGCAATCGCAGAGCCTGTCTTGCAATCTTGACAGCCTTATAAAAGATGTTTTATTGGTGGCGGTCTTCTCGAAGCGACTGGCAAACTTTACGCCAACGACATCAAACTCTACGTGGAACCCATGTCGCTGACAGATTTTCGCATGCACCTCGGTTCGGTCGATCTCGATCCGGATTGGGCAGTCATAACCGACGAGGCTGACACGGTGTCCATCGACAACCTGACCTTCCGTGGACCCCGGCGGCGGCTGCAGCAATACCTGATGGAATCGGGCTGGGTCGAAAACCTGATGAAATAGCTGACTACGGCATCGATTTATCGAGCGAATCAATGCCCACCGCGCAGCCGCGTGATCGACGCGCGAACTTCGTCCATCATGCTCTGAACCTCCTCGGCACCGAGACGCTTTATCGCCCGGTCCTGGACCTGGCAATAGGCCATCACGTGCGTACGAAGCTTCTCGAAGACCTCCGGGTTCTTGCGGCCGCAGACACTTTGGTCACCTTTCAGAACGCGCTCGGCGATGCCCGGATCGAGCATTTTGACATCGCAGGCAATGCACAGCCGCGACATTTCGCTGACGAGGTTATCTAACTGTCCGCTCCAGTAGGTGTGCCTGGATTTGCTCATCTTTTTAACCCGAAGTCGAGAAGTGAATTTCCAATATAATAGCGTCGTTTGTATCATCGGCGAAAATGAACAGTCACCGAAGCGGCGCCATTCAGGCTTAGTGAGGACATCAGATGATCGATCGACGTTCTGTCCTGCAACTTTTTGGCGGTGCCACACTCAGTGCTGCGGGCTGGCCGGCCCTTGGTGCGGCGGGCCTTGATCTTGCAGATCGGGATGATTTTCTGACCGCCGTCATAAAGCTCAGAGGCAGTACCGACGAGCGTTTGTGCATGGGCTGGGTCATGGGTACACGTTATGCGGTTGTCAATCATAAGGCGACGCCTATACACGGGATTCTTGCGGCGACCTTCAGCCGCTATCGAAAAATTCGGGACGATGCTTACGCAGCCACCGCGCTCGAGGTCGCGTTCTTCAGAGACGTGAACAGCGGAAAACTTCTGCAGACCTGGACGAATCCATTTACCGAAAAGACGGTCGAGGTCCCACAGGTCCGCATGGGACCCGCTACCCTGGTGGTGACGGCTGATGGATTGACCGTGGATCGGCCCGTCGGGGAGGCGGCCGGCATGGAAATCGTGCACCGCTTCAAGCCGGCTGTGACCCATGGAGATCATGTCTGGATCACCGAAGAAATCAGTGTCGAAGGCAGTTCACCGGGTGCCGATGCCAAGCCATTCGTCTACAACGAAATGAGTACCTATCATGCGCGCAAGTCGGATCTGGACGACCGATCCCAGGCAAGCGTTCCGACCGATGTCGCCTTTCATGGTCTGGTGACCTGGCGGCCATGGATGGGATTCGGCGATATTCCGGGCCACACCACGGCCAGCGCGACCGGCAGGCGCGCAGAGCGCATCGAGGATCTGCCGAAATACTACCTGGAGCTCTGTGAGCGCTATCATCCGGATGTTCTGCATGATCCGCTGGCTATATTGGATAGCGCGGACGCCTGATAAATAGAAACTAACAAACACGGGGAACACCATGTACCGTTTTATTTTTTGTGCCTTCATATTCGTGCTTTGTTCGACCGCGTCCGCGCAAAAGTTAAGCGGCACGCTGAAGAAGATTGCCGACACCGGGGTCTTTACGATTGGTTACCGTGATGACTCGAAGCCTTTCTCGTACCTGGATTCATCGGGCAATCCGATCGGCTATTCCGTCGATCTTTGTCGTCGCATCGCTGCGGCGACCCGCGACACCCTGGGCCTTGCCAAGCTTGACCTGAAATTCGTAAAGGTCGATGCCAGGGACCGCATGGATGCAGTCGAAAGCGGCAAGGTCGATATAGAGTGCGGCTCGACGACCATGACGCTGTCGCGCTTTGCGCAGGTGGACTTCACATTAATGACCTTCGTGACAGGTGGCAGTCTGCTATCAAAAACGAGTGAGCCGATAAAAATGGCGGGCGATCTGTCCGGCAAGTCCGTCGCGGTTTTGAAAAACACCACGACCATGGCGGCGCTGCGGGACTATCTGCGCGAGAGCATGATTGATGCAAAGCTCGTTGAAGTGGATACCGGGACGGAAGCCATGCAGCAATTGGTAGACGGCAAGGTGCAGGCGCTCGCCCGGGATCAGGTTGTTTTGATTGGTGAGATAATGAAGTCTGGAAATCCCAAAGATTATCTATTGTCGGAGGATTTGTTCTCGTTTGAACCCTATGCTTTTATGGTGCGGCGCGACGATCCCGACTTCAGACTGATGGCCAATCGGTCGCTGGCACAAATTTATCGTAGCGGACAGTTCCAGCCGTTGTTCAACAAATGGTTTGGCAGTGTCGGCGTGCGCCCATCACCTGTCCTGGCGGCCATGTACAAGCTGCAGGCACTGCCTGAATAGGCGCTGCGGGGATGCCGCGAAATCGCAGGCCGCGCGGCCGGTTCGAGCGCCGATTGCACAGTGACCCGCGCCAATGACAGAGACACCGGCGGACCACGCTTTCGTACAGCAAGTCAGCAACCAGATTCTGTTGGCACGCGCCCTGGGTGTCGTCGCGGAACTCGGTATTGCCGACCTGCTGGCCGGCCAGCCGCGCAGCGTCGATGAACTCGCGGCGGAAACCAACACGCATCGGGAGTCGCTGTATCGTCTGTTGCGAACCCTGGCGGGGCATGGAATTTTTGCCGAGAACGCGACGGGTCACATCGAGTTGACCCCGCGGGCAGAGGTGCTGCAGTCGGACCATCCGGACTCGGTGCGGGACCTGCTGTGCCTGGATTGGCAGAACATTTACTGGGATACATGCCGCGCTCTGCCGGACGCACTGCGCAGCGGAGACATTGCGTTTGAACTGGCTTTCGGCCAGGGGTTTTTCGATTACCTAAAAGCGCATCCCGACGCTAATGCGATCTTTGATCGGCGCATGGCCCGGGTCTCGCTGGCGGAAAACGCGAAAATTGCCGAGGCATATCCGTTCGGTGATTTCTCCAGGATTATCGATATCGGCGGCGGAACCGGTGGGCTGCTGGTTGCCATCTTGGAGCGGTATCCCAACGTTGCCACGGTTCTCTATGAGCAGGCCCAGGTCCTTGCTGACCCGGCGGATCTGACACAGGCGGGCTTGCTGGATCGGGTCGAGCTGATTGCCGGCGACTTTTTTACCGAGGTACCCAGCGGTGCGGACCTGTATGTCATGAAACGCATTATTCACGATTGGGATGATGCGCGCGCTGTCGACGTGCTCGGATGTTGCCGGGACGCCATGGCTGAAAATAGCCGCATTTTGGTCATCGACGCGGTCATGAAGCCGGGTAATGAACCAGACCCGAACAAGGATATGGATCTGGGTATCATGGCCCTGACCCCGGGCAAAGAGCGCACCGAGGCCGAATTCAGGGATTTGTTAGAGCAAGCCGGATTGCGCTTGACCAGCAGGTTTGCAACACAAGCGCCTTCGACGCTGTCGATTATGGAGGCACGCAGGACGATTGACCGCTAAAATACCCTGATGCGCAATATTCGTTACACCGTCCAGCAACCGCCTAATTTGTTCGTCCAGATCATTGGCTTCATTGTCGGTATTGGCCTGTTTGCGTTCGCCATCGTGCTCGGCGGATTCCTGCTGGCGGGCTTGCTGGGGCTCGGTTTGATCGCATGGCTGGTGATCTCCGCCCGGCTATGGTGGTTGACGCGCAAGGCCGAGCAGCGCCGCGATGTGGAGGCGCATATCGTTGAGGCGGAATATCGCGTGGTTGAGACGACCGATGGCGATGAGCGCACCCCGTAATCGTATCTATTCGCAGCAGGTGCCATAGTGGAGGAAAATCGAAGCAAACGCCGCCGCCGCCGCAGAATCATTGCGAGCGCCGTATTCCTTGCTCTGGCGCTTAGCCTGTCGTGGTTCTTCGAATCGCAGGCAACGACGACGGTAATATTTGCCCGGTATGCCAATCTCATGCCGGGAGACGACGCAAACCCGGGCCTGAACCCGGCCGGCCAGCGCCGGGCCCGTGAGTTAGCACGCGTGCTGAGTGATGTAGACGTGGTGGCCGGTGTCGACGCCATTTTTGCGACCCAGTATCGAAACAGCCAGGAAACCGCCGAGCCATTGGCGCAAAAGCTGCAGCTGCCGGTGCAAGTCGTCGATGCATCGAATGTCCGCGGTCTGGCCGATATGATCCTGCGGGAATACAAGGGCAAAATCGTGCTGGTGATTACAGACTCGGACGCATTGCCGCAATTGATCCGGCGTTTTCAGGGCAGCAAGAAATTGCCGCCCATGGCAGACAATGAACATGACAACCTGTATATCGTCAGCATTCCGTGGTACGGCAAAGTGAAGACCCTGAGGCTGAAATTCGGGGTCCCGTATATGCCGTGACAGGTCGCTCTTTTTTTCTACAGAATACTTAAGAAAAGTAAAACAAGCTTTTAATAAATAAGAATAAAAAATTAATAATATAGTCCGATATAAAGAACTGCCAGGCATACACAAGAGTCGATCAGTGGTTTTCCAAAGAACGCTTGAGCTCGCGACCCGCGGGCGCGGTACCCACGATATCAGTGCCGAGGTGCAGAATGTCGTGGCAGACGCAGGTATTGAAGCAGGTCTCTGCCAGGTTTTCGTGCATCACACCAGTGCATCACTGATGCTCACGGAGAATGCGGACCCGGACGTGCGACATGACCTGGAGTCATTCATGTCGCGCCTGGTGCCTGATGGAGATGACCTGTATCGCCATACTGCCGAAGGTGACGATGATATGGCAGCGCATGTGCGCAGCGTGCTGACTCAATCCGGTATTAGTTTGCCGGTTGGCGCGGGCCGCTGTCTGCTGGGTACCTGGCAGGGTATTTATTTATGGGAGCATCGGCGCTCGCCGCATCACCGGCGGATTACGGTGACGGTTATCGGCGCGTGAGCGTATTAGCCACAACTCGCCACCTTTAATAATGAATGATCAAGAGCTAAATCTGGAATTTTATAAGCAACGGCTGCTTGCCATCCGTCAGGACCTTGGAACCGTGAAAGAGATCAACAGCCAGGCAACGCAACCGGTAGAGCTCGACCAGACGCGGATGGGTCGGCTATCGCGCATGGATGCGATGCAGGCGCAGGCAATATCAATAGCCTCAAGAAATCGCCGCGAAGCGCAACTGCAGCAGGTGGCGGCTGCGCTGGTGCGGATCGAAAAGAATGACTACGGCTGGTGCGCGGATTGCGGCGAACGCATCGATGCGAAGCGATTGGAATTTGATCCGACCGTCTTGTTTTGTATTGACTGTGCCAGGAAAGCCGAACCCTAGGCCGCCGGTCGACTTGCCCGGTGTTGCGATCCGGTCGCCAGTCCCCGGCAGGCATCAGGGCGGCGAATACTCCTGAAACGCCGCAACCAGCGCACCGGGTCCGCCATGTGCGCCGAGAACAGAGCCGATCTCGGTCAGATACACGGCGTCCAGGGAGTTCACGTTAATGACCAGGGCGTCGCGAAGCTGCTCGGCCAGATCGGCGCAATCGGCGTGGCCCACGGCAATTCGGTAGGTCTTGGATGGGTCGAGGCGTCGGCTGATGTATCGTGCAAAACGCTTTACCGGGTTCCCGCGACGGCGCACCACGGCGCCGGTTTTCACGTGACCATCTTCGCTGGTTACCAGAATCGGGTTGACTCTGAGTAGATCGACCAGCCATTTTTCAGCTTTGCGTATACGGCCACCGCGCACTGCGTAGCTTAAATCCGGGATCAGGCCGAAAGTCTGGGTCACGGCCATGCTTTTTTTCGTTGCGGCGACGACTTGCTCGCCCGAATAGCCCGCGCGCGCGCACTCGGCCGCGTACATGGTGATGAGACCCTGTCCAAGCGACACGCTGCGGCTGTCAATGACGCTGATCTTGCCCTGTCCGTTCACACGTGCGGCCGCCGCTACGGCAGATTGCCAGGTGCCACTGACCTGGCTCGTGACACTGATGGAAACCACGTGTTCATAGTGCGAACTCAGGAATTGATAAAGCCGTCGATAATCACCGGGCGCCGGCTGCGAGGTGGTTGGATGTTCCGGATTGTTTCTGAGTTCATCGAAGAACTCTTCGGGGGACAGACTGATCTTGTCGAGGTAACTCCGATTTGCGAAGTGGACTCGCAGCGGCACGAGGTGAATGCGCAACGATTCGAATTCGTCTTCCGGGATATCCGCCGCGGAATCTGTAACCACCGCGACGCGCGCAGTGTCGGTGCGCATCGACCGCGTTTGCGCGAGCATGTCGTCGGCTTTTTGCGAACTCACAGTACCGTAGCGGCGCGCGATTTCGAAAACATGATCCGGTTGATCGCTATGGATATGAACTCTGATCTTGCGCCGGGTACCCGCGACCACCATGCTGTTGCCAAGCGACGACAGAGCCTCGCGCAGTTTGCGCCTATTGATCGTCTCACCGGTCACCATACATTCCGTGCAATAGCGATATTCGACGTCATTAATAGCGTCCGCGGCCGTGATGATCTGTTCCGCCTCTAAATCTTCAACCACCGGTTCCGGTATCGCGCGCAGCGAACCGCGATGCAGAAAATCCGTCATGCCTTCCAGCAACGACACAAACCCACTCGCGCCTGCGTCGACAACGTTGGCTGATCGCATTTCTTCCAAACCCGTGCGGGTGGCCTCGAGGGATGCCTGTGCGGCGACCAGTCCGGCGTCCATCAATTCCTGGATATCGGTTAAGCCTTTGTCATGACGTTGACGCAGCTCCCGGCCAAAGTCCGTGATGACGGTCAGTATCGTGCCTTCCTTGGGTTCGCTCAGCGCGGTCCGCGCATATTGGTCCGAGGTTTTGATCGCCTGCACAAGATCGGCCGCGCGGATGCGCGGCAACTCGCCGAGTCCGTCGGCAAGACCTTGCAAAAACTGCGCCATGATGACGCCGGAATTGCCGTGGGCACCGTCGAGTGCGGCATCGGCAACTTCGATCAGTAGCTGGCCGGCGTGCATCGTTCTGCGGGCAAGCAAGGTTTGGGCGATCGCACCAAAGGTCGATGCCAGGTTGGTGCCGGTGTCGCCATCGGGCACCGGAAAGACATTAATTTGGTCGAGGTGGCGTCGTTCTGCGAGGATGCGGTCGATACCGGCTCGCAAAGCCCGGTTCAGGCGCAAACCGTCGAGGTAGCCAATGCGGGCCGGCTGCTCGAACGAGCCAAACTCGGTGGCGATGTCAGTTTCAGCGGCCAATGGTCGTCCGGCCAAAACCGATCATGCTGGCGGCAAGAGACTTTGTCCCTTTTACAAGTGTCTCAATCATCGAGCCTTCGTCACGATGCGCATAGCCGAAAGTAGGGAAATTCTATCCCAGCTGGAGAAATGGGGCCATGGCACGGCTCGCCGCGTGTCCAGGCGGCCGCCGGAGAAAAGACGTGCGGGTCCAGATTGTTATAGCGGGCGATATTAAAGCGCCATAAATATCACCAGCCACACGACGATGATCGCATTGAATATGCCCGGTAACAGACTCGATCCTCCCGCCTTTGAATGGCGTTAATTATTTCCCGTATACCGGTTTTTCAGAAAACAAATAAGTACTTGCCCCAGCTTCACGTGGCAGGCGCCACCGGGCACAATGAATCTGAGGTTTTCTGGCAGCGCAATGTCTAGCTACCCGCATGCGGTTTTAGAGTGGTTGCATTCCGGCCCGAGTCGCGGGCAGCGTGGAGGCATGGCGGATTTGGTTGCACTTCATGATGCGATGCATGGCAAAGTCCGCGGGCACCCGGTCGGCATTAGCCTTTTCTACGACGAAATTCCGGCGGCCTATGAAGGCGCGAAGGTCGATCCGTGCGCCATCGTCCGGCTGGCCATGGACCACGAAAAAATCTGTTATATCGACCGCGTGTATCAAGCTTGCATGACCGGTGCGTTCGCGGCCGGCGTCCACGAGGCCTCGTTTGAAATTCGCACGGGTCAATGCATGTCGAAAAACAGACCGGCGATTACCGATCTCGCCGCGGCGCGCTCCAAGACCGGCCAGTATGTCCTGCCCCAGGGCATGCTCAGGGCGATCGGCGCGGCACCTTTAAATAACGTGCCACAGGGCGTAAAGGTCGACTGGATCTGTGTCGTCTGCAACCCGCGCTGGGCGAACTGGATCGGCGGCGCGCGCTCGGTTCTCGACGGCACGTCGCCACATGGCTCGGCCGGGACCTCCTTTTGCAGCGACCTGTTTTCCGTGCCCTGGCATACGGATAACGTGGTCATCACGCCCGGCGGCATCGGCGGACGCGTGAACAATCGCCTCAAACCCGAGGAGATGTTCGTGATCGTGCCGATCAAATACTCGGACAGCCTGTTGAAGATTCTGGCGGTCGGTATCGACGACATCGACGCGTGGGTGACGCGCGAGGCGACGTGACCACCGGATTAGCCGTGCCGGGCGACATGCAAACGCCGGGCCGAAAAACTACAGGCGCAATCCGAACCTCGCGCGACGCGCGCCGTCGGCATAATCAAGGTCATGTGATCGTCAACTTTCCCGCAGCCCTTCTTCAGCCAGAGTTGTTGACCAAATTTTTCGCCGGCGAGCGATTGCGAGGCGGAAATCATTACCGATGCCCAGTATTGCCGGCACGAATAACAGCACCAGCGCCGGTTCTAACAGCAAGCCGAAGATCAGCGTAACCGCGAGTGGCTGGACGAGTCGCGCCTGTATGCTGCCCTCGAACAACAGGGGCAGGAGCCCACCGATCGTCGTCAGGGTGGTCAGTAGTGTCGGCCGCAAGCGTTCCTTGGCCGCGCCAATGACCGCCAGACTCATCGATACACCGACCGCATGCTGTTGCTTAACGGCGGATATCAGAATGATCGAATCGTTGATCATGACTCCGGCCAGCCCCAACAAAGCCATCAGGCTGAGCATATTAAGGTTGTAGCCCATGACCCAGTGACCAAAGATCGCGCCAACCAATCCGAATGGAATGATTGACATGACCGCCACCGGCGTCGTGTAACTTCGAAACACCAGGGCGAGAATGAGGTACATCATGGTTATCGCAATGGCCAGCGCAATAGCGGTATCGGCCAATGCCTCCTGTTGGTCGCGGGCCTTGCCCATAAACGCCATGTCAACGCCGTACTTTTCGCGCACGGCGGGAATCACATCCCTTTTCAAGCCCGCCAATACCTCGTTACCGGTGGTCACGGAGACGTCTATGTCTGCGATGACGGATACTTCGCGGCGGCCGTCTTCCCGCAGCACTTGCGAAAACCCGACCCGTTGTCCAAGCGTGGCGACTTCGGCAAGCGGGACCCAATTAGCGTCGGGTGCGCGCAAATAGAGATCCTGAATATTAGTCCACGAAATCGACGACTCGGCCAGTTTCACTCGCACGATGCGCTCTTCCTCATCGATCGCGAAACGCCGCGCAATCAATCCTTCGAATCCATTTCTGACCTGGCGCGCCATCGACTGCTCAGTAAAGCCCATGGCGCGACCGGCCGGTTTCAGCCTCAGCAAGATCTCGTCTTTACCGTATGGCAGGTTGTCTTCCACGCCCATGGTGCCGGGGAACTGTCGCAGACCGCGTTGCAGTTCCTCGGCAGCGGATTTCAGAACCGGCAGCGGTGCACCGTAAATACGGATATCGATTTCGCGGCCTGGCGGGGTAGCGGTTTTGCGCTCCAAGAGCGTGACGCGTTCCACGCCCGGAATCGGGCGGATATGCTTCTCCCAGGCCGCCAGCAGTTGGCTGTTGCGCACCCGGCGAACATCGCCTGGCATCAGCTCGACATTGTAGGCACCCACATGCTCGCCCGACAGCACTCGTTCTCCCGTGCGGCCGGCTGTCGCGCCGAGCGTGCCGTACTGGTGCCGCACGACGCCACCTGCACCGCCGGTCAGCTCGTCTTCAGCGGCTTGCAGAGCACGAGCGATTTCCTCAAGAATTTCTGCGGTGCGCTCACGCGGCGTGCCCGGCGTCATGGCGATGTTTGCGAAGAGCGCGTCGCTCTGCGGCGAGGGGAAGAACTGGAACCCGACGTGTCCGAAAATCAGCAAAGTCAATGACAGCAGCAGCGCGCATAAGGTGGTAATCACGGTGCTGTAGCGGCGCCTGTAGCAGCTGCCGGCCAATGCGGCAAAACGATTCTCACGGAAGCGCAGAAACCACTCGTTCATCAGGCTGGTCTTGCGCGGCGATCGAGCGACGCGCTGCAACGCATGTTTCAGATGCGACGGCAACACCAGAAAGCACTCCAGCAAGCTGGCACCGACGACCATGATGATCGTTAGCGGCAAGTCCCGGACGACTCGGCCGACGGCGGTACCGACCGTGAGGATCGGATAGACGGCGGCCATGGTGGTCAGGGATGCAGCCAGCACCGGGACCAGCATGACCCGGGCGGCTCGCAGCGCTGCATCCTCCGCTTGCATCCCGTTTCGGTGCAGCATTTCCGCATGCTCCGCGACCACGATGGCATCGTCCACGATGATCCCGAGTCCCATGATGATGGCGAAAATGCTGATCATATTCAGGCTCATCCCAAACATTGCCATGCCGCCAAACGTTGCCATGATCGCCACCGGTAAACCCATCGCGACCCACACCGCCAAACGAGCATTCAGAAAAAGGAACAGCATCAGCAGGACGAGCAACAGCCCACTGATGCTGTTCTTTATCAGCATCCGCAGGCGCTGCCTGACCTGGTCCGCGGCCACGTCGAATATTTCTGCGTTAAGCGTAGGCGGCAGTTCTTTGCGAATCCCATCGAGGTAGCTCGTGACCAGCCGCTGTGAGCCAATCGAGTCGATGCCTCGAGAGCGCATCACCTGCAGCAAGATAGCGGTGCGCCCGTCGAGCAACTTTGTTACCGCATCTTTATCGAACGTCTCGCGGATGCGGGCAATATCACGCAGCTGCAGCCGCTCACCGCTCGTTCCAAACATGGCTTCGATCTTGCCGACATCGTCGGCGCTGCGCGCCAGCGACTTGCTGCGGATCTGGCGGGACACCCCGCTGGCATCGATGCTGCCGGCCGGCAGATCGAGACTGGATTCTTCCACTCGCTGTGCCACGTCAGCCAACTGAAGGTCGAGACGGCGCAGCACCGCGGGCTGCAGTTCGACCCAGATTTCGGCGTTGCGCATGCCATGCAGGTTGACGTGGGCGACTCCAAGGTTAAGCAGATCACCACGGATTCGACGGGCATACGCCTTCAGTGCGTGCTCCGGAAAAGGGCCACTGACTTCGATCCAGCAGACTGACTCATAGGATGTGAGCTGGCTCACGACAGGTCGCTCGATGTCGCTCGGGAAGGTGTTGATGCGCGCTATCGCGGCCTGCACTTCGGTTAGCGCGCGGGAAATATCGACCTGCTCATCGAATTCGATGGTCACATCGGCGCGACCCTCGACCGCTATCGCGTCAACCCGATGCACGTCATCGATGAAACGCACTGCCGCTTCGATGGCCTTGATCACGTTGGATTCCAGGTCCTCGGGGCTCGCTCCGGGCCATTGCACTGCGATCGTGATGACGTCCAATGTGAAGTCAGGCATGGATTGACGGTTTAGCTGCGTAAGGCCCCAGCTGCCTAATATCAACATAAAGGCCATCAGCAAATTACCCGCAACCCGGTGCCGGCTGAACAAGGCGATTAGACCGCTTGTTTGTGGCGTGTTCATTTCAGGTACGTCCGGAAGTCGCAAAAGACCGACGCGATTGGTTTCCCAATTCTGGATCAAAAGCGCGGTAAGGTGAACCGAAGCAGCAGTCATCGAATCTTCGCCGGGCGCCCGGATCGCGCCGGATGCAAGCGGGGCTAGCTGCAGAGCCATCAGACTGCCAAAACGGCAGCGACTGACCACAAAAAAACCGACATTGCATCAAATCCAAAGCAGCCATCGGTGCGTATACATGACTAACAAGTGCATACACAGGGAGAACCGATTATGCAACGCAGCATTTTGCGCTCTAGACTGACTGCAAGCCTTGCGGGATTGCTGATTTTTTCCGGATCCGCGTCGGGTCATGTGCCCTTCGTCGAGACTGACGACTTCACGCTGCTGGACCCGTTCATCGTCGAAGATGTGCCGAATTCGAAAGCCATCTATGCGTACCTCGAGAGTGCTGAGGACTTTGACGTGTATTACTTCGAATTGACCGAGCCGACCCGCATTTTTGCCTCTACGACGATTACGCTGTGTCCTGAATACGCTGATTACGCCGTGACATTCGCCCTGACCGGACCCGGCTTGCCGGAACCGGATTTCGACCTTCCGGTGCGCTTGCGCCCCGGTCATGGGGCCGTACTGGTGCGCGACACGTTTGATTCCGCGGAGACCCGTGAATGGTTTTATGAGCCCTACGGCGGACGCTACTATTTTAGAGCGCCGGACTATATTATCGATGATGCGATGCCGGGTCAGTACCAGATGATTGTCTGGAATGAATCGGGCCTTGTCGGAGATTACACGGCGGTGATTGGAGAAGGCGAATACTGGGGGCCCGCGGAGCGCGCGCAGGCTGGAAAAGTTATGAAATTCCTGGGCGAACGCGAGGATATTCACGTGCCTTGTAACGTCGCGGAGGCCTTTGCAACGCTAAAGATTGATGCGCCGGTCAACCCGCCCAAGCTGCCGATGCCCTCAGGGCGACCTGACCAAACTTCTGCGGAGACACCCTGATATGTCGCTAATCGACCCCCGCCGCGTGATCGCCGATCCACTGGTGCACTTCCTGGTGCTCGGTGCCGGATTGTTCCTGCTGTATGCGGCCGTTTCACCGGAGACGGAAGCTGATGGTCCGAGCGCACTTCAAGTCGAGATCACGGCTGAAGAACTCGAGTTGATGCGGGACGACTGGAAAAAGCAATGGCGCAGGCTGCCCACACCGGATGAAATGGATCGGCTGATCGACGAACGCATCCGTGAGGAAATCCTGTATCGCGAGGCGCTCGAAATGGGTTTGGACCAGGGTGATCCAGCCATCCGCAGGCAAATGGCAGAAAAGGTCTTGTTCATGTTCCAGGATCTGGCGCCTGATGAAGAGCCGACAGAAGAGCAACTGAATCAGTTTCTGGCTGCCAACCCTGATCGTTATGCACTCCCTGCGCGCATCTCCTTCAGACAGGTCTTTTTCGATCCGGGCAAGCGCGCCAGCGCTAACGACGATGCCGCCAGCGCGCTGGCCGCAGTCGACGGTTCCGGGAAAGACCCGGTCGGCGACGAGTTGCAGTTAGGCGGCGAATTCACGGCAGTCACTGGGGATCAGCTTGAGCGGCTGCTCGGCAAGGCATTTGCCAGCCAGCTGCTTGGCATGACTGACGAGGGCTGGAGCGGACCGATAGAATCGGACTACGGGAGCCACCTCGTGAATATTATGAGCTACGAACCGGCCCGTCCTGCTGAATTAGCGATGGTGCGCGATAAAGTTCTGGCTGACCTTGTGGCGAGCAGGCGTGAAGCGCTGGCGGACGACTTCTATAACGAAGCGAAACAACGCTATAGCATCGAAATCGCCACAGCCGCGACGGCACAAGTCGCGACTGAGTAATAAGAAGATGTTGCAACGTCTGCTAATAACGACCGGCGGCTTTTTATTGTTCGCCACAACCGCGTTCGCTCATGAATTGAGGCCGGGTTATCTTGAGATTACCCAAGCGAGCGACAACAAATTTTCCGTGCTGTGGAAAGTTCCGCGATCGAGCAGCAGTAACCTGCTCCTCGACCTGGAACTGATGTTGCCGGCAGGGTGCAGCGACGTGGCCCCGCAGGTGCGCAAGGAGGCGTCAACCGGTCTGGTCACGCGTCGTGTCGTGGATTGCGGTCCGGCCGGGATTATCGACCAGGAACTATCGGTCGTTGGACTTGCTGCTGCGAATAGCAAAGTGCTGACGCGGCTGGCACTCGCCGGATTAGAACCCCAAAGCATTATCCTGTCGCCCGATGAACCGAGCTATGTAATCCGCAGTGCGCCTTCCCGGCTAAGAGTGGCCTGGGATTACATCGTGCTCGGCGTTGAGCATATCCTGCTCGGTATCGATCATCTGCTGTTCGTTCTGGCGCTGCTGTTGAACACTCGCGGCATGATCGCCTTGATCAAGGCGATCACATCTTTCACGGTCGCACACAGCATTACGCTGACCCTGGCGACGCTGGGCTTTGTGGGTTTGCCCGGTCCCCCAGTTGAGGCCATGATCGCGTTGAGTATCCTGTTTCTGGCACGTGAACTCGCAAGGCGTCAGCAGGGCTACACCGGACTCACGCGCAGCAGTCCATGGGTGGTGGCGTTTGCCTTTGGTTTGCTGCATGGCTTTGGTTTTGCGGGTGCGCTTAGCGAAGTCGGCTTGCCGCAGAACGAGATTCCATTGGCACTTTTTACGTTCAATGTCGGTGTCGAGGCAGGTCAGCTCATCTTCGTCGCCGCCGTCCTGGTCTTTATGGCGGCGTTGCGCAGGGTCCGCATGGAATGGCCTGTCTGGCTGCGCCAGGCGCCTGCTTATATGATCGGCACTATGGCCATGTTCTGGTGTGCCGAGCGGATTTCCGGCTTCTGGTAGTCGAACGCAACTTGCCCCGCCATGAATGAAAGGCGGTAAATTTCAGAAACCCATTCCTTTGCGACGCGCCGCTTATCTGCATGACAGCGTAGCGTCGTGCAGGCCGATGCAGATAGAGCGCGTTATCCTGTCGCATCTTCCTCCGTTGAATATCTGCGTGCGGAGATTCAAATTATCTGTCCCGCCTGGGCTAAAATAACTGCGATTCGGCGTTTCATGCGACAGCTTGTTGCTGTCCAAGCCCCAATACCAGCGCTGTTGATTGATATGCCCCGGTAGCTCAGTTGGATAGAGCGTCCGCCTCCTAAGCGGAAGGTCCCATGTTCGAATCATGGTCGGGGCGCCAAATAAAATAAACGCTTACGTTTATTGTGATGCGGGTGGGCACCGACTTCGGAGCTCTGTCCACCACATGTCCACCAAAATTTCTTGTAGTCGTTCGGTCGGGGCGCTCCAAGAGAGGCCCCGGTTTGGCCCGGCGCCAGTTCCCATGTGCCCGGCACTACCTGGAAAATCTGAAATCCCGATTTAAATGGTTGCTTTCTGCGCAGCGGTACAGCGGAAAGTTTGTTCGTAAGTGCTCGAACGTCCGCAGCCGACTCCTGCCGAATAGCAGCGGGATATAAGACGCATTATTTCGTCTGCTGTTAGCGCAACAGCAGCCGTAATATCTGAAAAATCAAAAATACTGGCCTCGACGGCTGCTTACGAGCAGATAGCGGAAGTGCGGGTTGTTGCGCTGCATGGGGCAGCAGACGACCCGGAGCGGTCATTAATTTAGGATAAAATGCCGATCGAATTCCCGGGTCGGCATGGTCGTTTGGCGATGGGCGAGCGCATACCCTATTTCGGGCGCATCAGCGCCCGACCAGTTAACCCACAATATTGATTACTACAGTCGGTCGTCGCCGCAGCCGGGGCGTTTTGTATTAGCATGGCCAATTCAATGGAGAGCTATCAGTGAATGAGTTGCTGGGAAATCTGGATGGCCTGTCGTTGCCGCTGCGATTGATCGGCACTGCTGTCCTAGCAGTTGTCACGCATTTGATTGTAGTGCTGATTCGTCACCTTGCGACATTTGCACATGTGGGTCAGCAGACTAAGCGCTTTCAAAAACTGCGATCGGTGGTGACGCTTGCAACAAGTGCGGTTATATTTTCCTTGTACTTTTTCGCCATAGGTCTGATTCTCAAAGAGTTTGGTGTGTCTTTAACCGCCTACCTGGCGAGTGCCTCGGTAATTGGACTGGCCATCGGATTCGGATCGCAGGGGATAGTGCAGGATGTAGTCACCGGGCTGACACTAATCTTTTCCGATCTCGTCGACGTCGGCGACCTTGTCGAAATTGGTGGCCAGACAGGGATCGTCAGAGCCATTACGATGCGTTTTACTGAGCTGGAGAATGCCTTGGGCGCTAACGTCTTTATCCCCAATCGAACAATAAACAACATTATCAGCTATCCACGCGGCTACGTCCGCTGCATCGTTGATGTGACTTTGCGCGGTAGCGAAGAAGCAAGGAAAATCACTGAGATTTCTGCACTAAGGATTATGCAAAGCACTCGCGAGCAGTTCCCCGGGATTCTGATTGCCGCGCCCTCCAGCGAGGGGCGGATAAAGCTCAAGGCTGGAAAAGAGATCCTCAGGATCAAGTTTAGAATCTGGCCGGCGCGTGGCCAGCCAATCGAGACCAACTATTTACAGGAACTCATAGCCGAACTGAAACAAAATGATCCTGACTACCAACCTTGGATGATCGCGGTTAGTTATGAAGTCGAAGAAAAGACGCAAAGACCCCAGCAAGCTTGGCCATGGCAACTGAGCAAGCGTCAGGCGGCTGACGCACCTGGCAGGCAAATCTAAATGCGCTTGGCGAGTTTCTTAAATCCGCCTAATGACCGTATATGGCCGTTTTGCGCCTGATGCCAGCGCCGAAATCACCGCAAATTAACGGCGGGTCCTGACCTGCGATCTCAACCGGTGGACGCAACACATTCACTAAATTTTTCAGCCGGCGATTAATATTCTAATGTCTTTCGTGGTCGTTCGTTCAGTTGCCGTGCAACGGCATTCAGTTTGTTTTGGTGAATGACTGAGAGATCCATGCCTTTCGGGAAGTATTGTCTGAGCAGACCATTGGTATTCTCATTCGAACCGCGCTGCCACGGACTTTTGGGATCACAGAAGTAAACCTTGATGTCGGTGTCCAGGCTGAAGCGTTGGGTCTGCTGGAGCGGCTAAAGGGAAGAACCCCCTAAACCGATTTAGTTTGTCAGTATTGCTGACCCACTTCGGTGGAGCCTTTCTTTGCCTTACAGGCTTTGACGTTATCTTAGAAGTTTAGTCGAGATTACCGGCGCAAAACTGACTGTGAGCTGCCATTCCGGGCCGAACCGGTCGGGACTTACGACGAACTTCTGAATGTCAAAGGCCAGTTTCAGCGGCAGGCTGCCAAGCATGATGGTTTTAGATATTCCCGCTCCTATCGGGACAAACCACTCGTTGCCACTGACCGCTTCCCAATCATAGCGGACGATCGGGTTTGATTCGATTTGCCAGCCATTGCGCAGCCCGTAGGCAAAAAATATTTTTACTGTCGTTTCATTTGTGTTCCATCGTTCATTCCCGGCAATACTTGTCCTTAAAACACCCGAACGTACTTCCTCCCCGGTAATACTTGTCAGATGATTCGCCTGCGCGCCGATAACACCCCAACGCGTGACCTTGCCCAAAGCAAATTCAGGGCCCAATAACCATTGGCTTCGGCTGGAAGCGCGGTCCGTGGATGTTGGGAAAACGCCTGCGAGTCCGAACATACTGATCAATCCGTTCTTCTCGTTAACGCCACCATAGCCAACATTAATACCGATATCGTCCAGGTGGGCGTGTCCGCTAAAAAATTCACGCTCCATCAACTGATCCGCCGGAACTTGGCGTATCAGGAATTCGCCATAATCGACTCGCGGAAAGCGGTTCCATGTGGGCGGATCCCCGTTGACAGGAATCATAGCGCTCAGCAAGATATTTTTGCCGTTACTCAATTTAAACGGCCAAGATGGCGTCAGCACATACCTCCAGGCGGACTGGTCATCGCTGCCGGGCAAGTCACCCTGGTAAGTACGGTATTCGATATCGATCGCCAGGCTGCGCAGCGCGGTAGCCGGATTGCTGAGTTCCAACGCGACTTCATCTACCGATATTGCCGACCTCGCGGCACCAGGGGGCTCGTAGGATGCCATCGCCGCCGGGCTCAAGACCGACAGCCCGAGCAGGGCAACGATATAAGTGCATTTCAAATGACTTGAAATTGTACGCATCCATTATCCCCGTTTGTGCCTGCCGCTGAGCTTTATGCCACCTGGCTTGTACTCGAATTATCTTCGCCTGTATATTGTCGCTGGCTTTGAGTGCATATTACTACGCATTTTCGTCTCGATTCCTCGGCGAAGAATAATCATAAGATTTCATTGATGCGACTGAAAAAATATCTCGGTATATTCAAGCGTTTTGTGATAATTGCCCTGTGCTATTTGGCGGTATTGTCAGCGTCCCGACTATTGCTTATCAGTATTTACTGGGACCGCGTTGCACCAACGGATGGAACCGGCCTCATACTGCTGCAGGGTTTGCGCTTTGACATCATTTTGCTTGGCATGATTCTCGGGCCGGTATTCCTGTTCAAGCCCTGGTTTCAAGCTGTCGCAATCCTGCGCAGCATCGGAAAGTGGATCTTTCCCGTCTACGTGGGGCTGATCACCGCGCTGGCGTTCTTCGTTGAAGCCTCAACAGCGTCGTTCATTGCCGAGTTCGATAGCCGCCCGAATTACCTTTTCGTCGAATACCTGCAACACCCAAGCGAAATACTTGCCACGGTATTTGGCACACGCCCGGTAGAACTGATCTCTTTCACCGTCGTCGCGGTTCTTATGGCCGGAGTCGTAATCGGATGGTTGCGCAAAGACCCTTTATCGGACCTGCGCGTGTCGCCGCTGTTCTGCATATTGGCAACGCCCATCATTGCGATTATCACGGTGGCGATGATTCGCTCTACTGCCGGCCATAAGCCAGTCAACCCGAGCATCGCGGCCTTTTCTCAAGACTCCATGGTGAATCAGCTGCCGCTCAATTCCCCCTATTCACTTGTTTACGCGATCTATGAGCAACGCAGAGACGCGGCCCAAAAAGGGATCCATTACGGTGCGATGGACGATGATGAGGTGCTGAACGTCATATTGACGGAAGCCGGTATTGCACCGAGTGAACGACTCGATGCGGCCGCACCTACGCTGCACCATCAAATAGCGACCCACGCACGAGAGCAGCCGCTCAACCTGGTCATCATTCTTGAAGAAAGCCTTGGTGCTGATTTCGTGGGCAGCCTCGGAGGCAAAGATCTGACCCCGGAACTGGATGAACTGGCCGATCGGGGCATTTGGTTAGAACGTCTATACGCCACCGGAACCCGCTCTGTCAGGGGTATCGAAGCACTGCTTTGCGGCTTTACGCCGACGGCGATGCGCAGCGTCGTCAAGCTTGGCGAGACGCAACTCAATTTCTTCACGCTTGCCAGCCTGCTGGAAAGGCGGGGCTACCAGACCAGCTTTGTCTACGGTGGCGAATCACATTTTGACAACATGCGGCGGTTTTCTCTGAACAACGGTTTCCAGACCATCATCGATCAAGATGACTACGAGCAACCAGTATTTCTTGGCTCGTGGGGCGTGTCTGACGAGGACCTGTTCAACCGGGCGCATGACGTGTTTAGCAAGGCAGGGGAACAACCATTTTTCAGTCTCGTCTTCACGTCCAGCAACCATCCGCCGTTTGATATACCGGAAAATCGGGTTAGCATGAGTTCGTATGGGCCAAGGGAAACCGCGGTGAAGTATGCAGATTATGCGCTCGGCCGCTTCATTGATATGGCCCGCCAATCCAACTACTGGGAAAATACGGTCTTCCTGATCGTCGCCGATCACAGTTTCGGCCTAAACGGGGGCAAACTTGTTCCGGTCGAGCTATTCAGGATTCCCGGGCTAATTCTGGGCGGCACCATTGAGCCCCGACGGATTTCCGGCATTGCCAGCCAGATAGACCTTTTGCCGACGCTGCTGTCATTGATAGGGCTCAGCAGCGACCATCCAAGCATCGGGCGCGACCTGACCCTGCCGGAGTACGCAGCCGGCGCCGGTCGGGCTTTGATGCAATTCCATTCAATTCAGGCATATATTGAAGAAGGGCGGGTGGTCGTGCTCCAACCCGACCTGGCGCCCACGACTTTTCGCGTTGATTCAGCCGGGGAAATGGTACTCATACCGGAAGGGCTGCCTGCATTGGAGCGCAAGGCGCTGGCGTATGCGCTGTTCGGACCGATGATGATCAGGAACAAGGCCTATTTCAATTATCCAGACACGAGATAATCCGGACCCTGGTGCGGTCGAGTACGAAAATCTGTACAGCAACATTTTCAAGAATAGATTTGGGTAGAAGAGTGATGAAGTCGGCACTGCGCGATGAAAGCGCAATGCTGTCCGAGAGAGGCGGCACGCAAGATCCATCGATCAGTGCACGAAGATACCCGCGACTTGACCCGTGCACTCGCCAAGACTCAAGCCTGCGCGCAATCACGCCGAGATCGTAAAAAGGTCGAAATATTGTTCGCGCACCTGAAGCGCAGATTAAAAATGGCTCAACTGCGCCTTCGTGGGCTCAACGGTGCCGGCGATGAGTTCCTGCTGACGGCTACCAGCCAGAACCTGCGCCGTATGGCGCAATGGTTAGGGACCGGTCCGCCCGGAATGGCGGTCGCGACCCTTAGTTGATCGAAACAGACCCGATGAGCCTGACCAGAAACGAATAATTGCAGAAAAACCCCGCATCAGTCGGAGCAGAAAGGCTTACTCAACAAATAGACCGGGTCACCGATCAACTCAATACCTTGTTTTTGAACAGAATTGAGCGGTTACCCGACACTCGCCGGGTGGTGGAATGTGTCTCGGTAAGCCGCCGAACCCGCGCCCGTCCGCTTCCGCAGCGGAAAGTCACAGGCTCGACGCATGTCCGGGGCGCCAACAGCAAAATAGTCAGCGATGCGCCTTCGATCTAATGGCGCGGGTCGCTATACTTTATCCTGTAATTACGTATTGATGGCGCGCTAGCAGACAGACCCGGAAGGATTGAACGCAACCGAAATCGCAGCAATGTTGCGACTGGAAAGTGCGTTAAAATTGAACCCGAAAAGAAACCAGGGGATTGACCGATGAGGATGAATAAATCGCGGAGGACAGCGTTGAAAGCGGCGGCGGTGAATGCTTTTGAACAGGCAATAGCGGAAACCTATGCGCCCCTGCTGTTGGAAGAGATTACGGAAAGCGTACTCGCTAAACGGGCCGCCGTTAAAAAAGCCGCAGCCACTAAGAAAGCCGCAGCGTCCAAAAAGAAGGGCGCTGCGAAAGAGCCCGCAATCGATGGACAGACAACCGAAGCCGCGCTGAAAATCTGGCGCGAGCTGAGCGGGAAGATTCAAGATGAAAGCCAAAAACGGCGGCGCAAAGGCAGTATTTTGTGAGTTCCCGGTAAGCGGTACCCAAAGCTGTCGCGGTTGCCGATTCAGTTACCCGAACTGCGCGGGAGCCGAATTTCTTCGATCATCTGCTGAACTTCAATCGGTGGAGGTCTCGTCATCCAGCTGACCGAACAGGTCACGAGAAAATTCAGCAGCATACCGATGCTGCCGATGCCTTCCGGGCTGATCCCAAACCACCAGGTTTCGGCTCCGGCGGTTGGGTCGAAATAGCGGAAGTAAATGATGTAACTCGCCGTAAACCCGATACCGGTCAACATGCCGCTGATGGCACCTTCTTTATTAATCCGCTTACTGAAGACGCCGAGTACCAGGATCGGGAAAAAACTTGCAGCTGCCAAGCCGAATGCGAATGCGACGACTTGCGCGACAAAGCCCGGCGGATAAATGCCGAAGATACCGGCGACGATCACCGCCGCACCTGCGGCGCCGCGCGCGAGCCATAGTTCCTGACGCTCGGTGAGCCGCGGCATGATGACTGACTTGAAGAGGTCGTGCGAGATTGATGCGGAAATCACCAGTAACAGGCCGGCTGCCGTGGATAAGGCCGCCGCCAGTGCCCCGGCCGCGATCAGGCCAACCACCCAGGCTGGCAGCTTGGCAATCTCCGGGTTGGCCAGCACCATGATGTCGGGGTCGACTCGAAGTTCGTTGATGGCCGGTTTGCCGCTATAGGTAATGATGCCGTCGCGATTCAGGTCATCGAATTTAATCAGGCCGGTTTTTTCCCAGTTACTGAACCAGGTCGGTACTTCGGCATAGGGGGCGCCGTTCAACGTTTGAATCATATTGACGCGCGCGAAAGCCGCGACAGCCGGCGCGGTCGTATACAGGATGCCGATAAAAACCAATGCCCACAGCGCACTCCAGCGTGCCGCGTGGGCACTGCGCACGGTGTAAAAACGAATCAGCACATGTGGCAAGCCGGCCGTGCCGACCATCAACGCGAAGGTGATTGCCAGCACGTCGATCATGCTTTTCTTGCCGGCCACGAATGTCCCGGTGTACTCGGGCAGTGCCAGGTCTCGGTGTATCTGGTCGAGCGCCTGGAGAAGATACAGACCGGCATTTTGTCCCTCGAGGACCTGTGCACCAAAACCCAGTTGTGGGATCGGGTTACCCGTGATTTTCCACGAGATCGCCACGGCCGGAATAAGGTAAGCGATGATTAACACCACATATTGTGCGACCTGGGTATAGGTGATACCGCGCATGCCGCCGAGAGTTGCATAGATGAAAACCAGCAGCATGCCGATCACGACCCCCTGTTCGACGGGCACCTCCAGGAAGCGTGAAAAAACCACACCCACGCCGCGCATCTGGCCGGCAATGTAGGTGAAGGAAATAAAGATCGCGCAGAACACGGCAACCAGCCGCGCCGTTTGTGAGTAGAAGCGCTCGCCGACAAACTCCGGCACTGTGAATTTGCCAAATTTGCGCAGGTAAGGCGCTAACAACAGTGCCAATAGCACATAGCCGCCGGTCCAGCCCATCAGGTAAATGGCGCCGGTATAACCCATGAAAGAAATAATGCCGGCCATCGAGATGAACGAGGCCGCACTCATCCAGTCGGCCGCCGTCGCCATGCCATTCGCGACCGCCGGCACGCCGCGCCGCGCGACATAAAACCCGGATGTGGTGATGGCCCGGCTCCAGATCGCGATGCCGATGTAAATGCTGAAGGTGATGACGACGAACAGGTAC
>Ga0224512_10000887_pt1 | contig 30422 bp, 25 predicted proteins | sample SF_May12_sed_USG_4_FD_169103 | JGI IMG/M metagenome (GOLD analysis project Ga0224512, IMG submission 169103) | Sediment microbial communities from San Francisco Bay, California, United States - SF_May12_sed_USGS_13 | ecosystem: Environmental > Aquatic > Marine > Sediment | place: USA... | reverse complement strand
GACGAGTGGAGTTCGGAGTTGGGCGGTCCCGCTGATCGGCGCCGGCCTCTTGTCCGCTTTATGCGTGCCGGCGGGTGCTCAGCTGGGCACCTCTTTGGCCGGTGTCATTGTGAGCGACGTCACCGACGAACCGCTGCAGGGTGCGAAAGTCTCGCTCCAGGGAATGCGCATGGAGGCGGTGACCGGTGAGGACGGGCAGTTCCTCATCGAGGGCGTCCCCAGCGGAGCGTTCAGAGTGACGTTCGACGCACCCGGCTACGCGTCGGTCGTTGAGGAGCTGGAGGCGTCTGTCGGGGCGTTCCTCCGGGTGCGCCTGAGTCCGCTGGAAGCGGTATTGGACGAGATTCTCGTGCTCGTAGGGAGGCCGCCCGCCAGCAGCCGGGCGAGCGGCTTCACCGTGGACAAGGACGGGGAGGCGTGGCGGAGTATCCTCGATCTTCTCGATGATCAGGTGCCGGGCGTTGTCGTACGCAGGGGTGGAGGGAATCTGGGTGGCGGGGCGTTCATCTACATCCGGAGCGCAGGTACGCTGCAGGGGGACAACGCCCCGGACATCTACGTCGACGGCGTGCGCATCGATAGTCAGAACACGGGCGCGCGGGCCCTTCATGTTCTCGACCTCATTCCGGCGGAAGACGTCTCGAGCGTGCGAGTGCACAAAGGCGCTTCCGGAGCCGCTGGCTTTTCGCTCGGCGGCGCGAATGGGGTGATCGAGATCGAGACGAACCAGGGGCGCGTGACCCGACCCGGAAACTGACCGGACTGCCCGAGGCCACCCGCCTAGGTGCGGTCCGGCTTCAGGTCGCCGACCTGTCCCGGTCCGAGGACTTCTACGGCCGGGTGCTCGGCCTCGAGGCCACGCAGGATGCGGAGGGTCGTGCGTCCCTGCGCGCCCCGGGCGGTGCGGAGGCGCTAATCGAGCTCGTGGAGCGCCCTGGCGCCCAGCAGGTACGCCCGCGGGGCCGCCTGGGGCTTTTCCATTACGCGATTCTGCTGCCGGACCGGGCGGCGTTGGCGCGCTTCGCGGCTCACGCGGGCGAGCTCGGTTTGCGCATGGGCATGTCCGACCACTTGGTGAGCGAAGCGCTCTACTTGTCCGACCCGGACGGGCTGGGCATCGAGGTCTACGCCGACCGGCCGAGGAGCGAGTGGAGTTGGAGGGACGGGCAGCTCGTGATGGCGACGGATCCGCTCGACGTCGGAAGCCTTCTAGCGGAAGCGGGCGTAGGGCCCTTCCAGGGCGTGCCTGCAGCGACCCGAATGGGCCACGTGCACCTGCACGTGGGAAGCCTCGACGAAGCCGATGCGTTCTACCACCAGGGCCTGGGACTCGATAGGACCGTGTGGAGCTACCCGGGCGCGCTCTTCTTGTCCGCAGGCGGATACCACCACCACCTCGGCCTCAACACGTGGGCGGGCCAGGCGCCCCCGGCAGGGGAGGACGACGCGCGCCTCCTGGCCTGGACGCTAGTGCTGCCGGGCGAAGAAGACGTATCGCGGGCCGGTGAGGGAATGGAGGCCGCGGGGCATCACGTAACGCGCGAGGCGGGCCGCCTCATCGTCGCCGATCCGTGGGGGACCGTGCTGGAAGTCGTCAGTCCCGCCGGCTGACGGGCCAGTGGCCCAGGCTTAGGGTGCCGGAGCCGACCGCACCTGGAAGGTCCACCAGCTGTCGGGCCGCTCGGAGTCGAGCGGCGGCGGCGTCCCTCCGCCCCCGGGCTGCCTGGCCTGCACGGCAGGGTCCTGCAGCTTCTGGATTCTCGCGGCCCAGGCCGCGTTGAGCGTGGCGGGATCTGCTACGCGGTTCAGGACCACCGGGTAGACGTTGCCGTCGAGCCTCAAGCGGCCGGGTTCATCGGCCTCGACCTTGGGGCACCAATACTTCCGTGCACCGACGGAGCAGCTCAGAAAGAGGTCGCCCGACGGCGTCGCCATGCAGTTCAGGTTCACCGAATGGGGCCGCCACCCGACACTGATCTGGACCTGACACAGGTCGACCTCGTTCGCGAACGACCAGTCGCGGACCGGCTCCTCTTGGACGTCCCCACGCAGTACGAAGCCTGGTGTGCCATCGCACGGGCAGGTGAGGGCCCAGTAGCCGCCTCCGCACACGGCTACCAGGAGCGCCGCCGCCGCGACGCCGAGGAGGGTTCGCTTGATGACTTTTCCAGTGTCCATAGGGGCAGCATATCACGTGGGGGGGGTGGCGTCACGTCCCTACCGGTCGAAGTCCACCGCACCCGCCGAGAACGCCCACGACGTCGGATCCCCGCACACCGTGTCGGCGCTCCCCTCGATGCGGAGGCGAGAGTCGGAGAGCAGCTGGATGAGGATCCGGTATGAGGTCGGCGCGAACGAGCTGGGCTCGTAGCAGTAGATCAGGCCGTCCGCCTGAACATGGGGGAAGTCGAGGTTCACGCGGCCCACGTCCACCGGGTCGAAGCGGTAGAGATTCGTGGGCAGACTCGGGATCGAGGTGCCGACGGAGAAGGCGCCGATTCTCGGGTCGAGCTGGTCTCGCACCAGTGCCAGGTGGAGCCGCTCGTTCCAGTCGTCGTTGATGAACCATCTCCCCTGCGCGGTGCCCGCGATGTCCTGCATGACAGTTCCGCAGACGGGCTCGGTCGTGCGTCGCACGCCCGCCTCGCCGAAGAGGTCGTGCACCGACGCTCGTACGGCGGATGGGAGGTAGTCGATGGCGCAGACCGCCGAATTCTGACCGAACGCGTCCTGCTCGCCGCCTTGGCGGGCCGGATTCGCAAAGGCCAGCCGGATCCGCCGATCCGAGGCCCCCCAATCCATCGTGTACCTCTGAGTCCCGAGCGGCGCTCCAGCGGCTACGGGGATGGAGGTGTTCTTTGTGCACGGCTCGATGGTGGTCGAACCGATCATGTACGGCTCTACGCAGTCCGAAGCGGTCCACGGACCCAGCGTGGACAGGATCGCGGGATCGATCGAGGTCACGTGCCCGAAGTGCATCTTGAGGTCGGCGCAGGGCGAGAAGTAGATCGCGTAGTCCGTGAATGGCGCCCCCGCACCGGTGAAGGTCACGCGCGCCAGCTGGGTGATGACCAGGGACCCGGGAGCGGAGAGCGGCACCGGAGCCGTGACGCTCGCGCTCTGATGGAGCCCCAGGTGCGTGGCGGGAAAGAGGTGGCCCCCGCCGCTCATCGCCCCCAGCGGCCCGATCTCCTCGATTGAACCGATTGGCACGGGAAGCTGGCTCAGCGGCGGCGCGGATGTACAGGCAGCCAGCCCGGTTACAGATCCATCGGGGCCGGTGCCGCCCTCGCCGCAGGCCACGAACACGATCGCCGCCAACGTTGCCGTGCCGTATGTGAGTCTCGACATAGTACGCGTCCTCCACCCGACAGTATCCCGGCAGAGAGAGTTTGGCACGGAGAAGTCTCTCTCGCTTGATCCTGACGTAGTCATCATTCGACCGTTTGGTGACATTCAGGTGTGGTGAGTTTCGCCAAGACACGTGAGGTCTCCGTGAGCAAGATCCTCGTCATCGGCGTGCCCCTCGACCTCGGCGGTAACCGCCGCGGGGTCGACATGGGGCCGAGTGCCCTCCGCATCACGGGCCTGGCCGAGCGCGTCCGCGCCGGAATCCACGTCAGCTGCATCGACCGAGCACACTACGAGGCCTGCTGGCCTACTCCACGCCGAACGCCAACAGCACGTTGCCGCGTTGTCCTCCCCAGGTGCCGTTCCCCGAAGTCGTGAGCACCATGCCACTCGCGATCGCAGGTCCCCCCGTGTCGATGGACCCCCCGCGAGCCGCGACGCCGTTCACGGTCGCGAACTCGCGAATGGTGTCGTAACTCCACAGCACGCGCCCGTCCGTCGTCGAGTAGGCCCGCATCACCCCGTCGTGCGAGCCGGAGAACACCGCGCCCGGCATCGCAGATACAGGAGCCATTTGCGCGGGGCTACACATCGGGCGATCGCCGCAGACCGGGGGCGCAGCCGACCATGCGACGGAGCCGTCGGCGATGCGGATCGCGTGCAGACCCCCACCCACCGTCGGATCGACTCCCGCTCCGAGTGGATTCTCGGCATCGAACGTGAGATCGGAGATGGCCACGTAGAGGTGCTCGCCGTCAGTCGCGGAGCCCCACTCGCTCCCTCCCAGGACGCCGCCCTCACCGACGCGGGTCGCCCACAACACGGCCCCCTCCCGGTCGGGATCGAGTCCGAACGCCTCGCCGGACTTCTGCCCGAGCACGAGCGCACGCCCGCCGTCGGGGCGGGGCACGAGAATGGGTGGTTGCCCGAAGTCGTGATCGGGTCCCTCGGGACCGGGACAGTTGGCCGGGTTCGGGGTCCCGCACGCCAGCGTATAGGCATCCCCTTCCGTCATCTGCCGCACCCATTTGATGGCGCCCGTGTCCATGTCGAAGGCCATCACCGCATCCGACGTGGGAGCGGCCGGCTGGGAGTACGAGTCGCCGGTCGCCACGTACACGGAGCGGGTTTCGGGATCGACCGTCGGCGGGGACCACACCGCGGCGCCCGAAGGGGCGAAGCGGGGCGTGCCCGCCGAGTTGACGCCGACCTGGCTGGGCTCCTGCGGGATGGTGTAGGTCTTCCAGAGGACCTCCCCCGTTTCCGCATCCAAGGCCGACAGGCTGCCGCGGAAGGTGCAGCAGGGGTAGGCGGCGGGGCTGCCGAACACCTCCTCGAGCGACGACATGGGGACGTACAGGCGACCCTCGTGGAACACCGGCGAACCGCTGATCCGCGCCGCCGAGTGATCCTCGAGCTTCACCTTCCAGGCGAGCTGCCCGGTGCTCGCGTCCACCCGGTACGCATTGGCCTGGAAGTCTCCGAAGTAGAGCGCCCCATCCACGAAGACCAGCGCGGATCTCACGCCCGCGTCCGCCCTGATCATCCAGTCGATGCAGCCGTCTTCCAAGCCGAGTGCGTAGATGCGGCCCGAGCCGCTCGGAACGAAGACGCGATCGCCCACGATGGTCGGTTGTACTGCCGCTGACGCCTCGCCCTGGAAGCCGAACGCCCACTTCAGCGTGAGACCGGGGATCTCGTCGGCCGTAAGACCCGGGTCCGGTTGGAAGCGGCGGTTGTCGAGCGAGGCGCCCCAGGAGAGCCAGCCGTCCTCGGCGGCGGCCAAGCTTCCGCCTGCGCGGGCGCAGGTGCCGACCCGAGCGGCCGAGCCGACTGCCGCGGGAGCCGTCGCGGACAAGAAATCCGCCACCGCACTGCGTTCTGCCGCCGACAAGGCGGCGCCCTGGTCGCGCATGACGCCGGTCTCGAGTGCGGCGACGATCTGCCCCGGCGTCAGCGTGGCCAGCATCGAGCGCGCCGGCGTGCGCAGGCTACCGTCCTCGTGACACTCGGCGCAGTTGGCTTCGTAGAGAGCCGAGCCGATCTGCGCGGCCGCCACGGCAGGAACGATGAGGCAGAAGGCGATCGACGCGAGGAGCGAGGACGTGCGGCACATATGCAAGCTCGGGACGGAGGGATCAGTATCGCGGCATGCGTGACAACCTGGGACCGGTCGGGACTTGCCGCACGCTCGACATCTTCACTGGCCGGCGCTCGATGTGGACGGAACGGGTCGACGCTGGGTGTGGTACCGTATCCGCGGCCGCAAAGGCCCTGCACCTAATCCCGGAGGAACCGTTGAACAGATCCCTCATTGCCGCGTGTGCTGTAGCCGCGGTGCTTGCCGCTCCGCGCGCCGTCTCGGCCCAGAGCCAGATCGAAGGATCGTGGGCGTTCACACTCGACTCTCCGGAAGGGGCGTTCGAGATTCCGCTGACCATCACCCGTGAGGAAGGCCAGCTCATCGCTCGACTCCCGACCGGGGAGGACTTCTTCACCGGCACCGAAACGCCGTCCGGAGTGTCGTTTTCGTGGCCGCTGGTCTATCAGGACATGGACCTGCCGACGACGCTGACCGGGTCGTTCCAGGACGGAAAATGGTCCGGCTTGGCTGACTTCGGGGGGTTGGCCACGGGAACCTGGGAGGCCATCCGGGCCCCCTGACCTTCCGTGAGCAACGTCCACATCATCGGCGTGCCCCTCGACCTCGGCGGTAACCGCCGCGGGGTCGATATGGGGCCGAGTGCCCTCCGCATCACGGGCCTCGCCGAGCGCGTCCGCGCGATCGGCCACGACGTAACCGACTCGGGTGATGTCGCCGTGCCGATTCCGGAACTCTGCGATATCGGCGACGAGCATCGGAAGTATGCCGGGCCCATCGCTGATGTGTGCGAGGAACTGTGTGAACGAGTGTACGCCGGCCTCGCGCAGGGCCGTCTACCCGTATCGATCGGGGGCGACCACTCCCTCGCCATGGGATCGGTCGCCGGTGTCGGACGCCACTTCAAAGAGCGCGAGCAGCGGCTCGGTTTGCTTTGGTTCGATGCTCACGGGGACATGAACACGCCCGCGTCCACGAACAGCGGCAACGTGCATGGGATGTCCCTCGCGCACCTGCTCGGCCTGGGCGACGAACGACTCGCCTCGGTCGGCGGGTTCCGTGGAAAGGTGCAGGCGGAGAATGTCTCGCTGATCGGAGTCCGGGACCTGGACGCCCGCGAGAAGAAGCTCCTGGCCGAGAGCGGCGTGAACGTCTTCACCATGAAGGATATCGACCTGCGAGGCGTGTCTACCGTGATGGAACAGGCCCTCGAGGTCGCCTCGCGCGGGACCGCCGGGATTCACGTCAGCTTCGACATCGACGTCGTCGACCCGTCGATTGCATCTGGCGTGGGCACGCCGAAAAAGGGGGGCCTGACCTATCGCGAGGCCCACCTGTGCTTGGAGATGGTCGCGGACTCGAAGCGGCTGGTGGGCATCGACCTCGTGGAGGTCAACCCGATCCTGGACGTCCGCAACGCGACCGCCGAGCTCGGCACAGAGCTCCTGCTCTCGGCACTCGGGAAACGGATTCTGTAGAGCATTAGGAATTGGGGGGACGTCAGGTCGGCGCCGGGTACTCGAATCCCTCGTATACGAAGGCAGCCTTGACGGCCTCGCAGTCTCGCTCAGAGCCACCGTGGCGCGTAATTGCTGATCGCCACCCGCTCCCAACCATGGCGCTGATGCGGTCGATGATCGTGTTTGCTTCCTCGCGGTCCAGCCCGAACCTGGGTGCGGAAGACAGCAGGTTATAGCGGCTCGCGACCCGGCCGTAGTCACCGGCGACCATGGCCAGATCGCGACGCTCGAGACTTCTAGCGCGGGATGGCGTAAGGTCGTAAGCGGGGCTAAGCCGCCACCCCGTTCCGGGCGCGACTAGTGCATGGTTCCTCGGATGGTCATCTAGGTTCGAGATCAGCCCGTTGAATACCACGCGCCGGAACAGCTCCCGCTTGTCGCTCGCGGGATCATCCGACCACCGCTGAAGCTCGTCTGCCAGATCGAGGTAGGACCAGCCGGAGCGATGAGTGACGGAGTCATCGAGGTCTAGCACGGTCAGCGCGCTCACCATGCGGTGCCGGTACTCGCCTCCGCCGGAAGCCGACTCACGGTCAAACCGTCTTACGAGCAGGACCTGCTCGTTTCCCAGGGTTTCGAGTCGAGTCTCGGGCGATCGGATGCCGCATTCTTCCGCAAGCCGCAACATGCCCCCCTCCACAGCGGCGTTCGACCAACGATCTTCTCTTGCAGGGAACTTCGCCAGCCAAGTCCCGCCCACTTCGTCTCGCACCACGGTCTTCGGGCGAGCTCCTCCTAGTGAACTTCCCGGCTGCAGCAGATCCTCCAGATCCTCATCAAGGGGGAGGTCCTCCTCTACTCGGATAGCTGCATCCCTCAAGTCCTTCAATTCCGCGATCCCAGGCAAGCGGCTCAAGCGAGGTACCGGAGCCTCCACGGTGTTTCCGAAGTGGAGCGCGCCAATGCGACCACCCGAAGGATGGATCAGGTAGTCGAACTCGGTGAGATCGCGGTTCGGTACCCGCCGCTCGATGACCCGGCGCCCCCAGGCGTCTGGTGTGACGTCCCTCAGAGCACCGAAGAGCCCACCAAGTCTCCCGGTCTGGAACTCCCGAGGTGTGAGGGGCAGGTGGAATGGGTCCAGGGGCACGGCATCAGGCCGCGCCAGATACGTTTGTCCATAGACGAACCGTCCGAGATGGGTGCCGTCGTCGACTTCGTCCAGTTGGTAACGCCCGCAGGTCGTGAAGAGTAGGGAGCCCGGCAGCTGGATGTAGACGTAGCAGGAGTTAGAAGTCACTCGACAGCGCCCTGGGCCGGACGCGCTCGCCGCGTGCCGCGGCCTCGAGTGTCTTGCCCTCGAGGTCCGTAGCCGGTTCCGCAAGCTGGGTGAGTTGATTCTCGAGACCCATCGCCCATAGGGCTGCGATGTAGGCCCCGACCGCCGTCCCGAGCGACCCACCTTCAACGCGCCGAAGGGTCTGGACGTTGATGCCTGCTTGAGTGGCCAAGTCTTTCTGGCGCAACCGCCTACGCTTCCGGGCGGTACGAATGTTGTTGCCTAGGCGCCGTGCGGCCGCGACGACCTTGGCTGGCGCCGTTTCCTCTGAAACGGGTATCCGGGGCATTGATGCATCCTGTATACACAAAATATGACCTATTATCTTAGATAAGAGATCATATAATGTCTATACTTTCACGCTTTGTGGCACCGAGTGTACCTTTCATCGCCGATCTTTAGGCAGACGAGGGGGGCGCATGTATGAACGAATTCTGGTCACGCTCGACGGTACACCGCTGGCCGAGCAGGCCTTGGTCCATGCCGTCTCGATCGCTCGTCGGACCGGTGCGCATGTCCACCTCGCGACGGTCAGGCGACTTATGCCGGTGACTCTATTGGGGACACCTCGTCCGGCTGGGTTCGAAGACGTCGAATCCAACTACCTGGAGGGCATAGCGGAGCGGGTACGGGAAGCAGGCGTGTCGTCCGTATTCCCCGAGGTGTTCACCGGTGGGGACGTCGTCGAGGCGATCGAGGGACACCGGAGGAAGGTGGACGCGGGCGTCACGGTGATCGCCACGCACGGCCGTGGGCCTGTCCGACGGGAGTGGATGGGAAGCGTCGCTGATCGATTCGTCCGTACGAGCGCCGCGCCCGTATTGCTGGTGCGTGCAGATGGCGAGAAGCCGGCCGAGCTGGACCTCGCTGCCGACACTCGCATCGGCCGCGTGCTCGTCCCGCTGGACGGATCCGCCGCGAGCGAGGAAGCACTGGAGCCTGCGCTGGAGCTGTGCCGCCTGTATGAAGCAGGATGCACCCTTGTACATGTCGTCGAATCGCTCGCTGACGTCGAGTCGACGTGGGTGGGGAACCCGTTCGAGGCTACCGAGGAGCAACTCGAGGCCGCCCGAGCTGTGGCCGAGGCCGAGCTGGACCCGGTGTGCGAGCGCATACGCTCCGAGGGCTTCGCAGTCGAGCGAATGGCCAGAGTCGCTGCGCATGTCGTGGAAGGAATCCTGGAATGCGCCGCGGACAGCGGGGCCGACCTCATAGCGATGGCCACGCACGGCCGTGGTGGTCTCCCACGCCTCGTCCTGGGCAGCGTTGCGGACAAGGTGATCCGAGCAGCTGACCTTCCTGTCTTGGTCGTACCTCCGGGGGGTCGTTGAGCGCGGCAGTTGATCTCTTCGTGATCCGTCACGCCATCGCGGTTCCGCGAGGGGGTGGCCGACCCGATGGCGAACGGCCCCTCACCCCCGCGGGGCGCGATCGATTCGAACTCGAGGTGATGGGCCTGGACTTCCTGGGGCTGCATTTCGAAACGGTCCACCACAGTCCACTGCGGCGGACCGCGGAGACGGCAGCTCTGCTCCTGCCCGTAACCCGGGGAGAGATCCAGCCCAGCGACGCGCTCGCGCGCGCACCCGACGATGAAGTGCTCGCGCTCCCGCGAGGCGCCGCTTCGGTGGCGCTGGTGGGTCACGAGCCGTGGTGCGGCGAGCTGGTCGCCTGGCTGGTGGTGGGGGACCGGGAGCGCGGGGGTGCATTCCCTTTCAAGAAGGGCGGAGTCGTCTGGCTGCGAGGCGGGCTTGCTCCGGGATGCATGGCAGTCCGGGCGGCGTTTCCGCCGAAGGTTCTGCGGGCCCTCGGGCGGAACGCCAACCAGGAGCCGGCCGACGTCTAGCCGGGTCAGGGCATGATGTCCGGCACGATATTTTGTTCGGAGAAAGGCGGACGCACGTAGCCTTTGGCGTCGCTCGGCTCGGGCAGCTCGACGGGACCGGGGCTCAGGTCCTCGTACTCGACCAAGCTGAGCAGATGGTGGATGCAATTGAGGCGGGCGCGCCGCTTCTGGTCGGCTTCCACCACGTACCAGGGTGCGTGCTTCACGTCCGTGTGCTCGAACATGGTATCCTTGGCGATCGAGTAGTCGACCCAGCGCGCTCGCGATTCGAGGTCCATGGGGCTCAGCTTCCATCGCCGAACGGGGTCGATGTTTCGCTGCTGAAACCGACGCTCCTGCTCCTCCTCGCTCACGGAGAACCAGTATTTGACGAGGATGAGCCCCGACCGTACGAGCATTCGCTCGAACTGCGGACAGGTACGGAGGAACTCCTGGTGCTGGTCCTCGGTGCAGAAGCCCATCACCGGCTCGACACCGGCGCGATTGTACCAGCTGCGGTCGAAGAGTACGATCTCACCTGCCGTCGGAAGGTGGGCCACGTAGCGCTGGTAGTACCACTCGGACCGTTCGCGCTCAGTCGGGATGCCGAGCGCCACCACACGGCAAACGCGTGGATTGAGACGCTGCATGATTCGCTTGATGGTGCCCCCCTTGCCGGCCGCGTCCCGTCCCTCGAACACCACCACCATGCGTAGGCCCTTGGCCTTCACCCACTCCTGCAGCTTCACGAGCTCGACTTGGAGTTCCTCGAGCTTCTTCTCATAGACCTTGCGGGGGAGCTTCGGCTTGGCGTTCGCCGGCTTCGGCTCGGTTCCCTTCTTTCTCGATCCCATGCGGCCTCCAGTCAGGTACGGATCTCGCCGTGGATCCGGCGCTCTTTCTTCATCATTTTCGCCTCCTTGTCGCCCGGAATTACGATGTCCTCGGCGGGTGCGAAGTCGAGCGATCGCGCACGTCGCTTGTACGGAATCTCGCGCAGAATGAGCTTGATGGTCTCGAGCCGAGCGCGCGGCTTGTCATCCGCGCGGATGACGTGCCAGGGATTGAGCGCGGTATGGGTCTTCTTGAGGAGCTCGAGTTTCGCCTCGGTGAACTCATCCCAGAGTTCCTGAGCCTGCAGGTCCACCTCGCTGAGCTTCCACATGCGGAGGGGATCGTGTTGCCTTCGGGCGAAGCGTCGGGCTTGCTCGTCCTTGGACACCGAGAAGTAGAGCTTGAGCAGGAAGGTCTTGCCGTCACCGACGAAGCTCTCCTCGTACTCGTTCACCTTCTTCATGAACTCCCGGTGCTCTTCCGGAGAGCAGAAGCCCATGACCGGCTCGACTAGGGCGCGGTTGTACCAGCTGCGATCGAAGAGCACGATCTCGCCGGCGTGTGGGAACTGCTCAATGTAGCGCTTCATGTGCAGCTCGGTCTGCTGCTCCAGGGTAGGCTTGCCGAGGGCCACCACCCGGTAGTGCTTCTCGTTCATGTAGCGTGTGACGCGCCGTATGGTCCCTCCTTTCCCCGAGGCATCCCGCCCATCGAAGAGGATGATGACCTTGCCGCCGGTCTTCTCGAGATGCTCCTGCAGCTTGATGAGCTCGGCCTGGTACGGCTTCAGCGTTTCGGCCTCGATGTAGCCGCGTAGAGCGGCACGCAGGATGCGGTTGCGATCCCGCTTGTTCATCGAGCGGATGACCTCGTTGATCCAGTTCTTGTCGAGGACTTTCTGGGTGGCGTCGAGGCCACGCAGGGCAGAGGTGATTCTCCGGGCGGTGCGTTCGGATTCCTTCATGGGGATGGTCGTGTCCGGTCAGGTTCACGGGTGGGGAAGGGATCGGCCTGGTTGAACGGAGGCACGGCCGTGAAATCCCGTGCCCATGGGTAGCCCTCGCTGGGACGGCGCACCAGAGGATGAAGAAGCGGCCCGGCAGAAAAGCATGGCACTCTGCACCAATAAACGTATGTTTACCATGGTCCCCCCCAGGACCGCACGGGCGCATTCGGTGCTCCTCCCGGCACCAGCGCTCCTTGGCAGGGGCAAAAGAATGATCGCGACCAAGAGAATCGCTCGGGGCGAATCCGAGCGAATCCAGGCGCTCCACGATCTGAGCGTCCTCGACACTCCGCCGGAAGAGCGTTTCGACCGTCTGACCAGACTGGCTCGTCGCGTCTTCGACGTCCCCATCGCGCTCGTGAGCCTCGTGGACACTGATCGTCAGTGGTTCAAGTCTCACGACGGACTGGACGCCAGTGAGACCCCGCGGGAGTGGTCCTTCTGCTCGCATGCGATTCGGGGAAGAGGCACGATGATCGTGCCCGACGCACTCTCGGACATACGCTTCCGAGACAACCCGCTCGTGCGGGAGGACCCCGCGATCCGGTTCTATGCGGGGCATCCGATCACTGCGCCAGGTGGGAGTCCGATCGGCACCGTCTGCATCATCGACCGAGAGCCTCGCGTCCTCGACGCTGAGGATCAGGCCCTTCTGGCAGACATCGCGAACCTCGTCGAGAGGGAGTTCGCTGCGCTACGTCTTGCCACGATCGACGAGCTCACGGGACTCTCGAACCGACGTGGCTTCAACATGCTCGCTCGGCACGCGCTCGCGATGTGCGAGCGCGCCGAGAAACAGGCCACGCTGCTCGTCTTCGACCTCGACGGGTTCAAGCTGCTCAACGACACGCTAGGGCACGCCGCAGGCGACATCGCGCTGGCGAGCTTCGCGGCCGACCTCTTGGCTGCCTACCGCGAGTCGGACGTCGTCGCCCGACTCGGCGGGGACGAGTTCTGTGTGCTCCTCACTGGCACCACTGCCGATGCTGTGCCTGCGACGCTCGCCAAGCTCGCCGAGCGCGTGGCGTCCAGAAACGTCGGTAGAGAGCCAGTGGCGCAGCTCCGTTACAGCGTCGGGTCCGCCGCCTACGAACCAAGATGCCACCTCTCCATCTCGGATCTGGTCGAGGCAGCGGACGCGCTCATGTACGGGCAGAAGAGGAGCCGTCGCTAGACCAGGGGCCGGCGGACCTCTGCGCTGAGAACGGTCTCGATCTCGTGGGTCCGATCCTGAGGATGGCGCCGCGCCGGCGTCGTGCCACGTTGCGGGTTCGGAGCCACCGTGGCGCGTAGCTAGTCAAGTGACGGGATCCATGCTTTAATAGTCCCAGTCCTGTTGAAGCTCGCTTGAATAGCTTGACTTCGTCACGATCCGGCTAGTTATTCAGGCAGACGCACATATGCTTGAACTGCGTAGGGTGAATTCATGCACGCTTGGACCTGAGGGTAACAACCCATGGTGGATGCCCGGCGAGTGCAGGAATCGGTCGGCGACACACCGATGGGACGGTTTGTGCCACAGCCCGCGGGGTACTCGGCCTTCATCCCGAGCCCCCTGCCATCTGAAGGCCTGGAACTTGGTCCGCAGACGATCGAGTTGCTGAGCGGAGCGGATCGGGCGCTGGGTCGTCTCGATGGAGCCGCAGAGGTCCTGCCGAATCCGGATCTGATGGTCGCGATGTACAGCCGCAAGGAGGCCCTGCTCAGCTCTCAGATCGAGGGCACCGAGGCCTCCATGGTTGATGTCCTCGAGTACGAGGCAGGGGCGGGTGCTGATTCTGCCGGAAGACCCGCTCGGGCGGACGTGCAGGAAGTCTTGAATCACCAACAGGCGATGTCTCACGGACTCGAACGTCTCCGCGGCATCCCCATCTCAAATCGCTTGTTGAAGGAGATCCACGGGGTACTGATGCAGGGCGTGCGAGGCCAGAACAGAAGCCCAGGGGAGTTCAGGCGCACGCAGAACTGGATCGGGCCGCCGGGATGTACGATCGAGGACGCGACCTTCGTGCCGCCTCCTGTCCCACAGATGCACGACGCCCTGGCGGACTTGGAGCGGTTCATTCATGGGCAGGATCGGATTCCGATCCTCATCAAGTGCGGGCTCGTCCACTACCAGTTCGAGACGATTCACCCATTCGAAGACGGCAACGGCCGGATGGGTCGCCTCTTGATCACGTTTCTGTTGGCCGAGCGTCAGGTGCTCAGGCGCCCTCTCCTGTACCTCAGTGTCTACTTGAAGCGTCATCGGGCCCAGTACTACGACCTACTGAACCGAGTGCGACAGACTGGCGGCTACGGCGATTGGCTCGACTTCTTCCTGCGCGGTGTTCGCGAGGTGTCCGTGGAGGCGACGGACACGGCCAGGAGTGTCCTGCAGATGCGCGGGCAGCACCTGGAGAGGGTCAAGGAAGAGGTGGCAAGCGCGTATGCTCCGGCGTTGATCGACATCCTGCTGCGCTCGCCCGCCATCACGGTCACCTCCGCCAGTCGATATCTGGAGGTGAGCTACCAGACAGCCAATACGATCATCGGTGAATTCGAGCGCCTGGGTATCATCGAGGAGATGACCGGGCGGGAGCGCAATCGGGTCTTTCTCTATCGGCCGTACCTCGAACTGTTGGGCGGCGACCTGCCGCCCAGCTAGACACGGTGAGCCCTTGCCCCTCCTCGCGGCCCCCGATACAGCTGAGCTAGCTTGGCCCCCACTCCAAGACCCACCCCACGCCGACATCGCCATGAAAGCCGCTTTATTCGTCCTGCTCCTAGCCTGTACCGCGAACGTCGCCTCCGCGCAGACCCACAACCGGATCGACATCGTCCGGCCCGACGCGCCGGAGTTGGCTGCCTTCGGGGCGCACGACATTGGGGTGCGGACTCTGGTCGTCACCGAGTCGGGCCGGCCGGACGTCCTCAATGCCCGTGCCGGCGAGCCCGTGCCGATCTACGACCGGTCCCTGACCGTCGAGGTCTGGTATCCGGCTGATCTGGTGCAGGGTCAGGTGCCAGGCACGCAGTACACCACCATCACGCGCAGTCCCGACATCACGGCCACTTTGACGGGGCGTGCCGTGCGCGATGCGACGGCGAGCGTCGACGGGGGCCCTTATCCGCTCGTGATCGTCTCCCATGGCTATCCGGGCAATCGCTTCCTGATGAGCCACCTGGGCGAGAACCTGGCGAGCAAGGGGTACGTCGTAGCGTCCATCGATCACGAGGGCAGCACCTACGACGACCAACAGAGCTTCGGCGTCACGCTCTACAACCGCGCGCCCGACCAGCTCGCCGTGCTGGATGCCATGGCGGGGTTCGGGGCCGAGGCGAACCACTTTCTGTATGGCGTGGTGAATGCGAACAGTACCGCCATCATCGGCTACTCCATGGGCGCGTACGGTGCGGTGAACAATTTGGGTGCGGGCTACAGCGAGGCGAGCGTGACTTCCGGTAGCGCGCCGCCCAATCGTCTGCTGAACGACCTCGCGGCCGGCAATCCCGACTTTCGGCGTTCACTGGATCCACGCATCAAGGCGGGGATTCCGATTGGTGCCTGGGGGATGCAAGGCGGCTTCTGGGACGCACAGGGTCTCGCGGGGCTGACGGTGCCCGCCCTCTTCGTCGCCGGTGACGTGGATGGCGTCGCCGGATACGAGGACGGCATCCGGGCCATCTACGAAGGGGCGATCAACAGCGATCGCTACCTGCTGGTATTCAAGAACGCCGGCCACAACGCGGGCGCGCCCATCCCGCTACCGGTGGAGTTCTTGGATGCCGCCAACACGCAGGGTGCGAGCCACTACACCGATTCGGTGTGGGACAATGTGCGCATGAACAACATTCTCCAGCACTTTACCACCGCGTTTCTGGACCTGCACCTGAAGGGAGTCGGCGACATGCGCAGTTACCTGGATGTCCCGGAGGACGGCGCTGCCGCATGGCGAGGGGGATGGAAGGGTTTTTCTGGGCGTGGGGCTGTGGGTCTGTTGATGTATCACGACTGATTGTGGGTTACGGCTCGCACCTGACCCCACGATCCGCCGCATGCGAAAAACCATGCGCTGGATCCCCAGAGTGCCTAATGTTCGATAGAGGCTGTACGCTTCGAGCCACGCGGACCAGATAGGGCTGAAGGCCCGGTGGCTGGCCCCCCCCAGGAGCGGAGATCATGAGTTCGATGTTCCGGCCGAGCGATCGCGCCGAGCTTGGAGTGACTGCCGGGCCGGGAGACCGTGGCGGGCCAGCCCCATCCGGGGAGCGTCGGCGCGCCGCCGGGGGCCCGCCCGGCGCGGATCCCGCCTTCACCGACCTCTTCCAGGTGCTCCGGTCGCTGAAGCGGCACGCCGTGCTCGTGATCAGCGCCACCGGCATCGGTATCGCGGTCGCTGTCGTCTGGATCATGGTCGAGGTCCCCCAGTATCGAGCGACCGCGGTAGTTCGAGTGGGCGAGGCGCGCGAAGAGCTGACGCGAGGGATCGAGCTGCAGAGCTCCGACGACGAACGCTTCATCAATCCCTTCTTGTCGACGATCCAACTCCTCACGAGCCGATCCATTCTCGGCGACGTCGTCGATAGCGCCGGGCTCAGGCTCAAGCTCGACTACCGTGGCTTCGATGCGGACCTACTCCGGTCGGTGCAGATTGTCCCCGATCCGCGAATCGACGAGCTGGAGTTGGAGTTCGGGATCGACGGCTTCACGGTGCGGACCACCGAGCCCGAAGTGCGAGCCGAGTTTGGTCGACCGGTGGAGGTCGGAGGCGTCACGTTCGTCGTCGAGGCTCAACCGACTGTGGGTCGGGCCACGTGGACGGTGGTGCCGCGCGAGAAGGCCATCGATCAGCTTCTCGGGGACCTGAGGGTCACGCCGCGCGACCAGACGAACGTCGTCGATGTCTCGTTCCTCCACCCGAGTCCCCTCACCGCACAACGGGTGGTGAACACGTTGGTCGCGGCCTACCAGGACTTGGAGGCCCATCTCGCTCAGCAGAGCGCGAGTCGCCGCCGGATCTTTCTCGAGGAGCAGGTCGCGGAGACAGAGCTGAGGCTCGACGAAGCGCAGCAGGCCCTGTCGACGTTCCAAACGCGGGCGGGTTCGTACAATGCGGGCGACGAGCTCGCCGCCCGCCAAGCGAACCGGCTGTCTCTGCAGATTCGCGCGTCGGAGCTCGAGGCGGACCGGGGGATGCTTCAGACCTTGTTGGACCAGCTCGACGCGGCGCCGACCGAGGACGAGCGGTCCGAAGCTCTGCGGACCTTGGTGTCGTCGCCGGGGATCGCCGAGAACGCGGTCGTCTCGCAGATGCACGAGCGGCTCATGCGGAATCGGACGGCGCTCGACTCGTTGACGCTCGGTGGTGTCGGGGCTGCCGGAAACAGCCCGGAAGTTCGACGACAGCGTGAGCTGATCGCCTCGGCGGAGCGGGAGCTGACCAGCGCGATCAGGAGTCACTTCGCGTCGCTCGAGGCCCGTGCCGCCGCTCTCGAGGACGTAGAGCGCCGCACCGACGCCGCCCTCGCAACGATTCCGTCCCAGTTGGCTCAGGGGGCGCGGCTCTCCCAGGTCGTGACGACGTACCAGAGCCTCAGCGACCAACTCCGCGAAGAGTATCAAAGAGCCAGAATGGCCGAGGCGGTGTCCGTCGGTGAATCGGACATCATCGATCTCGCCAGTCTTCCCTACGAGCCCGCCCCGAGACTGCTTGTCGTCAAGGTCGGCCTGGGATTCTTTCTCGGACTGACGTTCGGTGGCTTCGGCGCCGTCGGCATCGAATACGGCCGGCGGACCGTGCGGAACAAGCACGAGCTGGAGCAGATGATTCGACTCCCCGTGCTCGCGGTGATCCCCGAGGCGGGGGAACTGAGGGACGGAGGCCGGAGCTCCGAGCGGGCGCTCGGGTCCGGAGAGGGGGACGGCTCCCAGGACGCTTCCCCGGTGCGATTGAAGGAGGCGTATGCGGGCGAGGCATTCCGGATGCTCTGTACCCACCTCCTGTTCGCGGACTGGGCCGATGAGATGCGGACCATCAGCATCACGAGCACCGTGCCGCAGGAAGGGAAGACGCTCGTTGCGACGAACCTGGCCGTGGCCATGGCCAACGAGGGCATGAAGGTACTCCTGGTGGATGCGGACATATGGAGGGGCAGGGTCCACGAGGTGCTCGGGATGCCCGTGAGCCCGGGCGTCGCGGACGTTCTCCGAGGAGATGCCTCGGCGAAGGACTGCGTGCGGAAGACGGGCGTGAAAGGGCTCTCCATCCTGCCGCGGGGAGAGTCCGGCGCCAGCCCTTCGCTGCTGAGACGGAACGGGGCCCTGCGAACGGTATTCGAAGGCTTGGATGCCGATTTCGAGGTCGTCCTCGTCGACGGCCCGCCGGTCCTCGCCGCGGGCAGCGCCCCGGCACTGGGCGCGGTGACGGACGGCGTGGTCCTCGTGGTGCGTGCTGGTCGCACGGACCGCGAATCGGTCGAGGAGGCCCTCCGGGAGCTCGCCAGCGTGCGAGCCCATGTGGTCGGGGCGATCCTGAACGACCCTGAAGGCTTTTCGAAGACCGACCACGCGCGCTATCGCTACTACGAGTACGCGAGCCAGCCGAGCCCGAGATAGACGGGGTTCGAAAGAATCCTTGACACCGGCTGGTCGAGGTGTCGACCGTCCCGCATAGTTGCGCGGGGACCCCTAGGTGTGGTGCGAGCGCAGCAATCCGTCCGTGGAGCTCGTGAGCCGAATGTCTCGAAGCTGTTGCAAGACGGTGATTTGAGAACATTCGCAGGGATGGCACTCCGATTGCGAGCATGGGCCGTATTGCGGTTGGCACCCCCCCCTCCCAGCGTGTCTTCTTTGACGGATGTGATGCAGCCGGTCGAGAGCGACCGTGCGACCCAGAGCGACTGGCCGCGGTCCATGCGCACCGCCGAGGAGCTTCGGCTCCTGGGCGGTGCGCGTCGACGCGCGACTCCGGACCTGCCTCCGGAGAGGCGGCGGCACCCCCGCACGTCGCCTCCGGCCCTGTCCAATGGCACCGAGTATATGCTGCGGGCGATCGGGGTATCCGTGCCGCTCGTCGTGTCCGACCTGGCTTCGTTGGCCCTCTCGATCCTGCTTGCTTCGGCCGCGGTAGGTCTCGTCCTTTCGCCCGACCCCTCCTTTGGTGTCAGGGTTGTCGTGGTGCTTTCCGTGGGCCTCGTCGGGATGAGGGGAGCGATGGGGCTCTATCCCGCCGTCGGCCTCCCGCCCTTCGTGGAAGCCAGGAAGTCGGAGCTCGCGACACTGTTCTTGTTCGGTGCATTCCTCCTGGCGGGGCTGCTGTGGAGTGCGGAAGCCTCCGCTCAGTGGGTGCTGCTGCTCGGTGGGCTGTTCAGCCTGGGCGTGTCTCCGCTGCTGCGCCTTGTCACCAGGAAGACGCTTTCGCGCTTCAGCTGGTGGAAGCAGCCACTCCTGATCTTCGGGGACGGTACGGCGTCGAAGCGCCTCGCCGACTACTACGCGAATCGTCCGGAGTTGGGGCTCACACCCATCCTGGTGCCCGACGAGGCCGCTTGGGCCAATGGCGTCGCCGGCACCATAAGGGCCAACGGGGCCGTCGAGACGTTTGGAGTCGGGCCTGACGACCCTTCGAACGTGCGGCCCCTCGCGTCCCGACATCGCGCGCTCTGCGCGGCGATTCCCTGGGACGGAGTGTCGGAGGATGGCCCGGCTGGCTTCTTGCGGGAGTCCCTCAACACGTTCCCCCACCTGCTGTTCGTCACCGAAACGAGTCGTACGCTGGGATCCTGGAAGGAGGTCACGGACTTCGGTGGGGTGGCGGGTGTGCGTGCAGAGAAGGGACTTCTGTTACCCACCCAGAGAGCGGTCAAACGTGTCGTGGACTCGACCCTCGCGCTCACACTCGGTCTCGTCATGCTACCGATCCTGGTGATCATCGCCGTCGCGATCAAGGTGACGTCGCCCGGCCCGATCCTCTTCGGTCACGACCGGGTCGGCAAGAACCGCAAGGTGTTCCAAGCGTGGAAGTTCAGGTCGATGCACATGAACGCCGACGAGCTGCTCGAGGAGCACCTCGCTTCAGGTCCGGAGGCACGGAAGGAGTGGGCGGAGGACCAGAAGCTGAAGGACGACCCCCGAATGACCCGGGTGGGCCGCTTCTTGAGGAGGACGAGCCTCGACGAGCTTCCTCAGCTCTGGAATGTCGTCCGTGGTGAGATGAGCCTCGTCGGCCCGCGCCCCATCGTCGAGAGCGAAGTCCGCAAGTACGGCACCGAGTTCGAGCGCTACATGTCCGTGCCACCGGGAATCACCGGGCTTTGGCAGGTCTCCGGACGCAACAACACGACGTACGAAGAGCGCGTCCAGCTGGACGCTACCTACGTCGAGAATTGGTCCCTATCGCTGGACGCGTATATCCTGGGCAGGACGTTCGAGGCCGTCCTCTCGGGCGAAGGGGCGTATTAGGGCAGGCGGCCCCGTCAGGGGGTGCAGTCCGGTTTCACCAGGATCGCCGCCCGGGTCGCGTCGAGCGTGACCGAGGACGCGCTGGACCCTCCGCTCCCCAGGACCAGAAAGCTTTCCCCGAGGTCCAGTGAACGGGTCGGCTGGTCCGGCTGGTTGAGCACGACGACGCCACAGCTGTAGTCCCGTCGGAACAGGCCGTTGGTCTCGTAGCGTCCACCCGGAGCGTCGCCCATCCTGACGTCGTATCCCTCCCAGAAGTCGTCGGGGTTCATGCGACTCCGGTCACCATCGGCCCCGATCATGTCGTCGCCCGACTTGATTAGGAAGTAGGTCGCGAGTTCGTACATCCACTCGGCCTCCGTGTCGGAGTCGTCGTCGTCGAGGACGACTTGACCACCCATCTCGTGGATGCGGTCGATGAAGCGGAGGAACGTTTCGTAGCCGTAGGTCCCATTGCCGCCCCGAATCCCGGAGTCTGTGGCGCCCCGCTCCAGATTGATGAAGTCGGCGGCCCGCAGCTGTCTCTCCATGAGGGGATCGTCGGGAGGCTGCGCGTACCAGATGATGTTGTGCGCGATCTCGATATCGGGGAACGCGTCGCGGATCTCCTCCATGAATTCGGCGAAGTAGCGACGCCAGTCGGCCAAGGTCATCGCGGTCCCGGTCCGCGGGTCCATTGGAAGGACGTGGTCCCCGTCGCCGTTGCCCACCCGCCACTCGAGATTGACGTCGTCGACCCAGACGCCGAGGTACCCGGCCTCGAGGGTCTCGGCGAGGTCGTCGATCCACCAGCGACGGAAGTCCGGATTGCCGACGTCGGCGGCGTACTGGGGACAGGTCCCGCCCGAGCAGCCGTAGGGGATGAACAGGTCGTTCCCGTACGCGTCCTCGAGGATCCACTCCGGGTGGTCCGTCCGTACGTCGGAGTCGTCGTAGATGGCGTAACTGTCCTTGTACACCCAGGCGTTGGGATACCATTCGAGGCGGCTGTCGAAGTAGCTGGCGTAGGTCTGCATGCGGAAGTAGTGCTGCCGCATCCAGGCCTGCTCTTCGGGCGTCGGTGAGCTTGTCCAATTGTCGAAGCCGCGCGAGGCGTCCACGAAGAAGTTCACGGATCTCGCACCTTCGGAGCCGTCGCCCGTTTCGCCGATATCGCTGGAGTCCGCGGGACTGCCCACATCAACCGTGTCGGTGGGACTGCTGACGTCGCAAGAGGCGACGAGCACGACCGTGGCGGCCCAGAGCGGACGGCCCCGCCAGAAGAGCCGCCGGACGACACCGGGGCATCGTGCGATCAACGCACTCTGCACGCCTACCTCCCTTTGTCACGCGGCAGGCGCCCGCCCTCGACGTCGATGGCCAGCGGGCTGCCCTGTAGGAAACGGTCTGCCGGCTGGGGGCCTCCGGACGAGTCGACGTCACTTCGAGCAAGTTCAATGCCGCCCGAAAGGGTGACACCGGTTCCTGTGGCTACGCTAGTGAGGTCCGGCCTAGGCGGAGTCGGCGATTCCGCCCGACGAGAGGTCCAGGCGCAGGCCGCCGAACTGCCGGTCCGTGTAGTCCAGGATCGCGGAGATGAAGACGAGGATGCCGACCATCTCGAGGACCTCTTCGATCGTCTGGATCGTCACGAACGCCACGTTTGCGGTGCCGTATTGCTCCAAGACCCAGCCTCCGACCATCTCTGCACCGATTGCCCCCCCTACGAACAAAATTCCGGCCGCGACGAAGCGTACCGCCGTCGGCCGAGGAAGGTGGGCCAGAAACCTCAGATACAATGCCCCGAAGACCAGCACGCCCACCCCGTACGGGATGACCCAGGCGTAGTGGAGGAGCCCCGAGGTGCCCAGCTCGGACCGCAACGGCTCGGACAGTCGCTCGTGGAGCCCGATCATCTCGTCTATAGACAGGTAGAAGAAGACGGCCGCGAGCCCGAGCCAGTAGGCCGTGCCGGCGCTCGGATCTCCGCGCGAGGCCAGTCCCACGGCCGCGAGCAGCAGCGTGGCGAAGAGAAGGGAGAACGTGGCGTAGAACGCCGGGACGTTCGTTTCCGCGCCCAAGCTGAACATGTAGACAAGACCGAACAGCCGGTCGTCACCCGTAAGGAAGCGGACCACCTGAGCGGTGACATGAAGGCCCACGAGGCCCGCTACGACCGCGTAGAGGAACCCCATGATAGACCTGGGAGGTAGTCTGATCACCATGGCTACTCGCCGGAAGGGCCCGCAAGGGATCGCGGGCAATATCCCACTGGCAAGGGGAATCGGACAGGGTCTACAGATGGTGACGATGCCCGGCCCTGCACCCGCTCAATCGAAGGGGTAGGCCGTCCCTTCCGGGAGCCGCTCGATCTCGAAGCTTCTGCGAAAGAACCGCGACCGCTCGGTGCGTAGCAGGTAGGGGACGAATCCGGCGCGCTCGCATCCCTTGAGCGACGGGATGTTCGCCTCATCAACGAAGGTGATCACGCGGTCCGCGTGTGACTGGTTCGCCTTCTCTGCAATCCTGGACATGGCACAGGGCATGATCCTCATGCCTCGGAACGATTCTGCCGTGAAGGCATTCTCCAAGAGCATTTCGTTCCGGTCTAGCCTGGGGTACTCACCTCCGAAGAAGGTGCGGATCCGCTCGTTCTGCTCGTGACCCATCAACCACTGCAGGTAACATGGAGTGCCATCGCTGGTCACGGCCACGTAGCACGTTGGTATGCCGTATTCGATCAGCCGCAGGCGGCGCATACGAGCGGACCGGTCCGAGCCAGTTTGCCGCCTGGACACGTCGAGGATGGCGGGTACATCCTCTTCCTCCAGACGCCGCACCGCGATCGCGATCTTGGCCTGGGGGGAAGGGAACTCGACGGAGAGATCGCGCAGCAGGCAATAGCTTCTGCGGGTGGAATAAAGTCTCCTACGCAGCTCGCGGATCACCTCTCCGGCGTGGCCGTGGCGGATCAGGGACAGCGCGGCCCGGAGAGACTCCAAGATAGAACTGAATCGAGTTCGGTTTCTCTCGGTGCTCACTGGCAACGATATCCGCGGCAGAAGGAAGTGACCTACGGCGTGCAGTTCTCACGCACGAGGATGGCGCCCCTGTATTCGCCGAGGGTGACCGAGGACACCGCGCCGCCGGCTCTTCCCAGGAGCCGAAAGCTTTCCCCCAGGTCGACCGTTCGCGTGCGTCGGTCGGGCTGGTTCAACAGCACGACGCCGCACCGGTAGTCGCGACGGAGGAGGCCCCCGATCTCGTAGCGTCCGCCGAGCGCGTCTCCCAGGTCGATCTCGTAGCCTTCCCAGAAGCTGTTCGGATTCATCCGGCTACGGTCCGCGTCGGCCCCGATCATGTCGTCGCCCGCCTTCACCAGGAAGTACGTGGCGAGCTCGTACATCCATTCGGTGTCGGTCGTGGAATCGTCGTCATCGAGAATGACGTGATTGCCCATCTCGTGCGCACGGTCGATGAACCCGAGCAAGGTCTCGTATCCGTAGGTTCCGCCGCCGCCGCGGATGCCCGAGTCCGTCGCTCCGCGTTCGAGGTTGATGAAATCCGCCGCCCTCAGCTGGCGTTGGATGAACGGGTCGTCGGCCGGCTGAGCGTACCAGATGACGTTGTGGGCGATCTCGATGTCGGGAAACTCGGCTCGGATCTCCTCCATGAACTCGGCGAAGTAGCGACGCCAGTCCGAAAGCGTCATGCCGGCACCGGTGCGCGGGTCGACCGGAGTGGCACGTTCTCCGTCTCCGTCGCTGACTCGCCACGCCATGTTGACGTCGTCCACCCAGACGCCGAGGTACCCGTCCGCCAGCGTCTCGCGGAGCGCGTCGATCCACCACCCACGAAACTCGGGATTGCCGATGTCGGCCGCGAACTGGGGACAGGTGCCCCCGGAACAACCGAACGGGATGTACAGCTCGTTCCCGTCGGCATCGCGGAGGATCCACTCCGGACGCGTCCGTCGGACCTCGGAGTCGGGATAGATGGCGTAGCTGTCTTTGTAGACCCAGGCGTTCGGGTACCATTCGACGCGAGGGCCGAAGTAGCTGGAATAGGTCTGCATGCGGAAGTAGTGCTCGCGCATCCACGCCCGTTGTTCCGGGGTGGGGGATCTCGTCCAATCGTCGAAGCTGGTCGAGGCGTCCACGAAGAACTTCACCGACCCGTCCGTCTGGGGCGCCGGCGGCGGCGATCCTGCCGCGTCGATGGTGTTGCCGCTGGTCATGACCCCGATGGCCATCACGACGATCACGACGGTCATCAGAGAGAGCGTGAGGTAGGTCTTTGACGACATATGGTTTCAGAGGGCAGGGCACCACACGCGCCGGCGTTCGACGCGGCGGATCCGCAGCGGATTCATGATGCGAGTGGATGTCATACCTTGCGGCAGACGAACAGGTTCTCGTCGTCTCTGAGACCGAAGCGCGTGCGCGTGGCATCGGGGATCTTTTCCGCCCGGTCGAGCTCGACGCTGAAGCCCGCCTCGTTCAACCGGTCCTCGATGTCCAACCCGTAGAGACGGACGTGGCCCCGCTCGCCGAACTCACGCTCTCGATCGTCGGGATCCGTGACCGAGCTGTCTTCGTAGGTCGGAGCGTCCAGGTCGAGCGGTACGCTGACGATGGCCCACCCACCGGGCTTCAGCACACGATGCAGCTCGCGTAGGGCCATCCGGTCGTCCTCAATGTGCTCCAGTGTATGGGTGCAGAGCGCGGCATCGACGGAGTCCGATGCCAACGGAGCCCGCGTGACGTCGCCGACCACCGTCACGTGTGGCCCCTGTCTCGCGATGTCCATCCCGACGAATCGGATGTTGGGCGCCTGCATGAGTCGTCGTGAGATCGCCCACCAGGGCGCCACCTCCAGGATCCGCAGGTCACGCTCCGACAGGCTCATGTGCTCCTGCAGGTAGATCCACAGGCGGCGGTGTCGGGCCTTGGCGTTGCATCGCGGGCAGTAGCCGTCGTGGTTGGAAGCCAGGATCCCCCACTCGCCGACAAAGCCGCGGAGCGACCAGCCGCAGCAGGGGCATCGGAACGCTCGACCGACGAAGAGCAAGCCGCGGCCCAGCATCGCGATGCGTCTCGGGAAGAAGAGCTCGGGGCTTCTCGCCAAGCGCTTGGCCTCGGAGGCGAGCCCTCGCCGCCCGTGCCAACCGCTGGGCCGGAGCCAAGGCATCCGGAGCAGCAGTCGGTCCCGTGCGGTCCAATAGAGATGCCCGACGGCCTGCCGGACGCGGTAACTCCACCAGGAAAGCCTTCTCCCCAGGGCGCTTCGGCTTCGCGTAACGGTCCCTTCGGGCGGGGCGGCGAACGAGGCGTCGTACGGCACCGACGTGTCCTTGGGCTCGACGGAGGCGTAGCCCCGGGCCTTCAGCCATCCCTCCATCCACGTGTCGACCGCGCCGGGCGACGTTCGCGCCTCGGGTGGCCACTCCGAGATCCCCAGATCTGAGGCCAGGTCGGAAAGGCGCGCCACATCCGACGCGGGCCGGCCGGTCGCATGGGCGCATCGATCGTACACGAGGGCGGCGAAGTCCTCGTCATCCGGGGGACGGGATCGGCCCGCTGCGTCCTTCCGTCGCGAAGCCATGAGGTGTTGGGCCCATGCCGCGTCGTAGAAGCCGTCACCCACGAATCGCAGTCGGACACCGACCCACTCGTCCCCGATGCGGATCTTGAAGGGACCGCCGTGGGGACGAGCGAGGCGGGGGCGTGCACCGAGCACCGCGTGCAGCGTGAGGTAGTCGTCGGTCAGCAGGCTCACGTGCGGGTCACGCAGGAGGCCGTCCGGTCCGTCGGCGCCGGCCCCTCCCGTCACCACGTACGCCACGGAGCGGTTCAATACCTCGAAGAGCTCGGCCTCCGACGTCCACGCCGCCGCGCCGACCGGATTCCGCGCGAGTCGCTCGGGTCCCCTGGGTCGATCGGCGGCGGAGAGCCCCTCGGGGGTGGGAGCGTTCGTACCGAACAGCATCGTCAGGTCGCGCCGCGTCTCGAAGGGCGTCTCGGTGCAGTGGATCGTGAGCTCGCCCGCCCACCGGCGATACCGGGTCTTGGCCTCCAGCAAATGCGCGTTGACGAGCCGTGGGCCCCGCGAGGTATCGCACTCCGTCACGCATGGATGCGGATCGACCACCAGGGCCGCCAGGAAGGGCCCGCGACCCTTGGCGAGGGCGTGGTAGACCCCCCTGACCGGGAGGTCCGCGTAGAAGCGGCGGAAGTTGTGGATCGCGTGATCGGGGCTCCAGGCCACCTCGTACAGGCGGACCAACTCGAAGCGACGTGCGAGGTCCGCGACGATGCGGTCCTCCATGTGACGGCCGTTGCTCCAGATGACGAAGAGGCTCGACGCGGCCGTGGAGGACGCGTTCCCCTCGCGGCCCGCGGCGGTCCCCGACGCTACGCCCGAGGTAGCCGACGAAGTCATGACCGCCGCGTTCGGTCGGGGTGGATGCGAGACACCACGCGCTTTACCGCCATTCCCACCGCCTGCCACAGGTCCACCAGGAAGGGGACGGGATCGCTCCGGGAGAATACCGCATACGCTTTGCGCCCTCGCAGTGAGCGCATCCACTCGCGCAGGCTCAGCTCGCCTCGAAGCCAATACACGCAGGCCGACTGCACGTCATGACGGAGTGACACCCACTTGGCTCCCGAATACCGCTGCGTTCGCTCCTCGGGGAGCGGAAAGCCCATCGCGTCACAGTACATCGTGTACAGCAGCGGGACACCCCCTGCCTCCGCGATCGCCGAGCGACCGGTCGGTCGGCCGACATTCGGCTCGATGATGTAGTGATCGCCGGTGTGTGCGTCGCGCTTCATTTCGAGGTAGCCCAGACCCTTATACGAGAGCCCGCCGAAGAGGGAGAGTGTGGTCTCGAGCACGTGGTCGTTACGTACTTCTTCCCCCAGGCAACTGGATCCCGCCCCGGGAGGCCACTGACGGAGCTTGCGGGCGACGAACGTGGCGAGGGGGCGGGACTCCCGATCGAAGTAGCAGTTGCAGGAATAGAGCGAATCGTCGCCGCCTTCGATCCACCGCTGCGCGATCAGGCGGTCGGCCCAGGGTCGGCATCGATCGAAGACGTCGAGAAGCGCCGGGGCGGAGTCGACCTTGAAGACCTTCAGCTTGGTGTGCTCGTCCCATTCCCATGTTCGCAATCGCGGCTTGATCACGCACGGGAACGTGAGCTCCTCGGCGGCTCGGACGGCGTCCTCGCGGTCGAGGAGTTCGACGGTCGTCGGTACCGGGAGCCCCCGCTCGGTCGCATAAGCGTGGAACGCGTCCTTGTCCATCAGGAGCTCGACCGCGTCAGGGGGAGGCAGCACGATCGTAAAGTGTTCCGAGAGAAGGTCCCGATTCCGCGATACGACACGCACGCTCTTGTCCTGGCAGGGAACCAGCAGGCCTTTTTCCGGGAGCTTCGGGCCCAGGTCGATGAGCGCCTCGAGCAGGGCCGGTCCACGCGTGTCCGCCAGCACCACCCGCTCGCACACGTTCGTTCGGCAGGCGGCGTGCCGTTTGTCGCTGGCCACCCCGATGACCGGGATCGCGTGTCCGTGCAGGATGCGGGCGGCCTGGAGGCCCTGGAGGCTATCGAGGCCTACGAGAATCGCCGGCGGGAGGCGCGACGGTGGGGTGACACTGCCCGGCAAGGGTCGACGTCTTAGCGGATGGACAGGGAGTCACGAGCCCGAATCGCAGGATAAACCGTAGTGCGAGCCCGAACCAGATGTGCCGGATCGTCGATCTCGGCCCACAGAAGGCCTTCCACGACACGGCATTCGATCGGATGGATCGAGGCCACCCCCACGAGGCAATCCGTCTCGTAGTCCACCATCAGCGATCGCTGAAAGGCGTCCCCGGAGAAGTCCTCCATTTGGCGAAAGAGCGCGACCGAGACCTTCGTGATGCCCACGAGCTCTCCCGCGGGCGCGTCGGCCAGCGAGCTTCGGTCCTTCGACATGTCGACGAGACGCCCGTCACGAGTCGACACGAAGACCTCGTCACCCGAGTGCGTCCAGTCGGAGAGCAGCACGCAGCTGTCCGACCGGCAGGCGAGCACCTCGGTCAGCGCCTTCTGCTCGTAGATAAGGTCGGACTCGAGCAGGAGGAAGTCGCGCTTCAGGTGCTCCCGGGCGCAGTACAGGGAGTACATGCTGCCGGACTTGTCGTAGACGTCGTTGTTCGTGGTGACGACCAGATCCGGGTAGGCGCGCGCCAGCTGCTCGTACGCTTCGCGCATGTAGCCGGTGACGATGACCACGCGCCCGACGCCGGCCTGGGCGAGCTTGAGGATCGATTCCTCGACGATGGGCCTGTCTCCCAGCTCGAGGAGTCCCTTGGGTCGGTCGTCGAGTTCCTCGCGGAGACGGGAGCCCATACCCGCCGCCAGAATCACCGCCGTATCGACGCCGGTGGTCAACGGTGGCTCCCGAGCACGTTCTCGAAAGCGCCGGACAGCCGCTCCAGGTCCGCCTCGCCGATGTCGCCCATGTGGGCGACGCGGAAGACACCCGGACGCAACCGGCCCTGGCCGGCGTAGATGACGAAGCCCCGATCCTTGAGACCGTCGTGAAGAGTCTCGTAGTCCGCGCCGGAGGGAAGGTGGTACGCCCGCAGCACGGCGGAGCACGAGTCGTCGGGCAGGAGCGGGTCCACGCGCAGAGCGGCCAGCATCTGCTGGATGCGATCCGCGACGGACCGATAGCGCGCCAGGCGCGCCGGCTGGCCGCCCTCGTCCTCGAGCTCGAGGAGCGCCTCTCGCAGCGCGAACGCCACGTGGACCGCCTGGGTGAACGGCGAGAAGCCGTCACCGCCTTGAGGCTCGGCGTAGCGGCGCAGATCGAGATACACGCTCCCCACGTCCCAGTCGACACTCTCGAGGACCTCTTCGCGGACGAGCACGAACGACTGTCCGGGCGCGCCGTGGAGGCACTTGTTCGCGGTGGCAGCCGCGGCGGCGATGGGCCAGGCCTCGAAGTCGAGCTCCTCCGCCCCGAAGCTGCTGACGGCATCGAGCAGGATCCGACTGCCGTGCTCGCGGCAGACCGCCGCCAGGCCGGCGATGTCGTTGAGGCGTCCGGTAGTGGTCTCGTGATGGACCGCGACCACCGTACGGATGTCACCGTCCTGCTCGAGTCGTCGAGCGATCCCGTCGAGGTCGATGCCGCTCTCCCACGGGCTGGACACCAAGACGACGTCCCGGCCGTGCGCCCGGAGCATCGCGGCCATGCGCTCTCCGTACACGCCGTTCTCGGCCACGAGCGTCTTGGTGTCGGGCGGTGAAAGGGTGGCCAGCATCGCCTCGACCGCCGCGGTACCGGAGCCGGTCAGGAGGACCGCGCGCATCCGGGGGGCCGTCGGGTACACGCGCTCGAGCGCCGCCAGGATCTCCTTCGTCAGCTCCGCGAACTCCGTCTCCCGATGACACCAGTCGTCGCGAGACATGGCGGAGCGGACGCGCTCGGTGAGCGTGACCGGCCCGGGGTTGAGCAGGATGTGGGAGGGCGTCACGAGCCTCTCGCCAGGAAGGACCGGAGCCGGTCGGCTACCTCGTGAGGCCGGATGGTCGGGCGGGGCAGCTTCTTGGGGACTCCGGGTACCGTCGGCACGTGGATGAAGTGGAGCTCGCCCGCGCTGCCTCTGAGAAGCTTGGAGAGCTCCTCGGGCTCGGACGCGCTCGAGATGCGGGGGTAACCGCAACCGGCCGCGATCGCGCAGAAGTCGATCGACCGGGACACCGTGGACTGCCCCCCGGTCGACTCGTGCATGCCGTTGTCGAACAGGATGTGCACCAGGTTGGATGGACACTCGTAACCCGTGGTCGCCTGGGATCCCAGGCGCATGAGGGCGGCTCCATCGCCGTCCAGAACCACGATGCGGCGGTCGGGCTGCGCGACGGCGAGGCCCAGCCCGAAGCTGAGCGCGCATCCCATCGAGCCGACCATGTAGAGTTGGTTGTCCCTGTCCCCCACGTCGTAGAGCTCGCGTCCTGTGTAGCCGGTGGTCGCCACGAGCACGTCCGATTCGGCCGTCGCGGCCTGCACCGCCTCCAGCATGTCACGCC